>ERZ1022724.105-NODE-105-length-21073-cov-13.363926_pt1 | contig 21073 bp, 16 predicted proteins | sample MGYA00521091_ERZ1022724 | MGnify/ENA primary metagenome ERZ1022724 (study PRJEB33162, sample SAMN09537610) | freshwater metagenome | isolation source: freshwater | place: Canada:Alberta | collected 2017-07 | study: EMG produced TPA metagenomics assembly of the... | reverse complement strand
CTGTCATAGGCTCCATAGCGTTTCCGGCGCTTCTTGTTCGAACCGCGCAGGTGGCTCCACAGCGTCCCTCCGGCCTGGCGATCTTTGAGGACATGTTGGTAGATGGTCTGATGGCTGTTTTCCGGAATGCCGCAGATGGAAAGTTCTCCGGATACCTGCTCGGGGCTCCAGTCTTCAGCTCCAAAGGCGACTCCCGCGCCGGGCCATCGAACGGCGTCCCCGGGCCATTCTCGCGGCATGATCGGCGCGGTACCTGCCGGCGGTTGGATACCTGTTGCGCTTCAGTTCCCGGGAGATGGTGGAGCATGACCTCCCGAGACGCCTCGCGATGCAAGACATGGTTGCACGACATGACCTTCACTCGGTCTCCAAGGGGGCGAGCAGGTGCGACAGGGTCTCCGAGTCGATTTTCAGCTTGGTCGTCTCCTCGGAAAGCAAGGCCTCGACCAAGGCGGACTTGTGCTTCTGGAGGTCGAGAATCCGGTCCTCGATGGTGCCGCGGCAGACGAGCTTATGGACGAACACAGGCTTTTTCTGGCCGATGCGGTGGGCGCGGTCGGTTGCCTGATTTTCCGCCGCGGGGTTCCACCACGGGTCGTAGTGGATGACGGTGTCCGCAGCGGTTAGATTGAGCCCGGTGCCGCCCGCCTTGAGTGAGATGAGGAAAATGGGGATCTCCCCGGTTTGGAATTTTTTCACCAGGGTCGAGCGATCCTGAGTCTGTCCGGTGAGGATCAGGTAAGGGATCTCCCGGGCGATGAGATGCTTCTCGATGAGGGCCAGCATCGAGGTGAAGGATGAGAACAAGAGGATGCGCCGCCCCTCCTCCAACAAGGTTGGCAGCAGCTCATCGGTGAGATAGTCCAACTTCGCGGAGTCGGTGACTTTCTGTGCCGCCGGGGTCTTGAGCAGTTTCGGATGGCAACAAATCTGGCGCAGCTTGAGCAGGGCATCGAGCACGATGATGTGGGACTTGGCGAGTCCCTTGGAGGCGATGGCATCGCGCACCCGCTTGTCCATGGCCGCGCGCACGGACTCGTAGAGATCGGTTTGTTTTTTGTTCAGGTCGATGCCGTGAATGATCTCCGTTTTTTCTGGCAAGTCGGTTGCGACCTGATCCTTGGTGCGGCGTAGAATCAAGGGTGAGATCCGGCGGTTGAGTGCCAGCTGCGCATCCGTGGAACGGTCGCGCTCGATGGGGCGGCGGAGGCGCGAGTTGAAGAACTTTTCATCGAAGAGGAAGCCCGGCATGAGGAAGCGCATGAGGCTCCAGAGTTCACCGAGGTGATTCTCCATGGGTGTGCCCGAGAGGCAGACGCGGTGTGCCGCCTTGATTTTGCAGGCGTTTTGCGCGCTGATCGCCTTGGGATTCTTGACGTACTGGGCCTCATCCAGCACCACGACGTGCCATTCCTGTTGGCCGATGGTCTCGAAGTCGCGGGTGAGCAGCGGATAGGAAGTGATCACCAGATCCGCCTTTGGGATTTTCTTGAAGCTGGCGGTTCGCTCCTGCCCTTGGAGGACCAGCACCTTGAGCTTCGGGGTGAATTTTGCGGCCTCATCCGCCCAGTTGGGCACCACTGATGTCGGCGCGATGACCAATGACGGCAGGCGGGGATTTTTCTCACGCTCCGCCGCGAGATGAGCGAGAGTCTGGATGGTTTTTCCGAGGCCCATGTCATCCGCGAGGATGCCATGAAGCCCGTGATCTGCAAGAAACTGGAGCCAGCGATAGCCTTCTAACTGGTAGGGCCGCAGTTCCGCGCAAAGGTTTTTTGGCAAGTCCGCGGGTGGCAGGGCGGTGATATTTTTCAAGCTCTGGCCCAGCTTCGCGAGCGCCCGAGTGGTCTCGGAGGAATCGATCGCGAGGGTATCCGCGACCCCGGCTGCCGCGAGGCGATCGATGCGGATGGGGCCGTCACCGTCATTGCCGAGGAAGAGGTGGCGGACTTGGTCGACGATCTCGATGAGCTGCTTGGACGGAAAGCGGATCAGCCCATCGTCAGGATTTTCGCATGGCAGCAGAATAAACTCCGGGAGGGCCGGGTCATCGGCGGCGGGCAGGCCCATGCGGATGGCCTCGGCGATGATGGGGATCAAGCTGAGTTTCTGGCCATTGATCTCGTAGGTGATGTCGAAGCGGAACCAGTCGATCCCGTGATCCGGGTCAGCGGTGATTTCCGGGAAGAACTCGCTGGCGTCATGAGTGGTGAGTCCGACCTTGGGATCCAGTTCGATGGTCCACCCGGAATCAACCAGCTCCTGCATCTCTGCGGAATAAAGCCGATCCAGCCAAGCTTCCTGCTGCGACGGGTAAGGGTCATCCGGTATCACCGAGTGCAGTGCGGCGGTATCGAGATGATTTGGCGCAAACATTTCCGACAGATGCACGAAGCCGATCATTTCAAGGCGGCCGATTTGTTCCTGTTCTTTTTTAAAGTTCCGCGGCCAGACGATTCGTTTTCCCGCATGGATCTCGGCATGGGTTTCGGGAAAGCCCCTGGCAAGCGGCACCAGGGAGCGGCTGTCCTGGTAGCGGAATGAGATTTGTCCGACGATGAACTGGCTAGTGTCCCACTTTGGTCCGACTGTCCGTGAATAGACTCGGAGGTGAGGAAGTGGTGGGCTTGGTTCGCGGCTCACCGTTTCAACTTTTGCCGGTAGCGGGAGTTGGGTAGCGGTGATGGAGGAGAAGCGCTCGGAGATCACCGCGAGGTCTTTTCCGGAAACGGCCGGTCCCTTGGGCCAGGCGCTTAAAATCGCCGGTGGGAGTCTGCTTTCCAACAAGCCAAAAGCCCCATTCGTGGGGTCCAGGTAACGTGGCGGGAGTGTCGGGATGATGATGAGTTCCTGATTTTCACACTCCAGAACGGGCTCGGCACTGCCACTTGGCATGACCTTCCATTTCGCCTCCACGGCCATGGGTGGGCCTTGGAGCACGGGGATGTATTGGTCCGAGTTCTTCGCACCGTAAGACTCCTGACCATAGAACACGTGACCGGAATCAAGAGCCGCGGCGAGCAATTCGTCCCACTCCGGCCCCTCCAACACCATGTCCCCCCGCAGGTTATACTTGCGATTCCGCTTATGATAGAAAGCCGCCACCAGGATGTCCGCGTGGGACATGTACTTCGGTGGATTCGAGAGATCTGCTAGAGAGCGGGATTCCGAAATCAGGATTTTTCCATCTTTGCTGTGACTGCCGACGCGCAGCACAAAGTTCAGGGTCGAGTCATTCCGGTAGAGCGGCGACTCGATGCAGTAGGCAAGAAAGCGATTTTCCGGCTTTGCAGTCGCCGGGGGCGGTGGCGAGGAAGGAGAAACCAGCGCGGCGGACTCGATTTGCTTGAGCCAATCCTGGAGGCGCGGGTCGAATGAGGGTTGAGGTTTGGAGGGAACAAGTGCGTCCTTTTTGAGTTCCGCAACCAACCACGTCAGAAGCGCGGCAGAGTGCTTGCAAAACATGCCCACCGGACATGAGCAATCCGGATCCACCGAGTATGTGCCGAGCACCGCCTCGATCTGGATGTCCGTCTGATAGGGGAACGGTGCCGTGCCGTGCACCAGGGCCCGCAAGTTCAACTCCCCGCCCGGAGTTGAAGCGAGCACGGGATTTTTGATGAATCTTGCCGACGCATAGGCCGAGCAGCGCTGCAGGGTGCCCGTAGCGAAGCGTTGTTTCCATTTCCCGTAGAGCAGCCAATCCCGCAGAGCCGGGTTTGATTTGATACTGGAAAGGTCGAGAGGAGTCATGGGCACGGGGTGGCCCGACCATCAGACACCGCAGGAGCGGAGGTGCAAGTATTTATGCAAAAACCGGCGGAGCAAATCCCTCGCGGTAAGCGCGGCGGACGATTGTCTGGGTGGCTTCGCTTTGGTTGGTGAAGCTGAGTGTGGACTTGTCCCAAAGCAATTCGCGGTTCGGAAAGCGGGTCGCCTTGACGGCTAACAGCGCGGCTTCGGTCATGCGGATGGCATCCTTGAAAGGACTGCGAAGCGTGATGGCTTGTCCGAGGCATTTATCGACCCAAGAGTGCCAGTGATTCATTTCCGGAAACTCGGGGAGTCCGGGCATGTCGAGGCCCTTGGTCAGCTTGCCATCGCGCCAGACTTCGATGAATCCGCCCTCGGTGAGGGTGAGCACGCCATTTTCACAAACCACGACGGTCATGTTTTTGGAGGCGTAGTTGCCGGGAGGCAGGCCGATGGCGGCACGGGATACCGGTTGTGCGGAGTCGGAGTAATGAATGGCGAAGGTCTTGCGTGCGAATTTATCCGAGTTCACCGCGTAGGTGATCGTGGACTGGCATGGGTGGGTGTGGAAAAGCGGGTTATCGGCCTTGACGCAGTTGGTTTGGACAGCGATGGGTGAGACGAGTTCGTCGTAGCCGTAGATGATGACGTCGAGCACATGGCAGCCCCAGTCACCCAGACCGTTGGTGCCGTAGTCCCACCAGGAACGCCACACCGTGGGGGCAATACCGGGGCGGTAGGGTACCGCCTCGTTGCCGCAGAGCCAAAGATCCCAGTTGAGGTGGGCGGGTGCAGGTACCGGATTTTCGACGACGCGGTCGAGATTGAAGTAGGCTCGATCATTGGGGGAATTGACCCAGACATGGGCTTCGACCGCTTTTCCGAGGACACCGGAGCGGAGGATCTCCACCGCTGCACGGCGGCCGGGGAAGACCATGCGCTGATTGCCGACCTGAGTGACGAGATTGGGCTTGGCCGCGATGGCCTTTTCCATGAGGGCGAGTTCTTCCAACTGCTGGACAAGCGGCTTCTGTCCGTAGACGTGTTTATCGTTCGCCAAGGCGGTCAGCATGATCGGCGCGTGGCTGTGGTCGGGAGTGGCCACGACCACGGCATCAAACTTGTCACCGTATTTTGAGAATGCTTCGCGGTAATCCGCGCAGGTAAAAGCGTTCGGATGGTCAGCAGCCGCCTTGGCAAGCGAGACGGAATCCACATCGCAGAGGCCGGCAATCTCAACCGAGGGATGTGAGGCCACCTGCTTGCGGTCTTCCGCGCCGATCGTGCCGATGACGCCGATGCAGAGCACCCGCAACTTCGAATTCGGTGAAACGGCGGGCGCTTGGGCGAAGGAGTGGTGGGTGCTCGCAAGCCCGATGCCAGCGATCCCAGTGGTCCATAAAAAACGGCGGCGGCTGAGTGGATGATTCATTGAGGAGAAATGATACGGGGTGAAGGATCGAAACTTTTCAGGACATTTTCAGCCAGCGTCGAATTCATAACGCAGTGCTGAGAGGCAGAAGAGGGTGGCGGTTTCCACTCGCAGAACGATGTTTCCAAGCGTGATCGGTAAAAACCCCGCGGCGAGTGCGGCGGCCGTTTCTTCAGCCGAAAAATCCCCTTCCGGGCCGATCAACACCGTCGCCTGCGTGGTCTCGGGGTGGGCACGCAGCAAGTCCCGCATGGGGCGCGCACCGGGGGCGAGCGAGGCGATAAGTTTGAGGCCAGGCTGCGTTTCCTGAGTGGCCAGCCAGCGCTCGAAGGTGGCCGGCTCGGCGATGTTAGGCAGGGTGTCTTGGCCGCATTGCTTGCAGGCTTCGAGGGCATTGCGCCGCCATTTTTCCGACTTCCCATCGCCCGGCTGCACGACCGTGTAGCGCGTGACGAGCGGTTGGATGGCAGCGATGCCGAGCTCGACAGATTTCTGGACGATCAGATCCATGTTCTTCCCCTTGGGAATCGCCTGGGCAAGGGTGATGACGGGCCTGGGCGCGCAGGATGGGAGGATTTCCCCTAACTGAATCGAAACCTGATCACGGGTCACCTGGAGGACCTCCGCGGTGGCGCGGCGGCCTTGGCCGTCGAACACCACGATCGACTCCCCCGGCTTGATGCGGAGCACCTGCGAGAGGTGGCGCGCCTCGTCTCCCACCAGTGTGGGCCGGGCGAGCCAGGCGTCGGGTGGGAGATAAAAGCGCGCCATGAAGTGGGTGGTTCCAGGATGGCCTAGGCGATCACAGGTCGAAGAAACGTTTTGCTTTTTTGAAGAAGCCTTCCTGCATGGGCGAGTTGTGCTCGCCGATGGATTCGGAGAAAGCGCGGAGTTTATCCTGCTGCTCGCTGCTGAGTTTGGTGGGGACTTCGACTTGCACGCTGACGTTCAAATCCCCCCGGCGTCCGGTCGAGAGCGAGGGCATGCCTTTTTCCCGCAAGCGGAAAACGGTGCCGCCTTGGGTGCCGGCGGGGATCTTGATGGAGGATTGGCCGTCGAGGGATGGCACCTTCAGCTCACCGCCAAGCGCCGCCACCGAAAAGGGCAGCGGAACCGAGCAGAAGAGATCGGAATCGTCCCGCTCGAACACATCGTGATCGCGGACATGGAGGAACACGTAAAGGTCGCCGGATGCGCCGCCACGGACACCCGCGTCGCCATTTCCAGAAGAGCGGAGGCGCGTGCCCGTATCGACGCCGGCGGGGATGCGGATCTTGATGCGGCTGTCACGCTGGACGCGGCCGTCGCCCTTACAACTTGAGCAGGGATCCGAGATGGTCTCCCCTGCCCCGCGGCATTCCGGGCAGGTGACCTGCTGGATGAAGATGCCCGCCTGGCGTGCGACGACACCGCGGCCGCCACAGGTCGAGCATGCCTTGACACCGCCACTGCCTTTGGTGCCCTTGGCGCCGCAGGGTTCGCAGGGGACGAAGCGCTCGATTTCCAATTCCTTTTCCACGCCGCTGGCGGATTCTTCGAGTGAGATTTCGAGATCGTAGCGCAGGTCGCTGCCTTTTTGTTTGCCGGAGCCCTTGCGTGAGCCCCCGCCGCCGAAAAACTCTTCGAAGCCGCCGCCAAAGGCACCGCCGAAGACTTGGGAGAACAAATCCATGGGGTCATGGAAGCCACCGCCACCGCTGGGCCGACCGCCGGAGCCGCCATTGAAGGCAGCGTGGCCGTAGCGATCGTAGGCAGCGCGTTTGTCGGGATCGCTGAGAGCCTCGTAGGCTTCCCCGAGCTCCTTGAACTTGTCCTCCGCCGTGTGGTCGCCAGGGTTTTTGTCCGGGTGGAACTTCACCGCCAGCTTGCGATAGGATTTCTTGATCACATCCCCGCTGGCGTCTCGCGAGACTTCCAGGATTTCGTAGTAACAACGTTTTTCAGCCATGAGATTCAGGATTCCGGAGTTGGAGCCTTGGAGACGACGACGCTGGCCGGGCGGATCAGGCGGTCGCGCAGGCGGAATCCACGCCGGGTGACACGAAGGATGCGTCCCTCCTCACCCGCAGCGCATTCCTCCTGGGCCACGGCGTCGTGGAGGTTCGGGTCGAAGTTTCCGCTGGTGGGAATTTCTTCCACGCCTTGGGAGGTCAGGAAATCGTTGAGCTGGCGGCGGACCATGTCCATGCCGATGTAGATCATGGATTTCGTATCCTGGGAGGCGGCGAGCATTCCCATTTCAAAGTTATCGATGACCGGGATGAGTTCCTCGAAGAGGCGCTGATTGGCGTATCGGATGGCATCCTCGCGCTCGCGGGTCGTGCGTTTGCGGAGGTTTTCCATCTCCGCGGCGGTGCGGAGCGAGATCTCCTTCCACTTCGCAGCCTCGGCTTCGAGCTCCTCCCATGGATCGAGCGCGGCAGCGGCGGGAGTCTCTTCGGTAGGTTCCACCTCGGCGGCGGTTACGGGTGTTTCTGAGTCTTGGGGCGGAAGGTTGTCGGCTTGCATGGGCGATACGTGTAGTCAGGAATGCGACATCGTCAACACCTTGGAGCAGTTCAACAACGTTCTCTGGAGGAAATCCGCTTGCAATGATGGATTTGCAACGGTAACCACTCCCCCCACCCCCGCAGGCGGCGGTGGCATTTGATTTTCACTTTATGAAGTTAGCAACCTTGCTCAGTGCTGATCACATGATCCTGGATATGGATGCGGTCGAGCATTGGCCTGCCATCGTCGAGTTGGTAGCCCACCTGGTGACGACCGGTCAACTGCCCGCCGAGCAGGAGGAGGAGATGCTACTCGCCTTCAAGATCCGCGAGGAGTCGGTCAGCACGGGAATCGGCTCGGGCGTCGCCATTCCCCATGCATTTTCAGACGATCTGGAGCACGTCATCGCCGTGTTCGGCCGCTCGGAAAAGGGAATCGATTTCGAAGCCTTGGACAACGCGCCAGTGCACTTCATCGTGCTCTTCGTGGTTCCACGGAAGAACTATCAACTTCATTTGCAAACCCTTGCGGCAATCGCCAAGATGTTCACCAACCCATCGGTGCTCCGGGGCTTGAAGGCAGCGACCACTCCGCAGGAAATTCTTGCGATATTCGATTCCAAGCCGTCGCGGGTCAGTGCCTGACGCGGCAGGAATCACCCAATTGATCGATCATGACGCTTTTAACTGAACTCGAAGTCCGTCTCGCAACGGCTCTGACCAACGCGCTGGGCGCACCGACATCCGCCGCAGTGACGGCAGCCGCCGACCTGCGTTTCGGCGATTACCAATCGAACGCGGCGATGGTGCTGGCGAAGCAGCAGAAGATGAATCCGCGGGCCTTGGCCCAGCAGATCATCGACGAGCTGGATCTAACAGGCTTGGCAACAGCGGACATCGCAGGGCCGGGATTCATCAATTTCCGGATCCTCCCTGAAGCCTACGCGGCGCGGGCAGCCGGCCTGATCCGGGATGAGCGGCTGGGCGTGCCTGCCACCGGCACAGGCAAGACCGTGGTGGTCGATTTCTCCGCCCCCAACGTGGCCAAGCCGATGCATGTCGGGCACATCCGCTCGACCATCATCGGCGACTCACTGGCGCGGATCGCCCGCTTCCTGGGCTTCAAGGTCATCGCCGACAACCACATCGGCGACTGGGGGACGCAGTTCGGGATGATCATTTACGGCTGGAATCATTTCCTGGATGAAGAGGCCCTGGCCGCCGACCCGATCCCCGAGTTGGTGCGCGTCTATCGGAAGGTCAATGCGGCGACCCAGGAAAACCCAACCGTCCTGGACGACTGCAAGTCCGAGCTCGTGAAGCTCCAGGCGGGTGATCCCGGGAACCTGGCAATCTGGCAAAAATGCATCGAAGTTTCGAAATCCGGATTGCAGAAGATCTACGACCGGCTGGATGTGAAATTCGATTTCTGGCACGGCGAGAGTTTCTACAACGAGCGCTTGGCAGGACTGGTGGAGGAGTTTTTGGAAAAAGGCATCGCCCGCGAAAGCAACGGTGCGGTCTGCATTTTCTCGGATGGAACGAAGGCCCTCGACGCCGATCCTTTCAAGGTCCACAAAGAGGATGGCTGGACGGACAACCCCGCGATCATCCGCAAGGCCGATGGCGGATTCCTCTACGCCACGACCGATCTGGCAACCATCCAGTATCGGATGGATGAGTGGCGCGCAGACCACATCTGGTATGTCGTGGGCGTGCCGCAGCAGCTTCACTTCCGCCAGCTTTTCGACGCCGCCGCCCGTTGGGGGAAAGTCGGAGATTTCCAACATATCGAGTTCGGCTCGATCTTGGGGGATGATCGCAAGTTGATGAAAACCCGCTCGGGTGACAACGTCGGGTTGATTGAAGTGCTGGAAGAGGCCGTGGAGCGGGCCGCCCGGGCGATCGCCGAGAAGAACCCGGACTTGCAGGGTGAAGAAGCGGCGGAGATCGCGGAAATCGTAGGCATCGGAGCGGTGAAATTCGCCGAGCTTTCGCAGAACCGCCTTACAGACTACGTGTTTTCATGGGATCGGATGCTTGCGCTTCAAGGCGACACCGCCCCCTACCTGCAATACTCCCATGTGCGGATCCGGTCGATTTTCCGCAAGCTGGATGCCCCGTTCGATGTGAGTTCGGCTACGATCCATCTGAACGAGGCGGCGGAAATTCATTTGGTGCGGTTGTTGGTGCGTTTTGGAGAGGTTTTACCGACGATTCTAGAGGATTTCCGGCCGAACTTGTTGGCAAACTACGTTCTGGAGCTTGCCAGGGCGTTTCACTCCTTTTTCGAAGCCTGTCCCGTCTTGAAAGCGGACGAGCCCATCCGCTCCAGCCGCCTCGCCCTCTGTGACCTAACGTCTCGGACGCTCAAGCAAGGCCTCCAGCTCTTGGGGATCGATGTGCCCGAGCGTATGTAAGAATATTTCGTTGATTTCGGCGATCAGAAGAAACTTGCGGCGCAGTGGCGCGGTATCTAGGGTCAGCTGACAAAGCCGTAACCCCCATGCCTGTTCCACCATTTTACGTAATCGGTCACAAGAACCCCGATACCGATGCCATTTGCTCCGCCATCGGCTACGCCGCGCTGCTGCGCGCCGTGGGAGAGGAACCCGGGGCGCTTGCCGCCCGCTGCGGGGAAATCTCCCAAAGAACCAAGTGGGTGCTTGGACGTGCGGGCTTGGATGCTCCCCTGCTACTCACCGATGTCCGCGTCCATGCCAGCATGATCTGCCATCGCAAAGTCATCAAGGTAAGTGTCAACGACACCTTCCTAACAGCCTATCAGCGGATGCTCAAGGCGGAAATCCGCTGCGTTCCTGTCGAGGACGACGAGGGAAACCTATCAGGCATCCTCCGATACTTCGACCTGCTCAAGCTTCTGCTCCCCGCCGACACCGAGGGACTCAGTGTGCGGACGGTCCATGTCTCACTCGCCAAGCTCGCGGACACCCTGCATGCGGAGAGCCTGGGAGCGATGTTGCCCTCGCCCGAATTCGAGGAGGATCTGATCCTGCTCGTCGGCGCATCATCCCAAGGGACCGTTGAAAAACGTCTTAAAACCGCGGTGGCGGATGATAACATCGGGAAATTTCTCGTCATTTGCGGCGACCGGCCGATCGTCCAGCGCTACGCCATCGACTACGGAGCACGCGCGTTGTTAGTCACGGGGGACAACCCCATCGCCAAGGAAATTCTCGCCTACGCCGTCCGGAAGGGCGTGATCGTTCTGCGCTGCCATCAAGACACAGCCAGCGCCTCCACCTTGATCCGTTGCTCGCGCACCGTCCGTCACGTGATGGAGAAAAAGTTCCTGACGCTCAACGGCTCGGAACCGGTTTCAAGACTGCGCAAGAGCCTCACCGCTCTGGACCAGGATCTATTCCCCGTCGTTGACCAACCTGGCGGCAAGATGATCGGCGTTCTGGCCAAGTCGGACCTGGTCGACCCTCCACGCATCCGCCTCGCCTTGGTGGACCACAACGAATACGCCCAAGCCGTCAACGGCATCGAAGAAGCGGAAATCACGGAAGTCATCGACCACCACCGCCTTGCCGGAGACCTCGTCTCACGCGAACCGATCCGCTATCTGAACGAGCCAGTCGGCTCGACTTGCACCTTGGTGGGAAGGAAATTTTTTCACCGCGGACTCATGCCCGCGCCGTCGGTTGCCATGTGCCTGTGCGCGGGCATCGTTTCCGACACGCTATGCCTGACATCGCCCACGACCACCTTGCTGGACCGCGAGATGCTGACCTGGCTGAGTGGTGTGGCCGGCGTGGATCCGAAGAAATTCACGGATGAATTCTTCGCCGTCGGCTCGTTGATCGCCACGGGAACCACCGAAGAGATTCTGAATGCAGATCGCAAGGAATTCATCGAGCAAGGATTGACTGTAAGCATCTCCCAAGTGGAGGAACGTGACTTGGTCGGATTTGCAGCGCGGAGGGTGGATCTTGAAGCCGCACTCAAGGATCTCCGCGACCGCGAGAACTACGACCTGGCGGTGCTGGCCGTGACGGATGTGGCCCTTCACCACAGCATGATCCTGGTGATCGGGAAAGACGCGACCCTCGCCAAGTTCCCCTTCGAGCGTATTGATGATTCCCTGTTCCATGCCCCGGGAGTGGTCAGCCGCAAGCGCCAGATCTTTCCGGCCGTCTGCGAAGCGATCCAGCTTTCAAGCTGAAGTCCGGGTGGAGTCACCATGGGGCCGAGTCAACCAGCGCCTGCTCAACGCAGCAGAGCGCACGCGGTCCAGAGTAGCGGTGCCTGGCCATGAAGGTCGCCCGCGACCCGGGGTCGGCTCAAGTAGAACGCCTCGTCAAAGCCCTTGTTTGTGCCGATGCATACCTCCTGCAGGTTCGCTGCAGCATCCAGATGTGAGACCAGAGCAAGCCATGCCTTACGCGACGCGGGACCGTAGCTTTTTTCATCGAGCCAGCCGTTCTTCACCCCGGTCACCATGGCGAAGGTGAACATGGCCGTTCCGGAAGATTCCGGCCACGACGCAGGTTGATCCACCAGTTGCCTCCACATCCCCGACTCCGCCTGGGTCTGGAGAAGCCCTTGCATCATTTTCCGGTAGCCATCAAGAATGCGACCGTAGTGGGGATGGGCCTTCGGAAGGGATCGCAGCAACTCGGCTGAGCCAGCCGCCATCCAACCATTTCCGCGGCCCCAGTAAAAATGGGAATTCTCACCATGAAAAAAAAGCCCGTTAGGCTGTTGAAGCTTGTCGAGATAGGCACTCATGGCCAACGCCGCCCGATCGATATACTTCGCATCTCCCGTATTGCGGAAAGCCTCGACCTGAACGAGAGGAATCATATACATATCATCGATCCAATACCTCGCCTCCGCAGTGATTCCGTCAGGAGTGGTATGCTCCCACTGGGCGTCCGCCAACCCAAGTCCAAGATCCCGGTAGCGTGAATCCTTGGTCTGTCGATAGATTTCAAGCGGCACGGCACCGAGAACGCGATAGTCCACATGCGCCACGCGGTTGATTTTCTGAGAGTCCGGCTCACTCAGGAAAGGCTCAAACTTTTTTACCAGCCGACCGGCGAGCTCGGTATCGCCAGTCAGATCCGCGAGCGTCAGCGCTCCATACCAGGCAATGACTTCAGGATAGATGATTCCATGGGCCGCCTTCGCCGGGTCGGTTTCGTATCGGAATTTCCGGACAATGATGTTCTCCGCGACACGCTTGCCGACAGCGGCAGGTGATGCGGCTTCCGGCCATTCCGAAAAGCAGCTGGAGCCCGCGACGCCTGCCAGCGAGGGAAGGATCACAGAAGCGCTACACAGAATCACATTGAGGAGGGTTTTCATGGGTTTACTTCGTGAATATCCGTGTTTTCAGCGGGTTGGATAGGCCACTGCGACGACCTTCCAGCCAGCGGAAGCCAATCCAGTCGCCGTCATCGGAGACAATCTTCCGGTATGGACCAACACTTTGGGCGCGGTGCCCAAGTCTTCGCGTTTGGCAAAGCCAGCGACCTGCTCGGTCCAGCTGACGTAATCCACCGGTGCGGGCACTTCAAGCTCGCCATTGGCATTCATCGCTCCGGGCAGGCGGCCAAGAACCTCCAGCGAGCGATACTCCGTCACACCGGAGCGCTGACGTTCCACAAGGATCCCAAGTGCGGCGATGAGGAAATCGACCTGATCCGCAGTCTCACAGCCATTGACCTGTTGGATGATACGGCCGCGTCCGCTAGCCTTCGAGAGGTTCTCCAAGGCCACAACGATGAGGTGCCGCCGGCTGGTACTGAGCGGGCCGTAGAGCTGGAAGGTCTTGATATCCTCATCGCTGATACCCATCTCAGCGAGAGACCTGCCGTCGCGCAGGGCAAGTTCCGACTGAGTGAGCGCATAGGTATCTTCCGGAATGCCGACCATGTTGGTGGCCACCACAGCGACCCCGGCAGACACGACAGCGGCACCGACGCGGAGTGGCAAACCACCGGCAAAAAACGCCCAGGTGACCTTGTCCATCTCCTCCTGCAAGCGGGCATTGTCCGAGTAGGGATCCACCCCTAATTGCTTTGCGGTATCCAGCTTCGCCTTATCAAATCCAGCGGCATTTTTCATCGCGTTCCCCACCTCGGTCCCGGAAGGTGGCGGCCCATCGTTTTCCATGCTATCCTTGGCCTTCCCCCCTGCCCGCCCGATCGCAGATCCCACCTTGGTGAAAAAATGGCTAACGGTGGCAGGAGCCTTTTTCATCGAGTTCACCGGATCACTGACGATGTTCTTCACGGCGGTGATCGGTTGCTCGATGGAGCGCTTGAGCCCCTCCGCAAAAAGATCGCCCTTGCTGGTTTCCACGAGTTTGCGAATCGCTTCCGCCTCCACCATCCGCCGCTTCGCCTGGGGAAGGCCGGTGGCGACGAAGGTGCCGAAGTCGCTGTCGATCACAAAATTCGCCATAAAGCCATCGGTAGTCACCTGATCCCGGACCCGGTAGGAAGCGCCCTTGAGCGACTCAGCAGGGAGCAGATCCGCGGCATTCAGCAAGACCCCTTGTTCAAAGGAATCCGCCTGGGCGAACGCAGAGCCTACGAGGGCCATGCAAGTGATTGAGATGATGGATATTGGTTTCATGGAATGATGATGATGATGGTTCGGACGCTATGGAGGGACGGGAAGCCTGGAACGGATGCGGGCGGAGAAGTCCGGGGCCGCATCCGCTTCGCGTGCAGCCTCGTTGATCAGCGAACGGCTTTTGAGTTCGGGGAAATCAAGTCCAGCCGTCTTGAAGGCCCCCTTTTCATACATCATCTCGTCCGCCTTGCCGTTGACGAGGATCCGCCAATCCCAGCTCATCCGCCGGGCGGATTCGTTTTGGGTGCGGATACTGGTGGTGCAATTCGTGGTGAGCGCATGATACCAACGCGGGTGCTTTTCCAGTTGGTTGAGCGCATTCAGATAGTCCATGAAGCGGGCCCGGGCGTTTTCCGGCGAAATCACCAACCGATAAAGATAAACATCCTCACCTTTCCGATAGTTCGTGCGGACCCGGATCGCATCCCGCTCGTCCGCCACGATATAGATCAACTCATATTGTCGATAGATACCACCGATTGCCGAGTATTCCTCGCCAAGCTCCTTGCGGGTTTCGATGGAAAAACACAGAGGCGGCCCGTCCGAGAATTGAAAACTCACGACCGGGTGTGCCATGTAAGGTGACCCCCAGTAATTGATGGCCATGTCGATGCCTGTGATTTTGGAAAGGCGCACCGTCCGGGTCTCCCAGACCTCTGTAGGAGCAGCATCGTGGTGATAGGTGAAATTCCTAACATGATGGAGGGTGACTTCATCTCCGTGGATTTCCGCGCGGGCGGTTTTTGCCACATCCGGCTGCCACTCGCGCCCGTTGTCCGGGGCAAGCGTGAACCACCACGCGACGACAACGAGAAGAACTCCAGCTGCTACAAGCCGTCGTTTGAGATTGCGGGGAAACCACAGGATGCCCAGCGTGAGGAAGAGCAAGCCCGCCGCGATCTTCCGGCCGGCAGCAGGAAGTGGCAAGTCATACCAGAACATCCCCGTGACCCAGAGAATGGGCAACAAGACAATCCCATCGATCAAAACGCGGGAACACACACGGCGTGTCATGCTCCCGCAGTATGGAGTTTCTTGAGACATCTTGGGTCAATATATCCTCTTGGATGGGAAATTGGTGATTCGCATGGAGGTGCGGCACACCGCGGCTGGGTCGTAGGATTCTCCCAAGTCGCCCGTCCCCGAACTGGCCGTCACTCGGCTGGAGGCGGATTGCTCTTCAGCCACGCCTGTCTGGCGTCCAGGTTGCTCTTGAGTCCGTAGATCCGCGCACGCTCGGTTTCCAACTCGCTATACTTTCGCATGATTTCCGAAAAATCGCGGGATAAGTCAGCCCTGGCATCGTCGAGCATCTGAGCGACATCGTGTGCCTCATCCGCGCCGATTTCCCGGCCACCAGCGGCGTCCGGGATGACCAGTTCACGGCGCTGGTTGCGGAGTTGGTCGATCAAGGCATCGATGCGCCCGAGTTCTTCCTGCATCAAGCCGCGCTCCTGCTCAGCCATGTTGCTGGTGCGGAGATTACCGGCAATGGTCGCACGGCGGCTTTGATTGGTCGCGATCGCTTTGTCCAAAGCAGCGAGGACCTCCTTGCGCGCTTGGCGGCCCGATGTGTTATCGCGTCGGTTTTGCTTCCAGTCCTCACTGACGCGCGTCGTTTCGTGCTCGTAGCTGTTATAGTATGAAGTCCCGTAAGATTCGTATTTATCGAGGTCCTGATGCCCCGGGTATGACTTTGCGAGTTCCATCACTTGAGCCACCCGCTTGGTGATGTGATCATCGAAGGCCTTGAGTGTCTTTTCCAATTCCTCCTTCGGCACGACGTTATCCTTGCGCATGTTCTCGAAGACAGCGACCCGTTTTTGACGATAAATCCAGATGCTGCGCATCAAGCCGTTGATGACGTCATCTTTCATGTTTGCCACTTTGGTGCGCGAATCATTGGAATCCGTCAGCTGAGAGAGCCGCTTGACGATCGAGTCCACCTGCTTTTCAAGGCGTGCGTCCATTTCCAGCAAATCCTTCCTCAACAAAGCGAAGCGCTCTTCTCTGGCTGCGAGGTGCTCTTTGAGCGCTTCTACGGATTTTTCACGCGCTTTGTAATCGATCGGAGAAGGGGCGGCGGGTGTTTCCGCGACAGCGGCAATCAATGAGAATGTACCAAAGCCGAGTGAGATAAGGTGGTTTTTCATGCGGCACCGATCCAATTTGCTAGACCAAGGCAAGTCAAGCCGGGAAGCGCACCGTGGAGCGGCGGACCCGGCTTCGCCCCGGCAGACGCCAAGCCGACAGCCTCCCGTCCCTGAGTGTGCATCGGCGATTCGGGAAATCACCGCCCCGTGGTGGTTGCCGCGCTCAGGCTGGGGTGACCAAAAGCAGAAATGGCGCGGGGCGACGATTGCCGAGGGTCCCGTAGCGGGCGACGCGCCAGCCTTGGTGTGCCAAGTTTGTGGCCCACGACTCCACCTCCGCGGCTTCTGCGGCTCCTGCGGGGTGACCGGGGTAACAGATCACGGAAAGCACTCCGCCGGGCTTGAGCAAGGTCGCGGCGACGCCCAAAGCTTGGAGGGTTTCCGCGGCTTCGGTGGTCAGGTCATGATCCTCGCCCGGGAGATAGCCAAGGTTGAACATGATCGCAGCAACGGACTGGGGCGCAGCGTGGGTGCCTATTGCTGCGTGGGATTCGTGGAAAAAATCGACCCAAGAGCGATCTCCCACCCTTGCCTTCGCGGAGACGAGGGCGGCCGCCTGGATATCAAAGGCAAGCACCCGCCCGGTCGCGCCTACGCAGTCGGCAAGGAACGCCGTGTCGTGGCCGTTGCCCGCTGTGGCATCGATGACGAGATCCCCCTGCTGGATCAAAGGCCGGAGAATCTGCTGCGCCAAAGCGGTCGGCCGCGGCGGGAAGTGAGGCCTGGAGCTGTCAGAAGGTGTCATTTTTTGATTCCTCTAAATAGGTGTTAAAATTGATATCCGCTTCAGGTTGAATGCCTTTAAGCATCCAATTGGCGAGTCGATCCGCGATTCCGGGGGCGTAGAGTGAGCCCTTGGAGCCGAGCGCGTTGAAAATCCAAACATTCGCTTCAAACACCCCGATGAGTGGCTGACTGCGCCTGAGGATGGGTCGGATGGCAGCGTCGTGGTCGAGGATTTGGAAGGAATCGCCCCCGAGTTTGGAGGCGATTTCGGTGACGCGGAGCCTGCCATATTCGGTGGGTTGTTGGTCGAGTTGGTTCCACTCGTAGGTGGATCCGACTTTGAAATTCCCCTTTCCGATGGGAACGAGCCAGCCGCCCGCGCCGATGCGGATTTGGGAATCGTCCCAGGTGGGAGCGTGGATGGTGAGGATTTCGCCTTTGGCGCAGCGGTGGGTGCCGAGGTGTCCGGCGATGAGGCCGCTGGCACCCAGGCACCAGATTTGGTGAGCCTTGCGATGGTTGAAATCGATTTCGCCGCGGTGGTAGCAGCCGAGGTTTTCAAAGAATTCCCGGGAGCCCTCGATGAAAGCCCGGGTATCGAGTCGGCCGCCGCCGTGGAGTTCGACCGCGCCGCACCAGCCGGGAGGAGGGGTGACGGAAGCGGCCCTCCAGGGGGTGACGCCGGGTGAGTCGAGTTTTGAGCGGATTTTCTGCCATTCCTTATCGGTTGCGGCGAGGCGCAGGATGGGAAACGGGTGCCAGAGTTGCCGGCCCATGCGGGCTTCCACGCGGCGGTAGAATTCGAGGGCGTCCGGGAGGAAGTCCCCGATGCGCCAGCTGGGTTCGAAGTTTTTTCCGGTGACGGGATTGATGAGCCCCGCAGCGACGCGGGAGCTGCCTCCCGCGTGGTTGTCCGTGATGGTGAAGGAGACGGAGCGTTGCCAAAGCTGCCAGGCGAGACAGGTTCCGGCGAGGCCCTGCCCCACGATGGACCACTGGGGATCGGCGGTGCTCACTGGGGCATGAGCGCTTGGTTGGGATCTTGCCAGTGTGCGTCGTGCCCTTTGGCGTAGTTGAACAAGTGCTTGTGAAGATAGGGTACGAAATTGGACTTTTGTTCCTTGGGTAGTTTGGCAAGCACCGCCTGATTGAGGGCGCGCATGAGTTTCTGCATGAGGTGGAGCGTGAGTTGACGGCCTTTGCGGGCTTTTTGCACCTGTTTGTGGTTCAATTGTTCGTCAGAGACCTCCACCAATTCATGATTGGTAATGTTCCAGCGGTCCAGCAGGCCATCGAGTGGCTGTGGTCCGTGATCGCGTGTCAGTTCATCCATGGATGAGTCCTAGCGCATGGATCGGAGCTTACTAAGCACAAAAACGGGATATTTAAAAAGCGCGGGCGGTCAGTGGGTGCTAGCGTAAAGAGCACCTTTGGAAATCTGAAGAATGTAGTTGCCCTGGACCTTGAAGCCGTAGTCGGAGAGCAGTTGTTCCGCCGCGTCTTGGGCGAGTGCGGGATCCCCACCCTCACGGGATTCCCTGGCGTAGACGGCGCGCAGGGCCTCGAAATGCTCGTAGGCTTGGCTGGATTCGATGGACTTCACCAGCGTGGCCAAGGATTCATCTTCGCTGGGCTTGCCGTCCTCGCTGATGGATTTTTCAAGGATGTTCGCCTTGAGCGGGATGAGGAGGTAGTTGTGATGGATGGAGTAACCGTAGCTTTTGGTCATGAATTCCATGTTCTTGACCAAGCCGGCCTCGATTTCGCCGGCGCGCTTGGAAAGCTGGGCGCGTTCATCCGACGGGGTGTTTTTAGGGAGTGCGGTGAGCTTGCGGGTCAGCTCGCCGAGGGCTTGGCGCTGGGCGTTGATGACCTGGAGATTGGCGATGAATTGCTTGTTGGCGCCCGGGCCGTCGATGGCGGCGACGAGGTTGTAGGCACCATCCTCCCTGACGAGGTGGCTGGGAACTCCTGATTGGACGGGTGTTGGCATGATGATTGGTGGGTGGTTTGCGGGTGAAAAAAGAAGGGCGATGAATGGAAAGAGGAACGCAGCTGACACAAGACTAACAGAAAACGAGGAAACGGCAATCGCTGTTCCCTGATTTTTCGAGAATCGAAACCTGCGCCTGCGGTTGGTAGCCATGAGCTTGCATTTTCGGGGTAAAAAGCGGGGGTGTGAGGCTCCCACCTCACACCCCCTCCAACAGCATCAAAACCTGAACTACGATCAGAACGAATAGGACGCCCCAAGACTCACGCCGTTGGCGGTGTCCGCGTCGTTGCTGAACTCCGCACGGTAGTTGAGCCCGAAGCGGAGGGACTCGGTAGCCTGAAACTGGGCTCCCACGCCCAGGGTAACGAAGTCTTCACCGAGACCGGGGGAGTTCACGGTGAAGGCTGCGCCGCCTAATGCTGCGGAAACTTGTCTTTCGGAATCCAGCAGGTTGTGAATGTAGCCGAGGTGGCCGTTGACACTGAACTTGCTGGAAACCTGATAGGCGGCCTTGACTCCGATTTCCGCAAAGAAAGCGTCGTCATCCATGGCATCCACCAGGAGGGCCGAACCACTTCCTGACTCGCTGAACCCGTCGGTATCAGCGGTGATGTAATGGAGTTGCACAAACGGAGTGAGACGGAAGTTCTCGCGGCTGAAGGCATCACCTTCGATACCGAAGTGGAGGTCGAAGACATCCGATTCCGAGTTGAAGTCAACCGTGCCGAGGAGACTGTCGCGGGAGCCGTCGTATTCGAAGCTGCCATAGGTGATGCCACCGGAAACCATGAGGTTCATTTCCGGCTGAATCACGTAGCTCGCGATGGCGCCCAGCACGAAGCCGTCCGCATCAGCGTCGAGGGTCGCCGAGGAAATGCTTCCCTGATCAATTCCCACGAAGCCAGCGATGGTGAAGTCCGCGATGTTATGCCGCACACCGGCGATGCCACCGTTGCTATTGATATCGTAGTCCGCATTATTGGCGGATGAGTCAGAGCCGATGTCAAAGTGGGTGAATCCGGCGAAGACCGAGGTCGTCGCCACCTTGACAGGTTCCGGGGTCGGAGTGGAGGTGCCCATGGGAATGCGGACGCTCTTGACCGAGCCATCCACACTGGTTCCAGGCATACCGAGGGCTGCGGTGGTGTAGCCCTTGGTGACGAAGATCCCGTAGTCGGTCATGCCTGCATAGCTTTCCGGAGAGAGCTGGTTGAGGGCAGCTTGTGAGTCCCCGTTGTAGGCACCGACGATGGCAAGGGCGATCTTGTCGGCATCGAGCGTGCTGTCCAACATACCCCCCTCGCTGATGCTGAAATCGGCGGCTTGGGCGATAGCGACTTGGTTTTCCGTGAGACCGGTGAGTTTTCCGAGGTCTTCAGGAGCATCCACGCCGGCGCCGACGACCGTGCCATTGCGGACGTCGAAGAACATCCGGCCGACATAGTCAGAGCTCTCAAAGGAGGTGAAGTCATCCATGGTGATGGGACCAGCGCTCGCGATGATGCGAGCGCTTTCACCGGCATTGAACTCCCTGGATCCGAAGACCTTGTTGAGCTCGACCTTGCCACCTTCCAGCTTGGTGCCGCCTGCGCCATTGACCACGAGGCGGTCCGCGTTGGCCGAGCTCAGGACGTCCGAGGAGTCGAAGGCGCCATCGAGCGCGTTCAGGTCGATGACGAGATTTCCTTGATTGGCGAAGTCGCCCGCGATGGTGAGTTGGCCGATGTTTCCGTATCCGACGCCTGGGTTGACCTTTTGACCGACGAGGTTTGTGAGCGAGCGGTTGAGAGTTCCATTTCCTTCGAGTTTCGCGTAGTTGAGGGCGCCGTTGCCGTTGAGGCTGCCGGACTCGATGGTTACTTTATCCACGTTGGAGGTGCCGTTGAGCTGCACCTGGCCCTTGGTGGTGAGGTGG
>ERZ1022724.104-NODE-104-length-21122-cov-13.174349_pt1 | contig 21122 bp, 17 predicted proteins | sample MGYA00521091_ERZ1022724 | MGnify/ENA primary metagenome ERZ1022724 (study PRJEB33162, sample SAMN09537610) | freshwater metagenome | isolation source: freshwater | place: Canada:Alberta | collected 2017-07 | study: EMG produced TPA metagenomics assembly of the... | reverse complement strand
GTGGTTCCCGCTTTTTCTTTCGCTCCGGCGCTCATAGAGACGCCGCTACAGGCTTCCTCATGCGTGGAAGAGGTGGTTCCCGCTTGCTGGCGGAAAAACGAGATCACCTGAAAGATCGATTGATCCCTTGTCACTTTGACACCTATTCCATCACCGCCAAAAAACCACAGCTCTCACCGCGGACTTCAGATTAGATCTGAAAGTCTGGGGTGTTGGAGTCGAGGTGAAGGCCGCATTCGTATTTCTCGCCGTCGAAGCGGCTGGATTCCGCGCTATCCTTGGCGGCGGGGCGGGTGCTGTGCCAATCGCCCATGGTAACGTAGCCTTGGGCTGCCAGTGGGTGGCGAGGGAGATTGTTTTGGTGAAAATACAGGTCCACCTGGGCATCCGCCCAATCGAGGATGGGGTAGGCCTTGACGGTGCGCTTTTGCTGCTCAACGAACGGGCGGTCGGCGCGGGTGCTGGATTGCGAGCGGCGCAGGCCACTGAGCCAGACGTCCGCCCCGATCTCGCGGAGGGCGCGGTTCATGGGTTCGATTTTGGTGATCAGGCCGTAGCGATCGGCATCTTCCTGGCTGTTTTCCCAGAGATTTCCCCATAGCGCTTGCATCCGGGCGGCGGAAACCGATGGCTGATAGATACGAAGATCAAGATCGAGCTTGGAGGTCAGCTCCTCGGCATATTGATAGGTTTCCGGAAAGAGGAATCCGGTGTCGATGAAGACGACTGGGACCTTGGGGGCATACTCGTGGATGAGATGGAGCATGACCGCAGCCTGGAGGCCGAAGCTGGTCGATGCGACGAGGCGGTCTCCTAACTGATCGTAGAGATAGCGCAAGCGCTCCCCTGCCCGCATGGGCGCAAGCGCGGCGGAGAGCTCCTCGGGATGGATATCCTGGGAGATCACGGCGGAGGCTTGGAACTTGATGGCTTCCATGGTTATCTTCGATTTCGGGTCAGCGCCTTTTGACAGACTCAAACGGCCGCCAAGGCTTCCGGCTTGATGTTCTTGTGGAAGTCAGGTCCTTGGACGGTGGCGGCCACGTAGTCTTTGCGGATGCAGAAGTCCCCGAAGCGTTCGCCCTCGTTGCGCTCCTTGGCGTAACGGGTGAAAATCGGAGCGAGCAGGGGCTTGATCTCGGCAGCAGGGACGTTTTCACGGTAGAGCTTGGACAAGCGCTGGCCGGCAAATCCTCCACCGAGGTAAACATTGTAGGAGGCGGGACCGCGACCGACGAAGCCGATTTCCGCGATGAAGGGGCGTGCGCAGCCGTTCGGGCAGCCGGTCATGCGGATGGTGATGGCATCATGGCGCAGGCCGTTTTCCTCGATGGATTCCTCCAACTCGGTGAGCAGGTCCGGGAGGTAACGCTCCGCTTCCGCAAGCGATAGGCCACAGGTTGGCAATGCGACGCAGGCCATGGAATTGAGGCGCAAGGCGCTTTTCAAGTGGCTGCCTTTGATGCCGTATTGTTCGAGCAGCTTCTCGATCTCAGGACGCTTGGCAGGCGAGACGTTGGCGATGATGAGGTTCTGATTGGCGGTGAGACGGAAGTCTCCATCATGGATTTTGGCAATCTCGCGCAGGCCGGTGCGCAGCGGGTAGCTGGGAGTGTCGAGCACCCGTCCACCGGCGATGTAGAGCGTGAGGTGGGAATTGCCATTTTCGTCTTGGACCCAGCCGTAGCGGTCGCCGTTGTCTTCGAAGGTGAAGGGGCGCACCGGGCCGAGGTCGTATCCCAGATACTCATTGAGCTTGGCGAGGATCCATGGTGCGCCGTAGTCGTCCACGGTGTATTTGAACCGGGAGTGCTTGCGATCCGTGCGGTCGCCGAAGTCCCGCTGGACCAGCACGACTTTTTCCGCGACATCCACGACTTGCTCGGGCGTGCAGAAGCCGATGACATCCGCGACGCGTGGGTAGGTGGCTTCGTTGCCGTGGGTGGAGCCCATGCCGCCGCCGACCGCCACGTTGTAACCTACCAGTTCGCCGTCCTCGACGATGGCGATGAAGGAAAGGCAGTTCGCGTAGATGTCCACATCGTTGGAGGGTGGCACTGCGACGGTGATTTTAAATTTCCGCGGGAGGTAGGTCTTGCCATAGATCGGCTCGACCTCTTCTTCGGTGGATTCGATTTTCTCGCCATCAAGCCAGATCTCATGGTAGGCACGGGTTTGGGGCGTGAGGTGGGTTGAAATATCCTGTGCCGCCTTGAGCGCGAGCGCGTGGACCTTGGACAGGTGCGGGTTGGGGTTGCACATCACATTCCGGTTCACATCGCCACAGGCGGCGATGGTGTCCATGGCGCATTGGTTGATCTCCGCGATGGTGCGCTTGAGGTTGGTTTTGATAATGCCGTGAAACTGGAAGGCCTGGCGGGTTGTTAGCTTGATGGTGCCGTTGGCAAACTGGGTGGCCATGCGGTCGGTTTCCAACCATTGGTGCGGAGTCGCCACGCCGCCGGGCACGCGGATGCGGATCATGAAGCTATAGGCTTTTTCCAACTTGTGCTTGCGACGGTTCGCCCGGAGGTCGCGGTCGTCCTGCTGGTAGGTGCCGTGGAACTTGAGGAGCTGTTGATCGTCCTCGCACATCGACCCGGTGGACAGGTCGGCGAGGCCTTCCGCAATCGTGCCGCGGAGGTAGTTGCTATCGATCTTGATGTATTCGTTGGCAGAGAGTTTCTTGTCACTCATGGTGGTGGAAGTTCGGGGTGAAAAGTGTTAGTAAACGTCACGCTGGTAGCGCTTGGACTTCTTGAGGTCCTCGACGTAGGCCTCGGCAGCCTCACGGGTGATGGCGGCTTGATTTTCGACAATGGTGATGAGGGCTTCATGGACGTCGTGAGCCATGCGGTTGGCATCGCCGCAGACGTAGAAGTGAGCACCTTCCTGGAGCCACTGATAGAGTTCCTTGGCTTGTGCGATCATCCGGTCCTGGACATAGACCTTTTCGGGTTGGTCGCGGGAGAAGGCGACGTCGAGGCGGGTGAGCACGCCATCCTTGAGGAAGTCCTGCCACTCGAGTTGGTAGAGGAAGTCGTAGGTATAGTGTTGGTCGCCGAAGAAGAGCCAGTTTTTCCCGGTGCTGCCGAGTGCCGCGCGGTGCTCGACGAAGGCGCGGAATGGAGCGACGCCGGTGCCGGGACCGACCATGATGACCGGGGTGGAGCCGTCGGCAGGAAGACGGAAATTTTTATTGGGCTGGACAAAAACCTGCACCGGACTGCCGGTCTTGACCAAGTCTGCGAGATAGGTCGAGCAGACGCCCTTGCGTTCGCGACCATGGGTCTGGTAGCGGACGGCGGCGACGGTGAGATGCACCTCGTCGGAGTGGGCAAGTGGGCTTGAGGCGATGGAGTAAAGCCGGGGAGGAAGCTTGCGGAAGATGCTGGTGAGCGCCTCGGCAGAGAGCCCGGCCGGGGCGAAGGCGAGCAGGGCATCGACAATTTCGCGACCATGATTGAAATCCTTGAGACGTTCCTTGGCGTCCTCCGCCAGCAACTCGCGGAGGGTGGCCGAGTCTGCGGCTTCGGCGAGCTTGGTGAGAACGGCGCGTGACAGGGCGGTGATGTCGAAGTCCTCGCGCAGGGCATCCGCGAGAATTTTGCGACCGACATTTTTGACCTCGATCTCCTCGTTTCCGGTGAGTTTGGCGGCTTGAAGAACGGCCTTCACGACATCCGGCGCGTTCACAGGAAGCACGGCGAGGGCGTCGCCGGGTTCATAGGTGAGGCCGGAGTTGGCAAGCGAGAACTCGAGGTGGATGGTCTCCTTGTGTGAGCCCTCGCCATTGAGAATGACCGTGTCAAGCGTCTCGGCGGGAAATGGGTTCTTCTTGCCATACTCGGCAGTCACGACGCTGGCGACCGCCTCGACTGCGGCGGGAACCGAAGAGGCAGGGGCGAGCGCGGTGAGAGAAGCGTCCAGCCAGGCCACGAACGAGTCCTCATAGTCCACGTCACAATCGACGCGGGCGTTGATGCGGGTGGCACCGAGTTTTTCGAACTTGGCGTCCAGGTCCTTCCCCGTTTGGCAGAACTTCTCGTAGGAGGTATCCCCGAGGGCGCAGACGGAAAATTTCACGGCGGAGAGGGAGGCCTCCGAGGCCATGATTTCCTTGTAAAATGATGCTGCGCTTTCCGGTGGCTCACCGTCGCCCCAGGTGGAGACGAGTACGAGGAGGCTGGGAATCTTGGCCAAGTCCGCGGTCGAAATCTCTGACATGTTTTTCATGACCGCTTGGAATCCACGCTTTTTAGCGGCTTTGACGGCGCGATCGGCAAGCACCTCACAATTTCCGGACTCGGTGCCGTAGAGCACCGTCAGCTTACCAGCGGCGGCGAGCGGAGCGGGCGCAGCCGAGGCCGCAGGAGCGGCGAGAAAGCCGCTCAACCAACCGCGCTGAACGGGGTCGAGGCCAGCGAGGAGTGAAGCCAGCGCGCTGCGCTGGTCGGGTGTGAATGGTGCGTGCTCGGGAAGCATAATCCTTAGTTAATTGCCTATCTTTATGAGGTTTCGAGAAAAAGGTGCATCTTACAGGCCGTCCGCGCAACTATTTTTTTCCAAATGGTGGTGGATTTCGCCTTCGGTTCAGGGGCGGTTCACGCGACTACCCCAGCCATTCCCAATTGAGAACCAAGTCGATCTCTGGGTGGATGCTGTGGTGGACCGGGCAGGCGGTCGCGGCATTTTCAAGCAGCTTGCGATCAGGGTGGGTCGCCGGGAGTGGCATTTTCATATCCAGTTCCAAGCGGGCGACGCGGCGCGGCAGATCTTCCGACATGAACTTGCGAACGAAGACAGACATGCCCTCCACGGGGATGCCCTTGCGCTTGGCGACGATGCCGATGACGGTGGCCATGCATGAACCCAGGGCGGTGGCGAGCAGATCGGTGGGCGAGAATGCCTCCCCTCGCCCGTTGTTGTCGAGGGGCGCGTCGGTGACGAGCGTATTGCCGGATGGGAGGTGCAGGGCGCTGCAGTGCAGATCACCCTCGTAGGACACTTTGATTTCGACCATGAGTGGATGTTTGGAAAATGGATCAGTCCGCGTCCAGCGGAAGTTTTGCAAGAATGATGCGGAATCCGTGGATAGCGTCCTGGAAGGTCGGAGGTGCGGCGTTGCGCGAGCCGGAGTAAAGATTCTCGGGTTGGTAGGAGTTCCAACCACCGCCGCGAAGCACTCCGAGCGGGTTTTTCCCGAGTTTTGAGTATTCGTCCGCGACCCACTCCTGGACATTGCCGCTGAGGTCGTAGATTCCGAGTGAATTGGGAGGAAACGAGCCAACGGGGGCTGTGAAGGCAAAGCCGTCGTCGTAGTCGCTGATCGTCCGATCAACCGCGACGCCAGGTGTCCGCGCGGCCGCCACATCGGCGAAGTTTCCAGAGCGGGGCGCAGGCGGCCAGGCGGTCCCCCATGGGAAGAGATTCTGTTTACGCGCATCCCTCCAACCCGGGCTGATGCCAGGCTCCTCATCGAGCCCGACCATCCGACTCCATTCGAGGTCGGTGGGCAGGCGATAGAGATGAGTCTGGGCGATCCGCTCGTCTTTGCGCTCGCGATCGGTCAGCCATTTGCAGAACGCCTCGGCATCGACCCGTGAGACGTTCACCACCGGATGATCGGGATCCTGAGGGAAAAATGCGGGGCGGTGCGCCTCCAGTCCGAGTCCGGAGACAAAGGCCTCATAGTCGCGGAGGCGGGTCTCCCAGATGGATACGAGAAGATCCTGTCCGAGTGGGACAAAACGCATTCCCACCCCATTGTCCCAGGGTTTTCCAAAAACCACGCCCAGGCTTTTCTCCAGGGTTACCTGTTTGGAAATCTTTTCACCCTCGCCAACTTTCAGGTCGATGGTAGCCGGTTTGTATCCCTCGCGCACCAGATAGAGCTGCCACTCCGCAGGTCTGACCTTGGGGATGAGCAAGGGCTCCAGAGTCGAGCCCACCGAAATGCGGTTACCTGGATCGTTGAGGGCATTCATCCACACCTCCACCCCCGGCGGCTGGGTTGTTAGAACGATTTCCCCGTATTCGATCAGGCGGACCAGAACCCGGAACGGCCGTAACCCATCCCGACGCGCCCGCTCCGAGAGCCCCGGATTTTCGAACGATGTCTCCAGGACCGGCAGCACCTCATGATCCTCAGTGAGGAATCCGGCGCTGAGGCCGCCAACCTGGAACCATTTGCAAAATGCCTGCGCCTCCGCCTCGCTGGCGAGCACCAGATCCACCGGTTGGCCGTTTTGGGAGAACTGGAGGAACTCGACCGCGTCCGCAGGGCGCTTGTCACGCTCGGAGAATTCGCTCCACGACGTCTTCGTCACAAAGCCGGAACCGAGATGCGCATCCCCGACGGGCTGATAGGGATTTCCCAGGTGATCGTTCCATTTCTCACCGATTTGCGGCGGCGTGAAATTCTCAAGACTTGCGAACAGGGCCAAGGGCTCGGTCACCACCGTGGCAGGCACCTTTCCCTGGAGCGTGTATGGCCGGTAACCTGTGCGCTTCAAGGTGAAAAAATAACGATCGCCCACCGTCACGGATATCTGCACGGCATTGGTCACCCCTAAGAGATTGCCATTCATATCGGTCACCTCCGCACCGTCAGGCGCGCTGACCACCCGCAGCAAGCCCGTCTGACGGGCAGCGGGTTTTGCCGCCACCGAGCCCAAGGCCTTGGCCCAAGGCGATTCCGCAAGCATCTGCCAAGCGGCCCAACCTGCGAAGGAAACCAATAAGAATGATGTTAGAAACACCGCGCGGCCGACCTGCCGGCGTTTTTTACCGCGTTGTAAAAGGCGCAGCGCCTCTGCCAAGTCCGCCGCCGTGGAGATTTTCCGTTTGGAAATGCGCGGTTCGCAGATGTCACAGATGATGCGGTTCATCTCCAACCAACGTTTGCGATCGGGTCCCAGCGGGATTTCATCCGGCACTTCGGGAAATGACATCCGGTCCTTCCCCGTGGCGATTTCATAAAGCACCTTGCCGAGGCTATAGACATCCGCCTGGGTCGATCCCGGGCCCTCCGGCGGGACGAAGCCCTCGGTCCCGACGAAGGTGCGCTGCCCGCGCGCCGCGACCAGACCGATGTCGGCAAGCTTGGCGCGACCATTGACAAAGATCACATTGGACGGCTTCACGTCGCGATGGGCGAGGCCTTTCTCGTGCAAGTGTCCGAGCGCCTCGGCCAAGCGCAGGCCCACATCGATGCAGGTGTTGATATCCCATTGGAGACCGGGGCCCTGGTGATTATCGGCCCGCAGGGTCCTGGGTTCATATTCGATCGGGTTGATGTCCTGGCCCGATGCCACATCGTCGCCAAGTTCCATGACATAGTAGTAAAACGAGACATGATCCGGGCTGCGACCGACGTGAAGAATATTCACCAGCGCGGGATGATCCCGAGACATGGGTTCGTATTTGAGAACTCCCTCGAACTCCCGCTCGAATCCACGGGTGTCTTCGAAATCCTCGCGCCACACGACTTTCACCGCCCGCAGGGCTCCCGTCACGCCGCGTGCCAGCCACACCTCGCCATAGGCCCCGCCGCCGATTTTGCGGAGGACCTCGTGGTCGGGGATTGCCGGACTCGGACGGATTTTAATCGCCATCTGCTTCTTCTTCGAGTTTGGCCAACTCCTTTTTCAAGACGGATCCCACGCGGTGTTTGGCGAGATAGACCTGCGCCATGCTGACGTTCAGTTGATCCTGCACCCGCTTGGCATCCCATTGCTTGATGACATAACAATCAAAAATCTGGTATTGCTTGGGAGACACCTGCGCCTTCACCCGGGACAACGCCGCATCCGCGATGTTTTTTTTCCACTCCACATTCCACAAGCGGGAAAGCACGTCGCCCTGAGGATCTTCCACCCGATCGATCACCGCGGTTTTGCGATCGTTGTCCCATTCACCCACGATCATGGCCGTGTCCTTCTTGCGTTTGCGGAACTGATCGTTGATCCGCCACCGGGTCATGTTCATCAACCAGGTCTTGAAAGAGCCTTGGGCAGGATCATAGAGCTGCTTTTTACTCTGCTTGGCAATCGACAGAATGGTTTCCTGCACACAGTCGAACGCCTCATCCTGCCGGAGCCCCGCCTTGATCGCGACGGAATAAATCAGCTTCCAGTAAGTCTGATAGAATTCATCCCAGGTTCTTTGATCCTCCCAGTTTTCCAATCTGGCGATCAAACTCTTGCGCGTTTTCGCGTAGGCATTCGCCAAAATGACGTCGCCTTCATCGAGTTTTTGCTCAGCACCTTCGGACATTGCGAGTTCTCTACCGGATTCTTGGGCCGCTGTCTTTCACGGAATCATTTTTTTCACGCGACGACAATCGCAGCGCTCTATTACGCCCTCCCGAACTATCTTAGGAAGCGAAATATCACCGAAATGATTTACAAGCCTTACAAAATCCGCTCATCCTAGCGGCTCATCAGTCACCCGTGTCGCGAAGCCCCCCTTCACGACTCCCCCCACGGCGCAACAATGTCATCTCCATCACCCACCTTCAACCCCTCTCAGACAGTCGAGCGGATCCGCGAAATCATCGTTGGTCGGCACCTCGAGCGTCTTGAACAGCGTGTCGCCCGTCTCGAAACCCACGGAGTCGCCAACCTTGGCGGCGCATCTGCCGTCCATCTGGAGGATCGTCTGCTTGCCAACGAAGCGCGAATCGAGGCCCTGAAGGAAAACGTCGATCGCTTTTCCGCAGGACGCCAAGAGCAGTCGGAAATGCAGATCGCCAAATATCGGGAAGAAACCCAGCGCCTTGCCGCGCAGATCCAGCAGGTGGCCAGCTTGAAAGCCACTGAATCGGCGATGCCCGCCGTCCAACAACTCGAACAACGGATCGGCACCTGGCTGACCGATTGGCAAAGCTCATTCCACGTGCAACTCAACGAGCGAGACCAACGTCTCGCATCCCAGCTCCGCAATGAAGTCGCCGCCCTCTGGGAAAGCACCGAATCCCAACTGACCCGGCTCGAAAGCCGGGCCATTGACCGAGACTCCGTCGAGGAGCGCTTCAGCCGCATCGCCCTTGCGGCCCGCGCCCTTGCCGAGTGCGCTTCACCCACCCCCATCCAACCAGGCTCCGCCACCCCCTAAATGTTCGCTGTTCTATCTGTCTTCCCCTCGAATTCACCAGAGCTCGAAGCTCGTGATGTCACGCCCCAGCCTCTCAAGACGCTGCCGATGGAATCGCAGGCTGAGACGCCGGCGTATTTTCCAACCTTCACCCCACTTCCGCCCGTGCCGGGGATTCCCGCCGAGTCTGGTGGCAAATTCCCCGCCTCATGGCCAGCGCCGCTTTCGGTATTGCCGACCCACTCGACCCGGGTCGTCCCGATCCGACCGATGCCTCAGGAAAAGCCGGTTTACGAGGCAAACTACGGCGCGAACCACCGCCCTGTTCCCGCAGCCGCCCCGGTCGTGGGCCCGATTTCTGACCATGAGGTGGATTTCACGGATGACGAGCTGAAGGAAGCCTTTGGCCCGATCGTCGAGCAGGCCGTGCGCAGCGCGGTCTTCTCCCAGGAGAATGGCATGGACACCTATCTGGAGCCCATGCTGCGCGCCACCATTCGCCGCGCCTTGGCGGAATACTCCCCTGCCTCACGCCCATTTCGCGCGCCACGCACGGTAGACCGCTTTCTTTGGCACTTGCAGGCGCTTTTCACCAGCCGCACTTACGAGGATATTTTCTTCGACAAGACCCACCGTTTTCAAGTCGAGGAGGTCTTTCTTCTGGATGCCGCCAGCCTCGCGCTCGTTTCCTTCGCCAGTTGCGATCCCGCGCGTCATGCCTCCGTGAAAAAAGTCGTGAGCACCGTGCAACGCCTGGCAATCCACCTCCGTGATGATGAGGGTAAGGTCCGTGATTCCTTCGAGCTTCCCGACAAGCGCATGGCCATTTCAAAAACCGGCCGGCTCGTCACGCTCATGGCGGTGGTCCGCGGTCGCCCGAGCGAACTCGTCCTGGCCGACCTCGAATTCGCACTGCGCCGGATCGAAGATCGCTTCCGTGAGCAATTCCAGCAAGAAGGCTCGCCATTGCTACACGCCTTACAACCGTTTTTGGAGGATTGTTTGTTGATCCAAGCACCCGCCAGCGCGGCTTAAGCGAGGCATTTCCAAATCACCCCGAGCAGCGCACAGCCGCCCAGCAGCGGGATCACGCCCACTTTGAAGCGCTCCATCGCCACCAGCGCACCGAGACCTACGATCGCGACGAAGCCGTCCAAACCGTGCTCTCCCGTAAACAGCGAGTGTTCTGCGAACTTCACGCCCAGATTGAGAATCACCCCGACCACCGCTGCGGAAATCGCGGTGAGCATCGCCGCCAGCAAGGGTCTCGCCCGCAGGCCCTCGACATGAGGCGCCCCGAGGAAAACCATGAGAAAACTCGGTAAAAACGTCACCCATGTCGTGATCAGCCCGCCGAGGACCGCCGCCGCCAGCGCTTGCAACTGGCCGCAATCCTGCCAGGCCGCGACGAAGCCGACAAACTGCAACACCATGATCAGCGGTCCCGGCGTGCTCTCCGCCAGACCCAGCCCCGCCATCATCTGCCGCTGCGTCAGCCAGCCGTAATGCTCCACCGCCATTTGCGAAACGTAAGGTAAAACCGCGTAGGCACCGCCGATTGTGACCCAGGCGGTCTTGCTGAAAAACATCCCCTGCTGGACAAAGATACTTTGCCAGCCCAAGCACACGCCCGCCGCGAGCACCGGCGCCCACCACAGCGTGAGGCACAGCGCCGAGACCTTGAGAGTCCGCACCAGACTTGCCGCCTGCACGGGTGGCAGCACCACGCTCGGCAACTGTCCGGCCGAGGATTTCCCGTGGCCTTTGCCACTTGGAAATTGCGTCGGAAACCACCTCCCGCCAAGATAGCCGACGCAGGCAGCCCCCAGGATGATAACCAGAAAGGATACGTGGAAAAAATAAATACCAACAAAAGCCCCCACGGCCAGTCCCCAGAGACTCGGCGAGTGCAACGTTTTCGAGCCGATTCTTTTCACTGCGGAAATCACAATTACAATCACCGCCGGCATCAGCCCGTAAAACATTCCCGCAATCCACGACACATGACCGCCCGCCATGTAAAGCCAGCTCAAGCCCATCAAAATGAAAACCGAGGGCAGCACAAACAAGGTCCCCGCCGCAATCCCGCCGCGGGCACCATGCAGCCGCCACCCGAGATAAGTCGCTAGCTGCTGCGCCTCAGGCCCGGGCAGCAACATGCAGAAATTCAGCGCGTGCAGGAAATGCGACTCACTCAACCAGCGCCGCCGCTCGACCAACTCCTGGTGCATGATCGCAATCTGCCCCGCCGGCCCACCGAAGCTGATCCAGCCGAGCTTGCACCAAAACCGCAACGCCTCCCGGAAACTCGGGAACGCAGGGGCGGAAAACGCGGACGGTTCACTCATAAGCACCAAGCTCAATCAAGCGCGCATGTTTGCACAATCAAAAACACCAATGCCACCACGCACCGGGCGGGAAAATCTAACGGAAATCGAATGCGATCAAAGCGATTTACACCCTCAAAAGCATGACCGCATGCTACGTCCGAAAATCGGCAATCCTCTGACTCATGTCGGCTGCAGAAGACGGATCTTTACACGAAACGACGCCATGACCTTTTCTAAGCGCCTGGATTTTTTCGACCCTTCGGGATTTCCACGGTCATGACGCTTCCCATCGCCGTGATTCCTGATATGGGATACTGACACCTGCACCGAAATCCGGGCCTGAAAGCAACGCCCGAGACAACCCTGCTACTCCGATGAAAACCAACTGGACCATCCCCATTGCCCTGCTTTTGAGCAGTTCACTCTACGCCGCCGATCCACTCCCCTCGTGGAACAACTCCGCACCCAAGCAGGCCATCACCACATTCGTGGAAAAAGTCACCACGGAAGGTTCACCCGATTTCGTTCCCTTGCCCGAACGCATCGCCGTCTTCGACAATGACGGCACACTCTGGGCCGAGCAGCCGATGTATTTCCAAGCATTCTTCATCTTCGACCGCATCAAGACCCTTGCTCCGGCACATCCCGAGTGGGCCGAAAAAGAACCCTTCGCCTCCGTGCTCAAGGGTGATCTGAAATCCGCTCTCGCAGGTGGCGAGAAAGCGCTTGTCGAAATGGCCATGGCCACCCACGCAGGCATGACCAACGAGGAGTTTGATAAAATCATCAGGGACTGGATCTCCACCGCCAGGCATCCGGACACCGGCAGACTCTACACGGAGATGATCTATCAACCCATGATCGAAGTGCTCACCTATCTCCGTGCGAACGGATTTAAAACCTTCATCGTCTCCGGCGGCGGCATCGAATTCATGCGCCCGTGGGCGGAGCGCGTCTATGGCATCCCACCCGAACAAATCGTCGGCAGCAGCATCAAAACGAAATACGAAGTCCGCGATGGCAAACCCGCCATCATCCGACTCCCGGATCTCAATTTCATCGACGACAAGGAAGGCAAACCCATCGGCATCCATCAGCACATCGGCCGCCGCCCGCGGATGGCATTCGGCAACTCCGACGGGGATTTCCAAATGCTCGAATGGACAACCTCAGGCAGCGGCCCACGCTTCGCCATGATCATCCACCACACCGATGCGGTGCGTGAATTCGCCTACGACCGCCAATCCCATATCGGCAAACTTGCCAAAGGCCTTGACCAAGCCCCCAACCTCGGCTGGAACATCGCCAGCATCAAGGACGACTGGAAAACCATCTTTCCGACCGACAACTAATCCGCTACCAAGATCTCCGATATCAAAACGATTCCCCGCATGAAAATCACATCATCTCTTGCCTTCACCTTCATCGCCCTCACCTTCGCATCCTGCCGGACGGCTGAAACGGCAGCCTCGGGCACCGTCAATACCGTGGGCCACGCCGCGCATGGTGTCGGAAGAACGGTCGCAGCCGCTGGCAGCGGGATCGGAAGCACGGTCGGAGACACCATGAAAACCGCAGGCTCCGGAATCGCCGAGGGAGATCTCAACAAGGCAACCGTCGGCACGGCGACCACCGCTGGAAAAGGAACCGCCAACACGGTTGTGAAGACCGGCCGCAGCCACATGAAAACCACCAGCGGCATCCTCAAGGATGCCGGCAAGACTGTGGGTGACACCTCCGCTGCTGCGGGCAAAGAATAGCAAACATCCAAATACCACACCTCACACGATGAAACATCCCCTGGCATTCATGAAATCCGCTTTGGTCACCGGGCTGCTCATCGTCCTGCCTGCTTGGCTCGCCGTGCTGCTGCTGCTCCAGTTGCTGGTCAAGCTCGGCATGCTGGTCAAGCCGCTCGCCGCACAGATGCCTCCGGGCGTCAACCATCCACAGATCATCGCCGCCCTGGTCTTCATCCTGCTTTGTCTATCAGTCGGCTTCTTGGTTCATACCGCCATCGGCCGCTTGATTGGAAAGGCACTGGGCGAAAACGTCTTCAACCACGTCCCCGGTTACCAACCACTGCGCAATATCGCCCGCCAGTTCCAAGACATGAATTCCAGCAACGGATTCAAACCCGCCTTGATCGAGGTGGAGGACGGTTGTCTTGCACCTGCATTCCTCATAGACAACCATACGAACGGAACCAGCACCATCTTCATGCCCTCCGTGCCAACTCCGATGGCCGGCTCGATCTTCATCATGCCCAGCGGACGGGTTCACCCCATCGATGTCCCTGTCACCACCCTGATGAAATGCATCTCCAAATGGGGAGCCGGCTCCGCAGAACTTCTTGCCGGACTCCCGAAAAACCCAAACCCGCCATCATCATGCCCATGAAATCCACATCACTCCTCCTTGCCTTCTCATTGCCCGCCCTCGCCGACGACGCGGACCTCGCTCAAAAACTCGCCAACCCCGTCGCCGACCTGATCAGCGTGCCGGTCCAGAGCAACTACGACTTCGGCATCGGCCCCGGCGATGGCACGAAATGGACCACCAACATCCAACCGGTCATCCCCTTCGACATCAGCCGTGACTGGAACGTCATTTCCCGCACCATCCTGCCGGTCATCGACCAGCAAGGCATCACGCCGGGTGGCACGGCAGATGCCTCCGGCCTTGGCGACACCTTGCAGAGCTTTTTCTTCTCCCCCCAATCCAGCACTCCGATCTGGGGGATCGGTCCGGCGATTCTCATCCCCACCGCGACTGACGACTTGTTAGGAGGGCAGCAATGGAGCGCCGGCCCCACTGCCGTGGTCCTCAAGCAAGACGGCCCGTGGACCTACGGAGCATTGGCAAACCACCTCTGGAACTTCGCCGGAGATGACGATTCCGGGGATGTGAACGTGACATTTTTCCAACCCTTTGTCTCCTACATCACCCCCACCAAAACGACCTTCACCCTGAACGCGGAGAGCTCGTATGATTGGTCGAACGAGCAGTGGAACCTTCCTCTCAACTTCGTAGTCAGCCAACTCTTGAAAATCGGCGAACAACCGCTGCAGATCTTCGCCGGCGCGCGCTACTACCTCGAAACGCCGGAAGGAGGCCCGGATTGGGGCCTGCGCCTCGGCGTCACGTTCCTGTTTCCCAAATAACCCCCGACATGCGCTCATCATGCCCGCCGCATCTCGCTCGGCTTTTCGCAGGCCACAAGGTGAATCAGCGTGCTGAAAATCGCCCGTGATGCGTCACACCGCGATGCCCGGGAGGGTAAAACACACCTCGTTTGCTACTTCTCAGGCAATCCAACTGGCAAACTGAAGAAAATCATCCAGGTCGTGGAAATCCTGCAGCCCCTCGTGAAACTCGCCGGAGCCTCCCCCCAAAAAGCAAGCCGCTGGATGGCATCAGGGTCGGGCTCGCGTTCCGCAGCACCACCCGCCAGGGCGATTGGAAATTCGCGTGGCGATGCGTCTTGCCAACTTTGATCGAGCTTTCTAAACTCGCCCCAGTCCCTGACCAAACCATAAATCTTGCCGACACACGACCCGGCAAGTTACAAAAAACCCAAGACCGCACCGGACAGCGTGCCAAGCAACCCTCCAATCCATTTTCAGTGGCGTCTTCCGCCCCGCACCAATCCCTAGTGAAAATCATCCAGCAAGCATTGAACCCCGAACACTACCAACCATCGACCATGAATGCCAAGCTCGCACTATTACTCGCCCTCGCCTCGACCTCCGCTTTTGCAGGCACCCCCATATCGGAAACGATCACCACTCCTCCAACATCCGCCGCGTCCCCGTCTGATTGGTGGCTCACCATCACTCCCTACGGATGGGTCACCGCCACGGAAGGCGACATGGGCGTGGCCGGACAGATCGCACCCGTGGACATCTCCATGAGAGATACCCTGGAAGATCTCGAAATGTCATTCATGCTTGCCGCCGAGGGCGGTTTTGATCGATGGGCCTTCGGCATCGATGGCATCTTCGGAGCATTTTCCTCCGGCGGACAACTGCCACCCGGGACCGGATTTACGAATGCCACGGTCGATTTCGACCAATTCTTTGCCCGCGTCCATGCTGGCTATCAGGTCATCAAGGAGGACCACGCCACGCTCACCGCATTTGTGGGGGCGCGTTTCAGTTACCTCTCCATGGAGATCGCTGTCTCAGGGCCTACCGTTGAGACTGAGCGACGCGATGACAGCAAATCATGGATCGATCCTGTCGTAGGCATGCACGGTTCCTGGGAAATCAACGACTGCTGGTTCATCCAAGGCGGCGGTGACATCGGCGGCTTCGGAGTGAGTTCAGACCTGATCTGGCAAGCCACCGTCGCACTCGGCTACCATTTCACCGACTCCGTCGCAGGCCTCATCGGCTACCGCGGAATGGGAGTGGACTACTCGGACGGTGGATTCCTGGTAGATACCATCGCCCATGGCCCAGCCCTCGGCCTCTCGATCCGCTTTTAAAGGATCCCACCCGAATCACGAACCGCGACAGCCTGAGCAGCGCCACCTGAATGAGCGCCTAACACGCTGCGGTCATGGAGAAATCAAATCCATGGCGAAGCAGGCTCCACACTTTTGGGGTGCTGGCGCATGTGCAGCCTTTGAAAAGCGCGAAGCTCTCAGCAAGGGCCACCCATTCGCTCCAACGACAAGAGTGCCGTTTCTCCCCACCTTGCCCCCCCCAGTTTGAATTCTACATGGCACCACGCTGAAAACCTGATTCGCAAGCAGAAGAGCATTTTCCGGGTTGATCATGCGGGCACAACCCGCATGATCAACGCGATGCTTGTTCTTCAAGAAGTCGGTTTGATGCGTCGCTCCAGACATCCCCGCAGCTCTGCCGTATCAGGCACTTCCGCGAAGCTGCAAATGGCACTGCTCACCACCGCCTGGCTCCTTGGGAGCGCAAGCATCGCGCGGGCACTCATCGTCCCCAACTCGTTGTTCAGCTCTCACGCAGTCCTCCAGCGCGACACGGAAGTCCCGGTCTGGGGCACCGCTGATGGGGACGAAAAAATCACGGTGACCTTTGCCGGTCAATCGGTCAGCACCACCGCACAGGATGGCAAATGGTTGGTCAGACTCAAGCCGATGCCTGCCAACGCCACCCCTCAGACCCTCACCATTTCCGGGAGCCACACCATCACCCTCGAAAGCATACTCATCGGCGAAGTCTGGATCTGCGCCGGTCAATCCAACATGGAATGGCCGCTCGCAAAATCCACCCATGGCCGCGAGGTCGCCAACAATATACGCGAACCTCTCATCCGCCTTTTCAAAGTCCCCACCACCCAGAGCGCGACCCCTTCCCAAGCGGCAAGCGCCACCTGGAAACCGTGTGACGCTAAAAACGTCGCCAGCTTTTCCGCCGTGGGATACTACTTCGGACGCGACCTCCAAAAAACACTCGGCGTCCCCATCGGATTGATCGCCTCCCACGTAGGCGGAACCGCCGCGGACAAATGGATCAGTGAAAAATCCCTTGGGGCACACCCCCAGCTCAAGCCGCTCATCGAGCGCCACAAACAATCGGAACTCAACTATGACCCCGCCAAAGCGCAAGCGGCCTACGAAATCGCCAACGCGAAATTCGACAGTGCCGTAGCCGCGGGGAAAAAGCGCCCGAAAACTCCCGCCCTCGCCGGAAACCCAAAAGGCCGTGGCCCATCCAGCCTCTACAACGGCATGATCGCCCCGCTCCAACCATACGCCTTTCGTGGGGTCATCTGGTATCAGGGCGAGGCCAACCGCGGAAACCCCGCCCAATACGCAACCCTTTTCCCCACCCTCATCGCAGATTGGCGCAGCGCATGGAACCGGGGCGACTTCCCCTTCCTCTTTGTCCAGCTGCCGCCTTTCAACGCGATCCCTCCCGAGCTCAGGGAAATCCAGACGGACACTTGGAAAAAAACACCACGCACCGGAATGATCGTCATCACCGACCATGGCTCACCTGACAACATCCACCCACCCGTTAAGGAACCCGTCGGCCAGCGACTCGCCCGCGCCGCACGTGCGGTCGCTTATGGCGAACAAATCACCTGGTCAGGACCCATTTTCAAATCCATGGAAGTCCAAAACGGCAAGGCCATCCTCCGCTTCACCAGCACAGGCTCCGGTTTGAAACCCGAGACAACACTCACTGGGTTTACCATCGCATCTGCGGACGGCCGCTTCCTCCCTGCCGCCGCATCCGTCCATGGCGACACCGTCGAGGTTTCCCACCCCTCAATCGCCCAGCCCACCAGCGTGCGCTTTGGCTGGGCAAACGCTCCTGAAGTCAATCTTTTCAACCTCGAAGGACTTCCCGCAGTCCCCTTCCGGACCGACGCTCCCAAGCCCGGTCCCTGAAGATCGGCTGCGGGTCGGCATCTCTGCTGCTTCGTCACACCACACCTCCAGAACTCCAATCCATGTCAGCTCCCGCGAATCCACATGAAAAACCCCTGTTGAACGACGGCTTCAACCTGCTAGAATCCGAACTTGAATTCGCAATGAGCGCCTTCGCAACCGTGCTCGGGCGCCTGGGCCATCAGAATCTGGTGGATCGCCTGCCTTGGACCGGCACCAGCCTGCCACCGGTCGATGGCCCGGATCGTGGCCTTGGCCAAGCGTATTCCATCGCCTTCCAGCTCCTCAATGTGGTCGAAGAACGGGTCGCCGCCCAGGTCCGGCGCTGGCGGGAAAACATGCATGGCGCCGCCTCTGAAAAAGGACTCTGGCCGGATAAACTCGCCGCCATGAAACACATGGGCATGAATGCCGAAGCCATCCTCGAAGTCCTCGCCCAGGTCCGCATCGAGCCGGTCCTGACCGCCCACCCGACGGAAGCCAAGCGGGAAACCGTCCGCGAGCGCCACCGGGAAATCTACGACCTCATGCAACTTCGGGAGAACTCCGCCTTCACGGACCGGGAACGGGATCGAGGCCGCCGCTTCCTGGAGGCTCAGCTGGAAACCCTCTGGCGCACGGGGGAAATCCACGTCACACGCCCGAGCATCACCCAGGAGCTGGACAACGCCCTGTTCTACCTTCGCGAGGTTTTCCCCGAAGCGGTCTCGCGCACGCACACCCATCTCCGCGAGGCTTGGCAGGCCGCCGGATTCTCCGCGGACGATCTGGAAACCCTGCCACCCATGGTCCGCTTCGGCACCTGGATCGGCGGCGACCGAGATGGCCACCCGGGCGTCACGGCGGATGTCACACGCCAAGCACTCGCGGCCCTCCGCTACAATGCCCTGCGCCTCTTCGCCCGCCAACTGGAGAAACTTGCCCACAATCTCCCTCTGAGCAAATACTTCCAAGCCGTCCCTCAGGCGCTTGACGCACTCATCGCCCGACTCACCGAGGAGTTGCATCACCTGAAACCTGTCGATGTCCAGGCACTGGTCGATCAACATCACGAGGAACCATGGCGCCTTGCCGCCCAACTGATGCGCCAGAAAATCCTCGTCTCCCGCGACCACCCGGAGCTGCCATTTGTTTACCAATGCCCCCAAGACCTGTTAGGCGACATCAAGGTCTTGGCGGACAGCCTGGAAGCGGCGGGAGCCAGCACCCTGGTGAGCGACTTCATCGTTCCCCTTCGTCGCCAGCTGGCAGTCTTCGGCTTCCACTTGGCCACACTGGATGTGCGCCAGAACTCGGCTTTCCATCAAAAAGCGCTCGGGCAGCTGCTCGGTAAAGCAGGCATCGCGGACTCGGATACCTTCACCACCTGGCCGGAGGAAAAGCGGCGCTCATTCCTCGAACAAGAACTCCTCTCCCCGCGACCTTTCCTCGCACCCGGAATCAGCGCCGGCCCCGAGGCGGATGCCGTGCTCGACTGCCACCGCGTGCTGGCCGAGCGGAGGATGAAACACGGCGACGACGGTCTCGGCGCACTGATCGTCTCGATGACCCGCAGCGTATCCGACCTGCTCACCGTCTATCTGTTAGCCCGTGAGGCGGGCCTGATGGAGATGGGTGAGCACGGCTTGTACTGCCCGCTGCCGGTGGTGCCCTTGTTCGAGACCATGGACGATCTTGAAAACGCACCGGGCATCGTCGAGGAATTCCTCTCCCACCCGATGACAAGGCGGAGCCTTGGCGCTGCCGGCGCGGATTTCCAAATGATGCTCGGCTACTCGGATTCCAACAAAGACTGCGGCATCCTCGCCAGCCAATGGGCCCTGCATAAAGGGCAGATCGAACTCTCCAAAGCCTGCGCCCGCCACAACGTAAGACCCGTCTTCTTCCACGGGCGCGGCGGCACCGTCGGCCGGGGCGCGGGCCCCACCCACTGGTTCATGGAAGCTCTCCCCCACGGCGCCCTCGGCGGAGCCTTCCGCATGACCGAACAGGGCGAGACCATCTCTCAAAAATACGCCCATCTCGGATCCGCCACCTACCATACCGAGTTGATGGTCGCCTCAGTGGCCTCCGCGACCGCCAAACACCGCCGCACCAGGACCGGCACGGAAGTGAATGCTGATTTGTTACAAAAACTCGCCGCGTGGAGCCGTGAAACCTACGCAGGACTGCTTGCCAGCGACGGCTTCATCGATTTCTACCGGACCGCCACCCCGATTGATGCGTTAGAGAACTCGCGTATCGGCTCCCGCCCCGCCCGCCGCACCGGTAGGGCGACTCTGGAAGACCTCCGCGCCATCCCATGGGTGTTTTCCTGGACCCAGTCGCGCTTCTATCTGCCCGGCTGGTATGGCGCGGGAAGCGCCCTCGAGCGGCTGCGGAATGAAGATCCCGGCAGCTACGCCAAACTTGCAAGTCAAGCGCGCGGTGTTGCCTTCCTCAGGTATGTCACGACCAACATCGACAGCTCGCTGGCAAGCGCCAATGAGGAAACCATGCGTGCCTATGCGGAGCTGGTCCCGGACGTCGCCCTCAGGGAAAAATTCATGGGCAACATCCTCGCCGAGCTGACACGCACCACTGAGGTGATCAAGGATCTCTTCAACGGCCCCTTCGCCGCCCGCCGCCCGCGCATGGCACGCACCCTTGAGATCCGTGAAGAACCTCTGCGGGTCCTGCACTTGCAGCAAATCTCCCTGCTCCGCGAGTGGCGGGCACGCCTCGCCGCCGGTGACAGCCCCGGTGCCGAACAACTCATCCCCGACTTACTCATTTCCGTGAATGCCATCTCCTCAGGCCTGCGAACCACAGGCTGATTTCCATTCGCGACGGCTGATCCGTTTCCGCAGCCTTACTCCAACTGACGGAATTTACAAAGCATTAGCCTACGCCATCCGCCCCACCAAACTAGGCAACAAGAATTGGATGTTCATGGGCGGCGAGCATACCGGATAGAGAAGCGCCGTCATCTACACCTTCGTTGAGCAAATCCGCCGCCACCAGGCAGACCCCTTTGCCTATTTCGAATGGGTATTCGAGAAGCTCATGCACAACCCAGCGCCAGACGAACTCGAAGCCCTCCTGCCAGTCAACTGGATCAAACCCCGTCCAGCCGCCAACCGACTCATCGAGATCCCCGCAGCATAGGAGCCAGAGATGCAAGACCTCTCGCAAAAATGCCAAAGGGGTTCTGTTGACCGCTTCCCCGACAGGCATCCTCGCGCCCAAATTCAGCCTCAATAAAACTTCAAAAAAACACCTTGTTTCGATCTGATACTACTGTCCCTTAAGCATTAAGCGCCGAAGCCAAAGAAAAA
>ERZ1022724.103-NODE-103-length-21163-cov-17.563957_pt1 | contig 21163 bp, 17 predicted proteins | sample MGYA00521091_ERZ1022724 | MGnify/ENA primary metagenome ERZ1022724 (study PRJEB33162, sample SAMN09537610) | freshwater metagenome | isolation source: freshwater | place: Canada:Alberta | collected 2017-07 | study: EMG produced TPA metagenomics assembly of the... | reverse complement strand
CGGTTGGATGCACACAATTGCAGATCCGCGATGCTCAAAGTTTTCCCCAGATGATTGGTGAGTCCCGAGGAGCGGCGGGCCAACGCTTGCAGCCGCGCCAACAATTCAGCCAGGGCAAAGGGCTTCACCAGGTAGTCATCCGCTCCTGCCCGGAACCCGCGCAACCGATCATCCAAGGTGTCCGCAGCGGTGAGCATCGGGATCGGAAGTGCGGGAGCAATCTGGGCGCGAACCCGTTCGCACAGCTCCAAGCCACCGACTCCAGTCAGCCTCAGATCGAAAATCCCTGCACAATGCAGGCGCTCACTCGTTCTCGAAGCGCAACCTCCTGGGCCCAGAACACCCACTTGGCATCCTGATGACCTCGCCGCCAAAGGTGAGTGGAGAAACCCGCACGGTTCCTCACCGGAGTACGACGGGTTTCCAAGGCCTTTCAGAGCCTGAGCCCCGCAGCCGGTGGCTGCCGAGTAAGACTCAACGAGCGTTGGCGTCCTGCCGACTTGCTCTCCCTATCAAAGAAGCCGGTGCCCGCAAGGGCGTCGGCTTTTTTGGTGAGAAATCATGCAGCGCTCTCGAACAGCCGATCCACAGCGGAGGCGTTTCAACTATTTGAGAAACGCTCCGATCAACTCGTCGATCACCTCTTCACCCATCGGCCTGACCTCGCCGAGCGAACGGCTGAGAATCACCGCTTCCGCCGTCGACTCGAGGACTTCGAGCCGGTCAAAGGCATCCAGAATGGTCTTCCCAAGCACCAAGGCGCAGTCATTTTCAATCAAGGCGATGGGAAACTCCGGGTTGATACTTGCGGCGATTTTGTCCGGAGCTTCATAGACCCACGAAAATGGGAATACGGCGACGTCCCGCAGGAAAATATAACTCTCCGGAATCGTCCGCGTGTCCAGCCGGCTGTCAGAGGCGGAAAATGCCGTGGCGTTGACCGGGGTGGCGTTGACGATCGCCCGGATCTCCGGGTGCGTTTCGTAGATGAGTTGATGCAGTCGGTGTGCCCGGCTCGGCTGGGTGCCCCGCGCGCAGCGGCCGCCTTGCATCAGAGTGAGTTGCTCCGGCTGAATGGTCGCGCGATCGACCAGCTTGGTGCTGATCAGGAATGAATCATCGTCAACGCGGACCGAGAAGCTGCCGGCATTGCTCGTGAGCAGGCGCTGGTGGTAGCCACGGCGGATGAAGTCGCAGAGCTCCCGCCGCAGCGCGCGTTCCTCGCTGGATGCCGGGCCGGGGTCGAACTCCTCGAGTTCCGGAGTCGCTTGTCCGCTGATTTCCAATTGATGGGAAGTCAGGTAGCGCACCTCGCCCAGCGCGCGTGCCTTGACCACGGTTTTTGCGACAAATTCCAGGGTCTCGAAGCGCCTGAAGGCATCCGGGAAATCCACACCACCCACGACGATGCCGTGATTCTCCAGCATCACGCAATCATAGCCCTCGCTGAAAACCTTGGCGATCCGTTCGCCTAACAATTCGCTCCCCGGCAAGGCGTAGGGCGCGAAGCCGACTTCCCCGCAGACCGAGTGCGCCTTGCTGAAGAGCTTGGTGTCGGGCGCCAGCCCACAAATGCTGAATGCCACCAATGCCACCGGGTGGGCGTGCACGATCGCCCCAAGATCCGGGCGGGCGGCGTAGATTTGTTGGTGAAAGGGGAACTCGGATGACGGCCGATGCCGCCCCTCCGAGGAGCCATTCGGGAAGACCCGCACGATGTCTTCCACGCGCAGCGCGCCCTTGTCCACCCGCGCCGGGGTGATCCAGATCGAGCCGTCCGCGTCGCGGATCGAGAGGTTTCCGCCGGAAGTGGTGGTCATCCGGTATTGGTAGATCCGGGCCATGGCTTGCACCAGGCGCTCGGCAGGGTGGGTGATGTCTCTCATGCCCTTGATCTTGGATGCCAGGGGCGTTGAATCCAGCAGGATTTTCAATTTTCCGAAAGTGGTTTTGGCCTCCGACATTCTCTGGACGGCGGGTCAAGGGCGCACCAAGCTCCCGCCATGAAACGCCTTTTCCTGCTCGATGGCATGGCTCTGATTTATCGGGCCCACTTCGCGCTGATCCAGAATCCCATCCGCAACTCCAAGGGGGTCAACACCTCCGCCTTGTATGGATTCATCAACACGCTGCTCGCCATCCTTGAAAAAGAAAACCCAACCCATCTCGGGGTCGCGTTTGACACTTCCGAGCCCACGCCGCGGCATGTCATGTTCCCCGCTTACAAGGCGCAGCGGGATGAGATGCCCGAAGAGCTCGCCGCTGCCATTCCCCACGTGAAAGCGCTTTGCCGTGCGTTTCATATTCCCGTCCTGGCCTTGGATGGCTTTGAGGCGGACGACATCATCGGCACGCTGGTAAAACGCGCCGAGCTCGCTGGCTTCGAGTCCTTCATGGTCACCCCGGACAAGGACTTCGCGCAGCTCATCTCGGAAACCACCTGCATGTGGAAGCCGGGGCGCAAGGGCTCGGACCATGAGATCATCGATCTGCCCACCATGCTGGCCAATTGGGAGGTCGAACGCCCGGAGCAGGTCATCGACATCCTCGGACTCTGGGGCGACGCCGCCGACAACATCCCCGGAATCCCCGGCATCGGCGAAAAAACGGCGAAAAAACTCATCGCCGACTTCGGCTCGGTGGAGGGCATCATCGCCAATGCGGTCAAGCTCAAGGGCAAGCAGAAGGAAAACGTCGAGACCTACGCGGATCAGGCGCTGCTCTCCAAGCAACTGGCCACCATCATGCTGGACGTGCCCATCGAGGTGACCTGGGATGATCTCATCCTCTCCCCGCGCGATGAGGAGGCGATCAAGACGCTGTTCAATGAATTTGAATTCCGCTCGCTCACCAAGCGCCTGTTTCCCGCGGGCAGTGAGGAAAGCGCTTCTTCGGAGAAGCCTGTCGAGCCCACGATTTTCGAGACCTTCAAGACCATTCATGATGTCCCGCACACCTATCATCTGGCAGACACGCCTGAGTTGCAGGCCAAGCTCTTTGCCGAACTCGCCCGCCAGAAGTCCTTCTGCTTCGACATCGAGACCACCGGCCTCGATCGATTCTCTGCGAGTCTGTTAGGGATCGCCTTTTCCTGGAAAGCTCACGAAGGCTGGTACCTCCCGATCACCCATCTCGAATCTCAAATCTCGAATCTCAAATCCATCCTCACCTCCCCGGCGGAGAAAATCGGGCACAACCTCAAGTTCGACCTCTCCATCCTTCTGCATCACGGCATCGAGGTGGCCGGGCCCTTTTTCGACACCATGCTGGCCGACACGCTGGTCTCGCCCGAGCGGCGGCACTCCATGGATTATCTATCAGAAATTCTGTTGGGCTACGCGCCGATCAAGCTGGCGGACATTTCCGCGCCGGTTGCCGCGCCTCCTGTGGACGATCTTTTCGCGCTTGCGGAAAAGACCAAGGCGAGCAGGGAGCTCGATATCGCCGCCATCCCTCTTGCCACCCTGGCCGAGTATGCCGCAGAAGACGCGGATGTGACTTTCCAACTCGCCCAGAAAATCCGGGTTGCGCTGCAGGAATCCGGTCAGGAGAAAATCCTCAGCCAGATCGAGGGGCCCTTGCTCCCGGTGTTGGTGGCCATGGAAATGGAAGGCATCGCCATCGACCCCGCCGCCCTTGGCGTCATCGGCGGGGAGCTGCAAATCCAGATCGACGAGCTGGCAAAGTCCATCCACGGCCATGCCGACCGCTCCTTCAACATCGCCTCGCCGAAGCAGTTGGGAGAAATTCTCTTCGATCAGTTAGGCCTCGCGGACAAGGCGAAGAAAACCAAAACCGGCCAGTATAAAACCGACGAGCAGACGCTATCCACGCTCGAAGGCAAGCACCCCATCATCAGCGACATCCTCGCCTACCGGGAAGCCACCAAGCTCAAGTCCACCTACCTCGACGCGCTGCCCACCCACATCGTCGGCGAGACTGGGCGCATCCACACGCATTTCCACCAACTGGTGGCCGCCACCGGCCGTCTCGCGTCCTCGGACCCGAACTTGCAAAACATCCCCGTCCGGTCCGAAGCCGGGCGCAAGATCCGCAAGGCCTTCGTCCCCAGAAAATCTCAAATCTCAAATCTCAAATTTGAAATCCTAAGCTGCGACTACTCCCAGATCGAGCTCCGTGTCATGGCCGCGTTGTCGCAGGATGCGACGATGATCGAGGCCTTCCAGAACGATGCCGACATCCACACCATTACCGCCGCCAAGGTATTCGTGGTGGCACCGGAAAATGTCACCTCCGACATGCGGCGCACGGCCAAGATGGTCAACTTCGGCATCATCTACGGCATCTCCGCCTTCGGCCTCAGTCAGCGCCTTGCCATCCCACGCACGGAAGCATCTAGCATCATCGACGCCTATTTCCGCGAATACCCAGCCATCCGTGAGTTCATGGACCGCACCGTCAACGAAGCGCGCGAGGCGGGCTATGTGGAGACGCTCAGCGGTCGCCGCCGTTACTTCCCGGACTTGAAATCAGGAAATCAGAACCTGCGGGGAAATGCCGAGCGCGCCGCCATCAACACCCCCATCCAAGGCACCGCTGCGGACATGATCAAGCTGGCCATGATCCGCATTGATGCCTTGCTACGGGAAAAGCCGTACCAAACCAGGATGCTGCTCCAGGTGCACGACGAACTCGTCTTCGACCTCGCCCTCGACGAAAAGGAAGAGCTCGTTCCGAAGATCCTCTCGGTGATGAAGACCGCGCTTCCGCTGCCGCACGGCGTGCCAATCGAGGTCAGCTCGGGCACCGGCACGAACTGGCTGGCGGCGCACTAGTGCCGCGTGACACTCAAATGGGCGGGTCAGGAGGCACCACACTTCCGTGGTGCCGGTGAATGGGTGGCCTTTGGGGCTAACGGTCTAACTGCGGAGCCTCTGGTGACGGGCGAGGTTTTCTGGCAAGCGTGGGCTTGAGGGAAGTGCCGAAGGTTTCTCCCCAGTGTTGGAGGAAGAATTTTTTATCCTGGGGAAGGAGGAGGTCCGAGCGTCCGAGGATCGGCCGCAGCGAGGTGGTCATTTGCAGCGTGACCAACAGAAAAATGACGCTCCAGATGGTGAGCGGGGTCTTTTGGGTGCCTCCGGTTGCGAAGATGACAGCCTTGAGGAATTTCAGGGCAAATGTCACGGCGATGGCCCATGAGCCGATGGCAAGAATGCCCATGAAGCCGACCGAGTCGGTGGATTCCGCGAAGATCCAGACGGCGGGAGCGAAGCCTAACAAAAGCAGTCCTGCCAGGGCCAGAGCGCCCGCGAGGCACGCGGCGAGTTGGGACAGGGAGACGCGGGCACCGGCCAAGCTGGAGAAGATGTAGAGGCTCGGAAAGCAGATGAGGCCGGAAAAGATGAGTCCGGCGGTGATCTTGGCAGGAGCGGCCCAGAGTTGCTCGTTTTTTGCAAAGCAGCCAAGGACCAGCCCGAAGAGCAGGATCGAGGTGGCGGCCATGATGGCGAAGCGCCCCGTGGCCCCGTGGTTTGGCTCCGCCAGCCGGACGATGAGGACCTGTGGGTTGCGGAGCAGGGTTTCGAAGAGGGTTTTGAAATCAAGTGGCCCGGAAAACGGGGCTTCAGGGATTGAGGTTTGGGCGGGGCCGGGGATGTTTTCAGGATTCATGGTCGTGGTGTGGTTTGGTGGTTCTTGTGGATGGTGCGGAGAATGGGCGCGGTGAGGAGAATCATGAGGAGAAGAAGTGCCGGCAGGCCGAAGCCGCCGCTGAGTTGATCGAGCGCCTTCCAGACGGCTTCATGGAAGGTGCCGTCGAAGGGATCATCCCGGAGGAACTGGACTGCGAGTCTGGGAGTTCCGAAAAAGGGCCGGAGGATCCATGAGAACTGTGCTCCGAGGAAAGCGTTGCCGCCGAGCCAGGCAAGCAGGGTGGCGGTGGCTGCCATGGCGGTGGGAGCCTTCACGGCGAGCAGGCGGTGGAGGTGGAGATTGGCAGTGATGCCAGCGAAGCCGATCAGGGCGGTATGGGTGACCAGATAGGCCGAGTGTGCCGCGCTGGCACCGGGGGATTCCGGGCTCGGCGCATTCCAAGCCAGGAAGAAGGTGATGGGTGCCAGCGAGCCGAGAATCAAAGCGGCCAGGGCAAATGAGGTGAGCAATGCGAGCAGGGATTGGCGGAACCCGAGTCCGGTGCCGAGAAGGATGCCGAGCAGGCCGTTGAGCAAGCCATTGCAGGCGAGTGTGAGCGCGATGAGAACGGGAAGCTTGATGGCGACATAGAGACCCATGACGGGGTCCCGCCAGAAACCCACCGTGAAGCCGTAGAAGGCCAGCCCGGTGCAGGCGATGAGCGCCACGAAAGCGACCCGGCGTGGGCTTGGCTTGTCGAGCCAATCGGGCGCCGGTTGGATGACTTCGCGGAGGTTCATGCGGAGGATTCAAGGGCGGAATTGTGAACCGATGATGGATGCCGGGTGAAATTTCAGTGAATCCCGGGCGGCGAGATGGGGCTTGAATGTTATTGCCCGGCGCAGTAATCCATCCCCCGCCATGCACCCTTACCAACTTTTATCGCTGTTTACCGTTGGTATCGTACTGGCGGTCTGGCTGATAGGCATTCACGCGTTGATGTTGGCGAAGCCGACGGCGGTGCAGGGCTTCTTGAAGAGGTTCCCGCGGAACGATGCGCTGGGTCAGGTTTTGTTAGGCATCGGGATGGCCTGGTTCTGGCTGCTCATCGCCCCATCCGGGCTGGGAAAGTTGAGCGCACTGGCGATGGATCTGGGCGAGTTTAACGGCGCAAAAGGAATCTTGCAGATCCTGGTGCCGATTGCGCTGGTGCTTGTGTGCAGGAGCGTGCGGGATTTCCTCGCGGTGCGTGCGCTTGGCCTGTTAGGGCTGATGGTGGCTGCACCTTTGTTGGGTGCTGCGTTTTTGAAGGATCCGCAATCCCGGGTGTTGGTGCCTGTCTTTGCCTACGCCATTTTGACGGGATCGCTATTTTGCGTGGGGATGCCGTTTTTGTTTCGCGACGCGGTGACCTGGGTGACCGCAAGCCGGAAACGGTGGGCGCTGATGTCCGCAGCTGGCTTGGTCTATGGGGTGGCGACGCTGGCCTGCGCGCTGGCATTCTGGCGGGGGTTTTGAGGGAGCTCGAAGTGAGGGGGCACAAAAAAGCGCCTTCCCTCCGATCCGGGAGAAGACGCCTCGCTGTGAGAGGGCCACTCAGTAAACGGGTGCGCCTGAGCTGTCACTGCCAGAGGAACCGCCCCCTGTTGCTTTGTTCGCGGCGCTTTCAAGCCCTTCGCCACCAATCCGCATGTCACGGCCGATGCCGATGATGGTGTTGCAGGAGCTCAGAAGCACTGCCGCTGTAATTCCACAGATCAGGAACGATATTTTCATCGAGAATCTTGATACTCCAAATCGGCGCAGCTGCAAGCGGATATTATACGGAATTCTTGATTATTCCCCGGACTTGAGGGAGGTGTGTGGTTTGCGGGTGATTTAGGTGGGCTGCTCTCCGCGCGCCATGACGACTTTGCCCGTGCGGACGGTCTCGATGATTTCAAACTGGGAGAACATGGTCACGGCCGCGTCGATTTTGAGCGTGTCACCGTCGAGCATGACGATCATGGAGGTGGGGGTGAGATCGACGGTTTTCCCGGAGAAATGCTCGGCGATTTGCAGCGCTTGCGAGCGTTCGGTGGGTGAGCACTTGATCTTGATGAGGATCATTTCCTTGGTGACGGAGTCGTCGAAGGTGTGCTCGGAGCAATGAATGACGTCGATGAGTTTACCGACCTGCATGATGATCTGGGTGAGTCCTTGCGGATCGCCGGAGATGCCGATGGTCATCCGTGAGAAGTTGGCGTTGCGGCCCTCGGAGACGACGAGGGAGTCGATGTTGAAGCCGCGGCGCGAGAAGACCTGACAGATGCGCATGAGGACACCCGGCTCGTTGCTAACCAGGACGGAGAGCGTGTGGGAAGGGCCCCGAACTTTGGCGGGCGGGGCGATCGGGGTGTCGGTGGTGACGATGGTGGGCATGGGAAGAAGATTTGAGATTTAAAATTTCAGATTTGAAAAGCCGGGTGGCGGATCATGTGGAACCGACAGGTTTGGCCATTTTGGATTTCGGGGCCTCGGTGATCATGTCTTCGAGGGCGGCTCCGGCGGGGATCATGGGGAAGACGTTGTCGGTCTTGACGCACTCGGCATGGATGAGGATGGGGCCGTCGTTGTAGGCGAGGGCTTTTTCGAGCTGTTTGGTGACGTCGGCCGGGCGCTTGATGTGGACGGATGGGATGCCGTAGGCTGCGGCGAGCTTGCAGAAGTCGGGATTCCCGATGAGGTCCACGCCGGAGGTGCGGTCGTCATAGAAGAGTTCCTGCCACTGTCGGACCATGCCGAGGTAGTGGTTGTTGAGGACGACGATCTTGATGGGCAGCTTGTGGATCGCGGCGGTGGAGAGCTCGAACAGAGTCATCTGGAATCCGCCGTCGCCGGAGATGGAGATGACCATCTTGTCCGGGCAGGCGAGCTGGGCACCGATGGCGGCGGGGAAGCCGAAGCCCATGGTGCCGGCGCCTCCGGAGGAGAGCCAGTGGTAGGATTCGTGGTTTTTGTAGAACTGAGCCGCCCACATTTGATGCTGGCCCACGTCGGTGGAGACGATCGCCTTGCCTTCGGTGAGTTGATAGAGCTCGTCGATGACCTGCTGCATCCGGAGGCCACCTTGTTTCTTGTAGCCGAGTGGGAATTTCTTTTTGTAACCGTCGAGTTTGGCGAGCCAGTCGGTGGTGTCGAGCGGGCCGATCTTTTCGTTGATCTCGCTGAGAGCAGCCTTGGCGTCGCCGACGATTTCGACATGGGCGTGGACCATTTTGCCCATTTCCGCCGGGTCGATGTCGATGTGGATGATATTGGCGGTGGCGCAGAACTTCTTGGGCTGGCCGATGATGCGGTCGTCAAAGCGGGAGCCGACGTTGATGAGGAGATCGCACTCGACCATCGCTTTGTTGGCGTAGGCGGTTCCGTGCATACCGAGCATGCCGAGGGAGAGCGGGTGGTTTTCAGGGAAAACGCCTTTGCCGAGAAGGGTCGATGTGACGGGGCAATTGAGGGTCTCCGCCAGATACATGAGTTCCTTGTCAGCACGAGCGATCATGCAGCCTTGGCCGGCGAGGATGACGGGGCGCTTGGCCTTGGCGATCATCTCAGCGGCGGCTTTGACAGCGGTGGGGCAGATCTTGAATGCGCTGGACGGATCGTAACCGGGGAGATTGAACGGTGGGTCCATCTCGCCGGAGAACGGGCCTTGGGAAATGTCCTTCGGGACGTCGATCAGAACTGGACCGGGGCGGCCGGTGGTGGCGATGTGATAGGCCTCCCGGGCGATGCGTGGGAGGGCGTTGGTTTCCTTGACGAGATAGTTGTGCTTCACCACGGGGATGGTGATGCCGAAGATGTCAGCCTCTTGGAAAGCGTCCTTGCCGAGCATCCAGGTCACGGTCTGGCCGGTGATGACGAGCATGGGGACGGAATCCATCATCGCAGTCATCAGGCCGGTCACGGTGTTTCCGGCACCTGGGCCGGAAGTGACGAGGACGGCGGCCGGGCGGCCGGTGGCGCGGGCGTAGCCGTCTGCCATGTGAACGGCACCCTGCTCATGGCGGACGAGGATGAATTTCATCTTGGTCTTGACCGTCTCGAGTGCGTCGAAGATGGGAATTGCCGCACCGCCGGAATATCCGAAGATGTATTCGATACCCAATTCGTCGAGAGTTTTGATGAGCGCTTGCGCGCCGTCCATTTGATTTTTATTCATAAAATGCGGGTTGAGGCGCAAACTTAGCGAATCCTCCGAGTTATTTCAATCAAAAATTGATGATTTGCGCACAAACTTTGATATTTCTGTCGGGGTGCATCAAGAAAACGGGGTGATTTCCACTAAACTAGCGTTTTGCGAGTGAGCAGGCGAGTGAAGTTTGTCGCCTGGCGTCCCGCCTGCGCTTGGGCTTGGGTGGCTTTACGGCTGGGTGGTCCAGCGTGCTTTGGCGAGGCGCCAGCCGTCGTGGGTTTCATGCCAGTGAAACACGGCTTGATAGGATCCATCGGCGGGGCGGTAGTTCGGAAGCTCGACGAGAGCGTCCACGGTGAAGCTGACTTCGGCGCGGTTTTCGGTGACGGTGACGGATTGAAATTTCAACAGGTGGAAGCGGGTCTGCCTGGCTTGTTGGCAAAGCCAGGCGTAGGCGGATTCAAGTTGGGAGCGCGCGAAGCTTCCGTTGGCTTCGTGGATGGTGGTGCTTTCCAGTTCGACCTGCTCGGCCAGCAAGGCGTTGAGGGAATAAGCTCCGAGCTGGCGGCGGGTGGGATTCTCGGAAGCATCCAGCGTGATCACCTTCAGGAAGCTCTCAGTCCGGCGCTTGACGACCTGGGCAGGGGTGAACCAGAAAACGAGAAATCCTGCGGCGAGTCCCAGTAGGATGCTGGCAGGAACGAGGCGTCTCATGGGGAGTTGAAGCTTACTCGGAATCTAGAATATCACTGCGGCGGACGGTGTGGCGGATGTCACGGGCATTTCCCAGAAAGACCGCATCTTCACCCATATTCACTGCGAGATCTCCGATCCGCTCGATGGAACGGGCGACAAAGATCAGGTGCAGGAGGTTTTCAGCGCGGCCATTTGAGTCCTCCAGGCGCCCGCTGAGGGAGGCGATCATTTGTTTGTGGAGCCGGTCGAGCTCCTTGTCGCGCGCTTTGAGGCTCTCTCCCAGCTCACCGTTGGCATCGGTATAGGCGGTGATGGCGTCCCGGAGCAGGCCGTCTGCCAGTGTGTAGAGAGGCTCGGCAAGCGAGGCTTCCTCGAGGGGCGTCGATTTACAGATTTTCTTGGAGCGTTTGGCGATGTTGACGGCGTGGTCGGAGATGCGTTCCAGGTTGTGCGCCATTTTCATGGAGGTGATGACGAGGCGGAGGTCGGTGGCCATGGGATGGAAGCGCACCAGGATTTCCATGCCTCGCTGGTCGATTTTGCGCTCCAGATCATCGACGTCGGAATCGTCGGCAATGACCGTGCGTGAGAGGTCGATATCGCGCTCCAGAAGCGAGCGCATGGCGCGCTCCAAGTTCTGCCGTGCACAGCTGGCCATGAGGAGGACTTCCGAGCGGAGAGCTTCGATGGCCTTGTCGAAGTCGCGGAAAATGTGTTGGCTGTTCATGGTGTGTGGGCGGAGGTGGGGTGGGGGGATGCCTGCCATCAACGCGGCGCGGCGCGGTGTGGGCTGGTGGGCGTGTGAATCGGGGTGGAAATGTGACGAATGAGTGACGTTTTTGCCAATGTTGAGGTCTGGGTAATGATTCCAAGGGCAAGCCAAAGCAAGTCTTTGTGACGAATTTGTCACAAAGTGGCGGGGCGATGTGTCGAGTGCCGGTGATCCGAGCGCAGAAAAGGGTCAAAGCTCCCCTGAGTCGAATACTAGATCAGAATCCCACGTGTTTCCATAAAATCCGGAGGAAACGGGATAAATTTTTCAATTCTTGTGTTGTTGCCTTGATCTCGAAGGACGTAAACCCTCTGTGACGATTTTGTCACAAAGCTCAATTTGATGTCTTCGAGGGGATCGCGTGACCTAACCAGTCGAGCCGCTCAAAGGCTTGTTTCTCAAATATTTGACCATGAAATCCACTACCATCTGCCTCACCTCCGCCGTTCTAGGAATGTTTTCCGCGTTTGGCGAGGACTCCCATATCGATCCAGCACTGCCCTCCTACGCGGCGGTGAGCGGCGTTTCTGGAAACCTTAATTCCATGGGATCCGACACCCTCAACAACCTGATGACCCTCTGGGCGGAGGGATTCAAGAAGGCATATCCGAATGTGAACGTGCAGATCGAGGGCAAGGGGTCCTCGACCGCGCCGCCGGCCTTGATCGAGGGAACCGCCCAACTTGGCCCGATGAGCCGCCCCATGAAGGCCGAGGAAATTGATGCTTTCGAGAAAAAGCACGGCTACAAACCCACGGAAGTCCGGGTTGCCATCGATGCGCTCGCTGTCTTCGTCCACAAGGACAACCCGCTCAAGGGGGTGACCATGAAGCAGGTGGATGCGATTTTCTCCCAAACTCGTAAAAAGGGCGGCGATGACGTCACGGAGTGGGCGCAACTCGGCCTCGATGCATGGAAAGGCCGCGCCTTGTCCCTTTTTGGCCGGAATTCCGCCTCGGGCACCTATGGGTTTTTTCAAGAACATGCGCTTGCGAAGGGTGACTTCAAGGCAAGCGTCAAAGAGCAGCCGGGGTCCTCAGCCGTGGTCCAGGGAATCGGGGCAGACCCCTACGCCATCGGATATTCGGGGATCGGTTACAAGAGCTCTGGCGTGCGGGCCCTGCCCATCGCTGGCGATGACGGAGAATTTTACGACGCCAACTACACCAACGCCCTGGACGGCAACTACCCACTCGCCCGATTCCTCGTCGTCTATGTGAACAAGAAACCAAACCAGGCCTTGGACACCCTGACCTTCGAGTTTCTGAAATTTGTGCTCTCGAAGGAAGGCCAGATGATCGTCGAAAAAGACGGCTACTACCCGGTGCCAGCGGAAGTGGCTGCCGAGACTCTGGATTCGCTTGTGAAGTGAGCTTGTTTTGCTGAATCTCCCCGCCGCTGATGCCGGATCACCTCAAATCTCCAGACCCCAAGCGTTTCGAAGTCTCGCGAGCGACCTTGTGGTTCGATCGCTTCATGGGAGGGGCGATCCGGTTTGGCGGCATCAGCGTGATCATCGCGGTTTTCGGGATTTTTTATTTCATCGGCAAGGAGGTGGTGCCGCTATTCAAGGACGCTGCGGTTGAGAAATCCGGGAGTGTCGCCACCTCAACCCAGCCGGCGGTGCTCGGTGTGGATGAATGGGGCGAAATGCCCTTTTTCTACGCGGGCGGTGAGCAGGTGGTGTTCGCGGATTTGGCAACAGGCGCGAAAGTCGAAAAAGCGCTTCCGGGCTTGGCTGGGCTCAAGGTCTCGGCTTTGGCCTACGATGCGGTCCACGGTCGGGTCGCCCTTGGTCTGGAAGATGGCAGGGTGGGATCTTTTTTGGTGAGTTATCAAAGGACTTTCACCCCGGATGGGAAATCCCAAGTGGTTCCCAGCCTCACTGAGGAGCCGTGGTTCACCCTGACCCACGGCGCGGGGCCTGTCACGGCAGTCAACTACGGGGACTCGGGAGCAGGCCGGGTGATTGTCGCGAAACGCGGGGCCGGTGACGGTTCCTCCGTGTCGATCCTGCGTCTGGGCATGAAGCGCAGCCTGGTCGGGAAAGGCAAGTTGTCGCTGTTAGAGGAGGTGGATGTCAGCACGCAGCTTGCCGCAGAGGCCGTCATCGTCAGAGCATCGCCCAATGGCGCGATGGTCTTGGTGGGTTGTGAAAATGGTGAAGTGGATTACTTTATAGCAGACTCTAACGGGATTTCCAAGCGCCAGGGCTTCAAGCCCTTCGACGGGGTGGCTCCGAGGCAAATGGACTTCCTCTTCGGTGGGGTCTCCCTGATCATGACTGCCGCAGACGGTCAGCAAGAGCAGTGGAGCCTCTTCCGCAATGATGAGGCCGGCGAGCGGCTCTTTGGCCAAACCAAAGCCTTCTCCAACTTGGGCGAGGGGCCTGTGATCTTCACCGCCAGCCAGCGCAACCGCACCTTCCTCACCGGCGCGGGCCGGGACCTTTCCCTCCGCCATAGCACGTCCGGCAGCACCCGCTGGGAAGGCACGCTTGACATCGATCCTGCCATCGCCGTGCTCGATGCCAAGGGCGAACATTTCATCGTTGCCGCGGCTGATGGCGAGGCGCGTCGCTACGAGATCCACGATCCCCACCCGGACGCCGGCTTGCGGGCTTTCTTTGGTAAAGTTTGGTATGAGGGCGGATCCAAGCCCATTTTCCAATGGCAATCCACCGGTGGCACGGACGACTTCGAGCCCAAGCTCTCGTTGACGCCGCTGATCTTTGGCTCGCTCAAGGGCACGGCCTACGCGCTTTTATTCTCCGTACCCATCGCCTTGCTTGCCGCCATCTTCTCGGCGGCTTTCCTTCCGCTCGAAATCAAGCGGGTGGTCAAGCCGGTGATGGAAATCATGTCATCCCTGCCATCCGTGGTACTGGGCTTTCTCGCTGGCTTGTGGCTGGCACCCATTCTGGAAATGCGGGTGCCTTCCGTGATCGCGATGATCGTGTTGATTCCTACCAGCGCTCTACTCGTCGGCTACAGCTGGTGCCGCTTGCCCATCACCATCCGCAACCGCTTTGAAAACGGCAGGGAATGGTTGGTCGTGCTGCCATTCCTCATGCTCGCAGGCTGGATCGGCTGGCAGCTTGGACCGCTGTTAGAGCAGTGGTTTTTTGTTTATACCGAACCTGCGTCAGGGCGTCGGATCGCGGATTTCAGGCTTTGGTGGCCTCAGGTGACAGGCACTTCCTTCGAGCAACGGAACTCGATGGTGCTCGGGTTCATGATGGGCTTCGCGGTGATTCCGGTGATTTTCACGATTGCCGAAGACGCCATCTCCAACGTCCCTAAATCACTCACCGCAGCGGCCTCCGCCCTGGGAGCCAACCGTTGGCAGGTGGTGTGGACGGTGATGCTGCCGGTGGCTTCCGCCGGGATCTTTTCCGCGCTGATGATCGGCTTCGGGCGCGCGGTAGGCGAGACGATGATCATGGTCATGGCCACCGGCAACACTCCCGTCACCGAGTGGAATGTCTTCAACGGCATGAGGACCCTCTCGGCGAACATCGCCGTGGAGCTGCCGGAAGCGCCCGTGGGCTCCACCCATTACCGGACGCTTTTCCTCGGCGCGGTCGTGCTCTTCGCCATGACCTTCGTCATGAACACCCTCGCGGAAATCCTCCGCCACCGCCTGCGGGAACGAAACAAGATAGTCTAACGTGTGAAACTTTCCAACTCCACCAGTTTTGCCACCACCGGCCGCTCTCGGAATGGCGAGCCCTGGGTCTGGCTGACCGCTGCCGGACTCACCTTCGGGGTGGCCATGGCGCTCGGCCTGTTCTTGTTGATCCTCATCAAGGGCGCCTCGTCATTCTGGCCAAGAAGGATCGATTTGTTCGAAATCTCCGCCGGTCCGGCGGCGGAAAAAGTTGCCGGCTACGTCACCCAGGAAACTCAGCGCCGGGACACCGCCGGGACACTGCACAAGGAGATCCAGGTGTTCCGGGGCAACAAGGAGCTCAACGGTGAGGCCTTCAAATTCATCGACCGCTCAAGCATCCAGTCCAGCTCCCGCCCGGAGGCGCTGCTACTCGTCGAGCGCTTGGAATACGGCCCGGCCATCGTCTCAGCCGTGGCCCTGCAAACTCCCGCCGGAAAGATTCCCGCAGGTTCCAGTGAGTTTGAGCAATCCCTCGAAACCATCCTGGATCAAGGCAGGGTCGCCCGCAAAAAGCTTCTCGCCATCGAGCGTGGGAAAATCGGGGCGATCAGCCGCGAGCTCGCCTCTTTGGCGCGTTTGGAAAAGAGCGGCAACCCGGATCCGCCGGCGCTGGCGAAGCGTCGTGGCGAGCTGCAAGCCTCCTTTGAGATCCTCCAGCAGGAGGCCGCGGCCATCCGCAAGACGCTCGCCGAGTCAAGCTTCACCGGGATCACTGCGGACGGTAAGGAAATCACCTATCCGGCGGGAACCCTGCTCGATGTTTTCCCATCCAACCGCGCCGGATTTTTCGAGCGGGTCGGTGAAATGCTCCTCCGCATGACCCGGTTTCTCCGGGAAGATCCCCGCGAGGCAAATACCGAGGGCGGTGTCTTCCCCGCCATTTTTGGAACGGTCACCATGACCTTGGTGATGAGCCTGTTCGTCACACCGTTCGGCGTGATCGCTGCCATCTATCTCCGGGAATACGCCAAGCAGGGCGCTTTCGTGCGCATGGTGAGAATCTGCGTCAACAATCTCGCAGGGGTTCCCTCCATCGTCTTCGGTGTCTTCGGCCTGGCCTTCTTCGTTTACTTCGTCGGCGGTGGCGTGGACCGCTGGTTTTTTGCCGACCAACTTCCCACTCCAACGTATGGCACCCCGGGCATCCTCTGGGCTTCGCTTACGCTGGCACTGCTGACCTTGCCGGTCGTCATTGTCGCGACAGAAGAGGCGATTTCCGCGGTTCCCCGCGGCGTTCGCGAGGCGGCCCTCGCGTGCGGGGCCTCCAAGTGGCAGACGATCCAGCGCATCGTTCTTCCCGCCTCGGTGCCGGGCATCCTCACAGGCATCATCCTCGCCATGGCTCGTGGCGCGGGCGAGGTCGCCCCGCTGATGCTGGTCGGCGTGGTCAAGCTGGCACCCACCTTGCCGATCGATGGCATCGCCCCGTTCATCCACCCGGAGCGGAAGTTCATGCACCTCGGATTCCATATTTATGATCTCGGGTTCCAGTCGCCCGATGCGGAGGCGGCCAAACCGATCGTCTATGCCACGGCGCTGCTGCTCATCGTGGTGGTGGTGGGCTTGAATCTAACCGCCATCCTGATCCGGAACCGCCTGAAAAAACGCTTCGCCGTGAGTAGCTTCTAACGATGATGACCTCGCACCCGCTTTCACGCCCAGACTTCATCCAGGTCGATCACTTCAGTTTCCACTATGGTGAGAAACAGGCGATTTTTGACATCGACATGAACATTCCCGAGCATCAGGTGACCGCCCTGATCGGCCCGTCGGGCTGTGGCAAGTCCACCCTGCTGCGCAATCTCAACCGGATGAATGATCTGATCGATGGAGTCCGCCACGAGGGTGACATCCGCATCGGCGGGATCAGCCTGTATGATCCCTCGGTCGAGGTGATCTCCCTGCGCAAGCGGGTCGGGATGGTGTTTCAAAAGTATAACCCTTTTGCGAAGTCGATTTATGAAAATGTGATTTTCAGCCTGCGTGTCGCGGGTCGATCGAAAAAATCCGAGCTCGATGCGACGGTGGAATGGGCGCTGAAATCCGCCGCGCTGTGGGACGAGGTGAAAGACCGCCTTCATGACTCCGCCTTCGGCCTGTCAGGCGGTCAGCAGCAACGGCTCTGCATCGCCCGTGCAATCGCCAATCAACCGGAAATCCTGTTGATGGACGAGCCTTGTGCGGCGCTTGACCCCCTCGCCACGCTCAAGATCGAAGAGCTGATCCTGGAGCTGAAGCACCAGTTCACCATCGTCATCGTCACCCATAACATGGAGCAGGCGACCCGTTGCTCGGACCGCACCGCGTTTCTCTACATGGGAAAGCTCGTCGAATTCGGCCATACCATGCAGATATTCGAGAACCCGAAACACGCCGAAACGGAAGGCTATATCTCAGGACGTTTCAGTTGATATGATCTCACCTCCAAACACCCCAGGATCTCCCGCCATCGAGGTGAAGGACATGGACTTCAGCTATGGGAAATCCATGGCTTTGAAAAACATCGGCCTCGACATCCAGCGCAACGAGGTGACTGCCTTCATCGGTCCGTCCGGTTGTGGGAAATCCACGCTGCTGCGCTGCTTCAACCGCATGAATGACTTCATCCCCGGTGCCCGCGTCTCCCGCGGCGGAATCTGGATCGGCGGGATTGAAATCCACAGCCCCGAGGTGGACGGCGTGGAGCTCCGTCGCCGAATCGGAATGGTCTTCCAGAAATCCAACCCATTTCCCAGGTCCATCTACGAGAATGTCGCCTACGGACCTAGAATCCTCGGCGAAAACAAGAAATCGGTGCTCGATGGCATCGTCGAGAAGGCCCTTCGCGGCGCCGCGCTTTGGGATGAGGTGAAGGACCGTCTGGGCGAGAGCGCTTACGGGCTCTCCGGGGGGCAGCAGCAACGCCTCTGCATCGCCCGCGCCACGGCGGTGGATCCGGCGATCATTCTCATGGACGAGCCATGTTCCGCACTGGACCCCATCGCCACGGGGCGGGTCGAGGAGTTGATTGTGGGGCTCAAGCAAAACTATACCATCGTCATCGTCACCCATAACATGCAGCAAGCCGCACGGGTCTCCGACCGGACCGCCTTTTTCTATCTGGGCGAGTTGATCGAATTTGATGATACTTCGAAGATTTTCACCAATCCTGCCAAGTCCCAGACCGAGGCCTATATCTCCGGTCGTTTTGGTTAAACGTCCATCATCCCCATCCACAATCCCATGCAAGGCGCGCACATTCTCCGAGACTTTGATCAGGCCATTGATGCTTTACGCAGCGAAGTGATCACGATGGCGGCGAACACCCGTCACAATCTGGAGCGTGCGGTCCGTGCCCTGCTTGAGAGAAACCTGGAACTCGCCAACGCGGTGATCGCCGATGATGACGAGGTGGACGATGCTGAGCGCAAGATTGACCAGCTGGGCATGGATGTGCTGGTGCGTTTTCATCCGGTGGCCACCGATTTGCGGTTGGTGGTCTCTTCGATGAAGATCTCGATGAATCTGGAACGCATCTCGGATCATGCGACCAACATCGCCAAGCGGGCGAAGAAGATGTGTCAGTTTTCAGAACTGCCCGAGATCATTCTCATCGAGCCGCTCTACACCTTGGCGGACCATCTGCTCCGCGACGCGATTTCGGCATACAGTGACCGGAATGTGACGCTCGGCGCCTCGCTCCACCTGCGTGACAAGGAACTCGACCGGATGCATCACGTAGCCACCGAGACCTTCGGCAACCGCTTGGAACAATCGACCCGGCTCAGCCAGGAATACATCCACTTGATTCTGGTGACCCGCTCGCTCGAGCGCGTTGGCGACCTTGCGGTGAACATCGGTGAAGATGCGGTTTTCCTGAATTCCGCGCGTGACCTGCGTCATACGTCGGATCGGACGGTGGATCCGGCGATCTGAAGTGCGCGGATTTCGATTGGGGGTTGCGTGAGGCGGATTCCTGCTTGCGCGGAACGGATCGTCGGACAGAGTGAAGGGTGATTTGTGATCCGTCCCGTGCCGCATCGCTCGGCCAGCTTGACCGCTTCGTTTCCGTTGCCGGACTCTACGCGCGTGACCGGAATGAGGTGAAGCCGGAGCACTCCTCGGTTTCCCGCCTGTCTCCTGCCATCCGTCATCGCCTGATCACCGAGGAGGAGGTCGCGGCCGCTGCTTTACGCGCCCATCCATTCGGGCGGGTCGAGAAATTCGTCCAAGAGGTCTATTGGCGGCGCTACTGGAAATCCTGGCTGTCACTGCGGCCACAGGTCTGGGACGGATACCTCGGAAGCTTGGAAAAACTCCATGACCACCCGGCGGTGAAGCGGGTGGAAAGTCAGCAATCCGGAAATCCGGTGATCGATTTTTTTTCGAACGAGTTGGTAAGCACCGGATACCTCCACAACCACGCGCGGATGTGGTTCGCCGCTTGGTGGGTGCATGAGGCCCGGCTCCCCTGGCAGTGCGGGGCGGCGTTTTTTCATCGGCATTTGCTGGATGGTGATCCCGCATCCAACATCCTTTCCTGGCGCTGGGTGGCGGGCTTACAAACTCCCGGGAAAACCTACCTTGCCCGCCGCAGTAACTTGGAGAAATATCTGGCTCCCGAACTGCTCGCTTCCTTGGGTGCCGGATTGGGCGCATTTGAAAACCCACAGCCGCTTGTTCCCTTGGACATCGCCAAGCCCCCGGTCACCCGGAAAGACTGGCCGCAGGAAATGTTGCAGCCGTCCTCCGCCACCGGGCTCTGGATCCATGAGGAGGATCTCTCTGCGGAACATTCACCGCTCGCAGCCCACGCATTCTCAGCCGCCATCGCCACGGGTGATCTCGCAAGTTGGGACCGCCACGGCTTCCCGGACGCGAAACGAAAGTGGCTCGTGGCGGCGATTCAAGACGCCGCCACCCGTGCCGGACAGCATTGGAAGCTCCTGCCAGCGCTTGAAATCACCAACGATCTAGCAGAATCTTTGGCGTGCTGGGCCCAGGCGCGGACACTCGATCAGCTCGCCGCGCTCCGCCCCGAGGTAGGTTTCTTGCATGACGTCCTACCCACCGTTCGAGCGCGACTCGCGCAAGCTGGTGTGCGCTTGGTCCTCATCGACCGCCCGGAAGACCTGCGGGTTCGTCCATTCGCCAATGCGGGCTTTTTCCAGTTTTGGGAACGCTTGAGAATGACGCTTGTGACCACACCTGGCAAAAACGAACCGTCGGGAGCCCAACAGCTTTCCATCGAATTCCCGCCATGAACGGTGTCCAAAAACAAAACCTTCCGGAAAAAATCTGTATCCACTGCCAACGCCCGTTTTCCTGGCGTAAGAAGTGGCAGCGCGACTGGGAACATGTTCGGTATTGCAGTGATGCCTGCCGCAAAGGTAAGACCCCTCCGAAGTGATGACAACCATGTTCATCATCCACCTTGCCGTCACAGCGGCGCTTGCCGGCTTGATCTGGACGATTCAAATCGTCCACTACCCCTTGTTCAAGGAGGTGGGAAACAAGGAATTCATCCTCTATCACCAACGCCACATGGACTCGATCTCGTGGCTTGTGGGGCCTCTCATGTTGGCGGAACTTGCCAGCGCGGGATTGCTGCTTTTCCTGGGCGAGCGCTCCGTGCTCTTTCTCAGCAGCCTTGCGGCCCTCGGCCTGATCTGGGCCTCCACGGCCTTGATCCAGATTCCACTTCATCAATTGCTGACATCCGGGCATGATCCCCGGGCCATCGATCGACTTGTCCGGACAAACTGGTGGCGAACCGCCGCCTGGACACTCCGCGGGGCGTGCCTTGTCCTCCATCTCATTCAAAAATTCTCCTAGTCCGCCATGCCCTCCACTTTTCACACCAGCACACCACTCCAAGCCAGCGCGGAGACGATGTTTGCGTTCCACAGCGATCCCTCGAACCTAACAGCTGTGATGCCACCCACCTTGCGGCTCGTTTCCTTGAAAACGGATGGTCCGGCTCAGGAAGGGCGTTTGATCGAGCTGCACTGCCGGGACTGGTGGATCATCCCGATGCGTTGGACCTGTCGGTGGAAGACGGTGCAACCACCATTTTTGTTAGAAGATGAAATGGTCAAAGGTCCCTTCGCGCTGTTCATTCACCAGCACCGTTTCGATCCTCAAGGGCCGGACGATTGCATCATGCACGACACGATCACCTACCAATGGGGCCGCTCCTGGTGGGGGCGGATGATCTCCGAAACAGGTGTGAGACTTTACCTGACCTTGTTGTTTAAATTCCGTCACCACCGCACCCG
>ERZ1022724.102-NODE-102-length-21266-cov-14.346518_pt1 | contig 21266 bp, 13 predicted proteins | sample MGYA00521091_ERZ1022724 | MGnify/ENA primary metagenome ERZ1022724 (study PRJEB33162, sample SAMN09537610) | freshwater metagenome | isolation source: freshwater | place: Canada:Alberta | collected 2017-07 | study: EMG produced TPA metagenomics assembly of the... | reverse complement strand
CAGGAGATTTACCCCGACCCGCCGATGGTCGTCTTCATCAACAATAATGAAGTTGGACAGATCACCGATGCCGCGTCCATCGACGATACCACCGACCGTTTTGTAGCCCGTCATGGAACCAGAACGACTCTCGAGTTTCGTGCCCGGATGATCCGGGAGGGTTATGCGGAGCGATACGCGGCCCTTTTCGCATCCGCCCGCGCCGCTCTCACCGAAGCTTGGCGGGATAACGTGCGGTTTATTGCCTACAACAACCAGCCCACGCAGATTCTCGGTCGGAATGAGATGAACTGGAACCGAAGGATTGGTTTTGATCCCAATCCAGGCCCCGGTTTCGGTTTCTCCGAGCATCGGAAATACGACGGGGGAACGCCCGAGTATTACGACAACCACTGGCAAGCGCCGAACAAAGGGGATTGGAGCCCGTGGAGCCCGCAGGCTGAAGCCAGCAACATGATTGCCTACCAGGATGCCAGGGTCTGGGCGGAGAATCCCAACTTCTATTGGTCATCCAGCCTGTGGGGTGGAGATATGCCGTCCAATCTATCGGGCCAACCCGGGCGCTACATCAACGACGACGGTTCACCCTTTGCGAAATGGGATATGAACCGCTACAACGGAATGCTCCAGTTCGGATTGTGGATGCTGCGCCCCCGTGAGTATCGCGAATTCCGCGGGGAGGATGACTTGCGCGGATTCAATGGGCTGGCCTGGAATGAGCTTGTGCAATCCGTGGACCGGGTTTGGAACAACGCCACGCTCACCGAATTCTGGAAATTTGGCAAACTGGTGCACAACCCCGTATTCGGCACGCGGGAACATTACTTCAGCAGTACGGCCTCCATGCCCACCCTGCTGCGCGAGATGGATCGATGGTTCTTGCTCACCAGCAATGTGAACCCCGCTGAATCCACCTGGCCGGAATACTGGACCATCAGGCCATCCAACGCCCTTAAAGTCTTTGCACTCGCTCTGAGCCTCGGCGAGGCACCCAACCGCCGCTGGTTGATCTATGCCCATGCGCCTCTGGGTTCCGTCGCCGGGTCCAGCGTGACGCTTCCCGGCATCGGCAGCGTGGTTCTGGATTACATCCCCCGCAGCGGTTCATTCTTCACCGTGAACGAAGGCAGCCTCACCGCGACGGCCCTGCTGCGCGGTGGTCCGGCTGAGATCGCACTCACTCCCTCTGCCCGGCACATCGTTCCCGGGGCATCGGTCACCGTGAGCGCCGCTCTTCGCCATCCACCGGCTACTGCCATTACCGGCTACACCTGGCGTGTGCCGGGCGAGGCGGATCGTACCAGTGCGACACTCGTAAACCAAACTTACACCTTCCCCACACCCGGCGAGAAAATGATCACGCTCGAAGCTGCTACCGCAGACGGAGCCACCGTGGTGGAGCAAGTCTCGATCTGGGTGCGGCCTTCCCCTCCAACTGACGGGGTGGTGCTCGATATGCCATTGCGTTCGGCCTACTCGTGGAGCGGCCCCTGGGGAACGGACCTTCAGAGTGGTGCCTTGCAGACGTTCCGCTATCAACCCAACGCATCGAACTCATTCGACCGTGAGTCGGTGCTGAGGGGTGGGAACATCGTCAATGACCCGGAAGAGGGCAATGTGCTGGAGGTGCGGACCGCTTTGGATGGAGTGATCGCCACGAGATCCTCCCGCACCATTTTGAACTCCGACGGTCACTCGAACATGGCGGTCAGCTTCCGTTTCAAAGCAGAGGATGTGCAGCGCCGCCAACTCCTCTACAGTCAGGGTGCGGACGGTCGCCCTGGCATTAGCATCTACTTGCAGGGTGGTCAGATTTTTGCGGGTTCCTGGCTGAGCAATTGGTTGGGTGAATGGATCAGTGCTCCCGTGATTGCCAGTCGCTGGTATGAAGTGCGGTTTGCTCTCACCGATGCCACCATCGCCCCCCGTGCTGGCGTCGCCTCATTGACTCTTGATGGAGTGCTCGCAGGCACAGCTTCGGGCGCACGCTTGCCGATTCACTATCAACATCCCCGCTTGAGTGTCGCAGGAATGGCGGTTTCCGTGCGCAGCGCGACATCGGCCAATGCGGACGGTGTGACTCTCGCAGCGGTGGCGGGCAGCTTGCTCGGGGTGATCGATTCCGTAACCCGACGTCCTCGGGACCACTTCACCGGACGTCTTGCGGACTTCACTTTCGCCACCGGTGCTGGCCTATCGGCGGGTCAGCGATATGTCCAGATGGCGGTCAACGTAGCTGGTGGAGAACGACCCGGCAGCACTGGCATCCCATTTGAAGCAGATACCGGGGGAACAAATGGCACCACAGGAGAACTGCCGCCCGCGCTTCCATCGGAGGCCGTAACGGATCCGGAAATCTACCGCACCTACCGTTTCGGCGCAGCTTTCAGTTACAATCTCCCCGTGCCGAACGGTTCATACAATGTGCGCCTGATGTTCCTTGAGCCTGATGACCGCAGCACGCCACGACTTTTCAATGTGGATCTCGAAGGCTCCCGAATCCTGACGAATTTCAATGTCCAGGCGGAAGCAGGCGCGCCCCGCCAGGCGTTTGACCGCTCGTTTCCTGTCAGTGTAAGCGACGGCACTCTCAATCTGTCATTCGTCGGCGTGGCTGGAACCGAGGCGGTTCTCAGCGGCTTTGTGATTGAAAAGCTGCCGCTCACGACGCCAGGGCTCATCGGTCACTGGCGCTTCGACGAGAAATCGGGCGCCACCGCGTTAGATACCTCGGGTCGAGACCGCGATCTGAGTTTCCCATCAGTGAACAGTTGGCAGGATGGTGCCGTGTTTTCCGGCGCATCCACTCCCCAGGCAAGCACAAGCTCCCTGGCCGCGGCTCAATTCTCCCTTGGGAGTGGGAACAAGCTCACCGCATCGCTATGGGTGCGACCGATAGACATGACCGGACGCTCGGGTACGATCCTTTGGCATGGCTCCACCCAGGCCGGCATTCGGATCGCCCTCGACAATCAGCGCCGCCTTGTCACCGAGATCGACAACATCAATCCATCCACACCTCTCATTGCCACGCGTGCTCTCAGCAATGGTCGATGGTATCACGTTGCCGTGGTTTATGATGGTGCCTTGTCATCGGCAAGCTCCCGTCTGCGCCTCTACATTGACGGGAAACTTGATAGAACAGGCACGGAAGCCAGCACGACCCTGCCGAATCACACCGCCCGTCTGTTCGTGGGGCAAAGGAATGATAGGACGGATGACCCCAAATTCACTGGCAATCTCCGTGATCTGCGCCTCATCACCGAAGCTCTCACCCCGGCGGAAATCGAATCGATCGCCAGTGTTGCTCCGCTCGGTGCTGGCGTGAATTTCATCGATACGGCTTACTCTCCCGACCAACTCACGGGCACCGCAACGGCTTCACTGACCGAGATCAATCTCTCCTGGTTGCCTGTGCGCGGGGCCATCAGTTATAACGTGAAGCGCTCCACAACGAGTGGAGGCCCTTATGGGGTCATCGCTAGCGGCATCACCGCAACGACTTACTCCGACACCGGACTGAGTCCGAATCAAAGATATTATTATGTGGTCACGGCCAACACCGCGCTGGGAGAATCTCCGGAGAATAACGAGATTTTCCGCAGCACCCAGCCCGACATCATCGTGGATAACACGGATGCTGGCTTCACCGCGAATACAAGTGCCGAGTGGTCGGGAATTGCTTCTGTCGGCACCTGGCTAGGTAGCAATTATCGTCGTGACTCGACAGCCGGTGCGGATCCAGATACCCGATGGGCTCGGTGGACACCCACTATCCCGATCCCGGGAAACTATCAGGTTTTCATGAGATGGCCTGCCAACAGCGTCCACCCCGTCGCGGCTCCGGTGGAAATCGTTCACGCCAACGGCACTGACACCACTCAAACGGTGAATCAACGATTGAACGACGGGGTTTGGGTGTCCTTGGGCAGCTATTTCTTTGCTGCTGGCAATTCAAGTGCCACCGGGTCGGTGAGGATTCTCGCCACCGATACTGGCAACACCGCCGCCGACGCAATCAAGCTTGTTTACCTTCCTCATCTGGCGCCTCTCGGACTGGCGGCAACTGCCATTTCGCCCAGCCAGATCAATCTGAGTTGGACCGACAACGCCGACAACGAAAGTGGATTTGCAATTGAGCGTTCCTCAACTGGCACAGGTGGCTGGAGTCAGATCGCCACTACTGGCGCGAACGCGACGAACTATAGCAACACTGGTCTTCCAGCCGGCACCCGCTATTTCTACCGCATACGTGCGTTCTTCCCCAGTTCCAATTCGCCTTATTCCAATAGTGCAGACGCTCTGACTCTCTCGAGCAACCCGCCGCCGATTGGCGGGGAGCAAATCATAGTGGATAATTCGGATGTCAATTCGGTGACTTTTTCGGGCTCATGGACACCGAGCACCTGGACCGGTGGCGGCTCCTTTGTCGGAGCTGATTATCTCTTTACAGCGAGTGGTAGTTCGGGGTTCCGGTCTGCGACCTACCGCCCAACATTGGCTGCTGCCATGTATGAGGTTTTTATCAACTACAGCAACCACAGCAATAGAGCATCCAATGTTCCTGTGACCGTCAACTACAGCGGTGGTAGTGAGACGATCTTGGTCAATATGAGGGTTGGAGGGGGACAGTGGCGATCACTTGGGGTATTCCCGTTTTCCTCCGGCACGGAGGGCAACGTGGTCATCGCAAATACTGGAACCAACGGATTTGTAATCGCCGACGCGATCCGCTTTGCGAGAATCGACCCATCGGCAATACAAACTCAACTGGACAACTGGAGGGTTGCCAACTTCACCGCAGCCGATCTCGCAAATCCCGCGAAAGAACCCACTGTTTGGGGGAGTCTCGCCGACCCGGACAATGACGGATTGAACAACCTGTTGGAGTATGCGCTCGGCCAATCGCCACTCGTTGCACAGACCGCTGGCCTGCCCATCCTCGAAACGTCAAGCGGCGGTCGCATGACCTTCACCTTCCAACGCGATCCATCTCTGACCGACATTGACTACATCGTCGAAGCCTCGCCCGATCTGACGAGTTGGACTCCGATCGCCGCCAGCACAGGCGGGCGGGCGATGCAGAAACTTGAGGGTGCTTTTGCTGTTGCTGAGACGGGAGCCCCTCTCAAAGCTGTCACTGTGGAAGACAACGAACTGATTTCCGCCGCCACGAAAAGATATCTTAGACTCAGAATCCAACGTCCTTAAGCTGAATACATACTTCTCGTTTAACCTATGCCACCACCTTCACTCATCCGTGTTTCCGTCCCGATAAGCGCTTTCCTCGCCACCACCATGGCTTACGCTTTCGGTACCGAGATCCCCGCCATTTCTCCAACCACGCCAAACCCCGGGCTGCGATATTACTATCCAGTTCCCGCCGCAACCGCGCCGCAGACATTGCACGTGGATATTTGCGTCTATGGCGGCACGCCCGGTGGAGTCGGTGCTGCTGTGCAAGCGCGCCGAATCGGCAAGACTTCCGCCTTGGCCGTCTTCCGCCGTCACGTGGGCGGTCTCACCTCCGCGGGCCTCACCTCGGTTGATCTCGGCAAGAAGGAGTCCATCGGCGGAATGGCCGAGGAGTTTCTCAACCGCATGGGCACGTGGAAGGATTTTCGCTCCGCCGATGCCGAGAAGACGATGCGCACCATGCTTACGGAAGCTGGGGTGCCCGTATGGTTCGAGCGCCGCCTTGACCGCGTTGAAAAAGACGGTAACCGCATCCGCGCCCTCGTCTTTGAAAACGGCGACCGCATCGAGGCCGACATGTTCATCGACGCCACCTATGAGGGCGATCTTCTCGCTCGCGCCGGCGTCTCGTTTCACGTCGGCCGCGAAGGCAACGCCGCCTACGGTGAGGAATTCAACGGTTACTTCATTGCCTACGGGCATCAGTTCCGCTTCCACGTCGATCCCTACCGCAGACCGGGCGATCCAGCGAGTGGTCTGCTTCCCGGGATATCAGCCGAACCACTGCGCGCCGAAGGCACCGGAGACAAACTGGTCCAAGCATACAATTTCCGCATGTGGCTCACCACCGCTGCAGAAGGTCGCGCGTTTCCCAAGCCTGCCGCTTACAACCGGGACGACTACGCCCTCCTTGAACGCTACATCACCTCAGCCCCCGCCGACTTCGTCTGGGATTGGACGTATCACCACGGCCCTGTGAAACTGAACCTCGGTGATTGCAACAGCGCCGGGCCCGTCTCCACGGACTTCATCGGCGGGAGCAACCGCTGGCCGGAAGCCGGTTACGCGGAAAGGGAGAAAATTTTCCAAGCCCACGTCACTTACCAACAGGGAATGATGTGGTATCTTGCAAACGATCCTGCCATCCCTGAGAAACTCCGCAACCACGTCAACACCTTCGGTCTCCCCCGCGATCAGTTCGAGGAAACCGACGGCTGGTCCCACGAACTCTACGTTCGTGAGGGGCGCCGCATGATTGCCGATTACGTCATGACCGAGCACAACTGCCTGGGCAAAATCGTCGCTGAGGACAGTGTCGGCCTCGCTAGTTATACCATGGATTCGCACCACACGTCACGCGTGGTGATGAAAGCCATCGTGAACGGACGCTTGGGGGAAATCGTGATGGCCGAGGGCAATGTGGAGAATCCCACACCAAAGCCCTATCCCGTGAGCTACCGTGCGATCATCCCGCGTGAAAGCGAATGCTCCAATCTCCTCGTGCCCGTCGCCGTCTCCTCTTCTCACATTGCTTTCGGAAGCATCCGGATGGAACCCGTGTTCATGATCCTCGGTCAAAGCGCGGCCACCGCCGCCGCCATGGCGATCGACTCAAAGACTTCCGTCCAGGAAGTGGAATACTCTTCCCTCAAAACCCGCCTCCTCGCAGACCGTCAACGCCTCGCCTGGATCCCGCTGCAGCCCTCTTCCTCCCCTGCGGAAAATTGATCCTTTGACAGTATGAAACTCCTCGCACTTTTAACGATCCTAGGTTCAATTGCTCCGCTGCAATCAAGAGCTGCATCCCCGTCGCGACCCAACTTCGTGGTGTGCATCGCCGATGATGTGAGCTTTGACGACTTCGGCTGCTATGGCAACAAGTCGGCGCGCACCCCGCGGATCGAGGTGCTCGCGGAAGAGATGGAATCAACGCCGGGTACATGACCGGATCAAGCAAACTCAAAACCATTAAGAACTGCCATCTTCGAAAAACATGAAATTCAAAAAGCCAACGTCGGTATTGCTCGTAGCTTTGACAGTCGCCATTACGAGCTGCGATGACACCCGTTCATACCGGGATATAGCAGAGCGCGAAGCTCTGGTGTGGCACGACAATAGTCTAAATGCGCTACGTCAACTCGAGAAAGAATACCCAGATTACAGAAAACGCCTCGATGAGGGATACGATACCCGTCTAGAGATGTTTGTTCGGCAAGTGCACGTATCGATTGATACTTATATGAAAAGTGCGGGCGAAGCAGGGATCTCTCCTGATCCAAAACTTCGTGATTTCCGAGAGACCGTGATAGTTAATCCCAAAAATTTAAAGAAAAAAGAATGAAGAATCGTATCCAACATCCAATGAAAAAACGAATTTGCGAATAAAATAAAATGATAGCACTCATGCCCATAATCTGGTCATCGATTATTCTATCTGGTTGTTCTGACAAACCCTCCCAAGCTCAAAGTGCTCAGGCGCGATTGGCGCAAGCAGTAGCGGAGTCCAAAGCAGCCGAAGGTGAGTTTCTTTTAGCGGTCGCGTGGAGTGAAGAGGGATCTCAAACGCTTGAAGCCCTCCAGAAACTGACGATGCCTTACATGTCTCCGAAAACAGAACCGACGACTTTGCGTGCAAGCTTCACCCCCGGCACATACAGTAACGAGGGCGGAACGGAATCTGGCAGCGGCACCTGTTATTTCGTCTGGAGAGAAGTGCCTGAAACAAGGGCTGAACTCATTCGCAAACTCGAAAGCATGAATTCCGCCAGTCGTAAATCCATTGTTGTTGTAGCTACTGAATCAAGCTTTTCGCCTAAAACAGCAGGACGTGATTACAGTCATTAATGGCAAAGTTGACCCTTCTAATACACTATCATGAAATGCTTGTTCCTAACCATGCTCTCTGCCTTGCTTCTCACGCCTCTCGCCGCGCTCCGTGCCGCCAATGCGCCGCCGCCGAATTTCGTGTGGATCATCGCGGATGACATGTCGCCGGACACCGCAGCCTACGGCGTGGCAGAAGTCCGCACACCCCATCTGGACCGACTGGCGGGGGAGGGGTGCCGCTATACGCGCGCTTATGCGACGGCTCCCGTGTGCAGTTCCTCGCGCTCGGCCTTTATTCTCGGATGCTATCAGACAACCACTGGTCTGCATCCCCACGATGCGGAGAACCTTCAACCACTTCCCGCACCCTACAAGCCGTTGCCCACGCTCCTGCGCGAGGCAGGTTGGTTCGTCACGAATGCTGCGGCTCCAGGAATCAATGCCACTAAGGGAAAGACGCACTACAACTTTGCTCACGACTCGAAACAGATGTTCGATGGCGAAGACTGGCGGAAGCGGAAACCCGGTCAGCCGTTCTTTGCTCAGTTTCAGATTTCCCACCCCCACCGCCCTTTTACCATCCCTGCGACCTATGATGAGGAAAAACTCCGCGATATCAAGATACCGCCTAACTACCCAGATCATCCGCTCGTCCGGCGCGACTGGTATGCGTATCAACGCAGTGTCGAAGTCGTTGATAAGCGAGTGGGACTTATTCTCGATCAACTCAAAGAGGAAGGAGTTCTCGATAACACCATCGTGATGTTCTTCGCCGATCATGGACGAGCCATGCCGTGGGCCAAACAATGGTTGAGTGTCGAAGGCCTGCAGGTGCCCCTGATCATGCGGGGGCCCGGAATCGTCCAAAATGGACGCGAGGATCGGTTGGTCAGTCTCATCGACCTCGCGCCGTCGATGCTGAAAGTGGCTGGACTAACAATTCCGGCATGGATGGAAGGCAGGCCGATTCTCGGCGGTGAGTTTCCCGAGCGCAGCGTGCTGTTTGCTGCGAGAGATCGTTGTGGTGATACGATGGACCGTATCCGTACTGTGATAAGACCTGACGCGTGGCTCACTCAGAACTTCAAACCCGAACTCTCTCGTCTTAACTGGTCGAGCTACAAGGAAGCCCATTATCCAGGGATGCCCTTACTCCGCGTAATGCAGGCGTCCGGCGAACTTGATGTGTTTTCTGCCCGCTGGCTGGCTCCGACTCGCCCCGAGATCGAATTCTACGATCTGAAAACCGATCCGCTGGGCCTACACGATGTTTCAAAAGATCCCAAACATACCACGACCATCGCCACGATGCGGAAGCAACTTGACGCATGGTGCGCTGTTGGCAGGGACCGAGGTGCAGCTGGCGATCCAGCCACGGAACCACCGCTGGAGCAGATTCTGAAAATCAAACGTGCCGAATATCAGCGTATGTGGCAGACTCGACTTAAAATGCCCGAGCCAACCGACGCCGAACGGCTAGAATGGTGGATGAAAACTTACGGTCTCAAGTGAATGCATGGGTGATTTCCTGCTTCATGGGTAGCGTTAGATTTGCATGCCTCAATTCCCCTGAATGCCGATACATTGTTTCCCTTCTCAATTCATCACTGTCACGAAATGTTTATTATGAAAACAACCATCAACGTCTCCTTTTGCGCTATCCACTGCATTCAGCGCACACCACATTCTGATCTCATCGAAGCGGGCGCATCGACCTTCGCTAGTGCCGGCAAGAAACCGCTTTCCTTACTCGCCATTTCTCTATGTTTTTCCATAATTGGCGCAGGCGTCGCCTTGGGTGAAGGCGCATTTTATGGCGATCCCCCGAGCGATACTCACCCATGGGCGATCCATGATTTAAACCGCCCTCAACCGCCGCGCGTTGAGCCTGGCACTCCCAGCACTCAGGAGCTATCGGGAAAGCCGCCTTCCGACGCGATCATCCTCTTCGACGGCACCCCCAAATCGATTGCAAAATGGGAGTCTGTCAAAGAACCTCGCCAACCGGCACCGTGGAAAGTCGAGAACGGCGTGCTCCAAGTGGTTCCTGGATCTGGCGACATCGGAACCCTGGAAGCTTTTGGGGATTGCCAGTTTCACATCGAGTGGTCCGCCCCGACGGGCGTGAACGGAAGCAGCCAGGCACGCTCCAACAGCGGCGTCTTTTTTGCCGGTGGAGTAGAGGTTCAGATCCTTGACAACTACGACAACCCGACCAGTCCAGACGGTTTCGCGGGTTCAGTTTACGGGGTCAACCCGCCCCATGCCAATCCGCTGCATCCTCCCGGCCAGTGGCAGGTTTATGATATCATCTTCCGCCGCCCGGTGTTCAAGGATGGAAAGATGTTGGACGGCGGACGCTTGACCGTGACGGTCAACGGCGTGGTGGTGCAGGATTCCACCCCTCTCGAAGGCGGTGGCGGCCACAAGAGCCGCAGCAAGGATCGCCCGTTTCCAGAGACCGGACCTCTGAAACTCCAGGACCACGGCAACCCGATCCGATTCAGGAATATCTGGTACCGCACCCTGCCGAAACGTGCGGTTGAGGGCGGCGACATCGGAGCGATGGATCCAGCAGCAGCCACCAGCAAAAAGCTCGAAATCGCCAACAACATCCGTCTCGATGCAGAGACCAAGCAAGGGGATGAACGACTGCTCCGCCTGATGGAATCCCTCTGCTACGCCACGGACGCAGCCACCATTCAAACCATTGAAACAGACCTCGCAAAATGGACCAAGGCAGCGAAGGATACACCACCCAACGAAATGGAGGCAAAGAAGGAATCCATCATGAAGATGTTTCGCGCCGTGCGCTACCTGACAAAGTTTGGTTTCTATCCAGATGCCGGTGACTGCAAACCTGTGCTGATGCAGATCGTCCTCAGCAACGGCTGGGATCCGCGCTGATTACCCTTCAACTGATTCAGGAGTCTCTCTACGTAAGCTGGATTGGAGAAGTAATGTGATGTTAAGTTCGTGCGATTCTGTCGAAATACGCATTGAGACATCTTCAACGACATGGGGACCCAAACACTCCACACCTTGCGTCTTCTCTTCGCCTGCCACCCGACATAGGACACACCCTCGCTCACGATGACTTCCCCATTTATCCGTCACGCCGCCATCAGTCTTCTTCTTAGTGTATCCGCCGTTGCTGGAAAACCGCCGGCAGCATCCGGCAGCGCCGCTTTCCAAGGTGCCTACGCTCGCTGGAGTCCGCAGGAAATCGTTGTCGGTAACTCGCACTTCGAGCGCAAATGGTCAGTCGCGCGCGGGTTGTTCACGGCTACTTCGTTTCGCGATGTCGCGTCGGGGATCGAATGGATCGCGCGCCCGGCCGACCAACCCGCTCCGTTTCCTGCCGGCGAACAAGGTGACGGTCCTCGTGATCTTGCGGGTGTGGTTACCATCGGGCGCGCCAACGAGGTTGAGGAGGAATCGTTGGTGCTTACGCTCACCAGCACGGATGCGGCCCTGTTTTCCTATCAGATCCAGGTTTTCCCGAGGGCTCGTGGCGCTGGCATCACATTCTGTTCTGCGCTCGATGGCGAGGCGGTAGCCGAGGAACAATCCGCCAGCCCCACCGGTGTTGAAATCAATCCCAACGACTCCAACGAAGTATCGGTTACAGATTTGCTGGAGGACATCCTGCTCTCCCCGCACCACGTCCGGTTCACTCAGGTGGTGCTCAAGGACCAGACCGATCACCACAGTCAGTTGGTGTTTGAAAACTCGTGGCTCTCCACGCCGAGCGAGGGGCGGTTGTCGCTGCCGGGGAATTTGTTTCACGTCGAGGATCCGCTGACGCGGGCGGGCCTCGTTTTCGTAAAATTCGCGCCGCTTCCGCACGCGCGGCCGGTGAAGTCGGCGTGGGACGCACAATTTCTAGGAGGGGAGCGGCGGTTGCGCTTTGCAGGTCAGGGGTATCCGTTCGTGATGCTCGCCTACTCGGGCGGCTGCGCCGGGCGTATCGAGGCGCTGCACTCCTACCAGCGCCAACTCCGCAAATATGACCCCTCGCGCGACGCCATGTTCCTCAGCAACACCTGGGGCGATCGCTCGCGCGACGCCCGCATCAACGAGGCGTTTATACTGGAAGAGGTCGAGGCTTGCGCGCGACTCGGTGTCGACGTCATCCAGATCGACGATGGTTGGCAGGTAGGAATGACGGCCAACTCCGCACGCGGGCGCGGCGTGTGGAATGACTATTGGGCGTCCGACCCGGATTTCTGGAAACCGAACCAAGAACGGTTCCCAGAAGGTCTCGGGAAAGTAGTGGCCGCAGCACGTGAAAAAGGCATGAAGTTCGGCCTCTGGTATGCTCCTGATTCGATCAAGCATGCGGTCAACTGGCAACGAGACGCCGACCGAATCCTCGAACTCCACCGCACTTATGGCATCGATTATTTCAAGCTTGATTCAATGAAAGTCGAATCCCCCGCCACTGGCGAAAACGTGCGCCGATTCTTCGACAGAGTAATGACAGAATCGAAAGGCCGCGTCGTCCTCGACCTTGACGTAACCGCCGAGATCCGCCCCGGGTATTTCGGTGCCCCCGCATGTGGTCCAGTGTTCGTCGAAAACCGCTACACCGATTTCCGCAACTACTGGCCGCATCTTACGCTGCGGAACCTGTGGTCGCTCTCTCATTTTGTCGATCCGCTGCGGTTGCGCATGGAGTTTCTAAACCACGCGCGGTCTGCGGATAAATACGGCGACGACCCGCTGGCCCCCGCATCCTACCGGCCAGACTATCTCTTCGCCACCGTGATGTACGCCAACCCGCTAGGATGGTTCGAGGCGTCGAACCTGCCCGAAGACTATCTCGCCCAGGTCGCATCGCTCGTCGCGGTGTGGAAACGCGAGCGTTCTGCCATGTTTTCGGGCACCATCCTGCCCATTGGCGACGCGCCCGACGGCACGAGTTGGACGGGCTTCGCCTCAGTGGCTATCGGTCGCGAGTCTGCCCACGTCCTTGTCTTCCGCGAGCTCAACGACCGTCCTGAGTGGTCCGTCGAACTGCCAGTCGCCGATGCCACACAGATCACCCGGCTTGCTGGCCGAGGCACAGCGCGTATCGAAAATGGCCGGCTCGTCGTGAACATCCCCAAGGCGCTGGATTTTCTGTGGGTGAAGGTTGGGCGTTGAGTGTAGCGACCGTGGGCCAGGCGGCGAAAAGCACTTGTCTTGGCGCGGGAGACAAAAGGTCCCCAGGCACCATGGGTTGCGACGGGAACGAACTCTTTTTTCAATGAGCGTTACGTTTCCGGCAACTCGCGGAAATATTGGGAATCAAACTGAATTCTCTTGCTGTCGTTTTCCGAAGCGTTTCGTCCGACGGCCCAAACCAGCCAAAACAGATTCTGCGAAGCAAAGAGGTATAGCCAAGAATTTCCTGTCAATAGCAAGATCATTCTCATCCCTCAAAACCATTTTACATGCGAAAATCCACCTTTCACAGGGGCATCAAATCCGCAAGGATAAGCCCGAATTCTTTGAAACCAATTCACCAGACGAACATTGCGAATCTTTTTAAGAACGCATCCACAACCGTGGTTTGGCTTGGATCACTGCTCAGTGTTGCAATGTTACCTACTGTCGGGACGGCACAAGATCAGGTTGAGAAAGCCACCGTCAAAGTTCTGGCAGAGGAGCTATTGAAGCCCGGCATGGGACCGGAGGGATTCCCGTTGCCGGTTGCGGCGCATTGGAACACGGGATTTTGGATGTCCGCTGGCAGCCCAGCCAAAGAGTTGGTCTATACTCCGGATTACATGATCGGCCTGATCAGGAAGGGACATCATGCGATTCCCACCATTGCCAATCCCAGTTGGCTCGGACATCGGGCCAAGATCAATTCCCCTGGTTTCGATTGGATCGGTGCAGCGGACAAGGGATTCGAACAATACTGGAAGCCTGCACTGGAGTTTTTACGGGATAACAATCTGCCCGTCATCATTCCCTCGGGGAATCTACCCGCCGTCATGGCCTATGATCCCCAGGTGAAAGAGTTTCACGATCTGCCGAGGGAGAAGCATGGGGCGATGTTCAACGCCGAGGGGCGCCCCTATAAGGCATTGAATCCACTTGCCGACATCGGCACTTGGCGCGCAGCTGGCAGATATCTCGTGGATAACGACCTGTGGAGACGGATTCAGGAAGTCTATCCGGATCCACCTCTGGTCCTCATTGTTGATAACAACGAACTCAAACCGTCGGATGACCCCAAGATTCTGTCGGACCCGATGTATGGGGGTAGATATGATGGAATGAGTGATGTGGAACGCGTTCGCTTGCTAAGGAAAAGCATCACGGAACGTCATATTGCATTGCACGAAGAGATTAGAAACAATCTGTCCCCGGGATGGAAAAAATCCCTGAAAATTGCCGGATACAATAACTGGGGCAGTGCTTATGTGCCGCCGGAAATCAAGGAGACCACTTTCTTCGATCCGGCGGTGGGTCATGTGGATTGGATGATGTTTGATGGCACTATGCCGGAGTTTTACGATAACCAGTGGCAGCCGCTAAAGACGGATCATACTCCATGGAGTCCTCAAGCGGAAGCTTTGGGGATATTCTCCATGCGAAATTGGGTGAATGAACAGCGGCCCGCCTATTGGTTCTCATCCATCATCTGGGATGGTTACGAGGCGGTTGGTGATCGCCCAAGCAAACCCTGGCAATACATGGTGAGCGGACAACGGTGGGATGAAAATCGCTATGAAGGCATGTTGCAATTCGGTCTTTGGGCGATGCGTCCGCAGGTCATGTTTGAGTTCCGCGGTCAGACGCCGGGTCGTGATGCCATGTTTGAACCGATCTGGATGCGTCTGGTGGAGTCGGTTGATCTGGTTCATCAAAACCCCACACTCGCTCGATTCTGGACCCATGGGAAATTGGTTGCCAATGTGGCGGAAACTAACATGGCTGCTAAAGAAACCGCGAACGTGGCAGCTCCCATTTGGATGAAGCGAGACAACATAAAGTATCTACTGGATGCCAAAGTCAATCCCGGAATGACGAAGCGGCGCGAGGCAACCACTGTCTCGGGTGCCCGAGGGCCGGGGACCAAGCCGCTGATGCGGGTATGGTCGCTGGCTCTCGAATTGGGCAAGTCGCCGAACCGCGAATTCCTGGTTTACGCTCATGCGCCACTTGGAGCGGAGACCAATGTGGCAGTGGTGCTAGGCGATGTCGGGGAAATTGTTCTTCCGCAAGTTTCTCTCACCGGCTCCTTTTTTGTGGTTCAAGAGAGCGGTAAGCAAATGACGACTCTTATTAGAGGTGGCCCGCCTCAGATGAGGGTTGCGACGGGAAAAACGTATGTAGGGGTGAACGAAAATGTGGAATTTGAGGCGGCTCTCACTCTGCCACCCGATGAGCCGATACTCAACTATACCTGGATTTTTCCAGATGGAACCAAGCAGGTGCAAAATCAACTGGCCCCAATCAAGAAGGCTTTCACAACTCCTGGCCAGCAGTTGGTAGCCGTGGAGGCCTCCTTAAAGAGTGGTGGAAAAATGACGGAGCAAGTTCTTGTCTGGGTCGGAACACGCCCTGACAGATCCGTGATCTATCACCTACCGCTGACGGACTCTTTTTCCTGGCGCGGACCGTTTGTGGCCAATCCCAAAAGCAGAGAGCTGGTGACGTATCGCCACCTCCCAAACAAAGCGACCTCGATTAAAAATCTCACCGGAGCCGATGTCATGCCCATCGTGGTGGGCGGAGTATTTGTGAATGATTCGGAGAAAGGCCGGGTGCTGGAGTTGAAAGGTGATGGGATCGAATCCATTCATTTTTCAAAGGATCTTCTTGACACAGCTGGCGAGCAGACCTCCAAGACGATCGCTTTGTCTTTCAAGGCAGAGGACGTTCAGGCTCGTCAGGTTTTATATAACATGGGATTTCTCGCAGGGGCCGGGTTGTCTATTTATCTGGATGGCGGGAAAGTTTATGTCGGCCAATGGCAAGGAGAGAAAAAGTCATGGCTGTCTGCCGACGTGAATGCGGGTAAATGGTATCATGTTGCTCTTGTGATCGACGAAGGAACCAAGGAACTGTTGCCCGATAAGCTGCAGCTTTACCTGAATAATCGCAAGGTCGCCAGTGGTCCTGGTATGGCTAGGACTGCATCTCACGGGGAATCCATCATCGGGAAAGGAAGAGCGCATGTGTTTCATGATCACAACAAGGACGATCCAAATAACAAGCAGTATGCCTTCAGCGGAAGACTTTCAAATTTTGTCCATGCCAACGCAAACTTGTTTTCGTCGTCTAAGAAAGTTGCTGATTTCAGGAAGGAAGCTGAGCGGGCCTTGGTCAAGGCAGTGAATTTCGGAGGGGACGCTACCAATGGCGATAGTGGGGTTGCTTACAAGGCGGACCCACGGAATAACGGGCGAGTGCTATCGATAGGACCGCTGATTCCTTTCACCGCCACAAATGACTCTGAAGTCTATCGCAGCGTGCGGATCGCAAATCCAATCATAATCGAGGAGAGCATCCCGAACGGAAAATATGAGGTGGTTCTTCAGTTTGCAGAGCTTAATGCCGATGGCGCGGACAAGCGGATTATGGACATTCAAATCGAAGGCAAACCTGTGATAACCGGGTTGGATATTGCCAAGAGAGCGGGGGATTACGCTGCGCTTGCGTTGACATTTCCTGTGGCAGTTGCTGACGGAGCCTTGAATATTCAGCTGATTGGATCCAAAGATTCGGCAACCATCGCCGGCATGCAAATTTGGAAGGTGCCGTAGATCGTTGTAACTCGTGCACAGATAATCAAGATGCTGGTCGCTTCCACACAAAAGTCATTTCAAAGACATCCCGCCTGGATGCATAGCGGGGCCACTTCAGACGCATGAGGAGAGGTCACCATGTCGCTTAACGATCTAACATTTCCGGTCTTGGGAAGAAGCTATCTTGCCTGGGCCGGAAGCGGCCTGAAATCGAATCAACAGATGGCCGTGCGATTTCAGAGGCACGCGATCGACATCGTCGATGCGCCGCCCGGCGTCACCCGTTTCAAAGAGAGACTTGGAGAGGCCAACGGCGACTTTGAGATTTGGGGTCGCCCGATTGCCTGCCCGCTTTCCGGGATAGTTTTGGAGGCAATTGATGGTGTCCGGGATCATGAAAAGATGGGACCTAAGCATTGCTACAGTTATTCGGCGATGGGGAATGCTTACGTCATCCAGGTGGCCGCCAATCGGTTCATGGTTTTCGCGCACCTCAAGCGGCATTCTTTGCGCTTCAAAGCCGGAGACAAGGTTGAGCGCGGCGAAATCCTCGGGGCCGTGGGCAATTCTGGCCAATCCACCGAGCCCCATCTGCATTTCCACATTCAAAACCATCCCTTTCCCGGCAAGGGAAGCGGGGTTCGCTTCGGTTTTTCAAATATGACTGTGAACGGGACAGCGATCCATAAAGGATACGAGCCGCAGCGAGGAGATTGGGTCTGTAGCTCGTATTGCTCCCGCAACAACTCCCACGAATCATGACGCCCTCCCAAGTCGTTTTACACATCGTTACCCAGCTCGACGGCGTGGTGCCCAAGACCAGTTGGGGCGAGACTTCACTCTTTTATAATCCGGGCTTGCGCCTGCCCCATGGGGTTTATTTCTGCACGATCAAAGATCACGACGGGGCCAACGACCGCGCGTCCCAGCTCGACCGTCCGGGAGTCTTTCGCGTCGCCATCGGACTTTCCGGGCCGACTTACCTGCAGCTCTTTGGCCCAAAACCCAAACGCCCAGAAAAGGGTGGGGTGGTCAACCTGAGGCACGACTTCACCGCCCTCAACCAACTCATGCCTCACCCCGTGTATGCATGGATGGGCTGGGCCCAGATTCTATCCCCCACCCGCGAAGTCTTCGCGGAGATTTTCCCTTGCATCGAAGAGGCCCACTGGTCGGCGGTCAGAAAATTCAACCAGAAGGTTTACGCAGGATAAACCTATGAAAACCGCCATCGCCATCATCGGAGACTACGCCCCGGCGTTCGCTCCGCATCTGACCACCAAGGCGTCGTCCCATACGATGGAAATGTTGGCCTCGGTTTCCCCAGCCTCCTCGCGTATGGGGACTACCGCACCCGCAGCCAATCCGACCTCGAATGGTTCAGCGCCTAGTCAGTTGGGAAAGAACGCTCCCTCTACCTATCTTAACGCTCGTTCTTTGGTCAATTGGATAGAGACCTAATGTCATGAACTTCCTTAAACTCTTCCTTGTTTACGCCGTTATCATGACGGCGGGGACTGTTTCCATAGTTTTCAACAAGGGTGCCATGTATCGCGAGGTTCTGCGCGAGGGTGTCGTGACCACGGGGCGGGTCACGAGCATCGAACGTGAGTTTCCCCGCAACCAGAGACGACTTCGCGCCCATATTGATTGGAGTTTAAACGGACAGGCGGGCACGTTGACGACCGGGTGGGAAAAGGGGCCGTTTTCCAAATACTCGGTCGGCAGTGAGGTTGACCTGATCATTCACCAAGGCCGAGCCCATTTTCTTGGCGAAGCCAAAGCTGTCGGCGGAGGTTGGTTGCTCTGGGCCGGTTGGGTGCTAATTGTCGGCGCTCCCGGGATCCTCTTTTATTTCCTCGGGCTATTCCGTGCGAGCCTGGCTATCCAATCTGAGACGCATTCATCACAGGTAAGCCGTCAATCCACCTCTGTTTCTGATGGTTCTTCAGCGTCGGTGCTCCCGGCACCGTCTTTTGTATCTTCGGATGAATCCATGCCAATGCAGGCAACACGTTCGAAACAGTTTCAACTCGCGAAAGTCATCACGCCTGCCCTTTTCTTGGTGGGTTTTCTCGTCCTCGACGTCATCTACTTTGAATGGGCTTGGCTCTCTGACAATCCCCAAGCCGATGTTCCGGCAAGAATTGCCATCGGCTTGATTCTCGGGATCGTTACGGTGCTTGTGACCATGACCGTCAAGCAGCGTATCGCTGCTGCTCTCAAAGGGAGCTTACGGATCGATTTCACCGATCGCCATTACTCTTGGGATGACACAATCAGCGGCGAGATTCTACTGAAAACCCGCGGGCGCTTGCTCGTCGAGCGTCTCACTCTCACCCTCTTCGCCGAGCGACGCGTCCCAAGCGGAAGCAACAATAGTCACCGTTGGGAAAAGGTCATCGAGCAAAGCGAAGACCTTCCGATTGATGAAAACCTGCTGCCTGGCACCCGGCGGATCCCCTTTGCCATCAAGATCCCGACTCATCCTGTTCGCTATTCCCCGGAGTGGCCGGATGATTTGAAAGGCATTGGTGCCTTGATCGAAGGTGTCCAGCGAACCTTCAATCCTCTCAACCTCCATCCCGAGCTCCGCTGGACTCTCGAGGGCCGCGTGCTCCTGCCCGGAGCCGACCTCGAGGATTCTCACACGCTCCGCTTCAACTCCTAACCTGTTGATTTCTTGAATAGATTCGAACATCCCTATCCCTGCTTCGGTTTGAACCACCACCGTTACGCTCGAAGTCTAAAAATACCTGCTCTTGCATGAGATATAGTCGCACCAATTTCGTGAAAGAAGCGTCACCGGCGTGGGATCATACGACCCCGAATGCCGCGCCGCCTGCGGCCTGGAGGAGAAAAACCGCTCCATCGTTCCCTATGAACGCTCGTTCCTCCGGCCCATGGTCACGGTCGGGCAAGTGACTGCATGCACGGAAGTATAAGGAAAAAACACCATGTCACTGAACGATCTAACATTTCCAGTCTTGGGAAGAAGCTATCTTGCATGGGCCGGAAATAGCCTGAAATCGAATCCACACATGGCTGTACGATCCCAGAGGCACGCGATCGACATCGTCGATGCGCCGCCCGGCATAGCTCGTTTCAGAGAGAGACTCGGTGAAGCCAACGACGACTTTGAGATTTGGGATCGCCCGATTGCCTGCCCGTTGCCCGGGATTGTTTTGGAGGCAATTGATGGCGTCCGGGATAATGAAAAAATCGGCCCGAAGTATTGCTACATTTACTCGGCGATGGGCAATGCCTACGTCATCCAAGTGGCCGCCAATCGGTTTATGGTTTTCGCGCACCTCAAGCGGCATTCGTTGCGCTTCAGAGCCGGAGACAAGGTCGAGCGCGGCGAAATCCTCGGGGCCGTGGGCAATTCCGGTCAGTCCACCGAGCCCCATCTGCATTTCCACATTCAAAACCATCCCTTTCCCGGCAAGGGAAGCGGGTGTCGCTTCGGGTTTTCAAATGTGACGGTGAACGGGACAGCGATCCAAAAAGGATACGATCCGCAGCGAGGAGATTGGGTCTGTAGCTCGGATTGCTCCCGCAACAACTCCCACGAATCATGACGCCCTCCGAAATCGTTTCGCACATCGTTACCCAGCTCGACAGCGTGGCACCCAAAACCAGCTGGGGCGAGACTTCGCTCTTTTATAATCCGGGCAGGCGTCTCCCCCATGGGGTTTATTTCTGCACGATCAAGGATCACGACGGGGCTAACGACCGCGCGTCGCACCTGAACCGCGCCGGAGTTTTTCGCGTCGCCATCGGGCTTTCCGAGCCGACGTCGAGGAGTCTCACGAGCTCCGCTTCAACTCCTAACCTGTTGATTTTTTGAATACACTCCAGAAAATCAACCTTGGCTTTGCCTCCATCGTTGCGTTGGCTTTGCTGTACTTGCTGATGATCAGCAGAATTCCCGAATTGGAATTTCTCTACGTGGTCATTGCCGGGTGCATTTGGATATCAGCGGTCGCCGTTTATTCATCAAATCGGCGGCTTATCTGGATTGCCTACAGCGCGATCCTTCTCTTTACGACAGCACCAGTCATGAGTTTCTCCCTTGCTTACTTCATCGCAGCGATCTTCGGGGCCACTCTCAACGAAGGGAATGTTCATCCTTATCTTTTGGGGGGCTACGATCTCGGGCCCTTGCTTTACTCAATGTCGGTGCATGGATGGCTCATGCTGATTACGCTTCCTGCGGGCATTATTCTGATTCTGGCGCTGACGCTCTCCTTGGTGGCGGCCAAATGGCTCGACTCAAGAAGTAAAACGCCAAGTGGAGCAAAAGTCTTATCGAACCATGAAGATGAAATCTAACATACCCAACATGAGCATCCGCCTTCCTGTCGTCTGCTCCCGTCAAGGCACAATAGCAGTGGCCTGCCTGAATTCATGTAGGGGCGTCTGCCCAATACTGAAACTTTTTCCGAGGCTTTAAGTGTTTCACGTCTGACGGACACCCTTGAAATCAACGTTCAT
>ERZ1022724.101-NODE-101-length-21278-cov-89.774490_pt1 | contig 21278 bp, 18 predicted proteins | sample MGYA00521091_ERZ1022724 | MGnify/ENA primary metagenome ERZ1022724 (study PRJEB33162, sample SAMN09537610) | freshwater metagenome | isolation source: freshwater | place: Canada:Alberta | collected 2017-07 | study: EMG produced TPA metagenomics assembly of the... | reverse complement strand
TGGTCACACACGACATTGACGAAGCACTTCACCTAGCCGATCGAATTGTGGTTCTGGCTGAGCGTGGACGCGGAATTGATGAAATTGTGAAAGTAAATCACCCAAGACCGAGAGATCGCTCTCACCCAGGACTTGCACCACTTAGAACTGAGCTGTTGTCCAAGTTCGGAATCCACCCGTAATAACTCACATAAAGGAAGTAACAAATTGTCTAAATCCAAGAAACTAAACCGACTGAGCAAGTCGGTTGCCGCCCTATCGGTTGCGCTGTTCGCGCTAACCGGATGTGCTGCAGGCGAATCAGCTCCAACCAGCGAAGCTGGTGCGCAGGTACTAAAACTCGACTACTCATACTGGAATCCACTGTCTCTAGTAATTCGTGACCAGGGATGGCTTGAGGAAGAACTAGCTGACCAGGGCTACACCGTTGAGTGGATCCTTTCTGCTGGATCAGCCAACGCCCTCGAAAACCTAAACGCAGAGGCGATTGACATTGGCTCAACAGCTGGTGCAGCTGCTTTCGCAGCTCACGCTAACGGCGTTGCAATCAACACCATCGGTGTCTTCTCTCAGCCAAACTGGGCCAGCATTGTTGTTGGCAAAGACAGCGACATCACAACAGTTGAGCAGCTAAAGGGTAAGAAAATTGCCGCAGCTAGCGGCACCGACCCATACTTCTTTTTACTACAGGCCCTAACTGAGGTTGGGCTAACCACAGCCGACGTGCAGGTTGTAAACCTGGCTCACGCCGACGGCCAAAAGGCCCTTGAAAACGGCGATGTTGATGTTTGGGCAGGACTTGACCCGCTAACAGCAACCAGCGAGCTAAACGCCGGATCAAAAATCATTTACTCAAACCCTGACTTCAACTCCTGGGGTGTACTAAACGCCAGGACCGAATTCCTAGCGCAGAAGCCAGAAATCGTTGAGGTAGTTCTTGCTCAGTACCAAAGAGCCCGTGCCTGGATTCTCGAGAACCAGCAGGGTGCCGTTGACATCTTGATCAAGGAAGCACAGTTGGATCCAACTGTTGCTACCAAAGTTCTAACTGAACGAACCAAGATTGATGTTTCTTTAATTCCTGGAGAAACCCAGCTAGCGGTATTCAGAATCATTAGCCCAGTTCTCGTAGCCGAAGGGCGCATTAAGACCAACGAAGACGCTGAAAAGGCTCTAACCACGTTGATCAACGACACCATCGCTAAGAAGGTTGGCTAACTAAATGTCAGAATTCAGAGTCGAGCAGCAAAACACCAAGCAGCAAAGAAAGGCGACGCTTCTAAAGAAGCTGCGTCAAATTGCAATTGGTGCTTTGCTGCCGATTCTGATTCTCGTTGTTTGGCAAATTCTAAGCACCAACGGCTCCTTCTCAGTTAGCCAACTTCCACCACCCGCCGAGGTTCTTTCGGGAACTCTAGGTTTGATTGAGCGTGGAACACTTTGGGGTCACATCGCAATCAGCGTCCAGCGAGTATTCACTGGTTTTGCAATTGGTGCGATCTTGGGAATCACTCTTGGGTCTGCAGTTGGATTATCAAAACCGATTTCACAACTTCTGCAGCCAACCATCGGAGCCCTGCGTGCGGTTCCTTCTCTTGCTTGGGTTCCACTTTTGTTGATCTGGATGGGTATCTACGAAGAGCCGAAGATCACACTGGTTGCGATCGGTGCCTTCTTCCCGGTTTTCACAACCGTTGCTGCAGGACTTGCAGCTGTTGATAGAAACCTGATTGAGGTTGGCCGCACCTACGGACTAAAGGGCCTAAAGCTGGTCACCAAGGTGCTGCTCCCGGCAGCAGCTCCCGTTATCTTCTCGGGTCTTCGCCTAGGCCTTGCCCAGGCTTGGTTGTTCCTGGTGGCTGCAGAGCTGATAGCAAGCTCGATGGGCCTTGGCTTCTTGTTGCTTGATAGCCAAAACACAGCTCGAACAGACATCTTGTTTATGGCCATTATCTTGCTGGCACTACTGGGCAAGCTCAGCGATGTCATCATTGCCACCATTGAAAAACGCGCCCTGCGTTGGATTTAGACTCGAAAAACACAAGGAGATAACTCATGTCAGAAAAGAAGTTCGGGTTCAAAACCAGAGCACTTCACGCCGGTAGCGTTCCAGATCCGGTTTATGGAGCACGAGCAGTTCCTATCTACCAGACCACTTCCTTTGTGTTTGAAGACACCAAAGATGCAGCCAACCTGTTTGCATTAGAGAAGTACGGAAACATCTACTCCCGAATCGGAAACCCAACCGTTGCAGCTTTTGAAGAAAGAGTTGCCAGCCTTGAAGGTGGCATCGGAGCAGTTGCCACAGCCAGCGGTCAATCGGCTGAGTTCATTACTTTTGTAGCGCTTTGTGGAACTGGTGATCACATCGTTAGCTCATCACGCCTTTACGGTGGAACAGTCACGCAGATCACTGTGACGCTAAAGCGTTTCGGCATTGAAAGCACCTTTGTTGATTCTTCTGATCCAAAAGACTTTGAAGCTGCAATCAAGCCAAACACCAAGCTCATATTTACAGAGTCAATTGCGAACCCTTCGACTGCAATTGCTGACATTGAAGGCCTCGCAGAAGTTGCTCATCGCAACGGCATTCCGCTGGTGGTTGACTCAACAACCGCATCTCCCTATTTGGTTCGTCCAATTGAACACGGAGCGGATATTGTCATTCACTCCGCAACTAAGTTTCTTGGCGGACACGGAACCACTCTTGGTGGAGTAGTTGTTGATTCTGGAAACTTCCAATGGGATAACGGGAAGTTTCCATTCATGACCGAGCCAGTTGCCGCCTACGGCGATCTCGAGTGGTGGGGAAACTTCGGCGAGTACGGGTTCCTGACCAAACTTCGAAGCGAACAACTTCGCGACATCGGTCCAACCCTTTCTCCTATGGCTGCATTCCAGTTGCTTCAGGGAATCGAAACCCTGCCTCAGCGAATGAAGGATCACGTATCTAACGCCAAGGCGGTTGCTGAGTGGCTGGATTCCGATAAGCGAGTTAGCTGGATTTCATACTCAGGACTTAAATCTCACCCCGATCACAAGCTGGCTAAGAAGTACGCACCTGAAGGTCCAGGAGCTGTGTTCTCCTTCGGTGTTGAAGGCGGCCGCAAGGCCAGCGAGAAGCTAATCAACAACGTTCAGTTGATTAGCCACCTGGCAAACATCGGCGATGCCAAGAGCTTGATCATTCACCCAGCCTCAACTTTGTATCGCCAGTTGGGCCCTGACCAGCTTGCCGCTGCAGGTGTGCCAGAGGATCTGATTCGAATCAGCGTCGGCATAGAGGACATTGAAGACATTCTCTGGGATCTCGACCAAGCTCTTGAGGCAGCAACCGGGAGGACCCGATGAGCTATCAAGAACCAACAGCCAAGAAGCGTCTTGAAATTCTCCAGTCATCCAAAGTGGTGGCCATGGTTGGAGTTTCCTCTAACCGATCCAGGGCTAGCTACTTCGTCGCGAGCTATCTAAAAGGTGGCGACTACTACAAGGTCTACTACGTGAACCCAATGATCGACACATTGTTTGATGAGAAGGTTTACAACTCACTTGCCGAGCTTCCAGAAAAACCAGACATTGTCGATGTGTTTCGCAAAGCATCGGATACACCGGGGATTTTGGATGAAGCAATTGCTGTAGGAGCTAAAACAATTTGGTTGCAGCTTGGGGTTTCTAACGATGAGGTCGGTGAGCGCGGAACTGCTGCCGGACTAAACGTTGTTATGAACCGCTGCATCAAGATTGAGCACGCGCGCTTCCACGGTGGTTTGCACCTTGCAGGATTCAACACTGGAGTCATTAGCTCTAGGAGAGCTCTAAAGTGACCAAAGCCCCTGAGCTAATCGGCGATACCTGGTTTGGAACTACAAATCCACGTTTAGGAATTGCCGATTTCAAGGGAAGATTCTTACTACTTGATTTCTGGACACTGTGCTGTGTGAACTGTCATCACGTTCTAGCAGAGCTTCGACCGGTTGAAGAAAAGTTCAAAGATGTTCTAACAGTTGTTGGAGTTCACTCGCCGAAGTTTGAATACGAAAAGCTCCCAGAATCCGTCGCAGCCGCAATCGATAGGCACGAGATTCACCACCCCGTATTGAACGACCCAAACATGACCACCTGGCAAAGCTACGGAGTTCGCGCTTGGCCAACTCTGGTTCTGGTTGACCCAAGAGGTGAAATCATCGCAACCTACTCAGGTGAAGGGCACGCCCACGCGATTGAAGCCCTTCTCGAAAAACTAGTTCCGGAGTACGAAGCAAGCGCAGATCTAGTTCGAGGAGCTGGCCTTTACAAGGCCCCAGCCCCAAGCTCGCTGGCTTTGAAGCAGCCAGGCAAAATCGTGGCCATTCCAGCGGCCTACCGAGGCCTACTTGGAGGAGCAGAGCTTTTAGTCAGCAACAGCGGAGCCCACAACCTAGTTGGCCTAACCACCACTAACTTGCTGGATCCAGTTGTGACAATTGGCGCAGGAGTCAGGGGTTCAACTGATGGCGACTTTGCTTCAGCGAGTTTCGCAGAGCCTTACGGAGCAGTTTTTCTTGAGGGCGAACTTGCCTCGAAAGTTGGCGCGCACCTACTGGTAGCCGACACCGCGAACCATCTCATTCGCGCCATCAATCTTGAAACCAAGAAAGTCTTCACAATTGCCGGAACTGGTTCGCAGTGGATGCAGGCAAATTCAACAACCGGTCCTGCACTGGAGATCAACATTTCAACCCCATGGGACATAGAGGTACTCGAGAACCAGCTTCTGATAGCCATGGCCGGAGAGCACCGAATTTGGAAGTATGACTTCGAAACCAAATCGCTTGGAATTTTTGCTGGAACTTCTAATGAAGGTCTCGTGGATGGCAATCTTGCTGAGGCCTGGTTTGCGCAATCGTCAGCGCTAATCCAATCAAGATCTACCCCTGGGAAGATTTGGATTATCGACTCCGAGACCTCTGCTCTTCGTTCGGCGCATAACGGAAAAATTGCTTCTCAGATTGGAAAAGGTCTTTTTGACTTTGGGCATGTTGATGGTCCTGCAGATCAAGCTTTGCTTCAGCACCCACTTGGACTGATAGAACTTCCAGATGGCAACTTGCTGATTGCAGATACCTACAACCGCGCAATTAGAAAGTATTCACCTTCGACAAACAGCGTGTCAACTATTGCAAGAGATCTGTCAGAACCAAGCGACGTTGAGCTAGTTGAAACTGCTGACGGGCCCAAGATTGCAATTGTCGAAGCTGCTGCAAACCGAATCACACTGCTACCGATTGAAGCTGAAGCGCTCGTTCAAGGAAACGCGATGAGAACCGCTAGGCCGGCTCTTGCTGTGAAGTCCGGGGATCTAACAATTGATGTGACATTCAGCGCTCCCCCGGGGCAAAAACTTGATGACCGCTACGGACCATCGACATACCTTGTAGTTAGCTCAACTCCTAAAGAGCTTCTGCTCGAGGGGGCTGGAAACTCTTCAGAGCTCAGCAGAAAGATTGTGCTAAATCCAGCGATAACTGAGGGTGTTCTTCACGTGGCTGCCAAGGGTGCCTCCTGCGATGAATCAGAAGAAGGCGCACAGTGCCACATTCACCAGCAGGACTGGGGTATCCCGATCAAGGTCTCAGCAGAAGGCTCTAGCACCGTTGAACTAGTGCTTTCTGGCAACAAGGGCTAGTAGCCGCGCTTTAGCAAAGCCGGCAGGCCAATTAGAGTCGCTGCAATCCAAACGCTTCTTGGGCGATAGGCAATTCGCCACAAACCACCGTGAATAGCTGAGTAGCACTGAAGCTCCGTAGTGGTGTCCTTGTTTGAGTAGGCATTTGGATCTAGAACATCTCGTACCAGTGCTGCTGCCGAGGCTGACTTGGCAACATCAACCTCGAATGGCTTCACTCCAAATAGCGGTGCACCCTGGTAGCTGGCTCGAAGAATCTTGTGTCGAAGAACTGAGTTTGTTCTTGCAGGAGGAGAGATCTGATACGAAACTCTAAATCCTGCATAGTGTGCAAGATACGCGCGCCAGCGCTGCGTGCGCTTTGAGAAAGAGTAACTTGGCCCCTGTTGTTGAACAGATGCGTCAATCAGCATCAATTTTTCACCAGACTCAGAATCAAAGAACTTAGGCTTCGGCGGTCTCGCCGCGTTGATGATTCCAAGAAAACTATCTCGGATAATCTGACCTGGGGTCCTCTTCGCAAAGCGAGATAGTTGGTCTTGACCCACCGATGCTGGTCCAGGAGTTGAATCAGTTGGCGTTGCTAACCAACTAAGCACTAGCTTCTCTTTAGAAAACTTCTGCATAGCTAGATCGGCAAGTGTTTCTTGAACCGCTTGAACGCGAATGTGATTCACCTTGGGCGTATAGGCGTAAAGACCGAGAATGAATTTTTTGGCTGGCTTATCGGCAAGTTTTCTCATCCAACTTGCTATCTCGCCGTAATGCTCAAGTATGTCGAGTCCTGCAACTTGCGCTAGTTGCTCATCGGACAAATTCTCCAGAGGAATACTTTTATCCTCGCGAACAACCGGCACCAACATGGTTCCACTAGATGCTCGTGCAATTGAAATCATTCGCTGCCAAGTTTTGGGATTGTTTCTGGCAACAACTGCTACCTCGCCGCCCCATGCAAGCCAGTGCTCTGTCGGTGCAAATTCAGCGGCCCCGGCCACAGCAAAAAGCAGGTTGCCATCAAGAGAAAGATTTGGATTCTGATCTAAAAACCTAAAGCTCTCAATCAGCCCAGGCTCGGCCCATCCGCTCGAATCCCAAGCACTTGCGAGGTTTGCCAGCGGGCCAGAGTTGCCGGCAACGGCAATAGGTTCTTTGCTACCCGAGCCCTTGATTACAACCGTTTCAACTAGATCTGTATCGAAACCTTTAGCGACGGCGTCGCGGAGTTTCTCACCTGTTGAGGTGTGAAGGTGAGCGTGAAACTCTGCAAGCCCTGCAGTTGCCATCTTGGCAAGTTGAGCTGGAGAGCGACCTTCTTCAATGGCTAATTCTCCGTAGAGTCTGATGTACCACTTTCGCCAATCAGGAGCTCCGGAGATGTTCTGATAAAGCTTGGGGTTATCTTTGGCGGCCGCGGCCAAGGTGCGGCGGGCAAACTCAGTTGAGCGCACATCCGCGCCAGTTGCAGGATCAATAAATCTTATGGACACCGCTAAAGCCTATTGTCTTTTGGGGAATGGGCCGAGCTTCGCTAGGGTTGGAGAACTCAAGGAGAAAACATGTCAGATTTGAAGTCAAAGAACATACTGGTGATGGGCGCCTCAGGCGTTTTGGGATCAACCATCGCAACCAAACTTGCTGCCCACGGTGCCACCGTGATGGCAACCTCATCATCTTTAGAGTCAGCAGAGCGAGTGCCTCAGGCAGGAAACCCAAGACTGCTAGTTGATTTGACTAACCCAGAATCAATTCGAGTGCTGGTTGACTACTTGATTGAATCAGAGGCCAAAATAGACGGCATCGTTAATGCAACCGGTGTTGTTGCGTTTGGAAACTTTACCGATCTAACTCCTGAAGTTCTAACAAAGCTCTTTGCCGTTAACACAACCGGCCCGATTCAACTGATCCAAGGATTGCTACCTGCCCTGAAGGTTTCAGCAGCTTCCGGAAATGACCCATTCATTGTGAACATCTCCGGAGTCGTGGCTGAATCTCCAATGGCGGGTCTTGCTGCGTACTCATCCAGCAAAGCTGCTCTGTTTGCCTTTGGCCAGGCAATCTCTCGCGAACTTAGAAGAGATGGGATTCGCGTGATTGATGCAAGACCAGGTCACACCGAGACTGGGCTTGCCGGCCGAGCAATTGGCGGCGTTGCACCTGCATTCCCTCAAGGAATGAGCCCAGACCAGGTTGCCGATCGAATCGTGAAGGCAATTGTTGAGGACGAAAAAGACCTACCCTCAAGCGCTTTCTAGGCCCTCCAACTAGCTATCTGGCTTGTTAGTAAACTTTGGCAAGTGAGCTCAATCAAGAAAGTTTCGGCAAAGTTATTTGACGGCCGTGACATTCACTACTTTGATGACGCGGCCTCTGCGCTTCCGAGTGAAAGAAAACCCGACCTTCGAGAAGTAGCTGACCGTCCGCCACTTGCTGAGCTTAGGCAAGATCCGCTAAACGGTGAATGGATTGCGGTTGCAGCTCACCGCCACACCAGAGCCTTTTTGCCACCCACCAACAAGTGCCCACTTTGCCCAACTACCCCAGAAAATCTGAGTGAGATTCCCGACAACTTCGACGTTGCGGTTTTTGAAAACAAGAACCCAGCCTTTGGTGCCCTGACCGAATCAAATCAAGTTCCAAATCTTTCAACAGGCAGCAAAATGACCATGGGTGAAGTTAGGCCTGCGGTTGGAAGATGCGAGGTCGTTGTATTCAGCCCAGAGCACGAAGGTTCGCTGGGCCAGATGCCAGTGTCTCGAGTGCTAACGGTTCTTGAGGCACTTGCGGACAGAACTGACGAACTGCAGCGCTTGCCTGGAGTCAAGCAAGTCTTTCCTTTTGAAAACCGAGGTCAAGAAATCGGTGTGACTCTTCATCACCCGCACGGTCAGATCTACTCCTACCCTTACATCACCCCGAGAACTGAAAAGCTTCTAGGGATTGCTTCTAATAATCCAACTTTGTTTGACGAGATTATTTCCTTTGAGAAAAAATCTGAACGAGTTCTAGTCGAAACAGATTCATTCTTGGCTTATGTTCCATTTGCTGCCAGGTGGCCAATGGAAGCTCATCTTCTTCCAAAACGTCACGTTGCTAATCACACTGAACTTAGCTCGGACGAAAGAGTCGAGCTTGCTGGTGTGTATTCGAAATTGCTAAGAGCGTTCGAAACTGTCTACGAAACACCTTCTCCTTACATCGCGGCTTGGCACCAGGCGCCACTTACCGAAGGTTCAAACAACTTGAGGCTTCAGCTTCAGATCACCTCCCCTAGAAGAGCTGCCGACAAGCTCAAATACCTTGCTGGATCAGAATCTGCCATGGGGGCATTTATCGCCGACATCCCTGCTGAAACCATCGCCGAGCAGCTAAGGCAAGCACTTTCTTGAGTACCGGCTCAAAGGCCCTAGTTTCGGCAGGGTTTAGCAAGCAGTTTGGATACGAACCTCAAGGCATCTGGTCAGCCCCAGGCCGAGTAAATCTAATCGGTGAGCACACTGATTACAACGAAGGTTTTGTTCTCCCATTTGCCATAAACCGAAGAACTTACGCGGCGGTTTCATTAAGGAACGACGGAGTTGCTCGAGTGGCATCTAGTTTTACCGACCAGATTGTTGAGATTCCCCTGACAGACATCTCGAAGGATTCAGTAAGTGGTTGGGCAGGTTATCCGCTTGGGGTTGCTTGGGCGCTAATCAAAGCTGGCGCTTCTCCAACTGGGTTTGACTTGTTCGTCGACTCTGATGTTCCGGTTGGCGCAGGGCTTTCGTCTTCTGCAGCTATCGAGTGCTCAGTGGCCATGGCACTAAATGATCTTTGGGGTGCAAATCTTGACCGCAGCGCTCTTGCAAAAATCGGACAAAGAGCTGAGAACGAAATTGTCGGCGCGCCAACTGGAATCATGGACCAAACAGCTTCACTGTTTGGCGTTGTGGACCACGTTGTGTTTCTAGACTGCCGATCTCTAGTTGCTGAAGCTATTGCCTTGGGACTTGCGCAGAATTCCCTAGAAATAGTTGTTATGGACACCAAGGTTTCTCATCGACTAGTTGATGGTGGATACGCTGCGCGTCGAGAGGCTTGCGAAATAGGTGCTCGCGCGATGGGAGTTTCCTCACTTCGAGATCTTGGTATTCAGGATTTGGCTAAAGCCGAAAGCATCCTTGAGCCATTGGTTTTCAAACGAGTGCGTCACGTAGTGACAGAAAACGCCAGGGTTTTAGAAACAGTTGAACTTCTGAAATCTTCTGGACCGAAATCCATTGGTAAACAGCTTTACGCCTCTCATGAATCAATGCGAGATGACTTTGAAATTTCTATCGAAGAGCTTGATGTTGCTGTTGAAACAGCCATGAGCGTTGGAGCTGTTGGGGCTCGCATGACCGGTGGTGGCTTTGGGGGCGCTGCAATCGCACTTATCGAATCATCCAGAGTTGAGGCCCTCAAGACCGCGGTGTCAGAGGCGTTTGCTTCTCGTGGCTTCAAAGAGCCTGAGTTATTCAGCGTTTTGGCGGATGCTGGAGCTAAGCGCGAGTCCTAAAGGCTCGCAACTACCTCTATACCGTTATCAATCATTTGATCGATTGCCGCCTCGGTGGTGGTTTCCGAAACCCCAGCTGTGAGAGAACTTATTACTCGCACCTTGAGACCGTGGCTTTTCGAGTCCATGGCAGAAGCTAGGACACAGTGGTCGGTAGCGATTCCAACAACGTCAACTTCATCAATCTGATGTGATGCCAATAACTCGGCAAAAGGCTGACCGCTACTGGTCACTCCTTCAAATATCGAGTAGCCGTTTTGACCCTGGCCTTTGAAAATGTGCTCGCCGATAAGTTCTGTGTTTAGGTTCGAGTGATAATTGGCACCTACGGTATCGGCAACACAGTGAACCGGCCAAGTGGTTGTGTAGTTCGGTTCGGAACCGATGTCGGCGAAGTGTCCGGAGTTATTGCTGTGTGGGTTATGCCAATCTCTTGATGCAACTACTAAGTCGTAATCGGCAGTTTCAAGAAACTTGGAAATCTTGCCAGCTACTGCTGCTCCACCGGCAACAGCCAGTGCTCCGCCTTCACAGAAGTCGTTTTGGACATCAATAACTAGAAGTGCCTTTGGCATCTTTGTTATTCCTACTCGTTTGAGAGGTTATCGCCACAGCGGTAAAAAGCTGTTGCGAGGGTGTCGATTGCAGTACGAACGTCGGTGCCAGTGTCACCGAGTGCATAGATTGCAAATGTAAGAACAGTCCCATCTTGAGCGTTGATGATTCCATTCAGAGTGTGGACATCAATGATGTATCCATTCTTGGCCAAGATATCTCCCGCAGCATCTGCAATGTCGCCCTTGAATCTAGATCCAAGAGTTCCTGATTCACCGGCAATTGGAAGAGATCTCTTGATTTGGCCAAAGTCCGCAAACTCTGCGTTCACCAATCTCATTAGCTCGGCCATGAACTTTGGGCTGACCATGTTCAGTTGAGAAAGACCGGATGCGTCACGGATTCTTACTCCAGTGAAATCAAGTCCAGTGGTACCAAGAGCACGCTTGAATGCTGGGTCAAATGATTCAAAGGAACCATCGAAACCTAAGTCCTTGGAAACCAGCTTGGCCATCATTTCGGACTGAATGTTTTCCGAGCGCTGCAGGATGTAAGTGATCCAACGGCTCATCGGCTGAGACTGGACGGATCCGATCTCGACAAAACCAGTTGGGGTAGGGCTCTCCACAAGAATCGCGGTCTTAGCGAAATCACCTAGTTCTTTCTTGAAAGCTTCACCAGCACTAAGCACTGGTCGGCCGGTTCGTTTCGAAGTGAACTGAGCTGGGCGAATTCGGTCTCCGTCAATCTGCAGTGCGGTGACTTCAGAGATCCAACCGTCAGCCTGATCCTTGCGAAGCCAAGAGCTTTCCCAGGCAGAGCCTCCGAACATTGAAGAGTCAAGAATGATTTCGTCAATTTGTGTGACGTTGTTCTTTTCCGCCCAGACACGCACCTGCGTTGCCAGAGTGGAAAGCTTCGGTGCATCTCTATAGATCGACTGAGCACCCTCGGCAGTTTTAGAAAGTGTCACATCTCCTCCACCAACCAAAGAGATAACGCTCTTGGATTGTGGGTCAGCCATCACCTTCGTGGTGGCTCGATAGTTTGGACCAACGGTCATCAGCGCCGCTGCCGCGGTAAGTGTTTTCATGACCGATGCGGTTGCGGCTGGCTTATTTGCATCGCGATCGAACAAAACTTCGCCGGTCTCGGCGTTTAGGACTACAGCCTGCAAAGTGCCAAGCTCGGGATTAGCCGCTTGCTCCGCAACTGAACAGGTACGAAGTGTGGTCGCGGTTGGAGCTGCGGTTGGAGTTTCTGACTCTGAGGCAGTTGGAGTCTCGGTTGGAGTTAGGCCACTGTTTGAGCTACCACCGGTTACCGCGAAGCCACCGATGATTAGCGTCAGAACTAAAAGTCCTGAGCCTGATCCGATTAGTACTTCTCGAATGTAAGGAAACTTATCTGCTAACTTGGCCAACTGGCTAGACTCCTGAATACTCGATACCGGTTTGCTGCCTAATCTGATCCATAACTTCCATAATCTCTATGGTTTCATCAAGGCTCATGACTGGGGACTGTCTTAGTCCAGCTCGAATGCAACGTTCGACCTCAAGGGCTTGGTATTGCATGCCCCGTCCTTCAATATTACCTTCGTACCTGAAGATCTCCTGGTCGTCCAAGTTGTAAACAGTGAACGAGCCGTGCTCGTAGAACTGCTTCTCCAGTTCAATTCGCCCCTTGTCCCCCATAACAAAAGCCCGAACCGGACCCTTTACTCGAATACTTGAATGAATCAGCGCCTGGCGACCCCCCGAGTACTCAAAAATTGCCGCCACTGATTCGTCGATGTTCCCAGGCATCAGGCTTGCGGTTGCCTGAATCTTCTCTGGCTTTCCGAAGACTCGGTGAGCAAATGAAATCGGGTAGATTCCTACATCTAGAAGCGAGCCCCCACCAAGGGCTGGATCGTGAAGCCTTGGAGCTTTGGTCTTTGGAATGTATTGGTTGTGATCTGCAATGACGTATAGCGGATTTCCAATAATGCCCTCGGCAATTTTCTCAAAGAGCGACACATGGTTTGGCAAGAACCTTGTCCACATCGCCTCCATCAAAAAGACATTTTTCTGTTCGGCAAGTGCGGCCAGCTGCTTGGCTTGATTGGCATCGAGAGTGAAGGATTTTTCCAGAAGAACATGTTTGCCGGCATTCAGGGCAAGCTTGGCGTTTTCAAAGTGAGCGTTATGAGTCGTTGCGATGTAGATCACGTCAAGGTCTGGATCGGCAACCAAATCTTCATAGCTGCCATAGGCCTTTGGAATTGAATGCTCACTCGCATAAGTAGTTGCGCGCTCTAAGGACCTGGAGCCAACGGCATCGAACTTGATTCCCACCAGTGCAAAATCATGAACGATGGTGAGTGTGATTTTTCCTGGGCCCATAATGGCCCATCTAAGCTTCTCGGTCATTTCACTAAGCCCTTACTTGTCTGGTTGTTCTAAAGCTTAGACTTATCACATGCGCCTAAAATCCTCGATCGTTCTAGCCTTGTTGGCAACAGTCATGTTTGCATTTCCGGCTAAGGGTCACGATCTACTAATTGACATTCAGCCCGCCGCGGCAACGGTTCTAACCGAAGGTTCCTTTGAGGCCACGCTCACCTTCAATAACCCCCTTTTGGTGGTCGCCGGTGAGACCAATGCAGAGCTTTCAACCAAACTGGTTGGAGCAACCGATTGGGTAAATCACGAGATTGAGATTGCAGGGCCAGTGCTAACCGCCCAGGTAAATCTGACCGAATCCGGAGAGTATGACCTGCGCTGGAAAGTTGTCTCCTCCGATGGTCATCCAATTAGCGGAGAGTCGACATTCTCACTCGAGCTATCGGGGACTTCGAGCGAAGAGGAGACCTCTGCTCCAGTGCTCATTGGTCCAGCTTTAGTAGAGGCGGCTTCACAAGATGGAGGCTCACTGGTTGGGTTCTACATCGGCCTCGCGATGGTCATTCTTGGCGTTATCTTTGCCCCAATTGGGCTCATCATCCGAAGAAGAGCTAGGCGGTCGGAGGCCTAACCAAGGCGTCGATGTTTCCCAGCAGCTCATCAAACTCGGCAGCAGTCATTAACCCAAGCTCGAGAACAACCTCACGAACACTGGTTTCATCGGCCAAAGCCTTCTGAGCAACAATGGTTGCGTTTTCATAACCCAGCACCGGGGAAATCACAGTGACCAATCCAATTGACTGCTCAACACTCTTGCGAAGTTTTTCTACGTTGGCGGTAATTCCAGAAACACATGCGTCCGCAAGAACGTAGCAGCCCTGTCGAAGCTGAGTGATACTCATCATCAACGCTCGGCACATGATTGGCTCGAATGCGTTCAGCTGAAGCTGCCCGGCTTCGGCAGCCATTGTCACAGTCACGTCGTTGCCGATTACCGCAAATGCTATTTGATTCACTACCTCAGGAATAACTGGATTTACTTTGCCAGGCATAATCGATGAGCCGGCTTGTCTTGGTGGAAGATTTATTTCATCAAGCCCTGCTCTTGGACCACTCGATAGCAGTCGAAGATCATTTGAAGTTTTTGAAAGCTTGACGGCAATGCGCTTGAGAACACCAGATACCATAACGAAAACACCAGCGTCTTGGGTTGCCTCGACCATGTCTTCGGCAACCATAAAATCAAAACCTGACAGCTTCGAAAGAATAGAGCAGGCTTTCTGGGCATAACCAGCCGGCGCATTTAGTCCGGTTCCAATGGCAGTTCCACCCAAGTTAATCTCTCTAAGAAGTGGAATCGTTTCCTGAAGCCTTTGAATGTCTTCCATCGTCATTCGAGAAAATGTTGCAAACTCCTGACCGAGAGTCATCGGAACAGCATCTTGTAGCTGGGTGCGACCCATCTTGATTACATCTTTGAATTCATCAGCTTTGCCTTGGAATGCTCCCTGCAGATGAGCCATCGCCTTTAGAAGCTCGTTGATCTCGAGAATCAAGGCAAGCTTCAAAGCGGTCGGATAAACATCGTTCGTCGACTGTGATTTGTTGACATCGTTCAGGGGGTGAACTAGGTCGTAGTCCCCTTTGGTCCCGCCCAGATGTTCAATAGCTCTATTGGCGATAACCTCGTTGGCGTTCATGTTGGTCGAGGTTCCAGCACCACCCTGAATAGCATCCACCACAAATTCGGTGTCAAACTTGCCGTCGGCAACTTCCTGACAGGCCTTGGAAATCGCTTCGTTGATGTTGGCTGGCAGCTCACCAAGTTCAAAGTTTGCCTGAGCGGTGGCCTGCTTCACAATCGCTAGCGCTCTAATCAGTGAACGGTAGTGGCCAATTGGTACACCAGAGATAGGAAAGTTTTCTACTGCTCTTGCAGTGTGAACACCCCAATAAGCGTTAGAAGGGACCTGGTAATCACCGAGCAAATCATGCTCAAGCCTCGTTGCTGACATGTCTTAATTCTGCCACTAAAACTATTGAGTTAGTGACGCCCCACAGGTGTAGAACCTTGTCACGACGCGGTCGATAGCGCCTTGAGCTGTGTATGTGACGGAAAGTCCATTTTCTCTATCTGCTCTAGCAAAAACTGCAAAAGCTAATCTCGATCCATCGGATGCGTTAACAATTCCACTCAGACCGTAAAGACCTGGAATATATCCCGTTTTCGCAATTACGTGACCGCGAGCAATTGCGGATTTTCCTTGAAAACGAAATCTCAAAGTTCCAGTTTGTCCAGAAATAGGCATCCACTGAGTCAAAGCATCAAGACCGTTTTCTGCTTTAGCCACTTTCACCATAAGTTCTGCAAGAAGTTTTGAGTGCACACGGTTACTGTTTGAAAGACCAGAGGCATCCCGAATCACAAAAGTTCTTGGCCTAAGTCCCAGCTCTCGCAGAGACTGTTTGATTACACGATTTGCGCCTTCGATGCTTCCTTCCAAGCCAGCTGCTTTAGCTGCGTGGCGAGCGATGAATTCCGCCCCGGTGTTATCAGAGTGGGTGAGCATGTGGCCGAGCCAGCTTTGTCTCATGTCTTGAGACTGCACCTGAGAAATAACTACAGCATCTGCTGGCGCAGTGCCTCGAACAAGCTGAGCCGAAACTGCCCGGTTGCCAAGTAAGGTCCTGAAAGACTCTCCGACGGTTTGTACAGGATCGCTGCCCCGTCTGAAGCTGTAAGACGAAACCAGGCGGTTGGGTTGAATGCGGTCCCCGTCAGCCTGAATCGAGGTGATGTGGGAAACATAGCCCAGGGTTCGGTAGCTTCTAGGCCAGTCTGGATTCCAAGTTTGGCCGCTGAAGAAACTGTCATCGAGGACGATGGTATTGATAGGGGTGTCCGCCGGTAGTTGAGTAAGAGCAGTTCTTGCAAGCTGTCTAATCCTCGGTGGTTTCGAGTAAACGCTGGATTCACCAGGACCGAGGCGTGAAAGAGTAAAGTCTCCGCCGCCTTTTAGAACAAGAGTGGTTGGATCAGCCGGAGAAGCTAGTACCTGAGTAGTCGCACGATATTCGGCGGGCAATTTTTGAAGTGCAGCGACCGCTGTCAAAGTCTTAATCACGGAAGCTGAAGGAGTCAGTTCTGTTCCACGAACATCAACTAAAACTTCTCCAGTGTCAACGTTGATAACGTAAGCGTGGAATTTCCCAAGGGTTCTTTGTTCCATGGCCTTGTTGGCAGTGCAAGCAACTGGCTCAGTTGTTGGCTCAACAGCCGGCTCTTCCGGATTTGCGTAGCTGATTGGAGCAAAGCTTGCACTCATGACAATAGTTAGAGCGGCGGCAAGCAAAAGCTTCAAGTTTTTTCTAGGCATGTTTCTAGGCTAAACGCAGAGACGTCAATTGCCCCTCATTTACGACGACTAAGTGTGTATGCAAAGATCGAGGCACCCGCTACAGGTGTTCAGTGGCACAATTGAGCCATGGCCAAAGTTGGAATTGCTGAGTACAGCTTTCTTGCAATTTCCGGTATCAGTCTCGGTTTAGGATTCTGGCTCGAGACTCAAGGTTCTCCTTTGAGTCCTTTTGCTTATGCAGTCGGTGCTATGGTCGGACTTGCACTGTCAATCAACTGGGTAATCGCAGCTTTTCGGAATAAAGAATTTGGTAGTGACACCCTGGCGGTTATTGCAATAACCGCAACGGCACTTACAAATGAATGGCTAGCAGCAAGTGTTATCTCTCTCATGCTGGCAACCGGACGAGCCCTTGAAACCTGGGCAGCTGGGAAAGCTAGAAGGCGACTTGAGTCACTACTTGAAAGAGCCCCTCGAACTGCAAACCTTGTTGAAGACGATGCCACCGTCCGCGAAGTTCCCGTCGATGAAATCAAGGTTGGCGACCGTATCCTTGTTCGCTCCGGTGAGGTTGTTCCAGTCGATGGCAATCTGGTCGGTTCAGGAACCTTTGATGCATCTGCTCTAACTGGCGAATCGCTACCGCAGTCACTTAGCGACGGGGACTCGGTAGATTCTGGAATCCTCAACGCAGCTTCATCGGTAGAGATTTTGGCACTGAGGGTCGCAGGTCAAAGCACCTATGCCAACTTGATCAAGTTGGTGGAATCTTCCAGCGCCAATAGCGCTTCCGGTGTTCGCCTGGCAAATCGCTGGGCTGTGTTTTTCGTTCCATTCGCAATTGGATTTGCAGCCTTGACTTGGGCAATAACCGGAGAACTCGATAGGGCAGTTGCCGTTATCGTTGCGGCAACTCCTTGTCCTTTGATTTTGGCAGTTCCTGTAGCACTGATTTCTGGAATGTCACGTGCCTCAGGTCGCGGAGCGATTATCAAAGGTGGAGCAGCGCTTGAAAAGTTAGCGCGTTCAAAAACTGTCCTTGTTGATAAAACTGGAACATTGACCCACGGTGGTCCCGCCCTATCGGAAATTGCTGTGGCTCCAGGTCAAAGCGAAGAAGAGATTCTTGGTTTAGTGGGTTCACTCGAGCAACACAGTCCACATGTCGTTGCCAAGGCACTGGTCAGCGCAGCAAAAGAGCGCCAGCTAAAGTTTGCGCCTGTTTCAGAATCAAGTGAACAAGCCGGTCATGGAATTACGGGAGTAGTTTCTGGCAAGCAAATTACAATTGGCCAACCTCCTAAAGACTTGCCTGACTGGGCCAAGATTAATCACTCCCTGCTGGTTGCCGTTGAGATTGATTCGACGCTGGTGGCAATTCTGGGACTTGACGATCCGATTCGCTCCGATGCGAAACAAACTATTTCAGCCCTGAGGCAATTAGGAATCGAACGAATTCTTTTGGTTTCTGGTGACCGCGAAGAAACTTCAAGAGCGGTGGGTCAGGCAGTTGGCGTAGACGAGGTTCACTTTGATTGCAGACCTGAAGACAAGCTGCGAATTGTTGAGCAAGAGATTTCAAGATCCCCCGGAACTGTGGTTTTTGCAGGAGATGGAATCAATGATGCTCCTGCCTTGGCTCGAGCTTCTGCGGGCGTTGCCATGGGCGCTAGGGGCACCACTGCTGCCAGTGAAGCAGCCGATGTCGTGATTGTCGAAGACTCGATTAGGCATCTGGCGATTGCAATTGATGTTGCCAAAGGGGCAAGAGCCCGGGCCGTTCAGGCCGCCGGCGGAGGCATGAGCCTTGCGATGGTGGCGATGGTTCTTGCAAGTCTTGGGATATTGAACGCAACTGGAAGCGCGATAGCGCAAGAGTTTATTGACGTAGCTGCAATTCTGTGGGCACTGGTGCCAACTAGAAAAAGAGTTTAACTACCAACCCATGCGGCAGAAGTCTTCTACCTTAGAGGTCCTGCCGGCAACAATCATCACATCGCCGGTGTGCAAAACAGTTTCTGGGAAAGACGGAGTGTAGTTTTCGCCTTCCTTACGTGTTGCCACAACTGTGACTCCGTGATTTGAGCGGAATTTCATATCCGCTAACGTCTTGCCATTGAAGCTTTCTGGAACTTCAGTTTTTGCCATTACGAAGTCCTCATCTAGCTGGATGTAGTCCAGGGACTCACCGCTAACCATGTGCGCTACTCGCTTACCCATATCCATTTCCGGGAAGATCACGTGGTGCACGCCAAGCTGTTCAAGGATTCGTCCGTGAGACACACTTGTCGCTTTAGCCCAAACTTCAGGAACTCCAAGCTGAAGTAACAATGACGCAGTAAGAATGGATGCCTCAAGGTCTGATCCAATTGCAACCACTGCGGAGTCAAAATCCTGAATTCCAAGCTCCCTGAGAGTTGCCTCATCGGTTGTGTCAGCCTGAACCACGTGGGTTAGGGTTTCCGCATTTGCCTGAACTAGTCTCTCGTCGGAATCAATGCCAAGCACTTCGCGTCCGGTCTTTACTAGCTCCAGAGCCAGGGCTGTTCCGAAACGACCGAGGCCGATTACTGCGATAGTTGAGGCTCCGTGCTTTTTGCCCGCACGTAGCTTTAGACGATTAGCCAACTTTTTCTCCATTCAAGTGACCCTGGGCCAGCGGCTCCGAATCAGCACTTCTAACAATAACTGCAGAGTGGTTTTCTGCAGAAGACTTAACCAATTAGGGGCCTTTCCTTAGGAAACTCGTAGTGTCGCTTGGTCTTTCTAAGGGCCAACGAGGTAGCCACGACAATTGGGCCCAGTCGACCAAACAGCATCAGAAGAGACAACAAGAACTTGGCGTGATCTGGAAGATCAGGAGTAATTCCTGTTGTTAGACCAACAGTTCCTGCAGCCGAGATCACTTCAAACAACAGCTCGTCAAGAGTGAAGTTAGTTGTGAATCGAAGAAGGAAAATTGCACCGATTATGACGAACAAATAAAGAGTCACGATAGTCAGCGCTTGTCGCTGCATTGAGCGAGGTAGGCGGCGGTTTCCAACGTTCACCGCAGACTCTCCGCGAATTTCTGTGTAGACGATGTAAAGCAAAACAACAGCTGTACCAATTTTGATACCACCGGCGGTTGAAGCACTGGCTCCACCAATAAACATCAAGATGTCAATTCCAAGCCAGGTGCTTGCATACATAGCCCCGGTATCAATTGTGTTCAAACCAGTTGAACGAGGCATGGACGAAGCAAAAAGACTAGAGACAATCTTCTGGAATGGATCCATGGCACCTAGCGTGCGTGGGTTGTACCACTCAGAAACAGCTATGCCGATAGCACCCACCAGCAGCAGAACAACGCTTGAGTAAAGAATGATTCTTGAGTTCAAAGACCATTGCGCTGGCATTGTGTAATCGGCAGCCTTGCCAACCAGAGCATAAACACGCAGTTTGAGGCGATCGCGCATCTCAGCCAAAACTGGAAATCCGAATCCAGCCATTGTTGAGATCAAGAAGACCGGTCCTATGATTCCAAGGTCACCAGCAAATCCCATCAGGCTGTCGGTATAAAGAGCAAAACCGGCCTGGTTGAATGCGGAAATCGCGTGAAATCCACCATGCGCCAGTGCCTTCTCAAATGAGTAGCCATATTCGAAGAAGAAGCGAACAGCCAAGAACAGAAACAAAACCACCTGGAAAAACAGCATCAGCTTGGCGATGTTCTTTAGAAGCGTTTTCACATCAGGCTGTTTAGTCGCGGAAGATTCAGAGGTTGCCGATATTCGGTTCTTGAGGGAAATGCGACCTTCAATCAGATACCCAACCAAGGTTGCAAAGCCGATGATTCCAAATCCACCAATCTGAATCAAAAATGCCAGAATCACATGTCCTGTTGTTGACCAGTGGGTTGCAGAGTCAACCGTAGTTAGACCCGTAACAGTGACGGCAGATGTGGAGGTGAATAGTGCGTCAAAGAAGTTTGTGACTGTGCCGGCTTTGGATGCCGCTGGCAACATGAGTAGGAATGTTCCCAGAAGAATCAGCGCTGTAAAGGCTGCTGCAATCAACTGCGTTGAAGACAGCCTGGATAGTTTTGGCATTTCAGATAAAACTATACTCCTGGCACCCAAACTAGTCACGAGAAGCACTCGTAGGCCAATACCTGCTTAGGTTCTAGGGCTTGCGAACAAGAGAGTTAGGACAGTGCACCTATTCTTTTGAGTCTTGCAATTGAGCCATCTTCGATTGGGGATTCAGGTCCAATTGCCACTCTCATGAACTTTAAAACAAAGCGCGTAAGCGGTTGAATTATCCAACGAGGCTTAGCTTTCAGGCCAAGCAGTGCTCGAAATTCCGGTCTTAGAGATACAACCGCTGCATCAAACAGCAAACCGTAGATCGGTTTAGACGATGCAGGTAGTGGCGGATTCTTGATGAAGGCAACTACCTTTTCGGTATCAGGGGTGGAGACAAGCAAACCAGCATTGTAAAGATTTGTAATTTCTCGATCTAGCTCTTCTGAATTCATCGGGCACTTATCTAATCCCAGTGGCGCAACCGAAACACTCCATTGAGCGATGTAGTTATCTGCTCCAGTTGCAGCATTTCCTTTAGGAATTGGCTTGCTTGAATACATCTGGTGCGATCTCAAAAACGATTCCATGAATGCAATATGCACCCACAACAGCAGGTCTTTATCGGCTGCCTTGTAGGGAACCGTTTCCCCGGTCCCCTTTTGGTACTCACCCTTTACTCGATCGTGCAAGCGATTCACCCTAGAGGCCTCG
>ERZ1022724.100-NODE-100-length-21310-cov-94.480075_pt1 | contig 21310 bp, 20 predicted proteins | sample MGYA00521091_ERZ1022724 | MGnify/ENA primary metagenome ERZ1022724 (study PRJEB33162, sample SAMN09537610) | freshwater metagenome | isolation source: freshwater | place: Canada:Alberta | collected 2017-07 | study: EMG produced TPA metagenomics assembly of the... | reverse complement strand
GTTGATCTTCTTCGGTACCTTCGATGATTGGCCAGCTAAGTCCAAGGGATTCGAGAGTAATAGTCCCAACCTTGTCACCTGGTTTTGGGTACGGGTCGTACTCAGGCAATCGCTCAATGTCTTCAGTTGGAGAGCAGGTGATGTTCTCTGGAATTGGAACTACCACCGCATCATCCTGCGGTGGTAGTCGATCCGTGAAGAAGACAACAACCAATAGCGTTGCGATCAAGGCAGCGACGAAGCTCGCGTCAATCCAAAAAACTTTCAGATTCGAAAGCTGCTTCTTTAGCGCCCTGTGCATTGGTTCCTGATGGGTACGCTTAGCTTCGCCTTTGGCGTGCCCAGTAGATTCCAGTTCCAAGCGCAATAAGACCAAGACCTAGTGCCAAAAGCGATACCCAGTTGAAGGAATCAGTGTTTGGCAGTTGACCGCCTGAGTCTGTAGTTCTCTCATCACTTGCGGTTTCAGCAGTTTCTTCTGGTGATGGGGTCTCGGTTGGAGTGGCTGTTGCCTCAGGAGCAGGTGCGGCAGTTTCTGTAGCAGTCGGTGTTGGGGTCGGAGTTGGCACCACTGCACAAAGGTTGTTTACAAAAGTGTTGGTGTCAAGAGTTACCGCACCGTTTCGTGCAAGAAGACGACCATCTACAGTCGCCGATGTTGTTGCACTGATGCTGGTCAAAGCAAGAACTGTACCGACAAAGTTTGAACCGGTTCCCAAGGTTGCTGATGAAGTCACTTGCCAAAAGACGTTGCAAGCATCGGCACCATTAGTGAGCAAGACATTGCTTCCTGTGGCAGTTATCAATGTTGAGTCGGACTGGAAGATCCAGACCGCGTCCGGGTTTCCTTGGGCATCCAGGGTAAGAGTTCCAGTGATTCCCAGTCCTCCGCTTGTCGAGCGGTAAACGCCCTCAGTCAAGGTCGTGCCACCAAGTTCGGTTGGCACTGTTGTAAAGGGTGTGCGGCCAGCAGCGTCGTCATAAGCAGTTACTAGATCAAGTTTTGCCTGTGCAACAACTGGGTCGATTGGTACCGCTGTGTACTTGACTCCAGTTGTGGTGACCTGGGCCTCACCTGTGAATGAAGTTGTATCAGCGCTTCCAAAGTCTGCTCCGGCTGAACCAGAAGCCGAGGTGGGTCCAGTATTGGTAATTCCCTCGCCTGCAAGGACTACGAATGAACTTGTGGTTCCAAGCAGAACTCGGGATTCAGACGCCGAGCTACCGGTGGAAAGGCTAGTTGAAATAGCAACCAAGAAAAGAACGGCTGCAACTGAAAAAGCAACAAAGTGCTTGGTTATCTTGAATGGTTTTTTTGCGATTTTCGCAGTAGCCAAAGGAATTCCCCCATATTTTCGGTGCCCACCCGAAATTGAATGGCCATCTTCCAGACTACACCCACGAGGTTTTTACAGTGGGAATAGAAACAAACGCTGCTTCGCAGACTATAGAGAGGTAAGGATGAATGCAATCACTGGCGCAACTATCAACGCCGGCAACATATTTCCAACCGCAACCTGACGGATCTGGAGCAAACGAAGACCCACACCAAGAAGCAGGACACCTCCGGTGGCAGTTAGCGCTGAAATAACCGGAGCGGACATAACCGAACCGACTGCAAAAGCCAAGACTGTGAGCAATCCTTGCCAAAGCCCAACCGGAATTGCAGAAAGCGCAACGCCCCAACCAAGACTTGCTGCAAAAGCCAAAGAAGCAAAGCCGTCGAGGATTGATTTGGTTGCAAGCTGCTCAATACCCTGACCTAGACCATCGCTAAGGGCTCCCAAAATGGCAAGGGGGCCGATTGTGAAAACCAAAGATGCGTTGACAAAGCCCGTGATGAATTTTTCTTTCGAGTCTTTCGAGCCCTTACCCGCAAAGCGCTTCTGCAAAACTGCACCGAAGTTTTCGAGGCGCTGCTCAATCCTCAACGCTGAGCCAACAATCCCACCAATCAAGATTGCCCCGATAACGATCAGCAGCGGAATACCTGGTCCCACCGAAGCCGCCAACTCGGCATCGAGCAGGGCCATAACGTTGAGGCCTCCAAGCACCAGCACGACAAGACCCAGGCCGTCAGTTACAACTCTCGAGGTCTTTTCGCTAAGGCGGTTGCCAATCAGGACACCGGCTGCAGTTCCAGCCAAGATTGTGACAACATTCAGAATTGTTCCGAGGCCAATAATCACGTCTACGTTCCTAAGTTGAAGCTAGTTTGCTTCTTCGAAGGTAATGCTAACGGAGTTGATGCAGTACCGATCTCCGGTTGGTGTTTGCGGAGCATCTTCGAATACGTGACCTAAGTGTGAACCGCAAGCTCGGCAGCGCACCTCAACTCGCTTCATCCCCAAAGTGTTGTCCTCCAGCAGCTCAACAGCATCGGTTGATTTTGGTTCGTAAAAACTTGGCCAACCGCAGTGTGAATCAAACTTTGTTTCAGATCGAAATAGCTCTGCCTGGCAACCTCTGCAGCGAAAAATCCCCATGCGCTTTTCATCTAGGAGAGCACCGGTGTAGGCACGCTCGGTGCCAGCTTCTCGAAGCACGTGATACTCAAACTCAGTTAGTTCCTCGCGCCACTGGGACTCAGGCTTGTCTTTGGGGTAGTTCATATTGGGGCTACCTTTCTTAGAGGGTTGATGCCTAATATAAAGGTCCCCGACCTTTTCAATCTAAAGAGCTCTCATGCCCAAGTCTTTGCAAGATGAATTCGACACCGCATCAGGTGTTGGAGGTAAGCACCTTGCGCCAAAAAGACCACTGGACTACATCGTTTCATTCCTGACCCTCACATTCTTATCCGCTGCCCTGGCAGGCGGAGGCATCTTGGGCCTGCAGCTTTGGGACACCGGCGTAATTCTTTCTGGCCTCGTGGCTCAAGAGGATGCGGTACCCCAGCTGGAAGTTGCGATTGTCGATGGAACCAACACCGGGAAGGCCCAATCGGTGGGTGACCAGCTAGCCGAGGAAGGCTGGAACATCGTTTCAGCTTCATCCCTGGCTGACCAGGATCCAGGACTTGAGGCAGCCACTTCAACGCTGATTTTTCTCTCCAGTGAGGCCTACAGAGCAGACGCGGCGGGACTTTTGGCCACTTTCCCGGGTGCTCCAATAACCGTTTCGGATCAGTTCCCAACCCCAGTAACGGTGCTAATTGGCACCGACTTTGCTGGCTAAAGCCAAGGTTTCCGTCCCAAAAAATTTCTTTACTTTATTGACCTATTCAGGGATAGAGTGGAAGAGGTCGTAGAAAAAGCCCTAGCCCCAAAAGCTGTTGGTTTAGAAATGCAATCCTGGATCCCCCGGTTTGGAAGCGACTGAGTTAGAGAACCCAAGGGTTTTCGAAGCTGCATTCAAACACAAGGTAACAGGAGAAACACATGGCACAAGGAACCGTAAAGTGGTTCAACGCTGAGAAGGGCTTCGGCTTTATTACTCAGGACGGTGGAGCGGACGTATTCGTTCACTTCTCAGCTATCCAGGGCGATGGCTACAAGGAGCTCAAGGAGAACCAGCGCGTTGAGTTCGAAGTAAAGAACGGCGACAAGGGCCCTCAGGCCGACGCTGTAAACGTAATCTAGGACCAAACTAGGCTTACTAAAAAACCGCCTTCCTTCGGGGAGGCGGTTTTTTCATGCCCAGAGCCCACTTGCACTCCCGCCCAGAGAGTGCTAAAAATAGAGTTAGCACTCAAACAAATAGAGTGCTAAAAACCAACTAGATACCAACTTCGGGAGAAACCCAAAAATGGCAAAAATCATAGCTTTCAATGAAGAGGCCCGTCGCGGCCTAGAGCGCGGCCTAAACATTCTGGCCGACACCGTAAAGGTGACCCTCGGCCCTCGTGGACGCAACGTCGTTCTTGAGAAGAAGTGGGGAGCACCAACAATCACAAACGACGGTGTTTCCATCGCTAAGGAAATCGAGCTTGAGGACCCGTTTGAGAAGATCGGTGCCGAGCTTGTCAAGGAAGTTGCAAAAAAGACTGACGATGTAGCAGGAGATGGAACTACCACCGCTACCGTTTTGGCTCAGGCTCTTGTTCGCGAAGGACTTCGCAACGTTGCAGCCGGTGCTGACCCGATCAGCCTAAAGCGCGGAATCGAAAAGGCTGTTCAGGCAGTAACCGTTGAGCTACTTTCTAACGCAAAGCCAGTTGAGACCAAGGAGCAGATTGCTGCTACCGCATCTATTTCTGCAGGAGACACTCAGATTGGTGAGATCATCGCAGAGGCAATCGACAAGGTTGGCCGCGAAGGCGTTGTCACCGTTGAAGAGTCAAACACTTTCGGAATTGAGCTACAGCTAACCGAAGGTATGAGATTCGACAAGGGTTACATCTCCGCCTACATGGTCACCGACCCAGAGCGTCAGGAAGCAGTTCTTGAAGATGCTTACGTTCTAATCGCGAACTCGAAGATCACAAACATCAAGGACCTACTTCCTGTTGTTGACAAGGTCATCCAGGCAGGTAAGCCACTTCTAGTTATCGCCGAAGACATCGAAGGCGAAGCGCTAGCTACCTTGATCGTGAACAAGATCCGCGGAATCTTCAAGTCTGTTGCCGTCAAGGCTCCAGGCTTTGGTGACCGTCGTAAGGCCATGCTTCAGGACATCGCAATTCTGACCGGTGGACAGGTTATCTCGGAAGAGGTAGGCCTAAAGCTTGAGAACACTGACCTAACCATGTTGGGTCGCGCTCGCAAGATCGTTGTCACCAAGGACGAGACCACAATCGTTGAGGGCTCGGGCGACCAGGCTCAGATTGCGGGCCGCGTTGAGCAGATCCGTCGCGAAATCGAAGCTACCGACTCTGACTACGACCGCGAGAAGCTACAGGAGCGTCTAGCAAAGCTTGCCGGTGGAGTTGCAGTAATCAAGGCTGGAGCTGCTACCGAGGTTGAGCTAAAAGAGCGCAAGCACCGCATCGAAGATGCAGTTCGAAACGCCAAGGCTGCCGTTGAAGAAGGAATTGTTGCAGGTGGTGGAGTTGCTCTACTACAGGCTGGCAAGACCGCATTCGACAAGCTAAAGCTTGAAGGCGACGAGGCAACCGGTGCGAACATTGTTCGCGTTGCTATCTCAGCTCCTTTGAAGCAGATTGCCATCAACGCAGGTCTTGAGCCAGGCGTTGTTGCTGACAAGGTTGAGAACCTACCTTCCGGTCACGGTCTAAACGCCGCAACCGGTGAGTATGTTGACATGCTTGCAGCTGGCATCAATGACCCAGTGAAGGTGACTCGTTCAGCACTTCAGAACGCAGCCTCCATCGCAGGATTGTTCTTGACCACCGAAGCCGTAGTAGCCGAAAAGCCAGAGCCTGCAGCACCTGCAATGCCTCAGGGTGGCGGCGAAGGTATGGGCTTCTAACTACAAAAACAATCTCTGATTGGCGTACTCGATCTCGCGATACTGCGAAGCCGCAAGGCTAAGAGCCACACCAATCTCAGCTAACTGAGCATCAACTGCGCCTGCAGTGGTTCGCCAGCGATTAGCTAAGGCCTGGAAAGATTCGGCCGCAGCTCCTCGCCACGAACCCTGCAGGTTTTGCAGTTGGGTGTGAAGTGACTGGACCTCGGACTGAAGCCTAGAAATAGTTGCATTGATTGTTCCGGTAGCTGCCAGCACCTGTTCGCTGTCGACCTGAAATTGAGCCATTTAGTTATCCCTTCTGTTGGGGGATAAGGCTAACTTCCTGAGTGTTTGTGGGGATCTAGCAAAAGCGAAGCTGTGGAAAGAGGCTATACCCAGTTGTGCTGGGTCGGGAGCTTGATTCTGAAAGTTGCTCCACCACCGGGGGTGTCTTTTACTTCAATACGACCCTTATGCAAGGTGACAATCTCTTTCACAATCGCAAGTCCCAATCCAGTTCCACCGGTGTCACGGTTTCTTGAATTGTCCGCCCGGTAGAAGCGCTCAAAGACCTTATCTCGCAGCTGCTTTGGAATTCCCTCGCCGTGGTCCACTACCTCGAGAATTATCTCGTCATCAGTTTTTTGGCCTAGGGCAATCTCAATAGAACCCTTGTTTGGACTAAAGCGCTTAGCGTTTTCAATTAGGTTCACAAGCACCTGACGAATTTGAGATTCATTTACTTCAGCGCTCAAAGAAAAGTCAGTTGGAAGCTTAGCCCCACCAAGAGTTAGCAGAGCAAGGGAGATCTTGTGCTTGCTAGGTACGTCTCTTGAAATAATGTCTCGAGCCAGCTTTGCCAAGTCGGTTGGAGCGGCCTCAAGCTTTTGATTCTCATCCAATCGAGCAAGAGTCAGAAGAGATTCAACCAGCGAGCTCATGCGAATAGCCTCAGCTTCGATGCGGCCCATAGCTTCGGATACCTCGGACTTCTTTTTGAGCGCACCTTGGCGATAAAGCTCGGCATAGCCCCGAACTGAAACTAGGGGAGTGCGAAGCTCGTGAGATGCATCGGCCACGAACCTGCGCATTTGAGAAACGGTTTTGTTTCTGGAAGAAACAGAGTCCTCGAGGGAATCAAGCATCGAGTTCAAGGATCTGTTTAGTCGGGCAATCTCAGTATTGCCGGGGCGTTCGATAAGTCGTTGAGATAGGTCTCCAGAAGAAACCAACTTTGCAGTTCGTTCCACCTCTCTAAGAGGCCTTAGAGCCTGGGCAATTGTGAGCCAGATACTTAGGCCGCTAAGGGCCAAAAGCAGGAACCCAAAGCCACCTCCGATGGCCCGATACTGCCTCAAAAGCTCTAGATTCGTACTGTTTGGCAGGGCAACCACAACGGTGGCTTCGAAGTTCCTAAAGGGCTTTGCTACCACTCGCCAGCTGTCATGTTCGTCAATTGTGACCTCGCCCAAGACCCCATTTACGTCGAGGTCGAAGGCCACACCCGCAGTTGCTGTTGTGATCTCGAGGTTTAGGTTTGAAAGATTGGGAAGATCATCTTCGTCAGAATCCGTAGCCATGATTCGATAAACGGTGTTTCCGCGTGCATCCAAGATTGCAATCATGTAATCGCTTGGAAGCCTTGGAAGATTAAGGCGCTTAGCTAGCAGTTTCGTTTCGATAAGGCTTGGATTTTCCTGAGCCAAAATAGTTGCTGTCGATCCGATTAGGTTGTCTGTGTTTTGTTGCAGGTAGGCGCGCAGCAAAGAAACAGTTCCAAAACTTGAAACCAGAAGAAGTAGTCCGATTAGCGCAACTGACAAACCGGTCAACTTACTTCGAAGTGAAACCAGTTCCCAAGCTTTGCCAATCCTTGACTGCATTAGTCAAGTTTCTTATAGATGTAGCCAACCCCACGCTTGGTTTGAATAAGCGGACGAGAACTAATTGGATCAAGCTTTTTGCGAAGGTAAGAAACGTAAGATTCAACGATTCCCATATCGCCGTTGAAGTCATACTCCCAAACGTGATCCAAAATCTGAGCTTTGGTCAAAACGCGATCAGGGTTCATAACCAAAAAACGAAGAAGCTTGTATTCGGTAGGGGAGAGATCAACTGGCTTGCCTTCAATCAAAACTTCGTGCGCATCTTGATTGATAACAACTGCTCCTGCATCAATGACAGCTGACTCGGCATCTCCAGTTTTTGTTCTTCTAAGAATTGCCTGAATTCGAGCAACGACTTCATCAAGACTGAATGGCTTAGTTAGGTAGTCGTCGCCACCGACAGTGAGTCCCGTGATCTTGTCCTCCACATCATCGCGCGCGGTAAGAAACAGAATTGGGGCCTGAATTCCGGCTGAACGAAGCTTCTTGGTGACACTGAATCCATTCATGTCCGGCAGCATGACATCAAGCAAGATGATGTCGGGTTCGGACTCTGTAACTGCGGCCACAGCTTGGGCACCGTTGGCTGCTGTTTGAATCTCGTACCCGGCGAATCTAAGGCTGGTGGCCAATAGGTCGCGAATGTTGGGTTCGTCATCGACGATTAGAACTTGTGTTTTAGCCATGGCTAAAGTGTCGCAGTTTTAGCTGGGAGAAAGCTGGGAGTTAGTTGAGTGCGCTAGATGCTTGAAACATCAAGGATTTGGTAGCTGTAGCCCTGCTCAGCCAAGAAACGCTGGCGGTTCTGCGCGAAGTCTTGGTCGACTGTGTCCCTAGCGATGATTGTGTAAAAGCTCGCGGTCCGGCCATCAGCTTTTGGCCTCAGCAAGCGCCCGAGTCTCTGAGCCTCTTCTTGCCTTGACCCATAGGACCCGGAAATCTGGATGGCCACCGATGCCTCGGGAAGATCGACCGAAAAGTTTGCAACCTTGGAAACTACAAGAGTTGGCTCGGTGCCATCTCTAAATGCTTGGAACAATCTTTCTCGCTCATTGACCGGAGTCTCACCTGTGATCTTTGGAATCTTTAGCAAGGTTGCCACCTCGTCAATTTGATCCAGGTACTGTCCGATGATCAAGGTCGGTTCACCTTTGTGCTTTGCAATCAGTTTGTGAATTACAGGAATCTTGGTTTTTGATGTTGCTGCCATGCGGTAGCGATCTTCTTGTTCTGCGATTGCGTAGTCCAGACGTTCTTGCTCTGGAAGATCTACTCGAATTTCAAAACACTCTGCGGGAGCGATGTAGCCTTCGGCTTCAATTTCTTTCCAAGGAGCATCAAAGCGCTTTGGTCCGATAAGCGAAAACACATCGCCTTCTTTTCCATCCTCACGAACCAAAGTTGCAGTTAGCCCAAGTCTTCGTCGCGCTTGAAGATCGGCGGTCATCTTAAAAATTGGTGCTGGAAGAAGGTGAACCTCGTCGTAAACAATTAGGCCCCAGTCCTTGGCATTTAGTAGCTCTAGGTGGGCGTACTCACCTTTTCTTTTTGCTGTGAGAATTTGGTAGCTCGCAATGGTCACTGGCTTTACTTCTTTAACTGAACCCGAGTACTCACCGATTTCATCTTCAGTCAACGTTGTTCTTTTCAGAAGCTCTGCTCGCCACTGTCTTGCAGCAACGGTGTTAGTCACCAAAATCAAAGTGTTGGTCTTCGCCTTGGACATTGCTGCAGCACCCACGATTGTCTTTCCCGCACCACAGGGCAAAACCACAACGCCAGATCCACCATCCCAGAATTTCTCAACGGCCTTGGTTTGGTAGTCGCGAATGTGCCAGCCGGTTTCGTCCAGGGCGATGGCATGGGGTTCTCCCGGGGTGTAGCCAGCTAGGTCTTCGGCTGGCCAACCGAGCTTTAGAAGCTCTTGCTTGAGTGAACCTCTGGCAAAAGCAAGCACCTCAAAGCTGTCCTCAGAGATTCTGGGGCCCAAAAGGGCTGCAATTCTGGGGCTTCTGGAGGCTTCCAGCAAGATGGCTGCGGATTCACTGGTGAGTAAAAGCACCCCATCTGGGTTTCGACGAATTACAAGTTTCCCGTATCGGTCCATCGTCTCAGTGATGTCCACTCGGACCGAAGAAGGAATCGCAAACTTGGCGTACTTATCTAGTACCCCGAGGACATAGTCGCTACCGTGGCCGGCGGCCCGAGCATTCCAAAGACCGAGCTTGGTGATGCGGTAGGTGTGGATATGTTCCGGAGCTCTTTCGAGTTCGGCAAAAATTGCTAGGTCGTGCCTGGCGTCAGAAGCTTGAGGGTGATCTACCTCGAGCAGTGCGGTTTTATCGCTTTGAACAATTAGCGGCCCAGTATTCATCGCTAGCCGATCAGAATCGAAGTGATGGCGGAAACGGGAAGGGTTCTTTCAATATCGGCTTTGCGATCACGAGCCCTAAGTCTTCCATTGGCGATGCCAATGGGCTCTAGAAGGAAGTCCATGATCTTGCCGTTGGCGTTTATCTGTACCTGCAAAACACTCTTTGTTTTCAAAGCCAGCAGAATCTTTCTTTCCATATCCGATGCTGGTGCGGCATCAGCCATCTCAACATCTTGGGCCCGAAGTCTTTCTATTTGCTGCAAGAAAATTGCTGCTTCGTTTGAGGTTTTGTGAACAGACGAGGGAGCAACTACTTTGCCTTTGTCATCCACCAGCACAGCAAGATATCCGCTTTCTCTCAGAGAGTGATACAGCGCCTGAGCGTCAAGTGGTGAAGTAATTCCTTGCGGTTTCGCCTCAAGCATCAAAGGTTTTAGTTTCGAGTCCATGGTTATCTGCTTGGCTAGAAGCTCATCGCTTGAAACCAATAGGCTGCCTTTTTCCTGAGCCGTGATCTTGAGGCGACCAAAACGCTCGGCTGTTTCTCGAATCAGGTAATCAACTGGCTGAGGCAGGGTAGCACCGTTGAGTTTTTGGAGCAGCGCACGAATCTGGTTCTCGGTCAGACCTTCCTCCAGGCCGCAGCTAATGCTCAACGGGGAGATGCGATAGCTGGAGGCTAAGCCAATGCTCTCGGTATCAGCGAACTTCCTAAGCTGGACCTCCAGTGCGCTAGCCAGAGGACCCGGGGTGATTATTGAAAGGTCAGCTTGGACGATGATGCGCTCCTGCTGCGCCGGAAGCCTTGATTCCAGGGCTTTTGCGGCAGGGGCGAACTTGTGTGCCAAAACATCAGGAAGCCAGCTGGCAGCTACTCCTTGCGAGCTAAGTCCTATTTGATCGGCCATTTCTGCAAGTCGATTAACCCTTGAAGCTGGTGCCAGGCTCGAAAAAGGGAAGCTGATCTGAATCAGATCCTTTAGCTTTTTGGATTTATGCGCAGCCAGCTGAGTTAGAACTTCTTTTGACCCTGCCACACCGAGCATCGAAGCCCAAGCTTCGCAAAGAATCAACCAACGCGCTTTGGGGCTTGCGGTTATCCAACTATCGGCAAGAGCCGTGGGCTGAAATCTTTTCTCGCTGGCAGAAACCAAGCCTGCGACTTTTGCTAATTCAAAAATGGTCTTTACATATTCTTTGCTCTTGCCAAGGTGAGTAGCTGCTCGCTTGACATCGGGTAGGCCCATGGCACCCTTGGCAACTTCGCGCACCAAGTGCTGATCAAGATCGAAGATTAATTCGGTCACTGCCTGCATCGCCTCGAAGGCGTGAATGCCACAATCAAGATCTGTTGCCGTCTGGTCGGTTTCAGTAGGGCTATCGGAAACCACGCTCAGCGAAGAAGTCCTTGGAGATTCACTCAGGCGATCCTTGAGCCAGTCGTAGACACCTGGTTCATCGGTGCTCCAGATTAAAAGCTCACGGCCCAGCAAGCCAACTTGCTCTTTGGAAACTTTTTCGCTGGCAACTAGTGACCTGAGTGAGACAAGCATTTGGTTTGTGATACCGGCAACGGTCAGCGCTTGAGACTTAGGAGCCAAAAGAGCGTTGGCTAGATCAAAGAAGTCCTTGTAGTCGCCCAGCGACAGGCCTCGCTCGTGCACCATAAGACCCAGGGTGGCATCCGGTGCCGACCTGAGGGCGGTTGCTAAGCGATATAGGTCACTCAACTTCTGTTTTCGCGTCCTTTGCGACGAAGAGCTAGCCCCAAAAGCACCATGATCAAGATGAATCCGGCAGGCATTCCAAGCAGCGGGATCTGGGCAAAAATTGCCAGGTTTGTGGTGGAGCCCAAGTAGCTAGCCACCAAGGTCACCATGATTGAAACCAGGGATAAACCGATGATTCCAGCGCCCATGTAGGCAAGGGTTGTTTCAAGCTTCGAAGGTCCAGAGGCTTCAGATTTAGTCATCCTTATAGGATACCTGAGCTTTGGAGCCTGTGCCTTGGGGGTTTAAACCAAAAGGCGCAGGCGGTTGGTAAAATGGAGATTCTCTAGAAAGAGGTATCTAATGCCAACCGGCAAAGTGAAGTTCTTCGACGAAGAAAAAGGTTTTGGTTTCATCGCTTCCGATGAAGGCCAAGAGGTTTTCTTGCACATCAGCGCCCTTCCTGAGGGCGTTAGTGAAGTAAAGCCTGGAACCAGGGTTGAGTTTGGAATCGTCGATGGCAAAAAGGGTGCTCAGGCGCTGTCGGTTCGCGTGCTCGAGGCACCGCCATCGCTAGTAAAGATGTCTCGCAAGCCAGCCGACGAGATGTCGGTAATCGTTGAAGACCTAATTCGCCTCCTGGACAACATCGGCGGAGGGCTAAAGCGCGGTAAGCAGCCAGAGCCTGCTCAGGGCAAAAAGATTGCTGCCTTGCTTCGCAAGCTTGCCGAAGAACTAGATGCTTAAGAGACTCAAAAAACCTCAGCACCAAGCTTTCGCAGAGAAGGCCGCCAAAGAATCAGCGCCGGTTGGCGGCGTGGGAAAGTTTTTGGGAACTGTTGATGAGGAAGCTAACGTCGTTAGCTACCGCTTTCAAGCCAACATGAAAGAGTATGTCGGCTGGGAGTGGAACGTGGTTGTGTTCCAAGCCAAAAAAGCCGATCCAACAATTTCTGAAGTTGTTTTGCTGCCGGGTAAAGGCTCAATTGTCGCACCTGATTGGGTGCCCTGGTCCGAGCGTCGTGCGGAGCTAGATAAGTCTGAGGCTAAAGACCTAGCGGTTTCGAACCTTGAAGAAACCGAAGATGCCAAGGCAGATACCGAAGATGCAGGTAAGCGCCCACCAATCGGGAAGCGGCTGCGAAAGCGTTTGATTAAGAAGCAAGATAACGCCAAGGGCAAGAAGCCACGCAAGGGTGCCAAGTAATACAGCTAGAGAAGCGTTTGATTCAATCGGCTCAGGATCGGGCTTTGCTTCAGAATCCTTTACGCGAAATCTCATCAGCCAAGCTCCGCAACTACGTAGTCAATACAGGCAATTAGTGCCTCAATGTCAGCTTGCTCTGTTGAGGTGAAAGTTGCAACACGAAGCTGGTTTCTTCCAAGCTTGCGATAAGGATCGACATCCACCACACCATTTGCTCGAAGTACCTTGGCAATCTCGGCTGCATCGATTGACTCATCGAAGTCGATGGTGACAACCACCTGGGAGCGGTGCTTAGGGTCTGAAACAAATGCGCTCGCGAAACTAGCTGAATCTGCCCAGTCATAAAGCAGCTTCGAAGATGCCTTGGTCCTGGCATCGGCCCATTTCAAACCACCCGAGGCGTTGATCCATTTGATCTGCTCGTTGAGCAAAAACAGAGTTGAGATAGCAGGGGTGTTTAGGGTCTGGTTCAGTCTTGAGTTATCGATAGCAATCTGAAGGGATAAAAACTCAGGGATGTATCGGTCGGTGGCTGCAATCTTGGCAGCTCGCTCGATTGCCTTTTCAGACATCAGGGCTAGCCATAGCCCACCGTCGGAGGCAAAGTTCTTCTGAGGAGCGAAGTAGTAGACGTCAGTGTTTGAAGCCTCGAAGTCGATACCGCCGGCAGCCGAGGTGGCATCGGTCATAAAGATGGCCTCTTGGTCCGCTCCGGCTACTTTTTCAACTGGGGCGATTACGCCAGTTGAGGTCTCGTTCTGCGGGTATACATATGTATTGACTCCGGATGCGGCAACTAGCTCAGACCTGGATCCAACCTCACCTTTTTTGATGTCAACTGAACCTAAGAATGGGGCTGATAGAGACTTGGCGAATTTGGCCCCGAACTCACCATGAACCAATGCTTGAGAGTTGCCTTCGGCAAGGGAGTAAGCGGCGACGTCCCAAAAGGCGGTTGAGCCACCATTTCCCAAGACAATTTCGTAGCCTTTAGGGGCTCTAAATAGCTCCATTAGGCCGGATTGAACCTCGGCAACCATGTCCTTTATTGGCTTTTGGCGGTGGGAGGTTCCCATGAGCTTTGCCCCGGCTGATCCAAAGGCAGCCAGCTGTTCTGGGCGCAGTTTGGACGGTCCACAGCCAAAACGCCCGTCTTTTGGCAGTATTTGGCTTGGAATCACGATTTCTGGCATACAACAGAGCTTAGTAGCCTGTCAGTTTCCCGATAAGGGCTTGTGGCGGGTTGCGCCGGAAATTGATGGGTTAGAATTGCCAAGCTGTCCAAATCAATCCATTTGGATGGTCGGATCTGAATTGTTTCCATCGCCTGGAATCAGATCTTTAGAACTTATAGTTTCGTTTCAGGACTGACTTCTTTATAGAGGTCATTGGAGCACCGGAGGTAATGGTTTGGCCAGTACTGGTTCAGGCAGACACAGAGCAGACGTTGAGATTAACGTCCTTGAATCCTTTGAGGTTCGCTCAAGACGATCAATCCGTGAGGCTGAAAAAGCCAAACTTGCTAGATCTTCTCGTCGCGCTCGCCGAGCCGTAGCTCGCATGGAAGCCCGTGCCCTAAAGCGCGAAAAGGCCCTGGCTAGACCAGTTGCTGCTTCCCTAACTGACAAAAGACTTCGCTCCAACCCAACCTTCAGAACTGCCATAACCATGGTCACCGCTTCAGGCCTTCTGGCAACGGTGGCCCTTCCGGCTTACGCCTACGACCCAGAAATTGCTGCGATGGCAAGGCTAACCACCACCAGCCAGGCTGACATCGAGCAAACCGATGGCACCCAGAACCTAACAGTGGCAGCAGCCAACACGATCAAGTTTGTCCGAGGCGAGTATGCCTCCGCCAACGCCGAGTCAGTTCTTCGCCAGCAGACCCTAAACAACTACCTGGCATATAACGGACCAACAGCAGCTGAGTTTGTGAAGAACCCTCCTTACAGCGCAATCTCATCAGACCAGGTTCTCCAGGTTGCGGCCAAGTACGTTGGAACCCCTTACGTTTTCGGTGGCTCAAACCCTCGTGGATTTGACTGCTCTGGTTTGATTCTGTTCGTCTACTCGCAGTTCGGTGTTTCACTACCTCACTCGGTGACCGGCCAGGCTCGTTCAGGAATCATCGTCTCCCCAGAGGATGCTCTTCCTGGTGACTTGGTTATTTACAACGACCACGGACACAACGGTATCTACGCCGGAAACGGCCAGATGTACCACGCCCCACAGCGTGGTGACTACGTGAAGCTCAGCGGTATCAACTCTCTAGCTGAGGCCGGCGGCCACTACTTCGTGCGCCTGGGAACTCGCTAGATCACCTAGCACCAAAAACACTTTTCCGATTTGGTTTGGCAATCAGCCAGCCTGGGCTAATCTAAGAGACAAGTTATTGATTGTTTTCTTTTCGAAAGGCCAGGGGTTTAGATGACAGGTATGCTTCCCAAGCATTGCTTCCAATCTCGGCAACCCCAACCAATCGGATCGATACGGGTCCAGTAAACATCGCGTCGTCATTTTTATGACGGCGCTTTTTTTGTGCCCAGGCAGTTCATAACTTGCGAAAACGACCCACAATCCGTGTGGGTCACATTCGAAAGGATCTGTAAATGAGAACTCTTGTTCTAAACGCCGGCTACGAGCCGCTTGCCGTGGTCAGCTTCAAGCGAGCCATCATTTTGGTGCTCAATCAAAAGGCCACCGTCCTAGCCCAGGCTGGGGTAAGCGTGGTTAGAAGCGCCACTGGTGAGTACCAGCTGCCTTCAGTTATCTTGCTTTCTCGCTATGTCCGAATCCCAGGCTCCAGAGTGATTCCAGTTTCCCGCAGGGGAGTGCTTAGAAGAGATGGTCACCGCTGTGCTTACTGCAAGCGATCTGCCTCCACCGTTGATCACATCCAGCCTCGCTCAAGAGGCGGAGATGATTCTTGGGAAAATCTGGTGGCCTGCTGTCTTCGCTGCAACAACAAAAAAGGCGATAAGACCCTAAGTGAAATGGGATGGACCCTAGATTTTGCTCCGCGAATGCCAGCTGGAAATGTTTGGATGGTTCGCGGTGCGGAGAGATTCGAGCCGGAGTGGAATGAGTACTTGGCATTTGCCAGTGCCGCTTAATTTGAGTGACCCCGAGAAGAATCGAACTTCCGCACAAGGTTTAGGAAACCTCTGCTCTATCCACTGAGCTACGGGGCCGTACCCATCAAAGATACCTCAACACTAAGCCGGGCTAGCCGAGGAAAAATCAGTCCAAAAGTTAGTCTTGAGGCATGTCCGAATCCGAAAACCCTGATGTAGCAATTGCTGGAGACAGCTTTGACTCATGGCTTTCACAAATCAAGCAAATTGGATGCTCGGATCCGCTCAGTCACTTTCGTGACAATTCTTTTGGGCAGATAAATCTTGAACGTGCCCACCCCGGAGGCCTCGCACAGTTTGTCACCGGCCGCCCAGCGCTTCTATCAAACCTGGTTCGCGACCCGCTGTCATTTTCGAGGGCACTTTCAGCTGCCAGAAGAATCAAAGCTAAACAGCAATCTCTTTCTGAGCACTTCGGTTTAGACACTTTGTATATGGCTAGTGGTCTAGTTGACCTAACCGGCGACGGGAAAGATCTTCGGATGCCGGTTTTGTTATGGCCGGTGAACCTAGTTCGCAAGCATGACGACTTTGAGCTGAGTCTTTCTAGAAAAGCCATTGTGAATCCTGCCCTTGCCCCTGCCCTCTATGCCGCTTACGGAGTCAGGCTCAACAACGAGGATCTGCTTGCCCATGTTCAAGTTGGCTCTGATCCGATTCCTATTCGAGTGCTGGATCACATCGCGGCCCTTACTGAATCAGCCGGTTCCCCCGAGCTTCGTCGGATTCTTGTAATTTCAAACTTCTCCTCAGCTGCCATCGAGCTGGCCGCTGATTTCAGAAGATCCGATAACTCGGTGCTAAGGCTGCTAAGTGGAGACTCAGTTGCCGACAATTCCAATGAGCTTGGGGTTGCCGATCCAATTGCAGTCACTGACTCTGACGCAACGCAAACCAAAATTGTCTCTCGGGCGCTGGCCGGAGCTAGCTTTGCCGTTGAGACTTTGCCTGGCTGTGGATATACCCAGACTGTTGTACTTCTTATTGCAGCTTTGGCCCACCAGGGTAAAAGGGTATTGGTCCTGGCTCCTAGAAGACAGACTCTCAACGAACTAAGCGATCGCATGGCTCAAATTGGACTTGCCGGCTTAGGCATTCGATCAAATGCCACCTGGATGGACATGATCGGTGCTATCTCAAGAAATGAGAAGGCAAAGCCCGCCAACTATTCATCTCTTGCAACACTTCGAGACAGCGCAAGAGAGCAGGTCTCAAACTACTTCGCATCCTTTGCAAAAGTCGATGGTGAGCTCGGGGTAAGCATTGAGCAGGCTCTTGAGCAGCTGGCCAAGCTGGCCGCAAGCCGAAAGCCTCCGGTGAATGAAGCCCGCATCGACTCAGATCAGCTGGGAAGGCATCGCGACCTGACCTTTGCAATGACACTTCTGCGCCAAGCTCAAGAGCTTGGAGAATTTGAAATTGGCCCAGAGGACTCGGCTTGGTTTAGAGCAAGATTTGATAACCCGCTGGAGATCCCTGCTCGAATTGCATTGGCCAGGGCCTTGCATCAGGGTAGCTTCCAAGCCTTATCGGACCAGTTGGCTGAGTTCACAAAGACAGTTGAGTTTGTTCCAGCCAAAACAGTCACTGACTGGGTTAGTTATCTGGAGCTATTTGTTGGGATTCGCGAGAGCCTCGACAGGTTCAAGCCAGAGGTTTTCGATCGCCCACTTACCGAATTGATTTTTGCTACCGCCCCGAGAAAAGACAAATCAGTAATGAGCGGCGCCAACCGTCGCCGCCTCAAAAAACTTGCCAAAGAATACCTACGTCCGGGAATGCACGTTTCGGATATGCACTCAGCGCTCAAGGAGATTCAATCCCAAAGAGATGCCTGGGCTAAGCACTGCCTGGTGGCTAAACCTCCTCAGGTGCCACTTGGTATAGCTCAAGCGCAAACTGCCGTAAACGCTTTTGTCGAGGAACTAAAGGTGCTTCAGGTGCATCTTGATTCCGAAACGGTAGATCCAGCTCTAGTTGACCAGCCACTAGAAAAACTTCGCGGAATCCTTCGCTCTCTGGCTGAGGACACAGCAATTTTGGATAACTACTCAGAGCGAGCGATGACCCAGTCGCGTCTAGACGAAGCAGGGCTTGGGCAGCTATCGGTTGAACTAGCCAAGCTTCACACCACCAAGGATGCTTTGCAGGCTGAGCTGGAACTGGCTTGGTGGAAATCGGCTCTCGAGACACTATTGCAAAGATCCGGCAGCTCACTTGCTGGAGACCACGACCAAGTAGTTGTAAACGAGCAGAGGTTTGCTCAAGCTGAGGCTGATCTGATTCGTGAGGGCTCCAAAACTGTCGCATTCGAGTTAGCCACTTCCTGGAAGCAGTCCCTCGAGCGCTTCCCCACAGAAGCTCAGACGCTCAAGGAGCTACTGAAACTCAAGCGCGCTGTTTTGAGTGAAGTCCATGCCTTGGCGCCAAACATCTACCAAGCTCTAGCTCCAGTTGTGATGTGCTCCCCATACGAAGTTCCAAACGTTTTGGCCAAAGATGACACCTTTGATGTTGCGCTAGTGCTGGATGGAGCAGGCTCATCCATTGCCGAAAACTACAACGGCTTGGCAAGAGCCAGCCAGGCCATCATTTTTGGGGACGACGCGATTGCGGCAGCTACCGGGTTCAATTTAGAGTGCCTGCCGGATGACTCTTCCGAGCGGGTATTGCCAGAGTCAATCTTTTCCGCCGCAAGATCGGTGATGCCCGTCGAGGTTCTCCGAAGAAGCTACCGCTCAGCAGGACAAGCCTTGGGCGAGTACATCAATTCAGAGTTCTATGGCGAGCGAATAATCTTTGAGCCATCAGTGGACTCTTACTTCGGTCGCTCCAACGCCACTTTGGTGAAGGTATCAGCGTCAAGGGCTTCTGACCCAGAGAGCTTGGATGCCGAAGTGGCCCAGGTTGTGGAATTGATTTTTAGCCACGCTACTTGGTCGCCGCAAGACTCTCTTTTGGTTGCAACCGCTAGCCCTAAGCATGCAGACAGGTTGGAGCAGGCGCTGCTGGAGGGCATGCGGGAGCGGGCTCATTTAGCTGAGTTCTTTGAAGGCCACGGCCGAGAGAAGTTTGAAATCACAACAATTCAGGATCTCGCCCATCGAATTGCTGACCGAGTCATCTTTTCAGTTGGTTTCGGAAAGGACTCTTCAGGAGCGGCTCCTAAATCCTTAGGGTTTATCTCTCATCGGGATGGCAACCGCTACCTGGCTAACTGCTTGGTCTCGGCGCGAAAGCACATTACCGTCGTGAGTGCGCTGGAGGCAGTGGACCTTGTTGACCCAAGCATTATTGGCTGCGACGTACTTCGGGAGATGCTGGGAGAGATCTCCAAGCCAAGCGCTAAGCCAGTAGAGGCCGATGTGAATCCAATGATTGCTGATTTGGCAATTCGGCTGACCAAGCTTGGGGTTACCACCAGAACCAACTTTTCACCAAGGCTCAAGCTGGTTGCTTCAGTCGGAGAAAAAGCAGCAGTCATTGAGCCAGACTGGGGGCTACTTGGCTACAACCTTTCAGAACGCCACAGGCTTCGTCCGATGATGCTTCGATCTCTTGGTTGGGATTACATCAGAGTTCCAAGCTTTGAAATGTTTGCCGACCCTGAGGTAGTGGCCCAGCGTATTGCAATTGAGCTCGGCATTGAAGTTAGCAAAAAGCCACAACCGCTTTTTGAAATGGAACCTAGAGCTTTTGAGGATACTCACTCCGCTTGGGGAGATCCAATTGATTCAAACGATCAACGGCTTCGCGAAGACAAACCGCCGCACTGGGGTTAGTCAGAAGATTTAGGGGCGGAGGAGCTTGTTCCTCCAGAACCTGAATTTCGAGAGTCGGTTCTGTAAAAGCCAGATCCCTTGAAGCTCACACCGAGTTGACCAAACACCTTTCTAAGCTCGCCGCCGCACTCGGGGCAGAGCGATTCAGGCTCGGCTGAGAATTCTTGCCAAAGATCAAAGCTGTGTTCGCATGCTTTGCAAACGTAGCTGTAGGTCGGCATATTTCGAATCTCTCTAAGACGTGGAATGTCCTTAGTTTACCGCTTTGAATTCAGAGCCTGGATGCCAGCTGGCGTCACAGCAAACTGGACTGGGCGGTCGTGGGCTTCGCTAGGCAATTGCGGCACTAGCTCATGCTGATACACAACTGCAGCCACCGTTCCTTCAAAATTCTCTAGATAGCGATCGAAGAAACCACCGCCACGGCCGAGCCGGTTACCGAAGCCATCTACTGACAGTGCTGGGGCAATTATCAAATCAAGTTGATCTGGTTCAATCACTTTTCCAATCGGCTGCAAAAAACCTTGCTCACTCGATTCGGTAGGACCTTCGAGGTGAGCAAATTCCATGGTGGAGCCTTGGCCAGTTCTAGGAGCGTAGAGAGATAACCCGGCGGACTTTGCCGCAATCACGAACGGATCAGTTTTCGGCTCCGAACCGAAGGAGAGGTAGATACCAACCGTCTTGGCACCAAGTTGCCTACATAGAGTCATGAGCTGATTGGTTAAATCGCTGGCCGTATCGGCTGCTAGCGCTTGAGAGCGTTTGGCTAACACCTCGGCCCTAATGCGGGACTTAGCCTCCGAGACAATCTCAGTCATGGCACTAATCTTGCCATCGTGGCGACATCTCCGATACTCACTCATGGTGATCTAAAACTACGCATTGCGAAGATGAGAGATTCCAAGCAGCTTGAAAAATTGATCCTGGGAAATCGCGAATGGCTAAGGCCATGGGAGGCAACTAACCCTCACGCCCCAAATTCTTTTGACGTGAAGTCGCAGCTTCGAGGTTTGCTTCGACAGCTGGATGATCAATCCGGGATGCCTTTCGTGATTGAGGTTCAAGGACAGCTTCAGGGTCAGTTGAATGTTGCGAACGTAATGTATGGGTCGGTCTCATCTGCTGTTCTTGGATATTGGATTAGCCCCGAGGTCGCAGGAAGATCCCTAATGCCGACCTCAGTTGCGTTGGTCACTGACTATTTGATGGATCAGGTTGGACTTCACAGGGTCGAGATCAACGTCAGACCGGAGAACCTAGCATCGCTAAGAGTCATACAAAAGCTGGGCTTTAGGTATGAAGGGCTTAAGCAGCGCTACATCCACATCAACGGCGACTGGAGAGATCACTACGTGTTTGCACTCACTAAAGAAGAGTTGCCCTATGGTCTGATGAAAAATTTCATCAGCGGAGAGATTAAATCTCAAAAATACCCTTGGAATTGAAAAATCAACACGCCCAAGTAAATCCGCGACACGCCGTGTTAACTTCCCTAACTTTGATACATGGATCAAAGCGCAGCACTTGGGGGACTGATGATGCTAGTCATCGCTGGCCTCTTCGTTGTCGTTTTCATTCCGTCCTGGTTTCAAAATCGAGTTGATCGAGCGGACAGTCGTCAAGGTGCGGCTGCGAAGAGAAGACAGGTCAAAGAAGCAAAGTCAACGACCCTCTCACCGGCTGCCTCAAAGCTTCGGCTGGCAGCCGAGAAGGGCCGAAGGCTCACAATGACAAAAAACACGATGTCGGTTTTGGCTCTCCTTGCATTTGCAGGATCGGCCACGTCGGCGTTTTTCGCTCTCCAAACTCCGCTACTTTTCGTAGCCTCAGGGGTTGGTTTGCTAGTGGGATTGTTCATGTTGC
>ERZ1022724.99-NODE-99-length-21391-cov-16.921025_pt1 | contig 21391 bp, 18 predicted proteins | sample MGYA00521091_ERZ1022724 | MGnify/ENA primary metagenome ERZ1022724 (study PRJEB33162, sample SAMN09537610) | freshwater metagenome | isolation source: freshwater | place: Canada:Alberta | collected 2017-07 | study: EMG produced TPA metagenomics assembly of the... | reverse complement strand
GCGCGGCCTTGGAGGTCCACTCGATCTGCGGTGACAAACTCCGCGCCCGCGAGTGGCTGGAAAACACCGTCGATCACATAGCCTGAAAACAAGGCGGGGCCTGAAATGATCAGGGCTTGGTCCGCTCCGGTTCGGCCCGTCCAAATCGGCAACAGCGGAAGCGGTGAGGATTGGTAGGGCTGGTCGAGCAGATCGAGCGGCTGAGTCGCGATTTGCGAGCCCGCTTCGGTCATCCCATAACTTGCAAGGATCGGCCAACCGAGATCGCGGGCCGCCTGGCCAGTCGCCGGATCCAAGTGTCCACCACCTACGACGATGGCGCGGAGCGTGGTCGGCGCCGTCAGCGCGGCGCGGACCAGATCATGCACCTGGGTGGGCACCAATGAGGTGTGGGAGACCTCGCCGTCCGCCAGCCAGCGGGCGAATGCCGCCGCCTCCCAGCGCAGGGAAAATGCATCGAGCGCACATCCCGCCTGGTAGGCACGTGCAGCCACGCCGAAGCCGCCGACGTGGTGGAGTGGCAGGGCGAGGCCCCAGCGTGAGGCGCAGGTCACTCCCAAGTGCTGGTTCACTGCCGCCGCCGAGGTCAGCAAGGCCCGCTTGGAAAGCGCGACCGACTTGGGTGCGCCCGAGCTGCCCGAGGTTTCAAATAACACGTGTCCTAACAGTGCGGGATGTTCTGGAATGCTCCCACGCCCGACCGGCTGTGATTGCTCCCAAAACTCGGAACTTGTTAGTAAAGACGCGTCCATGGCAAGGCGGCGAGCAGGTCATTGAAGCCGAGTCCCGTGCCGCCGGGGGCCTTGAATGTCGGCGACCAGGGGCCCAGCTCTTCGGTGAATTCATCCGGCTCGAAAAGGTGATGGGTTTGCAATCCGCAGAGTCCGACCAGGCCGGGAAACTGCAATTCAAGCCGGGCGGCCTCCCATGCGGCGAAGGCCTGGCCGAGCGGGTGATCCATGTAGCTGGTCAGGATCACCCGTTGCTGGAAGGCCAGTGCGGCTTCCCCTAACAAAAATGGTTCATCCACCGCCGGCTTGATCACCATGAACTGGGCCGCGGCCGATTGTGGGGATGCTTCCCGGTCCACCGCGAGTTTCACCCCGGTCGTTTTCCGCAGCGCGGGCCAGGCGGTGTCCGAGTAGGGACAAGGATCTTCCGCAAAGTCGATGGCGGCGCGGGTCTTCTCGGAGAGTCCTCGCAGAAAGTCCGCCGCTTCGCCGGGGCTCAGGGATTCGTTGAAATCCAAGCGCCAGCGGAGAGCGGAAAATTCGGTGGCCATGGATTCGAGAAATGTGGACTCGGCGGCGAGATCGCGCCCGGCCTTGAGCTTCACAGCGGTGAACCCGGCATCCACCGCACGGGCGACTTCGGCGGCATCCGCCTTGGCAAGCGTGGCATGGCTGAGCGGCACTTCCATTTCCTCAAACAAAGATTCCTCATACCCCCGCGCGGCGCGGTCATACTCGGCGCAGCGCAGCGCACGGCGGACGATCGGCCAGCGGCGGGCTCCGGCGAGATCGCTTAGACACTTCTCCAAGGGTGGATCGCCGAGCTCGGCCCACGGGTGGATGCAGCCGTAGCCGCCGTCCACCTGGATCAGGGCCCCTTCGAAAACGCTGCGGTTCGAGATCGAGTTCAAAAACCCGCGGGCCTTGAGGCGGTAGCGCGAGATCAGCGGTTTTTGTTCTACTAACAAATTCATGGGACTGGATCTAAAACTCACAGTGCCCGGGTGTCCTTGCAAAGGGAATCACGTCGCGGATGTTCGCCATGCCCGTCACAAACATCAACAAGCGCTCGAACCCAAGCCCGAAGCCGGCATGGGGGACGCTGCCGTAGCGGCGGAGGTCGATATACCAATCGTAAGCCTCCGGATCGAGGCCGTGTTTGGCAAAATTTTCCAACAGAATGTCCAGCCGTTCCTCGCGCTGGCTGCCGCCGATGATCTCGCCGATGCCCGGGACCAGCACATCCATGGCGGTGACGGTTTTCTGGTCGTCATTGAGCCGCATGTAGAAGGGTTTGATTTCCTTGGGGTAGTTATAGACGGTGACCGGTTGTTTGAAATGCTCTTCCGTGAGCCAGCGCTCGTGTTCCGATTGCAGGTTGAGTCCGTATTCGACCGGGAATTCGAACGTTTTGCCGCTGGCCAGGAGCAGTTCAACTGCGGCGGTATAGGTGATGCGCTCGAAGGGGCGGCTGGCGACGAACTCGAGCCGCTCGCGCAGGCCCTTGTCCACGAATTTTTCAAAAATCGCGAGATCGCCCTCGTTGTGTTCGAGGGCTTCCCGGACGAGAAACTTGACCAGGGCTTCGGCGAGATCCATGTCGCCCTCCAAGTCACAAAAGGCGACCTCCGGCTCGATCATCCAGAACTCCGCCGCGTGGCGCGAGGTGTTGGAATTCTCCGCCCGGAACGTGGGACCGAAGGTGTAGATGTTCGAAAGGGCGCAGGCGAAGGTCTCACCTTCCAGTTGGCCGCTGACGGTGAGAAAGGCTTTTTTTCCGAAGAAGTCCTCCGTGGTCTTCGAGATGCGATCCTCCGGCAAGGTGGTGACCCGGAACATCTCGCCCGCGCCTTCGCAATCGCTGGCGGTGATGATGGGGGTGTGGACATAGATGAAGTCCCGTTCCTGGAAAAAGCGATGCACGGCATAGGCCATGCGGCTGCGCATCCGGAAGACCGCTCCGTAGAGATTGGTGCGGGGCCGGAGATGGGCGATGCTGCGGAGGAACTCCGTGCTATGGCCTTTTTTCTGAAGCGGATAGTTTTCGGGGACCTCGCCGAGCAGCTTCAGGGAACTGGCCTGCATCTCCCAAGTTTGTCCGGCGGCTGGCGAGGGAATCAATTTCCCATGAACCTCGATGGAGGCTCCGGTGAGCATTTTGGAAATCGATTCGTAGCCGGGGATGCCGGCGTCCGCGACGATCTGGAGATTGCCAAGGCAGCTTCCGTCATTGAGTTCCAAAAACGAAAACGCCTTGGAATCGCGGCGGGTTCTCACCCAGCCGGCGACATGGAGTTCATCCGTAGGCTCGCTGCGCTTGAGGACGTGTTTGATCAGTGACCGCATGGCGCATCGATAGGACCGGGCGGCTCGCTTGTCAAAGCTGGAGCCGTCCCCTGCTCAAGCTTTGGTGAAGCTCAGGCCCGGATCGCCATCAGGAGCTCCGATCAGCACGAATTTCATGGTGCTCTCGCTTTCAAGAGTGACCGATGAAATCATCTGCGAGCCATCCGAGGAGAGCACGAGCAGTCCCTTGTCATCAAGCCCGTAAGTGCCTTTGAGATCGGTGGTTTTTCCCTCAACGGTATAGGACCAGCTGTAGTTGCCGTCCTTTTCCATTTTGAAGGTGATCTTGCCTTCCTGGCCGCGGTCGCTTACCCAGGTTCCGACGAGTTTTTCCGAAGGGATTGGTGTCGGTTGCACGGATGGCGGGGGTGTTTCCCCTCCGGCGTCAGGGAGGGAGCTCTTGGTGAGATCGCGAAGCTGGCGGGCGATGGAATCCGCCGGTTGGAGCTTGGTGGTGCGCTCGAATTGTTCGTAAGCCTTGTCCATGAAGCCGCAGACCATGTAGTGGTAGCCCAGCAGGAAGCGGCCTTCCGCGCTGTCCGGCTTGCCTTTGACGTAGGCCTCGAGTTTGCGGAGTTGTGAGCTGTAGGTGGCGGAGTCGCCGTAGAAGGCGATCATGGTATCCCAGCCCCAGCCGGGACCGGATGCGAGCACAGCATTGAGCACGCCGGTGGAGTCCGCGTATTTGCCGAGCGCGAACATGATCAGAGCTCGGTATTCATGCAGCGTGACATCTCCCGGGGTGTAGCCGAGCGCTTCATCCACAGCGGTGGCGGCGGTGACGTAGTCGCCCTTTTTGAAGGCCGTGCGCGAGCGTTCGACCGCATCGGCGGACTTGGTTTCCGCGATCTCCGTTTGTTGTTCATTACCGGGCGGATTTGCGGCAGCGCTGACCGAGAGCGGTTGGGTATAGACGACGGTGGTGTTCTGAACGGGCGGCGCGGGATAGGGGTTCCGGTAGGAGTGGTAGCCCATGTCATAGATCATGTTACCAAGACTCCACACCGCGATGCCCCACATGAAACCCGAGGCGAAGTTGTTATCGTTATAATACCAGTGGCTGTGATAATAATGACTGTTCCAGCCGTAGTTCCAGTGGCCGTAGTGCCATGGATAACAGGTGCTCGCGCCCCACCATGGACGCGCGCCCCAGTAGTTCGGGCGGTAGGAGAAGTTGTTATTCTGATAGAAGTTGTTGTTTACATTGACATTGATGTTGTTGTTATTCCCCCACACTCCCCGGTTGCCGCCCCAGCGGTTGTTGTCCCAGTTGCGATTGGCCGCGGGAAGGGTCGCGGGGCGGTTGAGACCCAGGTTCTGTCCGCCCACGTTGACCTTGTCGATGTGGACGTTGTTGATGTTGTTGATGTTGCCGACACTCGGGCGGTTGATGTTGGCGATGTTCGTGTTACCGATGTTGCCGATGTTCGTATTCCCGATGTTTCCGACATTGGGACGGTTGGCTCCACCGTAGTTAGGGCGGTCCTTGCCGGGGCGGTTTGGGTAGGTGACCATTCCCGGGAGGGTCGAAGGGCGGGTGACATTCGGGCGATTTTCGAGAGGTCGTTGTGATTCGGCGGGGAGTGTTTGAGGACGGTTGAAGTCCGGCCTTTGCTCGGGACGTGCGGCGGGACGGTTCGTTTCCGAGCTGCCCCCGGGCAAGGGATTCGGGCGCGCTTCAGGACGGCTTGTGGGACGCTCGGGCGCGGGGCGGGTGGTCGGGCGCTGGACGGACGGGCGCGAGGTCGGCGCGGGAGCGGGTTTCGCCGCGGGGCGTGCCTCTGCGGGGCGGCTTGTCGGGCGGGCAGCAGGCTTGGCGGCAGGGCGTGGAGCAGGGCGGGATTGTGGGCGGCTGATTTTGGTGCCGGTTCCCGGGCTGCGGCTGGGTGCGGAGGCTTTGCTGGCCTTGTTTCCGCCACCGCTTCTTGATCGACCCTCTCCACGGGCGTCAACGGTTTGGGCAAGGAGCGAGAATCCGACGAAAAAAGCGAAAAGAGAGATGCAGTGTTTCATGATTCAGTGATGGTTTTGGGCTTACTGGGCGTCTGCGGCAGGAGCTTCTTTGGCTTCGAGGTCGGCATCGGGTTCCGGGGCCTGGCGAACGATCCTGAAACTTACATCCGGCTGGAGTTCATCGTTGATCAGGCGGTCTTTCCCGGCCCAGATGAAGGTGTCTTTCCCTTCAAACGTAAGAGTCTGGTTGGCACTCATGGCTTCACCATCGGCCGTGGTGCCTTCCGTGCGGATTTGCCATCCTGACTCGGTGGGAGTCCAGTCGGCAGTGGCAAATCCGCCACTGTCGTCGAAGGTCCAGCAGGTGATGATCTCGCGGCCGGCGTCCCATGCGAAGCGGAAGTGGGTGGTCAGGGGCTCGGAGTCGGGCTTGGTGACGAGCATCTCGCCGGTGATGAAGTTACCCGTGGTGTCCCAGCCGAAGGCAAGATCCACCCGGAGGCCGTCTTTTTGTCCGGTCCAGTCGCCCTTGAGGCCTTGGATGAGCTCGGAGAGATGGCCGGCCGCGGTGGTCACGTCCTTGAGGCTGCGGGTGCTGGCAATCTGCCACACGCCCGCTTGGTTTTTCTGGAGGACCGCCGTGTAGGTCGATGATCGGGTTGGAAAGTCCACTCCGGGGGAGGTAAAATGCCAGGTGCCGTCCTCGATGGCGAGGTTCTCGCTGACCAGCCGGACAGAATCCACCTCGATGGCGATGGAGGGGGCATCAGCGGCGGCGAAGATCGCTTCATACTTGGCCTGGATCTCACTCCTGCCGGTGGTGACTTCCTGGGCTGCGGCATCGCTGATTTCACCTTTCTCAAGGAACATGGCCGCGATGTCGGCCGCGTTTTTCGAGTTATAAGCGACGATGAAATCGGCGGCGGTTTTTTCAAGACCTGCGATCTCAGGGGAGGATTCCTGAGCCAGGAGGGCCTGTTGCGATGCAAGCGCGAACACCGCGCCGAGTGTGAGGTGGGAAAATCTTTTCATTTTTTGCGTGGCTCCTCTTTACGGGGTCGTGAAACCAACAGCAAGGACGCAATCTGAAAAAATGAAGGTGCCTCCGGTGAGTAAGCTGCGTATTGACGTGCCGCAGTGAGTCCGCCACGCTGCGGGCATGCACACAGCGCCACACGTCGGAATCATCATGGGAAGCACATCGGATTGGCCGACCATGGAGCACGCGGCCCGGACCTTGCGTGACTTCGGGGTGGCGTGGGAGGCGGAGGTGGTGAGTGCCCATAGGACGCCCGACAAGCTGGTTTCCTACGCCCACGCCGCTCGTGACCGGGGGCTGCAATGCATCATCGCCGGCGCGGGTGGTGCCGCACATTTACCGGGGATGACGGCCGCGATGACGGATATCCCGGTGTTGGGTGTGCCGGTGGAATCCAAGGCGCTGCAAGGGGTGGACTCGCTATTGTCGATCGTCCAGATGCCCGCAGGCATCCCGACCGCCACGTTCGCGATCGGTAAGGCCGGGGCGATCAATGCCGCTCTTTTTGCCGTGGCGATGCTGGCGAACCACGATGCCGGCCTGGCCGCAAAGCTTGCCCATTTCCGTAAAAACCAAAGTGCTGCGGTGAAGTCCGCCGCCTTGCCTCCTTTGGATCCCATTGATTGATTTCATGTCTTCATCTCTTCCTATTCACTCGCCGCACTGTGTCGTGGGCGTCATTGGTGGTGGCCAGCTTGGCCGTATGATCGCGCTGGCGGCCCGCCGTTTGGGGGTGCGTACGGTCATTTGGACGGGCGGCCTGGAAGCGCCGGCGGTGGAGTGTGCGGATGAGGTCATCGACCTCCCGTTCGATGATGCCCAGGCCTTGCAAGACTTTTGCAGCAGGGTGACGGTTTCCACGGTGGAGTTTGAAAACATTCCGCGTGAGACCTTGGAGGCGGTGGCTCGGAGTACCGGACTGCATCCGTCACCGAGCGCCATCGCCATTTGTCAGAACCGCGAACGTGAGAAGAATTTCCTGCGTGAGATGCAGATTCCCCACACGCCGTTCGCGGTGGTCGCGAGCGCGGCGGACCTGGCAGTGGCGATGAGGGAGCTGGGCGGGCCCGGCGTCCTGAAAACGGCGGATTTCGGCTATGATGGCAAGGGCCAGATCAAGCTGGAAGGTCATGAAGATCCGGCGGAGGTGTGGGCGAAGTTCGATGCTCCCCGCGCGGTGCTGGAGGCTTGGGTTCCTTTTGAAAAAGAGCTCTCGGTGATGGCGGCACGCGGGGCGGACGGCTCGATCGTCACGTATGATCCGGCGGAGAACCGGCACCGGAATCACATTCTGGATCTCTCAATCGTCCCCGCGAGGATCTCTCCTGCGGTGAAGTTAGAGGCGGCGGCGATTGCCCGGCGGGTGGCGGAGGCGCTCGATTACCGGGGGATCCTGGGAGTCGAATTTTTCCTAAAGACGGACGGGGAGTTGCTGGTGAATGAAATCGCGCCGCGCCCGCACAATTCAGGGCACCATACGCTAGATGCCTGTGTGACCTCGCAGTTCGCGCAGCAGCTTCGGGCGGTGATCGGCCTGCCTTTGGGGTCCACCCGCTTGCTCACGCCGGTGGTGATGTTGAATTTATTGGGAGATTTTTGGCAGGACGAGACGACGCCGCCTGACTGGCTGCCGTTGTTTGAGGATCGGGAGATCAGCCTGCATCTTTATGGGAAGCGCCATGCGCGGGGCCGCCGGAAAATGGGGCACGCGAACATCATCGGCACGACCACGGAGGCTGCGCTTGCGCGCGCGGAGGCCTTGAAGGCGAGATGGCTCGCCGAAGGGGCTGGAGCCGGGGAGTGATGAGCGCGAATGCTCAATCGAGCATGAAGAGCTCGGTGGCAGGAACGGTTTTCTGGGGTTCCTCCGCTTCCGGTTTGGCAGCCTCGGCCTGGGCCTCAGCGGCGGGGGCGGCAGACAACGCTTCAGGGAGGTCCGGGGAAGTTTCTTCAACAGGCTCGGCGAGCGCGGCGGCTTCCTTCTGCTTGTTCATTTCCACCAAGCGGATCACCTCGGCCTTGGCGGCTGCGATGCGGCCGGAATCAGGGACGGGGCCGACGCTTCGGGCTCCGGCGGCCGGGCGGGCCGGTTCGGCGGTGCCGGCAAGCTTGGCTTGCATCTTTTCAAGAGCTTCCACGGCAGCGGCTTCACGTTTTCTGACTTCCCCGGCGTAGCGGGTGGAAACGGCGACAGACTCGCGGAGGCGCTCGATCTCGGCCTGGAGTTCCGAGGTGTCATCCGGGGCATTTTGAAAAACGGCGAGTTGCTCGCGAACTTTCGAGAGCTCGTTCTCCAGGGCGAAACTGCGGTCTTTCTGCGCCTTGTCAGCCTCGTTGGCACGAGCGTTGAGGTGTTTGATGGTTTCCTGGGATTTCCGGAGCTCCGAATCGAGGGTGGTGAGGCGCTTGCTCTCCGTCTCGAGCGATTTGCGAGCCGCTTCGAGTTCGCGGGTGGTGGATTCGTGGTCGGCGGCGGGGACGGATTTTTCCCGCAGTTCAGCCAGCTCGGCCTTGAGGGCTTTTTGGGCGGCTTTGGATTTTTCCAGTGAGGCTTCGAGATTTTTCAGCCGTTCCTGGCGGCCTTTTTCCGCGCTGGAGGCGGGCTTGGCGGCAGAGGGCTTCTCCGCAGCGGGCTTGGATACCAGCTTGTGAAGCGACCAGCCGATGAAACCGAAAACAGCGGCGATGACGGCGAGTTGCGGGAGATTATTGGCGAGTTCGGTGAGCGTTTTCATCAGGGAGTGGTTGGAAAGGGGCGTAGGTCTGTCGGGAGCGCGCGGTGCCTAGCGTCAAGGCGACCATGGGTCAATCGAATTGGGTGCGGAGCGCGGACGTGGGGTCAGATTTCATAGTCCACACCGGGCTCGGGCACGATCACCTCGGTCTTTGGCAGGCGGCGCTTGAGCTCTTCACGGAACCAGTTGACCGCGCCGTCGTCGCCATGGACGAGGAAGGTCTTTTTGGGGGCGACTTTGAGGATGTAATCCAAAATGGCATCGCGGGTGGAATGGCCGCTGAAATCGAAGATCCGCATCTCGCAGTTGAGCGGCACTGCGGGGTGGGCAGGATCGAGCGTGACGAGCTCCCCGGGCTTGGCGAGGCGGATTTTACCGCCCGGCGTTTCGGGATCCGCGTAGCCTACGAAGAACAATCCGTGCTTGGCATTTTCCAAAACTCCCTGGCGGGCGAAGTTGTTCGAGACGGTTTTTTCAGACATCATCCCGCTGGAAAGCGCATAGATGCAGCCGGGGTGGAACGGAATCGGCCCCTTGCGCTTTTTGCTTCCGGCCTCCAGTTCCATGTCCTTGAGAAACCGGAAATTCGGCAGGTGCCTGCGCGATTGACTGCTGAAGCGGTCGTAAACCTGAGTCATCTTGGTGCTCAAGCCACCGATGTAAACCGGCGTATGCTTGGGAATCAGGCCTTCCTTTTTGAACCGATGCAGCATCCCTAACACCTCTTGGGTCTTGCCCATGGCGAACACCGGAATCAAAACCGACCCCTTGCGCTCGATCACCCCCTTAATGGCGGCGGCGAACTCGTCCTCCTCGGTCGCGCGGTCATAGTTCGGGTCGCGTGCCTGTTCGCCGCGGGTGGTCTCCACGATCAAGGCGTCCACCGTGGTCTCCGGGAACATCGCCCCCTTCTGCAGGGTGCTGTGCTCGAAATTCACGTCGCCGGTGTAGAATATCTTTTTCCCTTCCCCCTCGATGGTCACCCCCACGGAGCCTAGGATGTGCCCGGCGTCATGGAAGGTCGCCCGCATGGAGCCCGCCGGATCCAGATCGAACATGCGCTCGATGTGGCGCGTTTCGAAGCCCTCCTCGATGTCGTCGAGCTCGCGGTGTTCGAAGAGGGGATACTCGGCGATGCCGTGCTCAAGTCTCTTGGACTGCATCACATTGACCGAGTTATGGAGCATGGCGCTGGCCAACTCGGCCGTCTCGGGCGAAAGAAACACCTTGGCCTGGGGCTGATCCTGAAGAAACACCGGCAAGGTCCCGACGTGGTCGAGGTGCGAGTGGGTGATGATGATCGAGTCCGCGCTGCCGGGCTCAAGAAACTCGTAGTGAGGAATCGCTTCAGAGCCCTCGTGTTTCGGGTGCATCCCAGCATCGAGCACCACCTTTGCAGTCTTGGTTTTCAGCAGATAGGAATTCGCGCCGATACCGGCGTGGCGACAAAGACTTTTAAAGATCATGATAAATGGACAACAGGCGGGAAAACGAGCGGACCATGGGTGCGGATTGGCTTGCTGTCAACCCAGCCGTTCTAGGTATCATTCGGGAAGCGGCCCGTTTCCATGCGCCATCCGGGAAACTTGATGCTTGGATCGGCTCAAGCGCCCCCTAAGATCGCCCCCATGGGAGCACTGCTGTTGGATTTGGTCATCATAGGGGTCTATTTCGCGATCATCCTGGCAATCGGGGTGCACTTCAGCCGCAGGAATCGCAACGTCTCGGACTTCGCACTCGGTGGGCGGTCGATCCCCTGGTGGGCGGTGCTGGCATCGATTCTTGCGTCCGAAATCAGCGCCGGCACGTTTTTCGGTGCTCCGGGAGAAGGGTTTTTACTGAGAAACTACACCTACGCCCAGATGATGGTGGGCTATTTACTCGCTCGGGTGGTGGTCAGCGGTGTGTTCATCCCGGCATTCTACAAGCACAACGTGGTCAGCATCTATGAGTTTCTCGAACTGCGCTTCGGTCCACGCACCCGCCAACTGGCAAGCGGGATTTTCCTGGTGACACGCTCGCTGGCCAGCGGCTCGCGCTTATGGGTGCCCACACTGCTGTTGGTGGTCATCTGGGACCAGATCAACCCGACCCGCCCGCTCGGGAATTGGGAGCAATTCTGGGTGACCGGTGGCGCGCTCGTGCTCATCAGCATCCTCACCGCAATCTACACGGCAGTCGGCGGGATCAAAGCGGTCATCTGGACCGATGTGTTACAGATCGTGGTGCTTTTCGCCGCGCTTGGATTTTCTGTCTGGTACCTGCTCGGACACATCCCGGGCGGCTGGGAGGGGGCTAAAAACCACCTCAACCACCCCGGTGATCTCAAGCTCTGGGAGTGGGCTGGAAACAAACCACCAAGCGCTGACTTTGTGACGAAATACGGAGCTGCATGGGGCACGGTGAAAAATGTCCTGGAAAGCAACTACACGGTGTGGGCGGCTTTATTAGGATCACTCTTCATCACCCTTGCCACCCATGGTACCGATCAAGACATGGTTCAGCGCATGCTCACCGCGAAGAACAAGCGCCAGAGCGCCGTGGCCACGCTGCTCTCCGGGATCGCGGATATTCCGATCACGTATTTCGTCCTCACCATCGGCATCCTGCTGTCGATTTATTACAACCACGTCATCGTCGATCCCACCTTGCCGATGGATGGCGGGAAGCCGGATAGCACACGGATCTTCCCCTACTTTGTGATCGATGTGATGCCGGGCGGGCTGCGAGGCCTGGTGGTCGCCGGCGTCCTTGCGACCACGATGGGCTCCCTCGGCACCGCCCTGAACTCGCTGGCCACCAGCTATTCCCGGGATTTCCATTTCCGCTTGTTTGAAACCCCCGACGATGAAGCCGTCCGTGTCCGGATCATCAAACGCAGCACCCTGGCCTTCGCCGTGATTCTGATCCTCGTCGGACTGGCCACCGCCTTCGTCAAGGCGCACAACCCGAGCCTGAGCATCATCGGCATCATCCTGGGAAGCTTCGGCTACACCTACGGGTCCCTGTTAGGCGTTTTCATGGTCGCCTTGTTCACCAAATCCCGCGGCAGCGAGTCGGGAAACCGCATCGCCATGATCACCGGCATCGCCGTGGTCGCCTACCTGAGCAATCTCCCGAACGATGTTTGGAAAATGTTCGGCAGCACCCCGCTCTATCAGAATTTCGAGTGGCTTCCGGTGATCACTTTTCCATGGAGAATCATGGCGGGAACTGTCGCCACGGTTGCAGTGGCGCTCTGTTTCAAGACCCAAAAATCGACAGTCCTACGGATGCGTGACGAGGGGATCTCCGGATCTCTTTGATTTTGCAACATCAAGGAACCACGCAGGAAGGCGCGCCTGGCTCGCTTGAGCGGGTTACAATTTTGTCACGGATCAACTCACTGTTTATCAATGACTTACAATGAAAATGCAAATGGGCCAATCCTGAAGGTTCGGGAAACCGAAGCATTTCCAAGGTCAAGTTTTTAAAAAAATCTTCCGTGGAACCCTTGTGGAATAGGGACTTGGGCGAGCATCCGTTAGATGCAGATAAAAAACTTTTCTCAGGCCCGATTGTTCCAGCCACATTCCGGTCTCGCAGCGCACCGCAACTCGGGGGAGTGCACCGCCGCCAGCGAGATCAATATTTTTAGAAAACTCAGCAATAATGGATTCAGAGGAAGTGGTGACCAGCGCAATGGAATGTTCCAATCAAGAGGCACCTATGCTGGATGGCGGCTGGGATCGGATATGCGATTCCCTGCGGGTGATGCTGAGCCATGATGCGTTTCAGCGTTGGTTCCGTGCCGCGCAGTGGCTTGGTGTGGAAGATGACGTGGCGACCATCGCCGTGCCGGGGGATATCCATCAGGTCTGGATCGAGACGAACTATCTTCCCGAGCTCACCATGGCGGTGACCCAAGTCTTTGATGAGGTCCGCGAGGTTCGTGTCGTGGTAAACGAAATCACCGCGAACTCCCACATTCCAACCGGCGAGGTGAATCAAGCGTCCCCACGCCTGCATCCCACCAAGGCAGCTGTGCTCGAAGGCGAGACCTACGAGCGGCGGGTGAAAGCCGCCGGTCTCAATCCCGCGCACACCTTCGGCAGCTTCGTGGTCGGAGCGAACAGCCAGTTCGCCCATGCCGCTTGTGAAGCGGTGGCAAAAAAATCGGGCATCGGCTATAACCCGCTTTTCATCTACGGCGGCCCCGGGCTGGGCAAGACGCACCTGATGCAGGCCATCGGCAACGAGCTGATCCGCCGCCAGCCCGGATCACGAGTCATCTACCTCACCTGCGAAAAATTCACCAACGAATTCATCGATGCCATCCGCCGTGGAGACATTGAAAAGTTCCGCCGCCGCTACCGCAGCTCGGATGTGCTTTTGATCGATGACGTGCAGTTCCTCGCAGGCAAGGAGCGCTCCCAGGAGGAATTTTTCCACACCTTCAACACCCTGCTGGACGGCAGAAATCAGGTGGTTCTCACCTCGGACCGGCCTGCTTGTGAAATCAAGAACCTTGAGCCACGGCTCGTCTCCCGCTTCGAATGCGGATTGACCGTGGAAATGCAGGTTCCTCAAATGGAAACCCGCATGGCCATTCTCAAAAAGAAGGCACAAGAGTGGAAGGTGAAAGTCGATGAATCCATCCTCTCGTTTCTCGCGGACAAAATCCGCACCAATGTCCGGAGGCTGGAGGGTGCCTTGATGCGCGTCGCCACCTACGCCTCACTCGCCGGAGAAAGCGTGAGCGTGGAAAAAGTCGAGCATCTGCTCCGCGACCTCATCCGCGAGGAAGGCAGCCGCCAAGTGACCATCGACTCCATCCAGAAGGCTGTCGCAGAGCATTTTGACGTGCGCTTGGCGGATATGACCAGCCGCCGCCGCCCTGCAAGCATCGCATTTCCCCGCCAAGTCGCCATGTTCCTGAGCCGGTCGCTCACCAAGGGCTCCCTGGTGGAAATCGGCGAAGCCTTCGGTGGCCGTGACCACGGAACTGTCATCCATGCCTGTAAAAAGGTCTCAGAGCGAGTCGATGACGAGCCAGGCCTCAAGGAAAGCATCGCCCGCATCGAGTCCCAGCTGCGCCGCTGAGTAAATGACTTTCCGGTTTATTCACAGAAGGCTTGCCAAGGGGCAATGAAAGCGGAAACTACCTCCCAACACCTCTCGGTCACCAATTTATGAAGTTCCGCATTTCAAAGGAAGCATTTCTCGACGGCTTACAGAAAGTTCAGCACGTGGTCAGTTCACGTACGACTTTGCCGATTTTATCCAATGTGCTCTTGGTTGCCAAAGACGGGCGAATCCAGTTCACCACGACCGATCTGGACGTTGGAATCACGGGCTCGGTTGAGGCACAGATCGAAAAGGAAGGTGCCACCACCCTGCCGGCCAAGAGACTGGTGAGCATCATTCGCGAACTCCCCGCCAGCGAAGTCGAGGTTTCCGTGGACTCGAAGAACCACGCATCCATTCGCAGCGGACCTTCGTTTTTCAAAATCATCGGCCTCGGTGAGGCGGAATTCCCTCCCCTCCCCGACTTCGAAGGAGCCAAGGTGTTCAAAATTCCGCAAATCACCCTCCGTGACGGGCTCAAGAAGACCTCCTACGCCATTTCCACCGATGAAACACGCTACGTGCTCAACGGCATCTTCGCCTCCTTCCGAGATGGGAAAATGACCTTGGTCGCCACCGATGGCCGCCGCTTGGCCATGGTCGATGCGGACTTGGAATTCCCCGCCTCCCACGAAACCGACGTCATCATTCCCACCAAGGCCGTCCAGGAACTCCAACGCCTGCTCGGCGATGCGGGCGAAGTCATCGTGAAATTGAGCGATAGCCAGATCTCCTTCGCCGTCGGTGACAGCCTGCTTGCCAGTAAACTCATCGAGGGAAACTACCCGAACTACCGCCAAGTCATCCCTGGCGACAGCAACGAGCGTGTCGTCATCGGCCGCGAAGCCCTGCTCGAAACCGTCCGCCGCGTCTCCCTGCTCTCCTCGGACAAGTCAAACTCCGTCAAACTCGTTTTCAGCGAAAATCACATCGAAGTCACCGCCAACTCACCCGACGTCGGGGAGGCCCAAGAGTCCATGGATGTCATCTATCAGGGGCCGCCGATGCAGATCGCATTCAATCCGGAGTTCCTTCAGGCACCGCTCCGCGCCCTCGACAGCGCGGATGTCTATCTCGACCTGATCGATGAAATGAGCCCTGGCGTCCTCCGCATCGAGGGCACGTTCCTCTACGTGCTCATGCCCATGCGTGTCACCAACTAAGCCCGCACACGGAAGGTCCATGACCTTGCTTACGAAAGACTTCGACTACCACCTCCCAGAGGACTTGATCGCCGCTCGGCCACTCGCCGAGCGGTCCGCATCCCGGATGATGGTGGTCCACCGGGCAAGCGGCCTCATCGAGCACCGGACGTTTCTCGATTTTCCCGAGTTTTTAAAACCCGACGATCTCGTGGTGCTCAACGACACCAAGGTCATCCCCGCGCGCGTCTTTTCCGAGGACGGCAAGATCGAGCTGCTGTGCCTCGACCGGCTCTCGCCCTTGGAATGGCGCTGCCTCGTCCGCCCCGGGCGTAAAATGAAAGTGGGTCACACCCTCAAGGTGGCCGGGATCACCGGCACCGTCAGCGAGGTTTTTGAAAATGGAGACCGCCTGGTGCGTTGGGATGAATGGCTGGACCTCGACACACATGGCCATCTCGCCCTGCCACACTACATGGGTCGCGAAGATGAACTGGCGGACCGGGACCGCTACCAGACGGTTTACGCCCGCGAGGAAGGGGCCATCGCCGCGCCCACCGCCGGACTCCATTTCACCCCGGAGGTTCTGGCGTCGATCCCGCATGACTTCCTAACACTTCACGTCGGTGTCGGAACCTTCCGCCCCGTCAGCGCGGAAGTGATCGCGGACCACGTGATGCACTCGGAGCGCTATGTCGTCAGCGAGAGCACCGCCCAGCGCATCAACGCAGCCGGTCGTGTGGTGGCCATCGGCACCACGGTCACCCGGGTTTTGGAATCCCTCGCCATTCCAGGCGCCAGGATCCCTCCACAGGGTCAGCGTGGTGAGACGGATATCTTCATCCATCCGCCCTATCAGTTTGGAGTCGTCGGTGGACTGTTGACGAATTTCCACTTACCCCAAAGCACCCTGATCATGCTGGTGAGCGCGTTCGCCGGCAAGGAGCTGGTACTTGAGGCTTACCGCAAGGCGGTGGAAGAGCGCTATCGATTTTTCAGCTATGGCGATTGCATGTTGCTCGTTTGAAGCGAAGACTCTTTGCCGATGAAGTTACTTTCTTGGAACGTCAATGGCATCCGCGCGGTGATCGGCAAAGGATTTGGTGAATTTGTCGCCACGGAAAAGCCGGACATTCTCTGCCTGCAGGAAACCAAGGCCCGCCCCGAGCAGGTTCAACTGCCCTTGGAGCTTGCAGGCTACCACGGCTACTGGAACTCGGCGGAAAAACCCGGCTACTCCGGCGTTGCAGTCTTCTCCCGCGAGCAGCCGCTCGAAGTCCATCTGGGCATGGGGCATGATGATCATGACCGGGAAGGCCGGGTCCTTACCTTGGAGTATGCCGATTTCATCCTCGTCAATGTTTACACCCCCAATTCCCAGGATGAACTCCGGCGCTTATCATACCGCATGGCCTGGGACCAGGCTTTCCGCCAACATCTGGAAAAACACGCAAGCCATAAACCCGTCGTCTTCTGTGGGGACCTGAACGTCGCACACCAGGAAATCGACCTGTCCCGCCCCCGCGAAAACCGCAGAAATCCAGGCTTCTCGGATGAGGAGCGGAAAGGGTTTACAGAATTGTTAGGTGCGGGTTTCATTGACACCTACCGCCACCATTTTCCGGACAAGACGGAAGCCTATTCATGGTGGTCCTATCGTGCCGGAGCCCGCCAGCGGAACATCGGATGGAGAATCGACTATTTCGGAGTTTCAGTTCCGCTCATCAATCGTGTCGTCTCGGCGGAGATCCTCCCCCATGTCCACGGATCCGACCATTGCCCGGTGGGCATCCGTCTTGGCTGATTCCAGCGCCCCCATGGTGCCCCATACCCAAGGACACGCAGCCCCGTTCGCACGTGTCGAAAAATGCGGACGTTCATCCTTTCAACCCTGAGTCCGCAGTGAGTTTGGTGGTTTCGCTTCTTCGAAGAGGCTGTCTTGAAATGCATGGAAAGAACGGGTCAACCACAGATGCAGAACACCGATAAAACCAGCAACCTGGACAGCCTTCCGCATTTGAGCATTTCCGCGCTTCACCACTCATCGAGCACCCGTGGAGTCCGCGTATTTCATGGATTCCAAGCGCGGATTCCAGGTTGATCCCGCTGCGGGACACGCCCCAAGTCCCCGCTACTCATCCATGATCTCATTCACCCTCGCCCAAGCTCGGACCGTTGACGATGGGGCCGGGTGTTCCTGGCATGCGCCGGACCGACTGTTTCAGGACGGCCATACCCTTCCCCATCAATCTTTGCGTTTCAAAAGCGGAAAGAGAACGACATCCCGGATGGTCGGCGCACCCGTGAGCATCATGCAGAGCCGGTCAAGGCCGATGCCGATCCCACCCGCGGGCGGCATTCCGTGCTCCAAGGTCTCGATGAAATCATAGTCCACCTTCTGCGTTTCCTCGCCGGATTGCGCCTCTAACCGCTGGCGCTGCACGTCCGGATCATTCAGCTCCGAATAACCCGGGGAAATCTCCTGCCCATTGATGATGAGTTCGTAAACTTCGACCGTCTGCCCACCCGGGCTGACCTTGGCCAGTGGAACCAACTCGCTGGAAACCCGGGTTACAAAGCAGGGATTGAACGTCTTCTCTTCAACCAGCTTCTCGAAAACCTGCTGGATCACCTCGTGATCAGCCATCCCTTCGGAAATCTGAACTCCCTTGTCCTCACACCGGGCACGTCGACCATCGGCACTTAGCTCAAAGAAGTCCTCCCCCGCAGCCTGCTTGATGAGATCATGGTAACTGGCACGCTTCCACGGGCGGGCAAGGTCGATGGTGCGGGTCACATTTCCTTCGTCGTCCTTGTGCTCGATTTGCAGCCCACCGCAGAACTTTTCGGCCAGGTGGCAGGTCAACTCCTCCACAAGATCGGCCATTTCCTCGAAATCCGAGAACGCCCAATAGGCCTCTAACATGGTAAACTCGGGATTATGGCGTCTCGAAATCCCCTCGTTCCGGAAACTCCGGTTCAACTCGAAAATCTTGGTGAAGCCGCCAACCAACAGACGCTTGAGAAACAACTCAGGCGCGATCCGCAGGGTAAGCGGCATCCCCAACGCATTATGATACGTCTCAAACGGCCTCGCCGCCGCCCCACCGGCAATGTCGTGCAGCATGGGCGTCTCAACCTCCAAAAATCCTCGATCCTGAAGAAAACGCCGGATCTCCGCGATCATCAACGAGCGCTTGACGAAGATCGCCGCACTCTCCGCATTTCCCATCAAATCCAAGTGACGCTTACGATACTTGATCTCCCGGTCCGCAACCCCGTGCCACTTGTCCGGCATCGGCCGGAGCGACTTCGAGAGCACCGTGAACTTCTCCATCTTGACCGTAGGCTCGCCGGTCTTGGTTAGAAAAGTCTCACCTTCGATCCCGATCCAGTCGCCGCGGTCGAGGCATTTCCACGCGGCCACCCCCGTTTCATCCAAGGCCTTGACATTCATGTAGCCTTGGATGCTACCCAGAACATCGGAAAGCGCGAAAAAACACGACTTCCCCATGTCACGCAGCGCGGTGATCCGGCCCGCCACTTTCACCGTGCGGCCTTCCTCGAAGTCGGCACGAAGCTCTCCGGGAGTGGTCGACACCTCAAATCGTGCGCCATAAGGATCGATCCCAAGTTCGCGGAGCTTCGCGAGCTTCTCACGACGGATGGCGATCAGGTCAGCTTCGGTGGATTGTGGCGGTTGCGGGGTGACGGCTTCACTCATGTCGCGCAACGAAGTAGGCGGAGCTGGGGGGACTCGCAAGAATTGAAACAAAAACCGAGCGATTATTCTCAACCTACGCGATTTTTAAAACCTCCTCCGCATCCGCGATTTTGAACCAAACTCACGGATCAGCCCCACCATCCCGACCGATTTCACCGCTCCCGAACGACCCGGCAGGCCTGTTCCCATCAGCCTTCCCGCTGATGTAATTTGGGAAAATTGAATTTAAATCTCTTGATGCCTATCAATCGATCATCAATTTTCACAGATCCTCATAGCCAATACATCCGTCGTTCATTATGATTGATGAATGACGGATGGGTAGCTTTTGTCTGTAGTCATGAGCTGCGTGATCCTCCCCCCACTTGCATCGATTGAAGCCGTCAAACCTGTCTTCATGATCGTGATGGGTGTGTTTTTGATGATCATTGCCTGGCGTCTCGCCAAGGGCCTGGAAGGCTGGAGCGCGCGACTGATCGTGGCGGGCACGATCTTGTTAGGAGTTGGCTACACCGTCGTCCTGCCACTCTATGATGCGGGCGTCATTCCACGGTATTCGCTGCGACCAAGCGCCCTTTCGAGCGGCCCTGACGCCTATGCCTGGAATATCGTGAAGACCTTCGTCATGAACTTCGGCTGGCTGCTCTTCGGCCTCGGCCTGGCGATCCACGCCAGAATCTTTTCAACGACTTCCCCCGGTCGCAAACTCTCTCCCCCCACCCCCGTAACGCATGAATCTCCTGCTCAGCGCACTTCTTAGAAACCACCTGCTCTTCGATGCCCTCGGCATCATCGGCCTCGGCCTACTCGGTCTCGCCGCCATCAAACTCGCCCGCACCTACAAGTCATGGGGCGGCACCATGATGGCGCTCGGCACCATCGCGCTTCTCGTCGCGCGATTGTATTTCATCCTCCACCCCATCTTTTTCACCAATGACTTGGAGGCAGCCATGGGACCGCTCGGAATCAGCCTGACCATCGCCCTGCCACCCTTGTTGCTGAGTTTTGGCCTTGCCGGGATCGTCTGGGGTCTCTGGGGCCACGAGCGCTGGATTCAAGAAGAGTCCCCATAAACCGAAATCTCCGCGTAAAATTCCAATGGCCGCGGGGGAGCTTCGATGCTACTTCTTCCCCGGATGTTTGAAGTCAGAGAAAAGCCCGACATGATCGAGCGCGCCTTGCTGGTGCGCTTCTACTTCGATGCCCGCGAGGCCACCGAAGCGGAATCCTTGCTTGAGGAACTTGCCGAACTCGTCAAAACCCTCGGCGTGGAAGTGGTGGAGTCCGTGCTTTACCGCAGCCGGGAGATGCACAAAAAGTTCCTGTGCGGCACCGGAAAGGCCTCCGAACTCGTGGAACTCGCACGTGCCCATGAGTGCGATGTCATCGTCATCGACAACGGCCTGGCACCCTCCCAACAGCGGGAATGGGAAAAACTGGCGGACCTCTGCGTCATCGACCGCGAGGAGGTCATTCTCGACATTTTTGCCAAACGCGCCCAGACCAAAGAGGCCCGCCTCCAAGTCGAGCTTGCCCGGATGCAATACGCCCTTCCGCGCCTTGCCCGGATGTGGGGCCACTTGGATCGCGAATCCGCAGGCTCAGGCGGTGGTGCGGGCGGCGGTGCCTCCCGCGGCATGGGCGAAAAACAAATCGAAGTGGACCGCCGCCTCGCCTACCAAATCATCGATCGCGCCAAGCGGGAAATCGAAGTCGTCCGTAAACAACGGAAAACCCAGCGCAAGGAACGCGAAAAATTTGCCACCCCTCACGCTGCCATTGTCGGCTACACCAACGCAGGGAAATCAACCATGCTCAACATCCTCAGCGGTGCCGATGTCATGGCAAAGGACATGCTTTTCGCCACGCTCGATACCACCACCCGCCGGATCGAACTGCCGGACGGCCAACCGCTGCTCATCACGGACACGGTTGGCTTTGTCAGAAATCTCCCCCACCGCCTGGTCGAGGCATTCAAAGCAACCTTGGAAGAAGCCGCCCTTGCCGACTTTCTCATCCACATCCTCGACGCGACAGCTCCCGAGATCGATCGCTTCCACGATACCACCCTCGAAGTCCTCGCTGAACTTGGAGCTGGTGACAAACCCACCATCACGGTGCTCAACAAAATCGACCGGGTCACCGACCCTTTCGAACTCATCGCACTGGATAAGAAATTCCCCGGCGCGCTGCATGCTTCCGCAGTCACCGGACTCGGCTTGCCCGAACTCCTCCAATTTTGCAGCCAAGTCCTCGCCGACCGCGTTTGCCGCCAGAACTACCGCATCCCACAGAATCGTGCGGACCTCGTCAGCTTGCTTCACCGCGACGCCAAGGTGCTCTCGACCGAATACGAGGAGGATGACATCCTCGTCACCGCCGTCGTTCCCGCAGCCATCGCCGGGCGCCTTGAACCATTCTCTGAAATATCCGCCTAAGCCTCATCCGATCCTCGCTCCCATGCTTCGTTTCTTTTCGCCACTTTTGATCATCCTCTCCACGCTTGTCTCCGCACAATCGCCGAACCGGCCACTCCCCGCGCCGACCCGCCCGGTGCTCCGAGCCCTCCCACTTGGTGGCGACGACGACATCAACTCTCAAGCCGCTCCCTCCAC
>ERZ1022724.97-NODE-97-length-21535-cov-13.520438_pt1 | contig 21535 bp, 10 predicted proteins | sample MGYA00521091_ERZ1022724 | MGnify/ENA primary metagenome ERZ1022724 (study PRJEB33162, sample SAMN09537610) | freshwater metagenome | isolation source: freshwater | place: Canada:Alberta | collected 2017-07 | study: EMG produced TPA metagenomics assembly of the... | reverse complement strand
TTCAGGAGTTTGTGGATGTGTTTGACTGGAAACACATCGCAGCGGTGGCGATCCACGACGGATACGTGCAGCCACCGGTGGAGCAATTCACACCCAGTTATGTGCATTCCCTGCGGATCTGTTGGGACAAGGCCCTGGCTGCCGGCTCAAAGCGGCCGGGTATCGTCCTCTTCCATGAAATGTGCGAGCATTACATCAATTTCATCCTTTCCGCATGCACGACGAAGCTTCAGAGCGAGTTGAAGGAAAGTTCGAGGCTGCCGATCCATTACTTCGACGCGGAAGATCGCAAGGCGTTCATCGGATGGTTCAAGAAATACAAACCGGATGTTGTGATTGGCTTCAATGATTACCACTATTGGAATCTGTTAGAGGAGGGAATCCGCATTCCTGAGGAGGCCCGATTCATCAGCATGCTGCGTGATGACGATAGTGCCCGCGCGCCCTGGACAAACCCTGTCGCAGGGATGACTCTCCCCCAGAACCAAATGGGCATGGAGGCCATGGATCGTCTGGACGCGCTTTTGCGGCAAGGACAAATCGGGCTTCCTGAATTGCCAACCATTCATCGACTTGGCAGCCGCTGGCAGGAGGGGGCGAGTTTCCCGGCCCAAACGCACACCGAATCCGTGACCAATTAAAACGTATGGAGCTGGAAACTCAAGATTCCACCAACAAACGGAAGGGAAACAGCGGAAGTCCTCCGGCATTGACCACATTCACCACTGGATTGTCTGCCCACCCATGGCGGACCTCCCGCACGGCCAGCCCGGGTGGGACGAGAATGCAAAGTTGATCGCCGTCAATCCGGGCCTCTGCTGGATGGCGGATTCCGTCATGGGCCTGAAGCTCGAACGATTTTGGATCCTCGGAATCGGCGGTGCGCAATGTCCCCGGGTATTGAAACTCGACCCGGATGCCATCGGGAACAGTCCGGGCCTTTACGGCACGTGGGCTGAGTTTTCCGGCGTCGCCCTGGTGATAGATTTTCACGAGCGCCAACCAAGCAAGTCGCAACCCTACATCGCGTTTGTTCCGTGGGTGGATATCGTCCGCATCTCCGAGATCAATGGCGGTGACCATGCCTGCGTCCGGCAAATCGAAGGCAAGCGACTGCGCGTCCCGCAAATCCGCCAGCGCACTTCCCGAGGGGTTCGAACGCGGCAGGCCAAAATTCGCGAGTTGCACCACAAGAAAGGCCAGTTGCGAATTCCAATGCGAACGCCAGTTGTGGATGAGGGTTGATAGAAGGTCGCGATAGGCACCCGCACTGCCCACATTGTTTTCGCCTTGATACCAAATGACTCCGCGCATGGCGAAGCGAGTCAAAGGAGAAATCATGCCGTGAAAGAGGACGCCGGGCAGCATCTGAGGCATGCCGGGCAGCATCATTCGTGGAGTGATGCATTGCTCCATGCGGACTCGCCACCAACCCGTCAATGAAATCCGCTCTGATGGATCCGCCCCGACGGGCGCGATCCATATCTCGTCTTCCTGACTCACAAACCCACCAGCGAGGAACTCATCAAACACACGCACGGCAAGTGATTGATTTCCGCCGGAAACCTTGAGGGCAGGGATGCGGTAAATCCGCGGACATTGATAGTATTCCGGGGTCTCAATACCCATTCTGCCGATCAGTTCACCATTCCAGAACGTGTGATCCAGATCATCAATCACTCCCAGATGAAGCTCAAGTTCCACTCCCGCCCACGCGGCAGGAATGTCCACTTCGCGCCGATACCAGACCGCGCCGTCGAGATCACCCGCCGCTTCTTCAAAATTGCCGGGAACGGCACAAGGGATCCAATCGGAATCATCGAAAGCTGACTCCGCCCAGCCGTTGGGCAAACCACGCAGATCCTCCAGCGCCGCGTCGCGATTCGCTTCCCATCTTTGGATGTCGTCCGCCTGATTGGCCAGCAACCTTTCGGTGTCAGATAACTCCTGCGGAAGCGTCGCAGGATCGCTCCATGCCTCGATCGGAGTTCCGCCCCATGAAGCTTGGATCAAGCCAATAAGAACCCCGACATCGCGGCGCAAGGTAGTACCAAAATGATAGGCCACCGCTGAAAACTCGCGTGCGCTTGATGGTGAGCAAACTTCCCAAACACATTCTTCTGGGAAGACCTCTTCAGGCGAACCTGACACCCGCTTCGGAACACGGAAAAAACGAAGTTCCAGGTCCTGCGCGGCAGCCAGCTCGATCTCCGCGGCAGTGGACTTCTCCAAGGGGAAATCCATATTGGATTGCCCGCCACAAAGCCAGACGTCCCCGAACTGAACATCATGGATGTTTCGTTGTTCACTGCCGATGATTTCAAGCTCGTAAGGTCCACCCGCCTCATGGGGCGGAATCAGCAAACTCCAGCGCCCTTCGGCATCGGCGCGCGTTTCACCGACATGATTGCCAAGCCGAATGCTCACCCCTTGCCCGGCCCTATCGCGCCCCCAAATGGATAACTCCTGGTCACGCTGAAGAACCGCATGATCGCTGAATAAAGAAGATATCTGAAATGGCGATGACATACTCAAGCTTCCGTCGCGAGCGGTTGATTCACTTCGCGCCTGCGTTTGAGTTCCGCCTGAATTTCCGCAATGCGCTTCTGCGTGAGCGGATACTTGTGGAGAAACACCAGACACAGCATCAGAAGAAACCCCTTGATGACGAAGACCAGTCGCATGTTGTCAAAAACACCCGCTGCCTGGGCTCCGCCGTTTTTCTCGATAAAACCACAGCCCTCGATGAGAAATCCAGACAATCCGATGGCGATCGCGAACATGGTTTTCATCATAAATCCAGCTGTCGCGCTGAACAAGCCTTCCCGGCGTTGGCCGGAATTCAACTCATCCGCATCCACGGCATCCGCCATGAGTGCGCCAAGGATCATGAAGGTGGCTGAGATGCCGAGCGACTGGAATAGCGGCCCGACAAAAAGCAGTGCCGGATACCGGGGATTGAACAGAAAATACTGAACGAAGGCTCCCAGAATCATCAACATCACCGCCCCTCGCAAGGCATTGTGTTTTTCAAACCGGCGTGACAGCCGGTTGACGACAGGCAGCGATGCGATGACAAGCACATTGCTCCAGGTGTCCACCATGGCATTGAAACTCGCACCCTCCACTACTTTCCCACCGAACACATAATAGATGACCAGGAAGTATTGAAAGACACCGAAGGCTCCAATGATGAATAGTAGCACGGCATAGATTCCGGCTACCCTGAGGAAGTCCTTTGACTTAGCCGTGCTTGCGATGGCTTTGAAAAAGTTCTCCCTGGTGGACGGCGCGGGCGTCCTTTCCCTGGATTTCAGCGCTGCGATCGTGGTGGCAATCAAGAGGAAGACCGCCAGAATCACAGTGAACCAACGAGCTCCTTCGAGTGCGTTGCCGAAGATTGACAACAAGCAGAATGGAAAGATGAACGGGATGATAAAACTCGACAACCGGCTTGAAATGCTTTTCGCCATCTGGACACGCGTTCGGCCATGATAAGATCTGGATAGCTCCATGCCGAGCGCATGGTATGACACCGTCACGATCGATTGAGCCGTCGAGAAAATCAGCAGCCCGATCCCAAAAGAAACCAGAGCCGCCATCTCCCCTTTGTCTGTTGGAAATCTCCATGCCAGAACCAGAGTGATGGCCATCAGAATGCCGCCGAAAAAAATCAGCGGCTTCCTCCTGCCATAGCGGCTGCGAAAATTGTCGGAGGCGTAACCGAGGATTGGGTCCGCGATGGCATCCCAAAAACTCCGAACCATCATCACCAATCCCACGTGGCTGGGGGCAAAGCCCAGGGTGGTGACGAGAATCGGGTTTGCGAGCGTGCCCGTCATGACATTGTTGGAGATGTTGATGCCTGCATCTGGCAGGCTGTAAGCAATCAACTCTCCGCGTGAGACTTCATCTTCTTCCGGGTCTTTGGGTGTGGGACTTTCTGTATGGGCCATGGGTTTTGTAAGAAGGATGCAATGCAGACCGAACGTTCTGGAGGATTAAACCGCTGACAGCGATTTTTTCGGTCTGCTGATCGGAGACAAACTCAGGGATAGCGCCTCACCCCGAGCCAAGCGGACGACATCGGAGAAGACCCAAGTGTGGGCCCCGGATTGTGAGGATGGTTCGTCGATCATTTCTGATAAGATCACCTGGTCGTTCCATCGGATCTCTTGTGGGGCGAACTTTCTGGGGAGCGTGATGGAGCGAAGTGAAATTTCCCCTTCAAGGATTTCGATCTTCCATTGGGTTTTGTCTATTTCCAGATTTCCAATCATGCTGGATGTCAAAAGCGGCAGATTTTGGCGCACTGCTTTGTCGACCGGCATGATTTTCAGGTTTTTCCCAACGGCGTCATGCTGGAGTCCGGCAAACGCCAGATACGAGGCATAGATCGAGAGTGCCCGGCTGTAATGATTTCCACACTCGGGATGATTGAAGCGCACGCCTTGTTCTGATAGGCGTTCAAAGACATCGCGGATGACCGACAGGCCTTCTGAAACCATGTCCTGCTGGAACAACTGCGCAGCGAAAAAGTATTCGATACCGGTCCAGGGGTTGTGCCATTGCGCGAGCGGCCATTCGTCCGGATATCCGTCATCCGGGCAGGTGCCGTTGGCAAGGAAGCGTGCATCGTGGTTGCGGTTGAGCTTTTCGATGAGCGCTGTCATCAGCTTGGAATGGTTGGCGTTGAAGGCGGTTGGAAGTCCAACCAGTTTCGCGAAGACATCACCATTGAGCGCGTCGGTGTGGAGTCCGGCGTCGATGGAGAGGCGGTTAGTATCACCGCTGACGCCATAGAACTGCGCGTAAATGTCCTCGGAATCCGGGTTGCTTGGAGCATTGGTTTCCATTCGCTCAATCTTGCAGCCTTCCGGAAGTTCGCGGCAGACGACCCGGTAGAAGTTCTCATCGGAATTCCACAACAGGGTATCGATCATTCTACGACCGGAGCTCCAAGCCTGGCTGAATTCCTCCGCATCCGCAGTTTTCCCCATGGCTTCCGCCATCTCGACGGTAGCCTTCAAGGCGGCGAGATAGACTCCGACCACATAGGTTACGATGCCCTTGAGGTGCCAGTGGTCGTAGGTGATGCCGCCTTCGGTCCAGGGAAGATCGATGCCTGGGACATTGCGTGTCATCAAATGCCGCAGGGCTCGGATCACGCCGGGATAAAGTTCGCTGAGGAATGGCTCATTTCCCGTCCATTTCCACTCGCGATAGACCGCAAGCACGAACTGGGCATTTACGTCCCAACGATGATACTCGGCCTCAGGCAGGTCGCGGCGTTCGAGGGAATAGCCGTGGGCGATGTGGCCGTCAGCGCGCTGTCCTTCGAGAGCCTGCTGCAAGGTTTTGATCCGGAGCTCGGGAAACCAGAGTGCGAGCGCGAAGGAGCCATAGTGTTCGACATCCACGGTGTTGACCGACGCATGGCCGAGTCCCTCCCAGATGAAGAACTCTCCTTTTTCGGTGAGCCAGGTGCTCTTCACCAAGGACCCGAGCTGATCCAGAAGCGAGTAGGCAAACGAAGGTTCCAGCGAGCTTCCAATCATTAGATCCGGCCAAAGCGAAGATCTCGTGTGATGTTCATCGCGCCGGGCGATCATGTATTCGGCGACGGCGTAACTGTCCTTGAAGCGCCTTGCGTAATCTTTTCCGGCATAACGTTGATGACGGTCAAAGTGATTGGGGAAGAACCAAGTGAACGCGAAGGAATATGACGCTTCGGCACCTGGTGCCTGATTTGCCCGGATCGATGTCCATGCACGATTGCGGTGCAATGCCTCGTTGCAGTGGAGCTGCGTGTCCTTCAAACGCTGGCTCGCGTTTCGTTCGAAGTATTCCACCCGTTGCAGCCGGTCAAGGTGAAGCGGGCCGTCAACGTCTCCATCCTTCATGAACGGCCAGATGATGTTTTCAAACCATGGGTTTGCCTCCGCAACAGTGACATGCTGGTCGTTTCTCCGGATCGCGGTGAGCGATTGGTTTCCGGTCGTCGGGTGCGCTTCCTGGCCTCCGTGCATGGTGACGGTCACACCTGTCTGATGTCGCTGGACTTGGTGGATTTGCCCGATGTTTTCCTGATCCCAACCGGCAATGTTGGTGGCGGTGTGGAGGATGGAAACTTCCGCGTCTTCATCACCGGTGTTGATGACTTTGAAATCGAACCAAGCACCGGGCAGGGATGATGCAGCGAGGTCGTGAGGAATGAATGGCGTCCATGCCTCCAAGGTGATTTCCACCGGCAGCTTGTCGTCCAGATAACGAAACCGGATGAATGGAAACGCCTCCTCATGCTCGATGGCCTGGATGGTGGGGATGCGCGCGTATTTGTAAGTGCGCGGCATGTGGCCCCATGAATTGAAGGCGGTGCCGTGCCCCACGAAAAGGAAGCGCAGTTGCACGCCCTTTGATGGTGTTTTCACCCGCAGCAGGAAAAATTGATCCTCCACGCTGTAGGGTGCAGCATCGCTGATGCCCTTTTTTTCCATGCAGTTGTATCCATGGGTCAACTGGCCCACGTTGGTGAAGTTCGGAGCGCGAAACACCCCATCTGCCCAAAGCTCGATGCCACCACTGCCGATTCCGCCAAGTGGCAAACCGGAGCTGGGGAGATCGACGGCCCTGAGGGATCCTTGAATGCGGGGACGTGGGTGAGTTGGAAACGGGTTCATGGCAGGGTTCGTGAAACAATTGCGATGTTGCAAAATTGTTTGCCCAAAACCCTGATCCCTATCGCCCCGGCTGGGGAGTGCGGGCTTCCGGTATCGTAACATTCACGCTCTTCGGCAGGCCCGCCCGGTGCGCTAAGCCAAGGAACGCACCGTAGGCGCATCGACCCAAAGCGCGCTCACGCGACTCTCATGGGCGAGCGGCGGCACTCCGCTTGTGTTGGAAAGTAATTGCGTGATCACTTTGTCCACCGCCAACTCGCCACTCTGGTAGGGGTTGTGCGTGGGACCTGCGACCTTTCCCAAAATTCCTTCAGCGCTGAGACAAACGAAGCCCGCATCTTGGGGAAAACGAACCCCGGCTTTTTCCAAACAGACTTTCCCTTCCGGGCCCGAACAAATCACCACATCGGGTTGGTTGCGTTTGTACCAGTCCACGATTTTTTGCTCCGGGCGATTGGATAAATCGTCGTATTTCACCACCGGAAGGACATTTTTTTTCGGAAGGAAGCTCTGTTCCAGGAGGAAACCTCCCAGCCATTGGTGGTGGGTGTTGGTATCGGCCCGGACGTGAATGGCAAGGCCCGGACGCACGTAGCCGCGGCGGCGGAGTTCCTCCATGCAGATTTCAATCGCGCCGGTGTGATTGTCCACCACTCGGTGCAAGGCGGGAACCTTGATGGCGTTACCGAGCACCACGCTGGCATAGTTCGTCAGATCGAAGGGGAGAGTGAGATTTTCCCCCTCCGGCGGGCAAATGATCAGACCACGGATACCCCTCGCCGTCAGAATCCGGTGGATCTGCTTGTCCTCCGAACCGTCGAAGGGCAGGAACATGACCTCCAGCTTGTAGCCGCGGCTGGCGGCATGGGCTTTCGCTGCCTCAAGATGGGTCGCGGTGCTCGAGTGAAGCTGGGGTTCGTGGCCTTTGGTCTTGCTACCGCGTAAAAAACAAAGACTGCCGGTATAGGCCGCCGTCTGTCCGGAGCGGATGTGCGCCATCAATTCGTGCATCCGGGCATCCACCCGGTATCCGAGCTTTTCGGCGCACTCGAGCACCCGCGCACGGGTTTCTTCCTTGACCTGCGACGGGCCGCGCAATGCCCGGCTCGCGGTCATCGTGGACACGTCGGCAGCACGCGCCACCTGCTGAAGAGAAACTCTTTTTCGATTTTTCATGATTGTGACAATGGGAGCCATTTTCTACGGAAATCAACCGAGAACGCAACCCGCCGATTTATCTCGCCCGCGCCATGGTTAAGGAAACACCGAAAAGTTACGATAACAAAAACAGCCACTTGTCCCCCGCCCGACTCTGGGGAGTTATATTGTAAAACCCAGTCACGAACTCGGACCTGAGAACCTTCGTGAATTTGGGGATGATGCGCACCTTTCGATCCATGATCCGACCAACCTCATTCCGAAACTCCCGATTCACCAAGACAGGTTCCCGACCCGGATTTGCACTCATCGTCACGCTTTCGCTGATGATCCTGCTCGTAATCATCGCGGTGGGTCTACTGACCTTGTCCAGCATCAACTTGCGGGCCAGTTCACGCTCGCAAGCCGAAGCCGCCGCAAGAAGCAACGCCCGGATGGCTCTTAACATCGCCATCGCCCAGCTCCAACTCACCATCGGGCCGGACCAGCGGGCCACGGCATCCGCCGATTTGGGGGAAGGCGCACCGGCGTTCCGTTACAATCCATCAGACAAGGCACCACTTACAAAACCCCAGAACGGCACGCGCCACTGGACCGCTGCCTGGGGCCAGCTTGACGATCCCACAAACCCTGGCTGGCAGCAAAACCCGACCCTGCTCGACTGGCTTGTCAGCGGGAACCAGGCAAGCTCCTTTGCCATGCAAACGAACGCCACGGACCGTTACCAGGAGGGTGGCCAATTCGGTCTGATTACCAATCCTCCAAGCGCGAAACCCGCGTTTGGACCGGACTCGGTCGTCGCGGGACTCACTGCTGCCACCACCGGGGGGGCAACCAATTTAAAAATCGGCGCTGCCGACGCGGCCCTCCTAGTGGGACCGAATAGCGTCGGAGCTGGGAATTTGTCAGGTTATGTGGTCGCGCCGCTGGTGGAAATCAAGTCACCACAGACCCCGAACCAAGCCGGACGCTACGCTTACTGGGTCGGAGACGAAGGCGTAAAAGCGCGTGCAAACCTGATTGATCCTTGGGCAACACCCTCCAGTTCGGACCAAGCACGCGCCGGATATTCCTCGCCGCAACGATACGCGATTGAACGGATGGCAACTACTTCCGACCCGGCATCCGCCCCTTGGGAAACGCTGTATGCCAGAAATGATTCCAGATTGGCTCGGGTGGTCAGCCTGCCGCAACTCCCACTCAGCTCCCCCGATCCATCTGCTGCCAATAATTCCAGTAAAGCCCGGTTCCACGATCTCACCGCACACAGTTACAGCGTGCTCGCGGATCAACGATCGGGTGGTTTGAAACGCGAACTGGACCGTGAACTCGTCACACCCTCCTCCACCAGCCCCGCCCCCGGATCCCCACTCTTCCGGCGCGAAACTACCGACACTACCAGCGGAATCGCGCTGCAAAGCTACCGCGTCCCCCCCACGTGGGGCAGGCTTGCAAACTGGTACAACGGCTCACGCGGGCCCGTAAGCAGAACCCTCACCCCAACCGTCCTGAATTCCGGAGGTTCCGGCGAGATTCCAATTGGGCCAATGATTTCCTGGGCAGAAATCGGCTTTGGAGCGTATTACCAAAAGAATCCCGCCGAGCCGAGCTATCAGGGTGTATTGCGCCTTTTTCCAAGGGTAGCGATATGGAATCCCTACAACGCGAACCTCGCAGCCAGAAGATATGAGATCGGCTTGGCGCTGATCAAAACCGGCACAGGCATCAAGGACATGAGCTTCATTTTGCGGGATGCCACCAAACTCACTGCCGTAAAGCCAGATGAAGCCAGCCGCATTCCGGGTTCAGACTGGAGGATGAGCAACGGGGTGCTGAATGACTCCGATGCGGAAAAGCAGTTTATCACCTTCACCATCGACAGTCCCGTCCTCGCACCTGGTGAGACCCGCTGGTTCAGCCTGAACGGAGTTGCCACATACAATGGCACCAACCTCCTCACTCCCGGAGACCGTGCGACCTCCTGCGTCGAAGTTGCCGGGCTCAAGATTCCAGGCCTGCCTCCGCAACTTGTTTGGGGACACCGCTTTTACCCATGGGGCGGCGATGCGGAGATGTATCTTCGCGAAGATGGCAAGCCTCCGGTTCGCACTCCCAGTTTTCCAACACGGGGCACGCTCGCCCCATCTTCGGATCACCGGTTCTTCCAATACGTCTATGGTCTCAACCTCGGGGGGGCTGGAAATTTCACCGGACAACTCCGGGATCCTGAACTAACTGTTTCCACCTCCAGCAAGCCCGAGGAATTCAGCAAAACCTACAACTTCCTCGGCGAAGGCAGCGGCGCCCCCTCCGCTTCACCGCAATTCAAGGCAGTCTGGGCGACTCATGACATCTCGCGGAACTTTGTTCGGTGGCTAGCCAACTCCAACCCCCGTGCCACACTTGCCGGGCACAGTGGAGCGGGCAATGATGGCGGGGCTTTCCTGAACAGCGCGAGTTGGCGGCTTGGCGACAAAAACGCGACCCATCGCTTCAACTTCGCGAACATCCTAACTGACAGTGGCCTGGTGCCGAATCCTCCCGTGATCGTCAACGGAGAGATTTCGTCCGGCATGCGCGCCTACACGATTGTCTCCGGGAAAGCCAATCGCACGACACTCTTTGACATGCCGATAGCAGACGTGCCGTTTACCTCCATCGCCAATTTGCAACAGGCGCACCTCTCGGACTTCAGTGGTCATCCGGCTTTCGCGATCGGCAACAGCTTGGCCGATCCCCGCCTCCCCCGCGGTGTCAGTTTTCAACGCTCCGGTTCCGGCGACCGCATCCCCATCTTCCGCAGCGCGATGCATGGAAACTATCATCATTATGATATCTCCTACCGGCTCAATGCCTCGTTGTGGGATCGTTACTTTTTTTCCAGTCTCTTCGCTGGTGGGACCTCACCTGTGGTCAGCACTTTCCCCGCGCCCAACTCCCTCATGGTTCCCTATGCAAGTCATGGAAAGAGCACACCATCTCTCTCCGATTCGGATCTCAAATCCCCTGACAAAGCAGCCGCCAAACTCATACTGGCAGGCGGATTCAATGTGAATTCCACCTCCGAACAAGCATGGCTCGCCCTGCTCGCATCGCGTCGGGGCGTGCGATATGACCCACAGACCGGACTGGTAGCCAATCCACCTGCCGCCGATTGGACACCCATTTCCCGTCTTCACCGCCCCACTGCGGACAACCGAGATCCAACAAAAGGATACCGCTATCTGACCGGTTCGGGCAATGACGCCCAGGTCACCGGACAGAAGGGAAATGAACAACTCTCCGCACTAGCGAAGGCGATCGTCGCGGAAGTAAAAGCGCGGGGACCATTCGTCTCACTCTCCAATTTCGTAAACCGTGAGCTTGTTCCCGCCCCTACGCCCAATGCCACCGGTGCCCCTCTGCGCCAGGACAACAGCTTGAAAGGCGCCCTCCAGGCCGCCCTCGACCGCGATACCCGCAACCTCGGCACCACCGCCAACCTCAACATCAATCGAAATCCCTCGCTTAGCCCCACAGCATATCGCTTCACCGAAACCGGATGGGGTGGATGGGACATGGCCGACACACCTGCCGCTCCCGAAAAAACCGGCCCTGGTTTCAACCTCTCCTACAACATCGGAGAGGGCGGCAACAACGGCGAATCGTTGCGCGGTATCGTCGGAACGGCCACCACCGATTCCCTCGCGAATCCAGCACTATCGAAGCATGCCGGTTTGCCAGGATTCATCACTCAGGCGGATTTGCTTTCGGCCATCGGATCAGCCATCACCGCACGCTCGGACACCTTCACCATTCGCACATATGGGGAAGTTCGGAATCCCACCACCTCTGAAGTTACCGGCCGCGCATGGTTGGAGGCAGTGGTCCAGCGCGTGCCGGATTACATCGATTCCACGGACACCCTCCTTAGAAATGGTTCCGCCACAGAACCTCAGAAAACCAGTCTCATCAACCGCCGTTTCGGCCGACGCATCGAAGTCGTGTCCTTCCGCTGGCTCACTCCCGCAGATCTATGAATAAACCCACCAAAACCCTCCATCATCTCCTTGCCATCGCGTGTCTGACATTCTCGTCAGTTAGCAGCATGGCGACCGCCGTGCGCATCCTGCCCTGGGGAGGCAATCTCCTCGATGCACGGATAGGCAGCGGATCGGATGCAAAAGCAACCCTTTTGTTTGCTGGAACCGTTACCCAGACCTTTCAACAGAAATCCGGCGAGGGCTTCCTGATCACCCGCCTGGTTCCCGGGCCCGACGGTAAAGGTCAGGTCGAGGAAATCCTTGCGAGCGCCAAACCGCTCCCATCCGGGGTGTCGGCTGCATTCTACCTGCTCACGCCCTCGCAGCCGGGGGCCCCGACTCCATGGCGTCTGCTCCTGATGTCCGAGGACGATGCGTCGTTGAAGAAGGGCTCGGTCCGCGTCATGAACTTCAGCGAACTTCCCGTCGCGGTGCGGATCGACGGGGTCAACGACAAACCGCACCTCATCAAGCCGCTGGGACAACTTGTCCTCAATCGCGCCCCCGAGCAGATCGAAGCACGCGTCGAAATCTCCGCTGAAACGGATGAAGGATGGATTCCAGTCGCAGGGCAGAACTATGGATTCACCCCATCCGAGCGCGGGATCTTTCTGATCACTCCCCCAGTGGTTGGGCCCACGGGTGAAAGCAACGGTCTTCTGAGCACAGCTCTCATCCGCGAGCAGATCAAGGATCCGCCACCAAAGCCATGAGCATGTCATCCTAACTTTACTCCACCATATGAACTCGAAATCGATCCCTTCACCCTCGGTTGACACCGAAGGGCATCCCATCAATGCCCATGGCGGCGGCATCCTCCATCATGATGGCAGTTACTATTGGTACGGCGAGTGCCGCCCGCCCGGTCCTGCTTCACAGAATGCACTCATCGGCATTTCCTGTTATTCTTCAGCTGATCTGATCGCTTGGAAAAACGAGGGTGTGGTTTTGTCAGTCATCAAGGACGACGACTCGCACCCGCTTGCAGCCGGCTGCACGGTCGAACGCCCCAAGGCGGTCTACTGCGCCCATACCGGCAAGTTCGTCCTGTGGTGGCACCACGATCTCAAAGGCTGGGGCCACGCCGGAGCACTTGCAGGAGTTGCCACTTCGGATTCTCCCACCGGCCCCTTCACCTTCATCCGCACCCTCAAGCCAAACTGGCGGATGTTCCGTGATTGCACCCTGTTCGTGGATGACGACTCGTCTGGCTGGCTCGTCTATGCCAGTGACGACAATGCCACCCTTGTCATCAACCGCCTCAGCGACGACTACCTCGAACCCACCCCCATCGCCTACCGCGCCTTTTCCGGGCGTTTCATGGAAGCCCCCTGCATTTTCAAATATGATGCCCGCTACTATCTGATTGCATCCGATTGTACCGCTTGGCACCCCAATGAAGCCCGCTCCGCCAGCGCCCCTTCGCTCGCTGGGCCATGGCTTGAACACGGCAACCCATGCCTCGGCCCCGGTGCGGAAATCACCTACGGAGCTCAAAGCACATATGTCCTGCCCCACCCTAGGAATCCCGGCGAGTTCATCTTCATGGCGGATCGCTGGGTCCCCGAGCGCATGGAGGATTCCAGTTATCTTTGGCTGCCTCTCACATTTCGCCAAACGGTCCCGATCCAACCCGCCCGTCCTTTGATCAGTCCCCCGCAGGATTGATACCATCCAATCATGTCTCCCAAGCATTCAACGACCTCGATTGCTCTACGCACCTCAAGTTTGGGTGATGGAAAGCTTTTCTCGGCTCGCACAGGCACACCTTCAACAGGCTGGCAAGAGCTGCGCCTTCCTAGGTTCGAGCGGGGCCTTGCGATCACACGAGCGAATGCCTATTGGTTCACCCCTCGGATCATCACCCCGGAGTCGCTGTTAGATCCATCGGAAGAAACCCCATTCCTGCTTCTGAAACATGGAAAAGCGAATCACTCGGTGATCCTCCCCATCCCTGGAAATCATCACACCGTCTGGCTTGAAACAAGAAACGGGCGCATTGGACTTGCATGGAGGTCCGAGGACGGCTTTGGCGATGAACCAGCCATTGCCTTCACCCTGACTGGTGCCGATCCCGCCAACCTGCCATCCGAGGCTATCCGCCTCCTTCGCACCCGAATCACGTCATTCCGCTCGCGTCAGGAAAAATCTCCCGCCTGTTTCATCAACCACTTCGGCTGGTGTACATGGGACGCATTCTATGACAAAGTCCGTGCTCCCGATGTCATGCGCGGCATCAAAGCCTTGGCCGATGGCGGATTCACGCCCGGATTCGTGATTCTCGACGACGGCTGGCAGGATACCCAAGGCTGGTCTCTGAATTCTACCAACTGCAATGCGAAGTTCCCGCAGGGACTCGCACCGCTCATCCAGCGTGCCCGCGCTTCCGGTGTTCGGCACTTCGGCGTCTGGCATACGCTTCATGGATATTGGCATGGCATCGCCCAGGATGGGCCGATTGCGAAAAGTCATCGCATCACCAGCATCCCTCAAAACACTGAAGCATTCAAAGGCTGGCCGGAAAACTTCGATCCATCAGTGCGCCACGCCCTCCACCCGGATGACGCGCCCGGCTTCTACCGATCCTTCTATGCGGAACTCGCCGCCGCCGGTGTCGATTTCACGAAGGTGGACGGCCAATCCGCCACACCCTACTTCGCTACGGATCCGTCCGAAGATTTCGAATGTCATAACTCCTTCCAGTGGTCCGCCCAATGCGCCTCCAGCCAACAACTCACCAGCGGCGGCATTCATTGCATGGCACACTCAGCGGATATCCTCTGGCGCCTGCGCAGTGCGCCTGTGTTTCGGAACTCCGATGATTTCTACCCAACCAGACCCTTCGAGGCCCAGGCGCGTCACCTCGTCCACAACGCCTATCACGCCGTCTTCATCGGCCTCTTCGCCACGCCGGATTGGGACATGTTCCATTCCCGCCACCCTCTCGCCCTCTTCCACGCCGCCGCGCGTGCCCTCAGCGGTGGCCCGGTCTATGTCAGCGACAAACCTGGAAACCACGACTTCAACCTGCTTCGCCGCCTGGTCCTGCCGGATGGCAGCATCCCACGCTTCGAGTCACCCGGCCTGCCACCCGCTAACAGACTATTCGATGATCCCCTGCGCGATGGTTCCCCCTTGGTCATCGCCAACCACGGCGGGCACGCATCTTCCATCGCCCTTTTCAACTGCCGAATCGAACCCGAACCGTCTGAAATCAAAGCCCGTTGGAGTCCCGCTGAATTAGCAGGTCTCAGCGGAAAACAATTTATCGCCCACGATCCGATCTTTTCGGAAACCATCACCCTCCGCCGCAATCAGTCCCGTATCGACACGCTTCCCTCTCACGGCGGCCTCAGACTCTGGACGGTCTCACCCATCTCCGATGGCTTGCTCGCCCCTCTCGGCCTTGAAGGTTACCTCGCCGCTGCCGCCACCATCACATCTGCGGAAACCACCACCCCCGGCCAGATCGCAGTCACTCTCAAACATCCCGGCACCCATCTGTTCTGGTGTGCCCGCCCGCCGGCATCCATTCACCACGCCACGCGTAGCATCCCCTTCTACTTCGATCCTGCCACCGGACTGCTCCGAGTTAAAATTTCCGCCCAAGGCCCCTTCACCCTTCACTTCACTTTCCATCCATGATCCTCAAAAGCACCACTTTCGCCGCGCTGATTTGCATCAGCCAATGCCCGGTTCACGCTGCCGAACTCATCGCAGTCCAACCCCTCACCGACCGCATCCTCATGCTGCATTTCGATGAAGGCCACGTCGAGTATCACAAGCGCGGAGAGCCTCGCAATGCGGACGTAGTTCACATCTCGCCCCTCAATGTCGAGGCCGCAGGTGATTCAGCCAAATATCTCATAACCAGCCAAGAAGACCCTGCGTTCTTAAAGGGAAAAAAACCATTGTCACTAGGACGCAAGAGCAAGGGCACGGAGTTCGCCTGGTTCGCTGACAGCATGGTCGATGGCATCACCGTCAACAAACGCCCCGACCAAGTTCGTGATCACTGGATCTATCTGGAACTACCCAGCGCGCTCCAACGCGACAAGACCTACACACTCAACACCGGCAATCTCGCGAACAACGGCAGCGATTGGAAATTCACCTTCGTGGAATCCAAGCTCCGCTCCGAAGCCGTCCACGTCAATACCCTCGGCTACGTCCCCACCGCTCCGCAAAAGTTCGGCTATCTCTACCATTGGATGGGCGACAAAGGCCCGCTCGATCTCAAGCCCTTCGAAGGCAAACCCTTTCGCCTCATCGATACCGCCACCGGCCAGTCCGCATTCAGTGGCACCATCGCCTTCCGCATGCTACGCACTCAGGCGGAAACCCAGCGCAAGGGCGATACCCCGGACGGCAACTTCCTCGGTGCCGACGTCTGGGAATGCGATTTCTCCTCTTTTGATAAACCCGGAACCTACACCCTCACCGTCGATGGCATCGGTTCATCCTGGCCGTTCAAGATCTCGAAAGACGTTTACGCGGAACCATTCTATCACCTACTCCGCTCGCTCTATCAAAACCGTTCCGGCATCGAAATCAAAGAACCATTCAGCAATTTCCCACGGCCCGCCCCACACAACCCCAAGCTCACACCCGGATTCGAAAAACGCCTCTTCTACACCACCGTCCGCTTTACTGAATGGGGTTCCGAAGGCGGCAAACCCGAAATTCTCGATCCCGGCCGCAAAGGCAACCTCTCCGAAAGCTGGGGCTGGTATCAGGACGCAGGCGATTGGGACAGCTACTACACCCACCTCCGCGTCGCGCAGGAACTCCTCTTCGCCTATGAAATCGCCCCCACCGGTTTCAAAAACGACGCCATGAACATTCCGGAAAGCGGCAATGGCGTTCCCGACATCCTCGATGAAGCCGCCTGGCTCCCCCGTTTCTGCCACCGCCTCCGCCACGAACTCATCGCCAAAGGCTGGGGCACCGGTGGCATCGGCCTCCGCGTCGCCGGCGATGCTTATGGCCCCGATGAACGCCTATTACCCGATGGCAAGCGCGTTTCCCAAGGCTCATGGGAAGATGTGAATCGCGAGTGGGTCGTCTCCGGCGAGGATCCATGGTCCACCTTCCGCTACGCCGGGGTCGCCGCCCACCTCGCCTACGCGCTCGAACTCGCCGGAGCCAAAGACCCGGAAGGCGTGGATTGGAAAAAGGAAGCCATCGAGTCCTATCAATGGGCCAAAGAAAACACCCGCCGCGGCGACCTCAGCCGAAAAGATGTCTCTATAACCGACCAACGCAGCTACGCCGCCGCCTCCCTATTCCGCCTCACCGGAGACACCGCCTACGAGCAACAATTCTCCATCGATACCGACGCCATAAGCCCGAAAAGCATTCTCTACGCCGATGCCTTTTACGGCCCCGCAATCTACGCCCTCGGCGGCGGAGCTGCAAAGCCAGACCCCGAACTCCACAAAATCATCACCGCGGCCGTCCTCAGCACCGCCGACGAGGTCATCATCAATACCCCATCAAAGAGAGCTCTCCGCTGGGGCGGAAACTTCGGCTATCCCATGCTCGTCGGCCAGCAGACCACTCCATGGGTGCTGGAAGGCGTCGTCGGATACGCCATCGCCAAACGCAGCGATCCTGAAAAGGCCAAAGCCTATCTGGCCAACCTCTACAACACCGCCGACTACTTCATGGGCACGAACACCCAGAACATGACCTGGATCACCGGCGTTGGTCCACGCCATCCCACCCACATCTTCCACATGGACGCGTGGTATAACGGCAAAGGAAAATATCACCCCGGTCTCATCCCCTACGCCCATTGGTTCAAGGATACCAATGGAGCCGGCCCATGGGATCGCGGCTGGCCGCATCACACCGTACACCCCCACATCGACAAATGGCCGGGCAACGAACGCTACTTCGCCAACCGCTGCTCACCCATGACCTCCGAGTTCACCGTTCATCAGCAATCCGGCCCCGCCGCCGCCTTTTATGGTTTCATCAATGCGATCTCTTCCAACAACTAAGCAATAACAGCTTTCCCGTCTTATGAATCCGATAACACGCTCATTCATCCTCGCCGCTTCGCTTGTCCTGAGCGCCTTATCATCTTCCGCATCGGCTGCCGATCTCGTTTCCGAATACAACTGGAAGCCCGTAAAAATCGGCGGCGGTGGCTGGGTCACTGGCTTGGTCGTTCACCCCGGAAAAGCGGATGTTGTATTCGCCCGCACCGATGTCGGCGGCGTTTACCGCTGGAACATCGATACCAACTCATGGCGCCAACTCATCATCGCCAGCGCGCTTCCCAAAGCTTTCATGGAGCAATCGGAAGGCAAACCCGGCATCAAGAGAAGTTCTGCCTATCACGTCGAATCCATCGCGATCGCACCCTCAGCGCCGGAGGTCCTGTTCGTCGCGGCCGGCACCAGCACAAGCAATCCCGGGACTTTGCTGCGAAGCAAGGACTACGGAGCCACTTTCGAAGTCACCAATCTAAAGATTCCCATCGCCGGAAATGCCGAATACCGCACCTCCGAGCGAATCGCCGTCCATCCCACCAACCCCTCCATCGTCCTCTACGGCTCTCGCACCGCAGGCCTCTGGCGCTCTGCGGACGGCGGCATGAACTGGACTCAGATCCCCACCGGCCAAATCCCCATCGCCCCGCCTTTCAACAAACACGAGGTAGGCGTGCTCAAAGTCGTTTTCGACTCCGCCACTCCAGGCCGCGCCTACGCTTCAGTCGCCGGAATCGGAATCTATCAATCCAACGATGCGGGTCTCACGTGGAAACCCGTTCTCGATGGCGGCCTCTGGGCGGAAGACATGGATATTTCCAAAGGCATCCTCTACGCTTCAGGCAAAAAAGACTTCGGCCTCCGCCGCTACGATCCCTCCACCGGATGGACCACAATCACACCCAACAACAATCAGAACCTGGCGGAGATCGCCGTGGATCCAGCCAACCCCGCGCTCGTTTACACCGTGACCGGCGGCCTCCAGCAATTCTTCCGCAGCACCGATTCCGGCACCACTTGGACATCCCTTGTCACCAACACTCTGGGCGACACTGGCCGAGCGAAGTTCCAGTCACCATTCGAGTGGAAAATGACCAGCACCCTTCGCAACTGGCTATCGATCGGTGCCATGGTCATCGATCCCCATCACCCTGGTCGGCTCTGGTTCGCCGAGGGCATGGGCGTCTGGCGCAGCGACGATCTCCGTCCGGATAACGACGGCCCCATTTTCACGGATGTCTCTGATGGTATCGAAGAAATGGTTACCAATGACATTGTTGCAATGCCAGGTGGCAAAGTCGTCACCGCCGTCTGGGATCGTCTTGGTTTTGTTCACACGGACCTCGACAAAGGCCCGAAAGCCCAGCTCGGCCTCACCAATGATTTCAACTCTTGCTGGAGCCTCGCCACCACTCCGGCGAATCCCAACTTCGTCGCCGCTGCCGTCACCCACCATATCGTCCACGGCAAAGTGTTTAGCGGCACCAGCACGGATGGAGGCAGCACTTGGACGCGCTTTGGCTCGGTCAATCCCGAGGGCAAAAACAACCCCGAAGGCCTGCGCTTCGGTGAAATGGTTGTCTCCGCCGATGACACCAAGAATCTCGTCTGGCTCCCACGCTCCAGTGAAAAATTCCTCCGTTTCTCCACTGACAGCGGCACAAACTGGCAGGCCAGCAACATCCAGCCCGAGGACTGGCACGGCTTCTTTTTCGGAAACCGGCGCCGCCTCGCTGCAGACGGCGCACTCCCCGGCACTTTCTATCTCCATCAATGGAAGGACGGCAGCATTCTCGTTAGCAAAGACAAAGGAGCCACCTTCACCGACACAGGCACCCGCCTGGCTAGCTATACCCATCATTCCCAACTGAAAAACATCCCCGGCCGCGCCGGTCACCTTTGGTTCGCGGAGGGTCGCGATCATCCCGCAAAACCCGGCGCGCTCTCCCGCTCCACCGACGGCGGCATGACTTGGAACGCCATCCCCTTCTTCGACCAGGCCTGGGCCTTCGGTCATGGAAAATCCGGCACCTCCGGCGGCTACCCCACACTCTTCGTCTATGGCCGCTCCGCCGCCGACTCCGCATGGGGCATCTGGCGCTCCACCGACGAAGGTGCCACTTGGGTTCGGGTCGCCGAGTTTCCCCTCGGGATATTCGATGTGGTGATGGCGGTTGCCGGAGATCCCGAAATCTTCGGTCGCGTCTATGTCGGATGGAGCGGAAACTCCTTCGCCTACGGGAGTCCCAAACCAAAACCCTGAAATATGCGAAACCCGGTGACTATGAGATCCATTCTCTATCTGATTGTTTGCATGACGGTATGCGCCCGCGCCGAGTTCTCCCTGCCCGCCATCTTCAGCGATCGCATGGTCATCCAGCGCGATCTCCCCAGCGCCATCTTCGGCTCCGGAGAGCCCGGAGAAACCATCAGCATCACCCTCAAAGACACCACCGGCAAAGTCACGAAATCCAAGCAAACCAAGGTCGCAGGAAACCATCGTTGGCACCTCCACCTTGACCCCACACCCGCCGGCGGCCCCTACACGCTCACGATCGCAGATGCCGATACATCGCGCGAAATCACCGACGTCCTTTTCGGCGAGGTTTGGCTCATGAGCGGCCAATCGAACATGGCCAATCCCATCGGCAAAGATACTTACGCCCCCCTCGTCCAAGGTGATAACTTCCCCCTCATCCGCTCCTACCAACAGCGCAGCGGTTGGACCAAGGCCGAGACCTTCAATATTAAGTTCTTCTACGCCCAAGCCTACTTCTTCGCCCGCTCCATCCACCGCGCCGAAGGCGAAAAAGTCCCGGTCGGCCTCTACAGCGCCGCCTACGTGAACTCCGCCATCCACGAGTGGATGGATCCGCTCACTCTCCCCGCGCACCCCGAGTCCGCAGCAAAACCGGGTGCCGCCCGCCACTACAACAACCTCGTTCGCCCCGCCATGGGCTACACCTTCCGCGGCATGATCTGGGATCAGGGCGAAAACAACGGCGACCTCGGAGCCGATAGCACCCAATACGGAAAGTGGCTCCGCAGCCTCATCACAAACTGGCGCACACTTTCAGGAAATCCCGACATGTTGGTCATCATCCCGCAGCTTCCCACCATCCGCGATCAATGGCGCAAAGCCCAGGACAGCCCCGTCGCTACCGGCGGCAACGACCGCACCACCCGTATCCGCCAAGGTCAGTTCGAAGCCCTCGCCCTGCCCGACACCTACCTCGTCACCACCTGGGACACTTCCGATGGAGATATTCACCCGCGCAACGCTCTTGCCAAAGGCGAACGCGCCGCCTTAGTCTATCAGAACCGCGTCAAGGGCCGCAGCGATGTCCTTCCCCAAGGCCCCACCTTTCATCGTCAGGAAATCCAAGGCGACAAACTCATTCTCCACTTCCGCCACACCGGCAACGGCCTAGCTCACGATCCGAAAATCCCCGCCACTCTCCAAAAAGATGCCAACCCCGCCACCGACCTCCTTGGCATGGCCATCGCCGGAGCCGATGGCAAATTCCACTGGGCCGTGGCCGAAATCGGCAAATCCCACATCACTCTGAGCAGCCCCGAAGTCCCCGCACCCTCCCAGGCCCGCTACACTTGGGCCGACGATCTCATCCAGTTGGGAAACCTCGTCAACTCCGCCGGCTTACCCACCCCCACCTTC
>ERZ1022724.96-NODE-96-length-21546-cov-13.161509_pt1 | contig 21546 bp, 17 predicted proteins | sample MGYA00521091_ERZ1022724 | MGnify/ENA primary metagenome ERZ1022724 (study PRJEB33162, sample SAMN09537610) | freshwater metagenome | isolation source: freshwater | place: Canada:Alberta | collected 2017-07 | study: EMG produced TPA metagenomics assembly of the... | reverse complement strand
TGCCGGACTTCACGGCGGATGCGGAAGTCGATGCCGGGGCGCTGGTGGAGGTCGAAATGGCGGGCGAAACCGCATTTTTCCTGCTCGTTCCCACTGCTGGCGGCTTGAGCATCCATCATGCAGGAGTGGAAATCACGCTGCTTACCCCCGCCAGCGCACTTTACCGGAATCTGTTGGACTTGCGGGTGGGGGACTCTCTTGATCGTCCGCAGCTGACGGTCCGCAGGGTCAGTTGAAAAATTTCAATCAGGGTTGAGCTGCCTGGCGGGTTTCCCTACGGTTTGCCCATGAAGATCGACATTGTGACCTTGTTTCCCGAAGTGGCCCTCGCGCCGCTGAGCGATTCGATCATCCAACGTGCCCGGGCCAGCGGCTTGGTCGAGGTCGTCGGGCACCAATTGAGGGATTGGTCGGAAGACAAGCACCGGCGTGTCGATGACTCGCTTTGCGGCGGTGGGCAAGGGATGTTGTTGAAACCCGAGCCCTTGTTCGCCGCCGTGGAGGCCTTGAAGACTCCGGGCACGAGGGTCATTCTGATGACTCCGCAAGGAAAGCCCTTGAAACAGGCACTGGCGAAAGAACTGGCAGGCTCGGAGCATCTTTTGATCCTTTGCGGCCACTACGAGGGCGTGGACCACCGGGTGATCGAGACCCTGGTCGATGACGAGATTTCGATCGGTGACTATGTGCTCACCAACGGGGCGATCGCGGCCGCTGTCCTCTGCGATGCCGTCATCCGGCTCCTGCCCGGCGCGTTGGGCGATGAACGCTCATCGCTTGAGGAGTCATTTTCAAATCCGAACCTGCTCGAAGCGCCTGCCTACACCCGGCCGATCGAGTTCCGGGGCATGGCGGTCCCCGAGGTGCTCATTTCCGGGCATCATGGGAAAATCGCCGCGTGGAAAGACGCTCAGGCGCTCGCCCGGACCCGCGCTAACAGGCCGGATTTGTTGGATTTTCCGCCGAGTGGAAAAGAAATTTAAGGGATCGTGAAAATTTCGTTTTCGAATTTCGAAATCGTGTCAGGCTCACGCCGTGAAAACTGATGGCAGCACCGTGACTCGTGGCATCACCGATGACTTACCCCGCGTGGAGCCTGCGACGATCGAGGACCTTCCCGCCTTGACGGAACTGGTGATGAACTTGCTGGAGATGTCGGGTGATTTCTCCGCCGATCGCGTGGTGCAGGAGCGGGGGCTGCAATTGATCCTGGAGCAACCTAACCGAGGTCGAATTTTCGTGGTCCGCAACCAGGATCAGATTTTCGGCATGATCAATTTACTTTTCACGATTTCCACGGCTCGTGGCGGCTTCGTCATTCTGATGGAAGATGTGGTCATTCATCCGGCGCACCGTGGTCAGGGTTACGGGACGATGTTGGTGGACTATGTGACCGAGTTTGCGAAGAAGAAGCATTTCAAGCGCATCACTCTTCTAACGGACAAGATCAGCGCGGAGTCCCAGGAGTTTTTCAAGAAGCATGGCTTCGAGTATTCCAACATGATCCCGATGCGGCGGATCATTGATTGAATGTCGCTCAATCGGTGGGTTTTTCGATGCTCGCCTGATGCTTGGTGTAGAGGCCCCGGAGCTCCTCGGCGAGGGTGGGGGAGCTGAGTTTCCTGAGTCGGTCCAAGGCGGCTTTGTTGAGGAAGTCGCGGCCCCGGTTGCCGAAGGCGAAGAGGTCGATCTCGACGACGATGCGAGGCCCGGCAGGGGTCTGGATCACCGGATAGAGCGGGTGGCTGACCTTTCCCGCGCGGGAGGTTCTCACGCCGACAGCGGTCCAGGTGTCGCCCTGATAGATTCCGGTGATGGTGGGTGTTAGGGTTTGGCCGTGGGATGCTGCGATCTCGTAGCCGAGGTTCTGGATGGTGATCGGGTTGCTGCGTGCGTCATTGAACCGAGCGGTGGTGGCGAGGGCGGCGGTGACATCGCCGCGCTGGGTGGCTGCGAGCCAAGCTTCGACGGTATTCCGCGCGTCCGCGGTGCTTGGGCAGGGCCCGGAGATCCCAGGATTCAGGAGGCTGGAATCCGCCAGGAGTTTCTCCTGCCATTGGCCGCTCCAGCGCCGGGTTTCCGTGGCGATCCAGGTTTCAAACTGGCTGAGAGTCGCCGGGGCGGGGATGGGTGCCCAGTGCCAGCCGCCGGGACCGCGTTGGAAGAAGACGGGCTCCACGTCTAACTGATCGGGCTCGCGGGTGGAGAAAAACTGGAAGAGTCCGACGGCGGATGATTCGTCGGCCTGGAGAGCGAGAGGCATGGCGTGCTGGTAGGCGGTGGGGCTGTGAATGGACCACCAGAGCCGTGTCGCCTCGATGCAGGCGCCGCGCGCGAATCTTGGCTCGCCCGCGAGGTTGACGAGGCTGAGAAGCGGGGCAGGTGAGCTGGCTTGAAAGGCAGCGGAAAGCGCTTGGAAGGCCGAGGCCGCAGATGGCTGCGCGGCGGCGGAGTGCTCGGCCAGCCATCGTTTTGGAAACTCGTTGAGCAAGTCGGGATTGGACTCGCCGGCTGCCGGGTTATCAGCGTCGGCGGCCCCGGCGCTCGGATCGAGAAAATGGCTCGGGAGGTGGACTTGCCAGAGCTGGCCTTGATCCCGGGTAAGCTTGAGATCCAGGATTTCAAATCGGGGCGGGCTTGAAGGCTTTCCGTGCCCGGCGGGGTCCAGACAGGCGATGGAGATTCGCCCTTCATCGCTCTCTTGCTGGTGTTGCACGGCGACTCGCGCCACCTCGGGAGCGCTGAGCAGGCGCCACGGACGCAGTCGGGCGGAGTTTGGGTCCAGCAGTGAATCCACTACTTTCAAGCGGAGTGCCCAATCGTCGGGTAGAGGCGATGATAGACCGCCGAGAAGACCTAACAGAGATCCGGCGTCGCGTTGTTGGCAGGCGCTTAGAAATTGGGAGCCGATCTGTTGGGGGGAGAGTCTCCGCAGAGTCTCGGCGGAGAGCTTGCTCTGGATTTTCCGCAACACCCGTTCCGACGACTCGGCGCGGAGTTTCTCCAAGTCGGAGATCTGCTCGCGAAGCATCCAATTTTCCAGGTCTTGGAGGCGTTGTTTGAGGGGGGAGGTGTATCCGGCATCGACGTTTTCAAATGAAGCGGGAACGGGAGCAGGAAACCAGGAATCCCCGCGCTTGATCATGGCGATGGGGAAGACCCTGAAGCCGCTGGGATCAAAGCCGCTGACCATCCGGACGAGCACGCCGGCGAAGTTGTCGTCCATTTTCATGGATCCGATTTCGAGTGGCGCGCTGCCGAGTTCCAGCGCGAGGCGATCCAGGCGGCGGGCGATCTTGCGCTTTTTTTCATCGATGACTTGGGCCGATAGCGCCGTGTCTCCGCCGGGGTCCAGGTCGAGTTGGCGGAGGCGCACCTTTTCCAGGAAGTTGATGGCCGCCTTGCCAGGATCACTCGGTGCCGCATGGGAGGTGAGGACGAGGGCAAGCGTGAGCAGGATGAATTTCACTTGAGGGAGGCTAGCGTAATTCCGCGCGGACGGAAGTGAAGAATTTCAGAGACGGCTCACCTTGCGAAGCCGGAGGGCGTTGGAAATCACCGACACGGATGAAAGCGACATGGCCGCACCGGCAATCATCGGGCTGAGCAGGGTGCCGGTCCAGGGATAGAGAATGCCCGCGGCGATCGGGATGCCGGCGAGGTTATAAATGAAGGCGAAAAAGAGGTTTTGGCGGATGTTCCGCATGACCGCCTTGCTCAGGTGGATGGATCGGAGGATGCCGGACAAGTCGCCTTTTACCAGGGTGATGTGGGAGCTTTCGATCGCCACGTCGGTGCCGGTTCCCATGGCGATGCCGACATGCGCCGCGGCGAGCGCGGGGGCGTCGTTGATGCCATCGCCCGCCATGGCGACGCGGCGGCCATGTTGTTTCAGGGTGTGGATGAGTTGGATCTTATCCGCAGGGGAGAGATCGGAATGGATCTCGTCGATGCCCAATTCAAGCCCGACCGAGCGGGCGGCGGCGGCGTGGTCGCCGGTGGCCATGACCAGGTGAATCCCGAGGGCCCGGAGGTCCGCGATCGCGCGGGCGCTGCTTTTTTTGATGGGATCAGTGATGTAGAGGATGCCTGCCGCTTCGCCATTTCGGGCACCCCATACTTGAGTGCTTGTGCCTGCGGAGTCGCTTGGATTTGCATCCCGAAGTGCTTGAGGGAGGGGGATTCCCTCGGATTCGAGATAGCTTGCATTCCCAAGGTGCCAGACTTCATCGCCCAGCTTGCCGGTGATACCAGCGCCGGTGGTGGATTGAAAATCCGCGACCGGCTGAAGTGTTAGGTTGTCATCGTTCGCACGGTCCAGAATGGCCCGGGCCAGGGGATGTTCGCTAAGCGTTTCGAGCGAGGCGGCAGCGCTGAGAAGCCTTGGCTCGGAAAATCCGGGGACGAGTGCGATGGAGGTCACGCGCGGAGTGCCTGCGGTCAGAGTGCCGGTTTTATCGACCACCAGGGTATCGATTTTTTCGACGATCTCGATGGTTTCCGCGTCTTTGATGAGAACTCCCTCGCGGGCGGCTTGGCCGATGCCGACCATGATCGAGACCGGGGTTGCCAGTCCGAGGGCGCAGGGGCAGGCGATGATCAGCACGGCCACCGCATTGACGAGGCCCAGCGCCATGGCGGGCTCGGGGCCCCAGAAGGACCATGCGGCGAAGGTGATGATTGAGGCGACCAGTACGCCCGGCACAAAATAGCTCGCCACGGTATCCGCGGTCTTTTGGATGGGGGCCCGGCTACGCTGGGCTTTGGAAACCATTTCCACGATTTGTGTGAGAAGCGTTTCGGCTTCCGGTTTGTCCACGCGCATCGTGAATGCTCCGGTCTGATTGAGAGTCGCGCCGACGATCGGATCGCCGGTTTTCTTCAAAACGGGAATCGATTCGCCGGTGATCATCGACTCATCGATGCTGCTCGCGCCTTCCATTACCGTGCCATCTAACGGAACCTTTTCCCCCGGCTTGACTCGCAGGATGTCCCCCACGACGAGATCGCCGAGGGCCACGACTTGAGATGAACCATCCGGGTGGAGCCGGGTCGCTGACTTGGCGCTCAGGTCGAGCAGGGCGCGGATGGCTTCTCCGGTGCGGCCCCGGGCCCTGGCTTCTAACAATTGTCCGAGCAGGACAAACACCGTGATGACGGCGGCGGCTTCGAAGTAGAGCTCGACGTGGCCGTGATGGCGAAAGGAAGACGGGAAAATCCATGGGGAAAACGCGGCTGGAATGCTGTAAGAATAAGCGGCCAGCACCCCGATGGCGATCAACGTAAACATGTTCAGGTTCCACCCTTGGAGGGATTTCCATCCCTTGCGCAGCAGGAAGCCGCCGCTCCAGAATACGACGACGCTGGTGAGGGCAGCTTGAATGCATTTTGAAACCTCTTGGGGGATCATGAACTCCAACGGGAATCCCGGGACCATGGGCAGCATGGCTAACAGAAACACGGGAATGGTCAGGATGAGTGCGGACCGGAACTTGTGTTTGAGATCCCGGATTTCCTTTTCCGCGTGTGCGTCGGGAGCGTTGTTGATGTGGGTTGTTTCGAGCGGCATTCCGCATTTCGGGCAATCGCCCGGGCCGTCCGAGACGACTTCAGGATGCATCGGACAGGTGAATTGTCCTGGCTTGGCTGCGGATGGCTGCGGTGTCGGGTGACCGCCGCCACAGCAAGAGTGCTTGGGGGGATCTGGCTCGGGCGGTGCTTGGCAGCAGTTCATGATGGAACGGATCTTCGAAACGGGAGGGCGAGCAGCAGGAAGAAGGTCACGGCGATGGCTTGCATCGCGAGCAGATACCATGGCCATGGACCCAGGTGATCGATGAGGCTCGGATTGTCCGGCGGGCGTGAGGCGAAGGCGAAATTGCTTCCTAACAAGTGGTTGGCCGTCATTGCGACCGTTAGATAGACAAGCGACCACGCGTAAGTCTCGAGCGGGCTTTTCCAAAAAGGAGACTTCGGGCGCCAGCCCTCGACCAGTGGCAGGTAGAGGGCTGCCGTGACCACGGCGAAGTGGTGGACGAAAAACATGATGAAGGGCAGATGCGGAAAGCCCACCGTGATGGCGGGGGTGAGCAATCCCTGGACCGTCGCAGCAAGCCCCCAGAAATAAGTCAGCGCACAGAGGAGAGGGCGCTTGGTGATGAGGGCGAAGCCCGCCGTGATGGCAGCGATGTCGCAGAGATGAAGCGGCACGAAGTTATCGACGGATTTAGGTGCCGCAAGAGTGAGCCAAGCCGCCTGGCTGAGTGGATAGACACTGAGGTTGATGAAGGCCAGGAGTGCGGTGGAGAGGTTGCGGGCATTTCCACCGCGACGGCCGGTGACAAGAAACACCGCGGCTACCAAGGTGCCGACAGAGATTGCGGTGAAGTGCTGCGGGGTGAATGGATGAAAGGAATGGACCATGGCCTGCTCGGTGGACTCATCAGGAGGCGGGCGCGCCGGGAATGCAAGTGAAAGCGGATGGCTTAAAGGATCATCCTCGTCCAGAGCTTGCTTATTTTCGGCCATGCCACTTTACTAGGTCCAAAGCCCATGCCAAACTTGAAAGATCGAATCGGATTTACGCTCGACGGTCCCGCGATTGCTCTACCTGATGAGGAAAATCGCTTGCGGGAGTTTGTGAACTTGAAGCTGGCCGCGCGGGGATACTCGATTGTCGGGGACGAGGTAGACTACCCGTTCCTTGATTTGGGGCGTTCTTTGATCGCTAACTTTCAGGAAAAGACCCGTCTTTTAGCGGACTACCTTTGTCCGGCGGATGCCGCGATCGATGCTTTCCTGCATGATTACCTGGGCAATGAGATTGTCGCGGAAGTATTTCCAGATACCCTGCATCTTTTGCCGGCCAATCCATTGGTGGTGGAGAGGCACGGAATCTCCCGGATATTATCGCTGCCTCCGGATCAGGATGAGTTCAAGTCCTCGATTCTCAATTCCTACCGCGTCCACCAAGGGGTTTGTCATAATCCCGCGAGTGACCGGCGGACGACGGAGGGGGTTTTCCATGTGGCGGAAGGCGGCTTGCCGGTGCCGGCAGACAAAAAATCCGTGCCGAAGATTGTCTTCGCACGCCTGCTCAGAGAAGCTCTGACGCCCCCTGAAGATATCATGATCCTGCCATTTACCGGGACCAGCAAGGATCCGGCGAAGGTCTTTGTTTCACTTTTGCTCAGGCCGATTCTCGCGCCTGAGGTTCCGGGCGTTTCTCCGGAAAAATCCATGGAGACCCGCTTTTTCGCCCCGGGAAACCTGGTGAGCAATCTGGACTTCGTTGAAAGCATCTTCGGGAATGCGGGGGATCCGTTTTTACCACACAATGATGCACGCCTGGATTCGGAACATTGGTCGGGACACACGGGATGTGTGATTCTTGCGCCTCATCTGGTGGCGACCAAGAAGAAGGATCTCGGCCTGCCCCATGTTTCCGAGGCTACGGAGCGCCAGAAGCGCGACGGCATGTGCTGGTCATCACCGGACGAACTCTACAATGACGGTGGAGCGTTCAAGATCACCTGCCGCGACAAGCGTGGAATCGTCGTCACCATCATCGCGGACAATTACTATGGCTACTGCAAGAAGGAGGTGAAGACCCAGTTGAGTTATGCCGCGAATCTTTTCGGAAATGTGGAAGAAGAACATGCGGGTGGAGCGATCGCATTCCCGAGTTTCGATTTGGGTGAAGACTTCTCTCTGAGTGATTTTTCCAGTCCGGTGGATCACAAGTTCGCAGGGGTGATGAGCCGCTATCAGGAAGTGTTCGATCTCCAGCCCGAGGGCTATGGGATCGATAAAAAATATCCGGATATCTATTATGTCCCGGAAGATGTGAATATCGATCTGAACAGCCAGGCGGTATCATGGGTCAATGAACATGGCCCCCAGAAGATATCACTCCAACCGGGAATCACCTACGTGCTCCCATCCGGCTATAAGGTCGAGATGGTGAAGCCCACGGCCGGCCAACGCTGGCGGCTGATCGGCACGGTTGCGGAAGGAACGTTTTGCCACAAGCCTTGCACGGTCTCGGGCGGTGGGAAATCAGAGATTTCCAAGTCCCTGTCCGATGCTATGATCACCGCTGCGGTGCTGGTGCATAATCTGAAGAAGGATCTGGATATCGCGTGGGGAATCATCAACTATGATTTTTCGAATCGATATAAGAACCCGATCGAACCCGGCAAGCCCGGCCGGCCCTTGTTAAGCAAGGAGCGCTCGCTCGGCTCGGTGGTGCGCTTGCTCACGCCCAATGTGCTCTATACGGATGAGTATAATGCGTGGTTGGGCACCTTCGGACGTTTTGCACGCGATTTGGTATTCATCATCAAGCGTTTTTACAAACCCTCATGGGGCGATGATTGGCGGCAGCGGTTCTCGGTGGATCTGGTCAACGGGGCGCCGGGGCGTCAGCTGATCTACCGACGGCAGCGTCTGGTGACTCAATACCTCCGGGTCGGCTTTTCCGAGGATGGGACCTGGCGGACGTTCAGTATCCGCAAGGACTTCGCCCCATCGAAGAAAGTGCAGACTGAAGATGATATCAGCGCCTCGATGGTTGTTCCTCGCAGCGCGGTGGAGGGGCTCCACCCGGATACGGTGAATCCATCGGTCAAGTTCGTCAAAAACTGTGAATACCGGCTGTTCCAACGCCCGGACGACGCAGTCGTGCGAGGCTATGACAAGCGCACGGAAAGTGATTTCAGCCAGGGTGGTTTGTTCTTTTCGAATTACGAGCCGATTTCGCGCGCGGATGCCACGGCGATGAGCAAGGACGCGATTCGGTTCGAACAATTCACCTCGCCGATGCGTAAAACCATCACCGCGTTTGTCGATGGTGAGCACCCTGCCTATATTGTGAGTTCGCACTTGCCGCGGATTGTCGATGGCAAGCCGACGAAGAACCCGAGGTATCTGCAGAATCGCCCGGATCTGGAGGATCCGCGTTCGGGATATCTCGCGTTGATGGGAGCGCGGCTTTTCCGGCGTTTGCCCTTGGAAGCTGCCGTTCTCAAGCCTGTGACATCGGTGCTGGCAGGGCGCCGCAACAACCCACCGGATGAGGCCGCCGGAATCCGGGCGCTCGCGGTGTATAATCCGATTCACTATCAGGAGTTACCCGAGTTGTTCATGGATTTCATCGCCTCACTCACGGGGAAGAGTCCCTCGACCACCGGTGCGGGCAGTGAGGGCGCTCTTACCAAAGGTCCATTCAATGCGATCCTTCCGATTCACGACGTCAATGCTTCGCTCGTTTCATTTCTCCTTACCCATTACCACGGGTTCACCAGTGCGGCGGGTCACATCGGGCGCAAATATCGCTTCGATCACGACATCAGCCTGCTTGTCCCGGAAATCTGGTCGCGGATGTTCATCCCGGAGCGCGAGCCGCAATACCTCATCGCGAATGACTATCTTGAAAAGCTCGAAGACTTTGAGCACGAGGGGAAACTCATCCAGGCGAGCCGCCTGGGTTACCGCATCACCGAGAAATTCGTGACCACCTTTTTCGGGCGGATGTTCTCAGCGGCGGAGACCGTTTTCAGCGGGGATATGCTGCGCCCGGAACTCCAGTCGATGGAGGACTTCATCGACGGGCTGGACAACATCATCGAAACCCAGCGCCGCGTGGCCCTCAATTATTTCATCGATGGAAGTGTGGAGGCTGCCTGTCCGCCGCTCAGGGCGCTGCTTCACATCATGGCCTACGGCGAGTTTGAAGGGAAAACCATCACGGACCCCGCGATCCGGCAGCTCTTCACCCGTGAGGCCTTGATGGAGTCCGACTGGTATCAAGCGCGGCTCGATGCCAAGGCGCGTGTCGATCAGGCGCTCTGGGCCCGTCATGTGGCCTATCTCGAAGGATTCCTGACCAAGCCGAACTACCAGGGCGAACTCAGGCGCTTGAATGTCCACGAGCGCATCGCCAAGGCGAGGGCCACACTGGATCATGTGAAATCCCCCGCCTACCGGGAGAGTCTGGTCGGGATGATCGGTGCGGATCCGACGCTTGTCTGATGGTGTGGCGGCAAAAAATCTTGATCGGGCTTCGGATCCGTCGTTCCTGAGTCCATGTGGCGTTTGCTTTTATTCATCTCCGCTCTCTGTCTGGCCGCTGCGCTGATCGCGCGGTGGTTTTTCGGGATGCGGGTGCTGGCAGATGAAGGGAAACGAGCCTGCCGCTGTGATTTGGCCACCTGGATGCCATTGGCGGATGACTCAGCCGTGCTGCACCGGGCGGAGGATTCGGCGGCGGAGTTCGGGCGGCAACTTCGTGCCAAGGCCTTGGCGGAGTGGCGCGACTCAGACCCCAAGGCCGCGGCGGCGAGGGAAAACTCGCGGCGTTTCGGCATGGCTGTGCCACCCTTGAGTGGTTTGGTCGCGGTATTTGCGGTTCTTGTTGCCAAGATCCCGGTCATGGGGGGGATTTCCGTGTTGCTCGCGGCCACCGCCTTGGCATCGGTGCTAGGTGTGCTCTCACTCGCTCCCGAGCTCGCGGCGATCACCCGCGAGGCGAAAAAACTGCGGACCGCAAAAAATTTCCCCCGCCGGGACGATGAGGACGCCGTCATCCGCTGTGCGGTGGCCCACGCCTGGAAAGAAACCCTGCCTCCCATCCTGGGTCTGCTCCAGCGCTAGGCGGGTATCGCGGGCGGGGCTTCCAGCGGCCAGGATCCGAAGCGCGAGGGATCGAAGGAAGCGGCTTGGATGAAACAACCCGCGTATTGCAAATCCATCCTTTTGCCTTTGCGTTGAGACGGGAATGCCATACGAAGGGGCCCTCGCTGCATGAGATTGTTCCGCATCCTTACCATCAAAGAACTCAAAGGGTATTTCCTGACGCCGTTTGGCTGGGTGGTGCTGGCCTTTGTTGCCATCATGCAGGGTGTCGCGCTTTCCACCGCCATGAAGGGGTTTCGCGACACTCCGGTGAAGGACAGTTTGATTTATGTGACGTTTCACTCGCCGCTTTTCTGGTTCTATTTCCTGTTCATTTTCCCGCTGATCACCATGCGGCTTTTTTCCGAGGAAGAGCGCTCGGGCACGCTGGAGACGCTTTTGACCGCCCCGGTGCGGACTTGGCAGGTGGTTTTTTCGAAATACACTGCGGCGATGATCTTCTACACGACGCTCTGGATCCCGGCGTTGATCCAGTTCAAGATGTTTGAATGGGCGACGGACCTTCCGCCCGCTTGGACGGCAGGGGCGCTGGGGGGGATTTTTACGATTCTGATGCTCATGGGCGCGGCCTTTACGGCGATCGGTTGCCTGGCGTCCGCGCTGACATCAAGCCAAATCATCGCGGGGATTTTCACCATCGGGATGTTGGTGATTCAGTATTTTCTGGGTTTCGTGACGATCATCTGGGGTGAGTCCTTCGTGGGAGCACCGTTTTTTCAATACCTGTCGTCCCAGGCGCATCTGCATTATTTCGCGTCGGGGTTGTTTGACACCCGGCCGGTGGTCTATTTTCTGAGCCTGGCAGTTTTCGTAATTTTTCTCACCTATCAAGTGGTGGACTACCGCCGTTGGCGCCGCTGATTTTTACCCATGTCTGAAACTTCTTTGAAACCCACCGCACCATCCGCCCGGCCGCTCAACCGGTGGGGGCAAGGCACGCTGTCGGTGCTGCAGGTGGTCTTTTTGGCGCTGATTCTCATCGCACTCAATTACCTCGCCACCAAATACTTCAAGCGCCTCGACCTGAGCCGAGAGGCGGCTTACACGCTTTCGCCTTCCACCCGGAATTACCTCAAAAGCCCGGACTTGGCCAAGCGGGAGAAGCCGGTCCGCTGGATTTTCATGTTCCGGCGGACTTCGCCGTTTTACGAACGGGTGCGCGCGCTCGCTGAGGAATACGAGCGGCTTTCCAACGGGAAAATCGACCTGGAAATCGTCGATCCGCTGCGCAGTTCGGATCGCACTCAGGAAATCACCGCAACCTACGGTCTGCCGCTCACCAAGGATCTCATCGTGATCGACGCCCGGCTTGACGACAGCTTGATCTCTAACGAGGACGCCAGTGGCAACCGGATTCTCAACCCGAACGTGAAGCTGGTGGTCGCGGAAGACATGGCGCTCTTTACCACAGCGGATACCAAGCGCAAGGTGACGGGATTCCAAGGCGAGGACGTGATGACGGCGCGCCTGGTCGAGTCGCTCGAAGGCCGCGCCCGCAAGGTCTATTTCCTTGCGGACAAAAGCCGCCTCGACGGGGAAGGGGAGAACTCACCGCTCAAATCACTGGCCAGCACCCTGCTTTTCCAGAACATCGAGCTTCAGGGAATCAATCTATCCGGCCTCGATCAAATTCCTGCGGATGCGGAGGGGGTGGCTCTGGTGGCACCCAAGTATGATTTCACCGATGAGGAGTTGCGGACCCTGGAGAGCTACTGGAATCGCCCGCGGTCCGCGCTGTTGATCTTGCTGAAGCCGGGCGACACGCCACCCAAGTTGCGGACTTTCCTGCGCGGCTACGGCGTGACTCCCCGGCGGGATCGCATCATCACGATGGTGGATCAGCGCATCGATACCGTCACCCGCGGCTTTTTCACCCCTGGAATCGATTTCACCAAGGATCTCGCCGGCCAAACGACCGTCTTCGAAGGCGCGAGTTCATCGCTTGAAGTCCGTGAGGGCGCTGAGGATCTGATGAACCGCCAGATCAACCCGGTCGGCCTCATCCAAGCAGCTGCCGGATTCTGGGGGGAGACGAAGTTTGGTGAAAAAAATACTGCCTTTGATGAAAAGGAAGACACCAAGCCGCCCCTTTACATCGCTGCCTGCATCACCCGTGGCGCTGCGAACGATGACCGCTTCGCCGAGGATACCTCGCGCATGGTGGTGATCGCAAATACGGACTTCCTCTCACCCGACAAACAGCTCGCCGAGAACATCGACTTCCTCGCCTCATCCGCCAACTGGCTCATGAATCGCCAATCACTCATCGGCATCGGCCCCCGGTCGTTAGGGACCTATAAACTGCCGATTCTCGAAGCCCAGGTATCCTTCATCAACCGGGTGAATCTCTTTTTCATCCCCGCGTTTCTCATCCTGATCGGAGCCTTCGTCTGGTCGTCACGTCGAGCCTAACAGGAATCATGCGCTCCCTTGGATTCACTGTGATTCTCGCCCTCCTCGCCGTTTTTGTAGGGGGCTTGGCAGCTTGGCGGTGGTTTGAAGGAGGCTTCGATTCCCTGTTAGGTGCGCCGCCGACGCCCGTCGGGCAGCGGCTCTACACCGGGTTTGCCCCTGCGGATGTCAAGTCCATCCAAATCTCGCAAGCCGGGGTCGATGCCAGTTTCCAGCTCGGCCCTGATGGTTGGCAGGCCACCAACCCGTGGCAGGACCGCATGGACCCGCGGGCGGCAGTGGGTATCATCAATTTTACGCTCGGTCTGCGTGTCGAAGATTTCGCCGGGCGCGATGAAATCGATATCCAGAAAGCCGGCCTCCGCGATCAGGAAATCAACATCCTCCTCGAAGACGAAAATCAGAAACCCCTGGCACGCTATAAGATCGGCCGCCGCACCCCGTGGCTAGCGACCGTCCAGGACCTCTCCGACCCCGTTCCCACCGTTTTCATTCAACCCCGCGACGCCAATCGTAAGCGCCACATTTACGCCTGCACGGGGGATATTTCGTCGCTTTTTAAAGAGCGTCTGAAGTTCCTCCGCGATCATCATCCCCTGTATTTCAATCCCACCACACTTCAAAAAATCAGGATCCAGGCGGAACAGGGCGAGCTCACGCTTGCACGCGAAACCCCAAGCAGCCCGTGGCGGGTCATCAAACCCATGAATCTAGCCACTGATCCCAAGGCCATGAAGGCGCTGCTGGAGGGGCTTTATGAACTGCAAGCGGTCAAGGTCTCCGACCGCGCGGCTGTCACCCTGCCGACCCATGGCAATCTCACAAATTCCCGAAAAATCTCCCTGCTCAGCTTCGGCAAGGAAACCGAGACCCTGCTCGACATCTTCCCGCCGGAGACGCCGGAAAGCCGCGATGTCCGTGCCACCGTCAGTGACCGCCCGGGAGCGGTGCTTGACCTGCCGCTCAAGCCCGAGCCGAACCTCGTCTCTCTATCAGACCTGCCACTCGCCATCAATGATCTCCGCGACTCCACCCTCACCAACCTGAACATCGCATCGCTCCGGGGGATCTTAATCTCACCCTCCACCGGCGCGGAAATCCTCATTTCCCGCACTCCTCCGCAACCCTGGATGGCAACCATCGCCGGCCAAACGCAGGAGGCCAATGAAGAACGGCTCTTCACCTTGCTGAAGACCGTGACCGAGGGCCGTGCCAGCGGCTTTGAAACGGATGCCGCCACCGACTTCACCCCTTGGGGGCTCGATCAGCCCATCCTCAAGCTTCACTTCCTCGGCGAGGATAACCAAGGCTTGGAACTCAACTTCGGCATCGATGGCAAGGGCGGAAATTTCGTCAACCGCACCGGGAGCCCCACGGTGATGCGGATCGATGAAGCGATCCGCGCGGCCATTCCCGTCCGTGCCTACGAGTGGCGACAGTCCCGCCTCTGGTCGCTCGCCCAAAGCAACCTCATCGCGATCGAGCGGAAACTGGGAGACCAGCCCACCCTGACCCTGCGCTATGACGCCAGCGGCGAGTGGACGGCCAGCCGGGACACCCAGGATATCACCTCGGTCTTGGACCCAGCCCGCGCGAACTATGTCATGGAAAGCCTCCAGGCGCTCAAGGTCGCCCGCTGGCTTGCTCACGATGATATCTCTGCGACCAAGGCACTCCTTTCCCCGTCCCTGCAGATCAAGGTTTACGAAAAGGAAACCAACGACGATATGGAACTCACCGGTGTGCGCCTCCGCGAAGTGAGCATCGCCCCCGCGACTCCAGGGGCCAATCCCGGATTCTACTACGGCCGCCTCGGAAGTGACCCCCATCCCTTTCTTCTCGATCGCGATACCTATCAGAAGCTTGCCACCGAGTTCCTCGAAAAATAGCCTCTCCAGGCACCCTGGGATTGCTTCCCTCCGGCTGCCTTGCATACTCTCTACAGGAAACGAATGCTCACTCTTTTAAAAATCCGCAATCTCGCCCTCGTCGATGAACTCGCATGGGAACTAGGCGCAGGCCTCATCAGCGTCACCGGCGAAACGGGTGCCGGTAAATCCGTGATCGTCGGCGCGCTTAAACTCGTTCTCGGCGAGCGTGCCGAGAAGTCGCTCATCCGCACCGGTGAGGATTCCTGCTCCGTCGAGGCGGTCTTCGAGCTCAGCGACCCCTCTGAAATCAATGCGGTGCTCGAAGACGGGGGCCTCCCGCCGTGCGATGACACCCAGCTCATTATCCGCCGCGTCATCGGCCAAAGCGCGAACCGCCAATTCATCAACGACTCACCCGTCACCCTCACCCTCCTCAAACGCCTCGGCGAACACCTGGTGGATCTCCACGGCCCTCACGATCACCAATCCCTCCTCTCCATCGAGCGCCAACTCGCCATGTTGGACGCCTATGCCAACGCCGACTCCGCAGTCTCCCATTACCGCGAAACCTACCGCGCCTGGCGGGCGAAAGCGGTGGAACTCGAGGAAATCCAACTCGCGGAAAATGCCAGCGAACAAGAACTCGACCTCCTGCGCTACCAACTCCAGGAAATCGACAGCGCCCACTTGAAACCCGAGGACGAGCATGACCTCGAAGACCGCTGGCGTCGTGCCTCCAACTCAACCCGCCTCGTCGAAGCCGCCGCCGCTGCCGTCACCGCCCTCAATGGCGAGGATGGAATCCTCGAGCGCCTTTCCGAAGTCCAGCGCCTCGTCAGGGACTTGGAAAAACTCGACCCTTCCATCTGCGAGCGCACCGCTTCGCTAGAGACCGCCTGTCTCGAACTCCAGGACCTGGAAAGCAACCTCGCCGACTATGCCGACGAACTCGACATCGACCCTGCCGAGGCGGCGTCGCTTGAAGAACGTGTCAATCTGTTAGAGTCGCTCAAGCGCAAATACGGCCCTTCTCTCGCCGATGTGCTCGCCCGCCGGGACGCCGCCGCCGCCCGTCTCGATACCATCGAAAACCGCGGCGAAAAGCTCGAAACCCTCGCCCGCGAATTGGCCGCTTGCCGCAGCACCCTTGACGCCGCCGGCAAGGCCCTCAGCACCCTCCGCCGTAAAAGCGCCCCCCGGCTGGCCAAGGAAATCTCCAGCCAACTCAAGGATCTCGGCTTCAAGCAATCCTCCTTCGAGGCTCCTCTCAAGCCGCTCGCGGAACCCGGTCCACAGGGACTGGAGTCCATCGAGTTCCAGTTCGGGCCCAACCCCGGCGAACCGCTCCTGCCACTCCGCCAAATCGCCTCCTCCGGGGAAATCAGCCGTGTCATGCTTGCGGTCAAGTCCGCCCTGGCCGATCAGGACGCCACCCCGCTCATGGTCTTCGATGAAATCGACGCCAATGTCGGCGGCGAGGTCGCCCGGGCTGTGGGGCATAAAATGGCCGCGCTCGGGACCCGCCATCAGGTCGTTGCCATCACCCATTTCCCGCAAGTGGCCGCCATCGCCACCCATCACTTTGTCGTGCAAAAGGAAGTCAGCGCCGGTCGCACCCGCTCGCGGCTTTTCCCCGTGGTCGGTGAGACACGCATCCAGGAACTCGTCCGCATGTTAGGCGGGGGAGGGGACCAGGCCCGCGCCATGGCTGCCTCGTTACTTAAGATCTAGCAGATTTACCGTGGTTTGAAACCGATCTTCAAAGCCGTTGCAGAACCCGTAGCCACCAGCTCCGGAGAACTTGCAGCGGCTTTGGGGCTGCCCGGCAAGGAGCCGGGAATGCCACGACTTGTCATCGGTCGCCGCGAGTGGATCGCCCTACCGGACCTCGGCGTCTCGCCGCTCAACGCCAAAACCGACAGCGGCGCCCGCAGCTCAAGCATCCACGCCGAGAATGTCTCTCTCTCGGCCGATGAAAAATTCGTTGATTTCACCACCACCAATCACTTCGGCGTCAAGATCGCCTGCCACGCCTCCGTCTCGCGCATCGCCCGTGTCCGCAGCTCCTCCGGCGTCGCTCGTAAGCGCATCTTTATCCAGACCAGCGCCGTGCTCGCAGGGGGATTCCGCTGGACCATCCTCGTCAGCCTGGCGAATCGGGCCGAGATGCAGTGTCCGATGCTGCTCGGCCGCCGCGCGCTTGCCGGATACTTTCTCATCGATCCCCAAGGCGCCCATCTGCTCGGTTCCCGCCGATCTTTGAAGTCTTTTAATCCTGATAATTTATAAAAACTTGCAGGCCTACGTGATTAATTTTCAAATTACCTTTACGATCAGTAAAATTTATGGGACATGTTCCGGGTGCTGTCCCCGCATGAAAACACATCCCTACATGAAAGTGATCGCGGTCGCTTGCATGGGTGCCTTGGCATCTTGTGCAACGCCACCGGAAACCCGTAAGATGTCAGTCTCGGCATCGCCTCGTCCCACCTCCTCGCTCTCCGGCCAGGTGGTGCAGGAAGTCAACTCTTACCGCCGCAGCCACGGCAAGTCAGAGCTCCAACGTCACCCCGGACTCGACCGGCTTGCCCAGGAACACTCCGAGTATCTCCGCAATAAACGCGGAACCTTCGGCCTCAATGGCAGCAATGTCAGTCACTATGGGTTCGAAAACCGCGCCATCAACGCCCGTGAACGCTTCCAAATGGGAGCCATCAGCGAAAATGTCGGCGCCGCCAACCACCCCGGTCAAAGAGTGGCACCGGTTTTGGTAAGGCTTTGGTCCGAATCCAAGGGGCATGATGCGAATATGCGCAACAGCTGGACTCACACCGGTGTTGGCGTCGTGGTCGACAACGATGGCATGGTTTTTGCAACTCAGCTCTTCGGTTCCATCAACGAGTCCCACTACGCCAATCGAAGCCAATTCGGAACTCAATAATCCCGAATCATCCATGCCCGATCTGGCCCTCGAATCCGCCCTTCATGCCCGTGGTCTTTTCAGGATCGCCGGCATCGATGAGGCGGGGCGGGGGCCTCTTGCTGGTCCTGTCGCTGCGGCGGCGGTGATTTTACCTCAGGATTTCACCCTCGCCGGACTCGATGATTCTAAAAAAATCTCCGCCCGGATCCGCGAGTCTCTCTACCAACAGCTCACCTCGGACCCCGCAGTCTGCTGGGCGGTGGCCACCGCAAGTTGTCAGGAGATCGACCGCTTGAACATTCTCCGCGCCACCCATCTCGCCATGCGTCGTGCTGCCGAGGCGCTTGCTCCGCTCCCGGATCATTGCCTCATCGACGGCTTGCCTGTTCGGGATTTTCCTTTCCCCCACGACGCCATCGTCAAGGGCGACGGGTTATCCCTCTCGATCGCCGCCGCCAGTGTCATCGCCAAGGTAACCCGTGACCACATCATGCATCAACTCGATCGGGAGTTTCCCCAATTCGGCTTTGCGAAGCACCAGGGATATGGCACAAGAGCCCACCTTGAAGCGCTTCAGATACACGGACCTTGTTGCCATCATCGTCGGTCGTTTCAGCCGGTTGCTCAACTCACCCTGCCTCTTGACGGGACCTGACGGGAAGCCGCGGGATCGGATCTGGTTGGGCAGCTATGGCGAGCAAGTCGCCGCCGCCTGGCTTCGCTCACAGGGCTGTGTGATCCTTGCCAGAAATTACAAAAGCCCACGCCAGGGCGAGGTCGATATCATCGCCAGGGATCACAAACTTCTGCTTTTTGTCGAAGTGAAAACCCGTCAAAAAGGCGCGAAAATCCGTGGTTTCGACGCGGTGACCAAGGAGAAACAAGCGCTCATCGAGCGCGGGGCGAACTCATGGCTCAGAGAACTCCGCACCCGCCAACTTCCGTGGCGCTTCGACGTCATGGAAGTGAATGTAAAACACGGCGAGCTTCCGGAAGTGAACCACATCCGCGACGCATTTTGAAGTAACAGCAAGTGCTGCCACTCAGCGCGCGCCATCAAGGAGCGGCGGTATCCTAACCGCCGATGCGTATGGGAAAGACGATGAAAAAGAGCCTTCGCCCCATCCCATCGTCCCCTCATGCACCAGGGCAAATCGGAGTATCGCCCTTCCTTGTGGAAGAGCCAACTCGCAGGCCAGCCTTAGCGGTTGCCGCGGTCCTCTGCGCCTGACGCGGTTTTCTGTGCGCGTTTGCGGACGTTGGCATCCAGGATCCGCTTGCGCAGCCGGATGTTCAGCGGGGTGGCCTCCACCAATTCGTCAGCGTCGATGTATTCGATCGCCCGCTCCAGTGAGAAGCGCAGGGCGGGGGTAAGCTTGGACGTCTTGTCCTTGCCGGACGAGCGCATGTTGTCGAGGTGCTTTTCCTTCACCGGATTGACCGGCAGGTCACCTACACGCGGGTTCTCACCCACCAACATTCCACCGTAAACGGCATCGCCGGGAGCCACGAAAAGAATACCACGATCCTCCAAGGTCTGGAGGGAGAATGGAGTGGCTGTGCCGGCATCCATGGAAACGAGCGTGCCAGTGGTCCGGTTCTGGATTTCTCCGGCATGCGGTGCATACTCTTTGAACAAATGGGACATGATGCCGTGACCCGATGTCAGGTTGACGAGCTCGGTCTCGAAGCCGATCAAGCCACGGGTAGGGATCGTCGCCTGGATGAACACGCGGCCCGAGGCCTCGGTATCCATGTGCTCCATCAGACCCTTGCGGTTCATCAAAATCTTCAAAATCCCCTGGGTGTAGTCGCCCGGAGCTTCGACGTAGAGGGTTTCATACGGTTCGAGCAGTTTGCCCTGCTCGTCGCGACGGAAAATCACCACCGGACGGGAAACCAATACTTCGAATCCCTCACGGCGCATCTGCTCCACCAACACCGCAATCTGCATCGCGCCACGAGCGGATACGTTAAACACGCCGGAGGTATCCGTGTCTTCCACGGTGATCGAGATGTTCGTCTTCAACTCGCGCATCAAGCGGTCGCGAATGGCGCGTGATGTCACATGCTTGCCTTCTTTGCCCGCAAGCGGACCGTCGTTGATCGAAAACTGCATCGAAACCGTCGGCGGGTCGATCGCAACGAACGGCAGCGGCTCTTGTTCCGCAGTGCCGGCGATGGTTTGGCCGATGTCGATGTCTTCAATGCCAGCAGCGATACCGACGATGCCGCCCGCGCCGCAGCCGTCTGAGTCGGCCGTGGCAAGACCCGAGTAGGTGAAGGTCTTCAAAACCTTGGACTGCACCTTGGTTCCGTCCTGACGGAGAAGGAAAACCGTGTCGCCCTTCTTCACGCTGCCGCCGAGAACCTTGCCAACGGCGACCCGGCCGACGTATTCATCCCACTCGATGTTGGAGACCAACATCAGGAATGGAGCATCCGGGTCAGCCTTCGGGGCTGGAATGTGCTCGACGATCTTTTTCAGCAGCGGAATGCAGTCGATGCGCTCGTCATCCGGCTCGTCCATGAAATATCCATCCCGCGCCGAACCGTAGCAGAACGGGGCATTGAATTGCTCCTCATCCGCATCAAGATCGAGGAAAAGTTCCAGAACCTGGTCGCGGACCTTTTCCGGTGTGGCAAGCGGGCGGTCGATTTTGTTGATGACCACGATCGGCTTGAGGCCTTCTTGCATGGCCTTGCGCAGAACGAAGCGTGTCTGCGCCTGAGGTCCGCCCGAGGCATCCACCACCAGCAGCACTCCATCGACCATTTTCATCACGCGCTCGACCTCGGCTCCGAAGTCGGCGTGGCCCGGAGTATCGACGATGTTGATCGTGTAGCCCTCCCAGTGAATGGCGGTGTTTTTCGCCTTGATGGTGATGCCCTTCTCCCGTTCCAGGTCCATGGAGTCCATGGCGCGTTCGGTCGTGGCTTGGTTTTCACGGTAAGTGCCGCCGGCTTGCAAGAGCTGGTCAACAAGCGTGGTCTTCCCATGGTCAACGTGGGCAATAATGGCGAGATTTCTAATTTTCAATGACATGGGATCGATGGGATAAATGCGGCCTCCGTGAGAAGGGGGGCGGGCTATGCACGGTTTTCACGCAGATGGCAAGGCGGGATTCCGGGTAAATTTCCAAAAACCCGTAAATTCCACGAAATCCGGGCTTCTCAAAGCGGCGGCAGAGTTGCCCGGACCCATCCTTGCAATGCAGGTAAAGAGAAAAACCAAGTTCCAGCCGGAACTCGTCTCCCAGGCCTCGTGCGCCGCCATCCCGCAACCGCAACAGGAACAAAATCGGCACGAATCCAAACCATCTTCCCGCCGCCTCGAAAGTTTTTTCAGAAATTTTTCAACCAAGGAGGGCCTTCCGGTCGCGAACGACGATTCCGATGCAAGCCCGTCATGAGGATTTTTCCGGGCCTTCAATTTGATCATTTCGAGTCACTTGAGGATGACTTGCGAAATTGGAATCTGATTTTTCCCGAAGTGAAGAAGCTTCGGCTTATGAGTGGAATTAATGCAAATGGGTAGTGAAGATGATCGAGGGGAAATTCAGAAAATCAGGAAAAAATAACGGCACGGCAGGTGCTCGTCCCTGAGGCGAGATATCAATTATTAACATGATGAAAATTAAATTA
>ERZ1022724.95-NODE-95-length-21863-cov-7.966709_pt1 | contig 21863 bp, 19 predicted proteins | sample MGYA00521091_ERZ1022724 | MGnify/ENA primary metagenome ERZ1022724 (study PRJEB33162, sample SAMN09537610) | freshwater metagenome | isolation source: freshwater | place: Canada:Alberta | collected 2017-07 | study: EMG produced TPA metagenomics assembly of the... | reverse complement strand
AATTACAACAAATTCTTAATCAGCTTGCTTGCGTAAAAAAGCTGGAATATCGTAATAATCAGCACCCTTATCCATCATGGCTTTTGCTTCAGGTGAACTATTTGCGCCCAAACGCGGCTCATTTGATTCACGATTGCTACGAAACACTTTTGGCACATCGTATTTTGCGTAATCACTGGCTGATCCCACCGGCATCGCTGGCTCAGTCGCACCTAAGGCGCTGACATTGCTAGCTGTATTTGCCATGGCAACAGTTGCGGTTGCACTTTGAGGAGCAAAAGAACTTAAATTGGCCATCATTGGAGCGCCATCGTAAGTTCCAGTTGCCTGTGTGTTGCGCCAAATAACTTCAGGCTGCTTTTCTTTGCGCTTGCCACCGTTCAAACCAGTAGCAACCACTGTGACACGCAAAGCATCACCCAAGCTTTCGTCGTAAACGGTACCGAAGATCACGGTTGCATCTTCAGCGGCATAGCCACGAATCGCGCCCATCACTTCACGAGTCTCAGACAACTTCAATGAGCGACTTGCTGTGATGTTCACCAACACGCCACGCGCGCCTGACAAATCAACACCCTCAAGCAATGGTGATGCAACGGCTGCTTCAGCGGCTAAGCGAGCACGATCCATGCCAGAAACAGTGGCCGTTCCCATCATGGCTTTACCTTGCTCACTCATCACTGTTTTAACGTCTTCAAAGTCAACGTTGATCAAGCCTTGCTCGTTGATGATTTCAGCGATACCAGCAACCGCGTTGTGCAATACATCATCTGCACAACCAAAGGCCTTGTCCATCTCAGCATCTTCACCCATGACTTCGAATAGTTTTTCATTAAGAACAACAATCAATGAATCTACGTAGTTTTCAATTTCATGAGCACCAGCCTCAGCCACTTTGCCCCGCTTAGCACCTTCAAAATCAAATGGCTTGCTGATCACGCCAACAGTCAAGATACCCATTTCTTTGGCAACTTGAGCAACCACTGGGCCTGCACCCGTGCCTGTACCACCACCCATACCAGCAGTGATAAATACCATGTGTGCACCTTGCAATGCATCAGCAATGCGTGCCTTAGCTTCAATCGCAGAAGATGCGCCCACTTCAGGTTTGGCACCAGCACCCAAACCCGTTGCACCCAACTGAATATTGACGCTTGCTTTAGAACGTTGAAGTGCACCTGCATCAGTATTCATGCAAATGAAATCAACACCTTGTACACCGCGACGAATCATGTGCTGCACAGCATTACCGCCTGCACCGCCCACACCGACCACCTTGATAATGGTCTTACCCGCCGGTTCTGCATCTAACATTTCAAATTCCATACTACCTCCTTATAACTACGGTTGACGACGACAAAAATAAAACTAAAAATTCTTTTAATACTTTTTGATTCTTAAAAATTTCCCATGAACCACTCGCGCATACGCGCCACAACGTTTTGTACTGTTCCTGATTGAGCAATTCGGCGACCACGCACCAACTGCACACGCCCCTCCATCAACAAACCTAAGCCTGTTGAATAACGTGGACTTCTTAAAATTTCACTCAAATGTCCCTTGTATTCAGGGAAACCAACGCGCGCTGGTTTAGCAAAAACCTCTTCTGCTAGCTCAACCACACCCGGCATCAAAGACGTGCCACCAGTCAAAACAACTCCTGAAGAAACCAAATCTTCCATCCCTGATTCACGCACCACTTGACGAACCAAACTCAATAACTCTTCAACACGTGGCTCAATCACGGCAGCCAATGCTTGGCGTGACATTGCACGAGCTTCACGATCACCAACACCTGGGACCTCAATGGTTTCGTTCGGATTGGCCATGCTTTGGCGAGCAATGCCAAAATGAATTTTTAAATCTTCCGCATCGATGGTCGGAGTGCGTAAAGCCATCGCAATGTCATTGGTGATTTGATCGCCAGCAATTGGAATGACTGCGGTGTGACGAATGGCGCCCTGACTAAAAATGGCGATATCAGTGGTACCACCACCAATGTCCACCAACACGACGCCCAATTCTTTTTCATCTTCAGTTAAGACAGCAACGCTTGAAGCCAATGGCTGCAAAATCAGATCATTCACTTCTAAGCCACAACGGCGCACGCACTTCACAATGTTCTGCGCAGCACTCACCGCACCAGTCACAATGTGCACCTTGACCTCAAGACGAATACCGCTCATACCAATCGGTTCACGCACATCCTCTTGTCCATCAATGATGAATTCTTGAGTGAGGATGTGAAGAATTTGTTGATCCGTTGGAATGTTGATCGCCTTGGCTGTCTCAATCACTCGCTCAACGTCACCAGCTGATACTTCTTTGTCACGGATGGCAACCATGCCTGTTGAGTTAAAGCTATGAATGTGGTTTCCAGCAATGCCTGTGAATACTTGAGCAATGCGACGATCAGCCATCACTTCAGCTTCTTCAAGCGCTTTTTGAATAGACTGAACCGTGGCTTCAATGTTAACGACCACGCCTTTTTTCAACCCCTTAGAACTGACTTGACCTAAGCCCACCACATTGAATTGACCATCTGGATTTAATTCGGCCACCAAAGCAACCACTTTGGATGTACCAATATCCAAACCAACAATTAAATCTTTAGTGTCTTTACTGATAACGCTCACAGTTTTTTTCCTATATTGATGGCATAGCCATTGGCATAACGAAGGTCAATTGAATCCACTCGCTGACCCCATTTCTCCTGAACCTGCGGCCAACTTTTAATCAAACGTTCAACACTTAATTGAATTTGTTTTGAATCACGCTCATCGAGCTCTCGACCCAATTCAATGTTCAAGTTATTACTCAACTTAACTTTCCAGGCGTAGCGGGACGAAAGCTCAAGACTCTTCACGCTCGCTTGCCATGGCTCAAACCAAAGATTCAATTGTTGGTATTTTCTGAAGACATCTTTATTGCTACCCTCAGGACCACTGAACCTCAATAATGAAGATCCATCTTCTGCTTCTGCCATATTTGCTATAAATACTTCACCATAGGTATTGATCAAGCGAGGTGTATCACCAACCCATACACCCAAAGCCTGATGCTCTTCAATCGCCACCACAATGCCGTTAGGCCATTCACGTCGAACGCTTGCTCGACGAACCCAAGGCATGGTTTCAAAAGCTTGTCTGGCCTGGTCCAAACTAATCGTGAAGAAATTACCTTTCACTTGATCTAAAGCTCGGGTTTTAACTGTTGGCAAATTCACATGCTTGAGCTCACGGCCATCCAATGACTCAATCGTTAAATGATTCAAAGTGAATGCTGGTTTTTGACCCAACCAAAATAGAAGCCATCCGCATGTCACTAACAAAGCAATCAACAACAACAAATTAGCCATCGCACGCATCATCTTGGCGTGATTCCAGATCGGGCCAAACACAGTGGCACTCACAGAACCTAAGAAACCGAAGATGATGCGCAAGAATTTCATGAATGAACACCTGCCTTGCTTAATAACCACAAGACCAAATCAGCGTATTCAACCCCAGCTGCTTTAGCAGCCATTGGCACCAAAGAATGGCCTGTCATACCAGGGGCGGTATTCATCTCTAATAAATAAGGTTGATTGGTCTTGCGATCAATCATCACATCTGCACGACCCCAACCTTTACAACCCAAAGCACGGTAAGCACTCAAAGCAAGCTCTTGTACTTTTGCCTCAAGGGCTAAATCCAAGCCCGTAGGGCACAAATACTTGGTGTCGTCTGAAAAATATTTGTTGTGATAATCGTAGTTGGAGTCTGGGGCCACGATTCTGATGACAGGCAAGGCGCGCGCACTCTCACCATCACCCACAATTGGACAAGTCAATTCCTCTCCGATGATGCATTGCTCGGCCATCACATCACGATCAAGCTTGGCTGCCAATGCATACGCCGCTGGCAAATCTTCAAGCTTTGTGACCTTACTCAAACCAAGCGATGAACCTTCTCTGGCTGGTTTAACAATGATAGGCAAGCCAAGCTCTTGAACAATTTTTTGCCAATCACTTTTTGCACTTAACATTGCAAATTGAGGTGTGGCCAAGTTAAAACTGGACCACAAGCGCTTGGTAGCTTGTTTATCAATCGCCAGTGCAGAAGCCAAAACACCACTGCCGGTATAAGGCAAATTCATTTGCTCTAAGAGACCTTGCATCGTGCCGTCTTCACCATAACGACCATGCAAAGCAATGAAGACTCGATCAAATTTCTGCGCTGCCAACTCTGTGATTGCTTGTTGGCCTGGGTCAAACGCATAAGCATTCACACCCTTTGAAATCAAAGCATCTAAAACACCTTTGCCAGACATCAAAGAAATATCTCTTTCGCCAGATTTACCACCGAGCAATACGCCGACCTTGCCCAATGCAGCGACATTCACTTGCGCCAAATCTTTTTGGACCGTTTCGCTCCAATTCATCAGATTAGGCATTTACGCCTCCCGCTAACTTTCCAGGAACCGCAGAGATGGATCCTGCGCCCATGGTGATGATCACATCACCATCACGTGCCATGCTCATCACCAAATTTGGTAATTCATTCACATCTTTCACAAACTTGGTATTGGCAACATCCAATAAACGATCAACCTCTTTGGCCTTTGCCAAAGTTTTGATCAAAGCTTCACCATCAGCCCCTGCAATGCGGGCTTCACCAGCTGGATACACTTCTGTCAAAGCCAAAGCATCAACTCCTTGCAGAACTTTCACAAATTCACCAAAGCAGTCGCGCGTTCTGGTGAAGCGATGTGGTTGGAATGCCAGTAATAATCGACGGCCTGGGAACGCACCTCTGGTGGCAGATAGTGTTGCTGCCATCTCTACTGGATGATGACCATAATCATCAATCACCGTGCATGTACCACCCTGAGGCAACTTCACCTCTCCATAACGCTGGAATCGACGGCCAACACCGTGGAACTCTTTTAGAGCCTTAACGATTGCCGCATCACTCACACCCAACTCAGTGGCAATCGCAATGGCTGCCAGAGCATTACGCACATTGTGTAAGCCTGGTAAATTCAATGTGACCTTCAATGGTCCTGGTGTATCACCATGACGACGCACTGTGTGGCGCAAAGCTGTGAAATGCATTTGAGGTCCATCAGCAACAACATCAATGGCACGCACATCGGCATCTTCAGATAATCCATACCCAAGAATCGGTTGTGAGACAAACGGCAAAATATCGCGCACGTTTTGATCATCGACACACAGCACCGCCACACCATAAAACGGCATGCGCTGTGTGAATTGCACAAAAGCTTGTTTTAACTTGGCCATGTCATGCTGATAAGTGTCCATGTGATCAGCATCAATGTTGGTGATCACCTCAATCACTGGCAACAAGTTCAAAAAGGATGCGTCTGATTCATCGGCTTCAGCCACAATAAAATCACCCGTGCCCAAGCGAGCATTTGCACCAGCAGAAGTTAACTTGCCACCAATCACAAACGTTGGATCCAAACCACCTTCGGCCAAGACTGATGCCAATAAACTGGTTGTGGTTGTTTTGCCATGAGTGCCTGCAATGGCAATACCCTGCTTTAAGCGCATCAACTCACCAAGCATCACAGCTCTTGGCACAATTGGAATGCGAGCCGCGCGTGCCGCCAAGACTTCTGGGTTATCACCCGTTACAGCGGTTGAAATAACCACGGCCTCTGCACTGCCCACATTCTTGGCATGATGGCCAATGGTGATTTCCGCACCACACTCACGTAATCGTTTGGTGGTTGCACTTTCAGCCATGTCTGAGCCACTCACCTTGTAACCAAGATTGAGCAACACTTCGGCAATACCGCTCATGCCTGCACCGCCAATACCTACAAAATGAATTTGATGAAGAATGTGCTTCATGACTGGACCACTCTCTTAGATAACATTTGACATATTTCTGCAACATCTTTGGTTGCATTTGGCTTAGCCTGACTCAAGGCACGCTCAGCCATTTTTGTTAATTCTGTGCGATCAACCGTTTGCAAATAGGCTGCCAATGAAGTTGCTGTCATATCAACTTGTGGCATCAGCACCGCAGCACCTGCGTCTGAAAGAAATTTCGCATTTGAAGTTTGATGATCATCCACAGCGAATGGGAAAGGCACGAGATAAGATGCCACACCAACTGCTGAGATTTCTGCAACTGTCATCGCGCCCGCTCGGCAAATCACCAAATCTGCTTTAGCGTAGGCAGTAACCATGTCATCAATGAATGGCACAACGTCTGCCTCCACATTCAAGCCGGCGTATTTTTGACGCAATTGATCTAGGTGCTTCTCACCTGCTTGATGGATCACGGATGGTCTAGATTCAGCTGGGATTTTTGCAAGGGCTTCGGGCACCACTTCATTCAAAGCTGCAGCACCCAAACTGCCGCCCACCACCAAAATCTTCAAACGACCAGATCTTGCAGAGTAACGGGTTTGTGGAGATTCAATTTGACTCATGCCAGCACGCAGTGGATTACCTAACCAAACTGCGCCAGGCAATGCATTTGGAAATGCGCACAATGTTTTATCGGCAACTTTTGCTAATACTTTATTGGCTAAACCAGCGATTGAATTTTGCTCATGCAGCACCAATGGCTTACCCAATAAAACACTCATCATTCCAGCTGGGAATGTCACATAACCACCCATACCTAAGACAACATCTGGTTTTACGCGACGCAAGACCTGAATGCTCTGCCAAAAAGCTCGCAACAAATTAAATGGTAATAACACCAACGTTTTGATTCCTTTGCCTCTTAAGCCGCCAAACTGAATTGATTCAAAGGCAAAACCTCGAGGCGGTACCAAGCGATACTCCATGCCCTTGGCATTACCTAACCAAGAAACATTCCAGCCTTGTTCGCGCAAATACTCTGCCACAGCCAAGCCTGGGAAAATATGACCGCCAGTGCCACCAGCCATGACCAATAAAGTGGGTGAGTGGGTCATAACTTGCCACCTCTCATCAACACTCTGTTTTCCACATCAATCTTTAGCAAGATGGCAATCGCCACCGCATTCATCATCAAACCTGATCCGCCAAAACTCACAAAAGGCAATGTCAAACCTTTGGTAGGCAGCAGCCCCAAGTTAACGCCCATGTTGATGAATGCTTGCCAGCCAATCCAAATAGCAATCCCTTTTGCAACCAAACCTGCAAAGCTTCGATCCAATTGCAAAGCGGTTCTACCAATCAAGAAAGCGCGTCGAATGATCCAATAGAAAATACCGATGACCACAGCAACACCTACAAATCCCAACTCTTCACCAATCACAGCCAAAATGAAATCCGTATGAGCTTCAGGTAAGTAATGGAGTTTTTCAATGCTTCCACCCAAACCAACCCCAAACCACTCACCACGACCAAACGCCATCAATGAATGCGTCAATTGATAAGCTTTGCCAGCCGCATATTCCACGTTCCAAGGATCAAGGTAAGCAAAAATACGCTGCCTTCTAAATTCAGAAAAGATGATGATGGAAGCAAAACTACCAATAGCCAATACTGTCAGCGCACCAAATAACTTGGCATTGATGCCGCCTAAAAATAAGATGCCCATGGCAATCACAGCAATCACCATGAAAGCGCCCATGTCAGGTTGCAACAAAAGCAACACGCCCACCGCTATCACCGCAGCGCCCATCGGTAATAAACCTTTAACAAAAGTATGCAAATACTCTTGACGTTGCACGGTGTACCAAGCTGCAAATAAAACAACGGCTAACTTCATCAATTCTGATGGTTGGAAATTCGTAATGCCCAAGGAAATCCAGCGACGAGCCCCATTGACACCCTTACCAATTCCTGGAATCAAGACCAAAATCAGCAGAATGAAAGCCAAGGCAAAGATTGCGGGTGCTAGACGATCCCAAACCTTGAGCGGTACTTTGAATGCAAGAACACCAACCGTGAAAGCAATCACTATTGAAATGGCGTGCCTGATTAAAAAGTGACTGCTGCTGTATTTGGAATACTTAGGGCCATCTGGCAAAGCTATTGATGCTGAATAAACCATCACCAGACCCAATGTCACGAGAATCAAAACAGCCCATAACAAAGGTTGGTCATACTCCATCATGCGCGAGCGAGTCGGACGAACAACAGTTGTAGCGTCTCGCAATCCCAAGCGAAAATCTTCGAACCCTTCTTTGATGCCACCTTTGACACCACTGATGCCATTGGCGCTGAAACGTTTGAAGAATTGAATCATGCGCTCACCTGACCTTTCAAGCTAGCTAACTCATTCACAGCATCAATGAAGACTTGAGCGCGATGCGCGTAATCTTTGAACATGTCAAAACTTGCACAAGCTGGCGATAACAAGACCAAGTCACCTGATTCTGCGATTTCAGAAGCTAACTCAACAGCTTGGTCTAAAGTTTCTGCATCACGAATGGTGATTCCTGATGACCTCACCGCATCTCTAATGGAGGGCGCATCTCTACCAATCAAAATGACAGCTTTGCCGTGACGCGCCAGCGCTTGACTCAAAGGAGAGAAATCTTGACCCTTACCCTCACCACCTGCGATCAAAATGATTTTTGCTCGTGAATTAGAGCCTGATTGGCCTAAACCATTCAGAGCTGCTAAGGTGGCGCCCACATTAGTGCCCTTACTATCATCGATGTATTCAACACCTTCAACAATGGCAACTGATTGCATGCGATGTGGCTCACCCGTGTATTCACGCAAGCCATGTAGTAAGGGTCCCATCGGGATATCAATCGCAGTGCACAAAGCCAAAGCTGCCAAGGCATTGCTGGCGTTATGTCTTCCTTTGATGCGCAAAGCATCTGCAGGCATCAAACGTTTCAATCTCAAAGGCTCATCATCCACATCCGCTTTTTTACGACGGCGCTTTGCTTTTAATTCAAGAGCTTCGGCATCAGGCTCAGCCCACACCAACCAATCGATGCCACCCGCGGCTGTGTCATGAAACACACCAAACGAATCTTCTTCACCAGGCGCTTCAACACCAAAAGTAATCGTACGAAGCATATCCATATCGGACGGCATGTTCATCACGATGTCATCATCGCGATTCAATACTGCAATCGTATTAGGGCTGAATATTCTGGCCTTGGCTGCTGCATATTGCGAGAAATCACCGTGCCAATCCAAATGATCTTGAGTCACGTTCAAAACAGTCGCGGCATCAGCATGAAGACTATAGGTGTGCTCAAGCTGGAAACTAGAAAGTTCTAAAACCCAAACATCTGGCAATTCTTCAATATCTAATAATTTATCTAAAGCAGCTGGGCTGATATTGCCTGCAACCGCTACAGATTTGCCTGCTCTTTCACACAACAAGCCCGTCAATGCAGTGGTGGTTGTTTTGCCATTAGTGCCAGTGATTGCAATCACTTTGACCTGATAGTTTTGCTCGTCTTTTAATGCCTGAATGGCTTGCGCAAAAAACTCAATCTCACTCCACACTGGAATTTCTTTTTCTGCAGCAAGAGCTAAAAATGATTGAACTGGCTCTTGCAATGGAGATAGGCCAGGACTGATTGCAATCACATTCACGCCATTCAGTAACTCTGTAGACAATCCACCAAAATGAATCTCTTTGACACCCAAGTCTTTAACCGCTTGATGATATTTTTTTGCGCCTTCAGATAACTGCTCAAGTGATCTGGTATCAGCCACAGATACTTGCGCACCCTGAGCAACACACCAACGAACCATGGCAGCACCTGACTCGCCCAAGCCAAGCACCAAGACCCTCATTGCCTGAGGGCGCTCTTTGCCAAATGGATGCTGTAATTGAATCACTTTTTTCCTATCGCAACTTCAAGCTAGATAAACCAATCAACACCAACAAAATAGTGATGATCCAAAAACGCACCACCACTTGCGTTTCTTTCCAACCACTTAATTCAAAGTGATGGTGAAGTGGTGCCATCTTAAAAATTCGTCGACCCTCGCCATAGAATTTTTTAGTGAACTTGAACCAAACCACCTGCAAAATCACTGAGACTGTTTCAGCAACAAAAATTCCGCCCATCACGAATAGAACAATTTCTTGTCTAACAATCACGGCCACAGTGCCTATGGCCCCGCCAAGAGCAAGGGCGCCAACATCCCCCATGAACACCTGGGCAGGATGGGTGTTGAACCATAAAAATGCCAAGCCAGCTCCACTCATGGCGCCACAGAAAATCATCAGCTCACCAGCGCCAGGAATATATGGAAATAAAAGATACTTGGTGTAAATCACATTACCCATCACATAGGCAAAGACACCCAAGGCTGCTCCTACCAAAATGACGGGCATGATCACCAAGCCATCTAGGCCATCTGTTAAGTTCACTGCGTTTGAACTTCCCACAATCACCAGATAGCTCAGAACAATGAAACCAAGCACACCCAGTGGGTAGCTGATTTCTTTAAAGAAAGGCACATACAAATTAGATTTTGCTGGCAGGTCAATTGAGAAGCCACTCTGAACCCAACTAATAAAGAGCTCTAAAACTTTTGAGTTATTTACTTCCGATACAGAGAATGCCAAGTAAACAGCAGCAAATAGGCCAATCAAAGATTGCCAAAAAATTTTCTCTTTAGAGGACATGCCCTTTGGATCTCGATAAACAACTTTGCGATAGTCATCAACCCAACCAATAGCACCAAAACCCAAAGTCACAATCAAAACAATCCAAATGAAACGATTAGATAAATCAGCCCACAGCAATGTTGAAATCGCAATACCAATCAAAATCAACACACCACCCATGGTTGGTGTGCCAGTCTTGACCAAATGAGTTTGTGGTCCATCAGTACGAACTGCTTGACCCACCTTCATGGCGGTTAGACGGCGAATCACCCAAGGACCAAAAAATAATCCAATCAATCCAGCAGTCAAGGTTGCCATCACCGCTCTGAGAGTGATGTAGTTGATGACTCGTAAAAAACTAAAGTCATCTTGTAGTAGTTCTGCAAGCCATAACAACATCAGTGCATCTCCTCTGCGAGAGCTTTAACCACTCTCTCCATGCGCATAAAGCGCGATCCCTTTACCAGAAGCGTCACCCCTTCATGATTTTTTCTTGCCTGTAATGATTTATTCAATTCTGTACAGAGCGCCCCAACATCAGCAAAGTGTTGCGCCGCGTTTCCCTGGCTGGCAGAAGCTTGATAGGCAACAACAGTCTCTTTACTTAAATCACCTAGAGCAAATAATTTTTGAACGCCTTTTTCTCCAGCGTATTGACCAACTTCGCGGTGGAATTCTGGACCTTGATTACCTACCTCACCCATATCGCCCAACACAAGCCAAGCCGCTGTTTTGATATTGGATAAAACATCAATGGCGGCTCGAACAGAATCAGGATTGGCGTTATAGCTATCATCAATCACGGTGATGTCATCGGCCAGCACATGCTTTTGCATTCTGCCGCTCACAGCTTGAAACGATTCCAAACCATTCTGAATCATCGCTGGCGATATCCCGGCAGCGATTGCCACAGCGGATGCCGCAACAGCATTACAAGCATTGTGATCGCCCATTATTTTTAGCATCACCTGAATATCACCTTGTGGTGTATGAATCACCATCTGACCGCTTGCTTGATCAAGCCACTCACCCCAAACTGTGGCCTTTTGATTAAATGCAAAATCAACAACGCTTCGTTGATTGGCAATTTTTTTCCAATAAGGGCTGTATTCAGAATCAGCTGGATAAACAGCCACACCACTTTGAGGCAAAGCCTCAATGGCCAAAGCATGTTCTTTCGCAACAGCGTCGACTGTTTCCATGAACTCTTGATGTTCACGTTGAGCATTGTTGATCAATGCAATGCTTGGTTTTGCGATATTTGCTAATACTGCTGTTTCGCCTGGATGATTCATGCCCAACTCAATGACTGCTAGCTCATGATTTAAATCAAGGCGCAAAAGTGTCAAAGGCAAACCAATCTCGTTATTGAAGTTACCTTGTGTTGCCAGAGCCCTATCCACACCAACAGCAGCCTCAAAAATACTTTGGATCATGCCCTTCACAGTTGTCTTGCCATTACTGCCCGTCACGATCACCAATTGCTTTAATTTGTGCTGATCACAGTATTGCTTCCATCTGCTTGATAAGAGTTGTAAAGCTTCCTGAGTGTCTTTCACAACGATGGCTGGAAAGTTTTGAGGCAATTTCTCTACAGAACTAATTAAGCAAGCCATCGCTCCTTTGGCTTGCACATCATTTAAAAAATCATGTGCGTCAAATTTTTCACCACGCAAAGCGATGAATAGATCGCCAGCCACGACTTGTCGACTATCACTGATGAATCGTTTAACAGCTTGGTCAGATGACGGCATGTTCATCAATTGAGCATCTGGCAAAAACTCTGCAATCATTGACAAGGGCATGTGTTGCATTTTTAGATTCATCAAGCAACACCTCCCATGGCCAATTGCACATGCATTCGATCAGAGAATGGGTGTTTTTTACCAGCAATTTCTTGGGTCTCTTCATGACCTTTGCCGGCGATTAAAATTACATCCTCTGGCTTGGCCTGTCTGATTATTTGCAAAATAGCCGTGGCGCGATCAGCATTGACCTGAGCTTTTTCTGGCTCAACAAAACCACTCAAGATATCAGCCATGATTTTTTCAGGTACTTCGCTGCGAGGATTGTCACTCGTCACCATCACGTGATCGGCAATGCTCTCTGCAATTCGACCCATGATTGGTCGCTTTAGAGGATCACGATCACCACCACAACCAAACACACACCACAACTGACCAGCTCTTTGTTGTGCAATCGCCTGCAATGTTTTAAGCACTTGCTCCAAGGCATCCGGTGTGTGAGCAAAATCAATCACCGCCATAGCATGCTGAGTAGTTGATCGAGAGACTAACTCCATGCGGCCTTGAACAGCCTGTAATTGTTCGATGGAGTTTTTAGCGCTCTTGATTGTTTTTCCACCAGCCAATAAACAAGCAAGTACAGCTAAGGCATTGCTGACGTTAAATGCACCGACGATGCGAGATTGAATCAAGCCAGCATCCTCACCATCAATGATGAGCTGAAACTTCATACCCTGATCATTCATTTGTAAATCAGTGGCAAGAACTTTTTTAATAGATTTTTTTGCAAAGCATGGCAAAGCCAATAAGCTTTCTGGCTTAATCGCATAAGCCCAGACAGTGATATCGGTCTCACCCATTTTTTTCGCTAAATATTGCAAGCACTCTTGGCCAAACCAATCATCAGCATTCACAACAACATGCTTAACTTCTGGCAAATCTAATATCTTCTTTTTAGCAGCGGCATACTCTTTCATATCACCGTGGTAATCCAGATGATCTTGACTTAAGTTGGTGATCACGACCGTATCAAAGTCAGCGCCATTAACACGGCCCTGATCCAAAGCATGTGAAGATACCTCTACAGCAACACTGCGTGCACCACGGCTTTGGATTTCTTTGAGCAACCTTTGTAAACGGGCGGCATCAGGGGTTGTAAAACCAGTCATGCTTAAATCACTCACAATCCCTGCGCCCAATGTACCAATCACGCCAGCTGGTTGATCGGCGCTGTGCAATGCTTGTGATAACCACTGACTAACCGTTGTTTTACCATTGGTACCCGTAATACCAATCACCCTCATCAATCGACTAGGATGGCCATACCAATTGGCTGCAATCTCTCCAGCTTGCTCAGCTAAATCATTAACAGCAACACAACGGCTATCTTTACAAATTGTTTTTAATTCTTCTGCAAGACCACTTGGTTCATATAAAACCAATGCGGCACCTAAACTCAAAGCTTCTGCAATGTGAACTCGATTATCTGTAAATTGCCTGCTATTACCCACTGGATAAGCCAGCATCACATCACCAGCTTTTAAAGCTCTCGTATCTGATGTCATATGAGCATCAGGTTTTACATGCTCCATGAGCAATGATTCAAGTGGGATGGAGTTGATTGGTAACATGGCGTTCATCTGCTCAATGACACCTTTTGCGTTGAACCATTTGGTCCAAGCTGTAATTCTTTATCTACCATTTGCTTGACTGCCGCATCAGGTAAAACATTCATACTGCGCAAGGTACCTGCAACAATATTTGCAAACGCAGGAGCAGCCACAATACCTCCGTAGTAACCACCGGTGCTTGGCTCATCGACCATCACAGCAACCACAATTCTTGGCGCGCTCATAGGAGCCATACCGACAAAAAAACCACGGTATTTATTGGTTGCGTAACCCTTACCTTCAACTTTATGAGCGGTACCAGTTTTACCGCCGACACGGTAACCCATGGTTTGAGCGTTGGTTGCAGTGCCACCCGTTTGCGTCACAAGCTCTAACATCTCTCTCATTTGTATTGCAGTCTTAGCAGAGATGACTTGAGTGCCCTTGGGAATGTTGTTTGTCTTGTAAATGGTGGCAGGCACAAGCTCACCATCTCGCGCAAAAATACTGTAAGCACGGGCCATTTGAAATAAAGAAGCAGATAAGCCATAGCCGTAGGACATCGTGGCTTGTTCAATTGGCACCCAATTTTTATACGGTCTTAATCTTCCAGCAACTGCGCCAGGGAAACCTAAATTAGGTGCTTGACCCAAGCCAATCGCCTGGAACATCTCCCACATTTCTTGTGGCTGCAACTGCATCGCCATCTTGACAGTACCAATATTGCTCGACTTTTGCACAATCTCTGAAACCGTTAACACTGGATAAGGATGTGTATCAGTGATAGCCTTTTTACCAACCACCATTGATTTACCAATTGTCATGGAGGTGTTTGGCTGAACCAAACCTTTTTCCATGGCCAAAGAAATCGCAAACGGTTTGATGGTTGAGCCGGGCTCAAATGTATCTGTGAGAACTCGGTTTCTTAATTGCTCGCCACTTAAATTAGTTCTTGAATTAGGGTTGTAGGTTGGCCAGTTAGCTAAGGCCAAAACCTCCCCAGTTCGCACATCCAACACAACAGCACCAGCCGCTTTAGCGCGGTGCTTTTCAGCAATGGCTTTCAATTCATTAAATGCCAAAAATTGAACTTTGCTGTCAATTGATAATTGCAAGTCAGCGCCATCTTTTGGTGGATGAATAATTCCTAAGCCCTCAACATAACGTCCGAGTCGATCCTGGATCACGCGACGACGCCCGGGCTGACCAGCCAAATCTTTTTCTTTAGCCAACTCCATGCCTTCCTGACCGCGATCTTCAACGTTGGTGAAACCAACGATGTGAGCCATGGCTTCACCTTCTGGATACAAGCGTTTGTATTCATTGTTTTGTGCAATACCAGGAATACCTAAAGCCCTAATTTGCTTTGCAATATCCAAATCAACTTGGCGCTTTAAAAAAACTTGATTTCTTTCTGATGCAAATTTTTTACGTAACTCTGCTTCACTGACCTCTAATAACTTAGCCAGTTGTGTAATTTTTTCTTTTGGCAAATCTTCTGGAATCGCATCAGGGAATGCAATGATCGCTCTGGCCAACAAGCTTGTTGCTAAAACCTCACCATGACGATCTAAAATTTTTCCACGGCTTGCGGGCATCTCAATAGAGCGCAAAGTTGCCTTATTACCTTTTTCTTCATAAAAGGAATTGCCAAACCCCTGCACCCAAATTGCACGAACTACCAAAGCGCTAAAACCAATGAAGATTAAAAATAAAATTAATCTTGAACGCCACATCGGTAGGCGCAAGACCAAATTAGGCGTGGAAGAAAAAGATATCTGCGACATTAATCGATCACCACATATTGTGTTCGACCAGGATTGATCGTTTGCATCTTCAACTGCTTACGTGCAATGTCTGTGATTCGTGAAGACTTAGATAAATTTCTTTGCTCGTACTCCAAGCGAAGCCAGTCTTGATTCAAACGTCGCTCTTCAGTTTGAGCTCTCTCAAGAGCCACATACAGTGATCTGGTTTTTTGTTGGGCGGCCACCAAAGACAATGAGCACAACATCAAAATGATCAAAAGAATGATGGTGGAGCGATTCATGACGCAACCCCCAGTAGATCACTTTTGTTTTTGCGCATCACCCTCAAAATAGCTGAGCGTGCGCGAGGATTTTCCTGAATCTCTTGTTCACTTGGTTTGATACGACCCAATAATTCTGCCTGAGGTTTTGGCATTTGCTTTTCAGTGAGCGGCAAACCTCTTGGTACTGACACCTTAGACAAGCCTTGCATGAATTGCTTCACGATTCGATCTTCCAAAGAATGAAAGCTGATCACGGCCAATAGACCGCCTGGCTTGAGGCATTGAAATGCTGCACTCAACCCACTCTCCAAGTCGGCGAGTTCTTGATTGATATAAATCCGTATAGCTTGAAAGGTGCGCGTGGCCGGATCTTGGCCCGCTTCGCGGGTGCGGACGACACCAGCCACGAGCGACGCGAGTTCTCCGGTCCTAGTGAGGGGATCGCCTTGCTCTCTGCGAGCAACAATCGCCTTTGCAATCTGTAAAGCAAACCGTTCTTCCCCATACTCTTTAATGACCCTCGCTATGTCTTTTTGTTCTGCCACTGCCAACCATTCGGCCGCACTCTGCCCACGAGTGGTATCCATGCGCATGTCCAATGGACCATCGCCTCGAAACGAAAAACCACGACTTGGGTCGTCGATTTGCGGAGAACTGATTCCCAAATCCAAGAGCACGCCATCGATAGACTCCATCGGCACTTCCTCTGCCATTGAGGCAAAGCTCTCGTGAATGATCTGAAAGCGCGGATCTTGAATTGTTTTTGCTTCTGCAATCGCCTGAAGATCTTTGTCGAATGCAATCAGCTTTGATTGCGAATTGAGATGCTTCAATATTTCTCGGCTGTGTCCGCCGCGCCCAAATGTGCCATCGATGATGGTGAGTGATTGCTGCTTTGATGAAGTCGTTTCCCCCAATACCGAGGTGACTGCCTCGGCCAGCAATACTGGGCGATGGGTAAATGTCATGGGCGGCCAACATCAGAAGGTGAATTGTTTGAGAGCATCTGGCATGCCTTGTGCGATTGCAACTTGCTCTTTTTGTGCATACGTTGCGGCATCCCATAATTCAAAGTGACTGCCCATTCCCAATAGCATCACATCGCGCTCAACATTCGCGGCAGCTCTTAATTCTGGCGTCACCAAAATTCGACCAGATCCATCCATCTCTATGTCAGAGGCATTGCCTAAAAAGATTCGGCGCCACCAATGTGCGTCCATTGGTAATTGCGCGATGCGCGTTCTGAATGCTTCCCACTCAGAACGAGGGAAAAGTAACAGGCAACCATCGGGGTGTTTTGTGAGTGTGACTCTGCCTTCGCCTTGTAATTGCAAGGCGTCACGATGCTTCGCAGGAATCGACATGCGACCCTTGGCATCGAGAGTTAATGCAGAAGCACCTTGAAACACGAATATTTCCCCACTTTTTCACACTTTTCCCCACTTTAGAGGATGCGTAATTCATGGTCAAGTGTTTTGGTGGTTTTTTTGTAATTTCTTTATTTAGAACAAGCACTTAGACGCGCATGTTGATACTATTTTAAGAGTAAAAATTCAATAAAAACATAGGGCTGGAAAATACTCTTAAGAAGTTAGCTTAGGGTTAGACGCGATAAGCCGTAACAGTCATGATTTTGGCCATGGTTTTCATGACTGCTTGAATTGCACTAGGTAATTCAACACCACCCTCCTGAATTGCCATTTGTCCATGTGCAATTTCATCTGCGCGCATTTGCGCAACAATCGCACGCGAACGATGGTCATTGCTTGGCAATTCTTTTAAGTGCTCATCCAAATGATGCTCTACTTGTTTTTCTGTTTCGGCCACAAAACCTAAACTGATTTTGTCACCAGCTAAACCTGCGATAGAACCAAGCACAAATGATCCTGCATACCAAACAGGATTGAGCAAACTTGGACGAGAATCTAATTCTTCCAATCGCCTCTCGCACCAAGCCAGGTGGTCTTCTTCCTCAATCGCTGCATGCTCTAATTTGTTTTTTAAATCATCACTTTTTGCATGCAACTTTTGTGATTGATACAAAGCTTGTGCACAAACTTCTCCAACGTGATTGACGCGCATCAAACCTGCAGCATGTTTTTTTTCTTCAGCGCTTAATTCAACTTCACTCATCACTGAGGAATCTGGAACAGGTCGTCGCATGGGAGTTGCTCCAACAATTGATCGTAAAGCACGATCGAATTCGATGATGAAACCATCAATTGGATCTTGAGATGTTTTTGGAAATGGGTTCATACGAATATCTTAAACGCTCAGACGATTATTAGTTTTGACACATATCAGGGTGTTTTGTTGTTTTATTACAACATTTTAATCATAAATAACCTTATTTTTATGAGTTAACTTGGTTTAATAATGACTTTATTGTTATCTTTGTAATAGGTTCTTATGTAGAACCTGTAAAAAAACACGTCTTTTGTTGTTTTTTTACATCATTACTTTTACGGAGAAACAATGAAGAAATCGCTCATCAGCGTAGCGGTGATGTCCCTTATGGCTTCACCACTGGTCATCAAAAGTGTCCAGGCTCAATCCAATGTCACCATTTACGGCACAGTCGATGCTGGCATGAGGGTTCAAAATCATGCAGGTAAAGATCACCTTGGTAACAGCAAAGATTCTCAGTTAAGCACTAACTCAGGAGGTTTATCAGCACCTCACCTTGGTTTTAAAGGAGAAGAAAATTTAGGTGGTGGTAGTAAAACATTTTTCAAGCTAGAAACTGGCTTTGATATGAACACGGGTGATAACAATTCATCCAGCGACACATCAGTTCATGGCAAAAAATCAGACAACAAGAGTTTCTTTGGTCGTCAAGCGCATTTGGGTATCAGCAGCCAATCTTTAGGCCAGCTCACTCTGGGTCGTCAGAATACTGTTGGCTACGATGCAATCAAAGACTTTGATCCAACAAATAACTTGAATCAAAAAGGCTTGATTCATTATTTGAGTGGCTACACAGATTTAAAAAATAATCACAATCGTTCTGATGGCACGATCAAGTATCAACATCAACTCAATCGTGTGACCTTTTTGGCCAGCTATCAAAGTGGCAATCAAGTTGGTTCAGTGAAGCACGGCAGTAGCACAGCGATTGGTATGAAGTATCGCGATGCCAATTGGTCTGTGGGTGGATCGTTCACAGAGATTGATGTTGCTAAATCAGCAGAGACTGCTTCTAAAGCATCACAATCATTGGGATCAACAAAGATCATTAACTTTGGTGGAGAGTATCGCTTTAATCGCTGGACATTTAAAACCGGTGTATCTCACTCAAAGCTACCCGCAATTCAACGCGGTAGCATTTCACAAACGAGTCATCAGGCATCTCCTGAGCGAGATCAGTTTGCATCCGATGTATTTGTGAGTGCCTGGGGCATGCAATACCAGTTAAGTTCTAAAGTGGATTTAGGTATTGCCCACTACACAAAGTTACAGCACGATCATAAGAGTCGTCACTTGGTCGACAAAGATAAAAGCTTGGTGTTAACCGGCGTTTATAAACTCTCAAAACAAACTGATATCTATGGTTTCTTAGATCAACACCGTAATTCAAATGGTGTTGCTAATGGCAACCATCAAAAAACTCAGTATGGTGTGACCGCTGGATTAAGGCACAAGTTTTAATCCAACAACTGGCTTGGGTTAGGCTGGGACTAGCTTAGTTAAGCTTAGTAAAGCTTAAACAAGTACTTCAGCTTTACAAGCTGTTTTAGTTTTTAAGCCTAACTCAGCCAACAGCTCACGATCGGCATCTGCCTCGGGATTGTCGGTTGTGAGCAATTTGTCACCGTAGAAAATTGAATTAGCGCCTGCCATGAAGCACATCGCTTGAACTGGTCGGCCCAACTCTTGACGACCTGCAGAGAGGCGCACCCTTGCAGTTGGCATGGTGATACGTGCAATCGCAATCGTTCTAACAAACTCCAAAGGATCAACACCTTTTTGATCCTCTAATGGAGTGCCAGGTACTGGTACCAAATGATTGATAGGCACTGATTCTGGGTATGGATTTAAATTTGCAAGCTTAGCGATTAATCCGGCACGTTGACGACGAGTTTCACCCATGCCAATGATCCCGCCACAACAAACAGACATACCTGCACTGCGCACGCTTTGCAATGTATCCAAACGATCTTGGTACTGACGCGTGTTGATCACAGCACCGTAGAAATCTTCACTTGTATCAAGATTGTGGTTGTAATAGTCAAGACCAGCATCGCCCAAAGCTTTTGCTTGTTCCGGGGCCAACATGCCCAAGGTAGCGCAAGTTTCTAAACCAAGATCCTTAACACCCTTGATCATGGCCACCACTTTTTCGATGTCACGATCTTTTGGTTCGCGCCAAGCAGCACCCATACAAAAACGGTTAGACCCTGCTTCTTTGGCAGCCTTAGCAGCAGCCAAAACCTCTTCAACATCCATCAACTTGGTGGCTTTCACATCGGTGTGATATCGAGCTGCCTGCGGGCAATACCCGCAATCCTCAGGACATCCACCTGTTTTGATTGACAACAATGTTGCCAATTCAATATCACCCTCAGGAAAGTTTTCTTGATGAACTTGCGCTGCGCGAGTCATCAGTTCATTCATGGGCAATTCGTAGAGCTCTAAGACCTGCTCAACAGAAATGGACGAGTAATTTTTAGGGTCATTCATAGTCATAATTGCCAATGATACAGGTCGAAGTGTTCAAATAGAGGTATGCGTTATATCCTAACTTTTATTTCTTTAAGTATCCTGACCTTTGCGTCTAATGCAGAAAAGTCATGGCCTCACCGCAGCTCAGAGCCGGTCAAAATCATCGTGACCTTCACCCCAGGTGGGGCACCAGATATTTTGGCCAGAATTTTGGCGGAGCATTGGCAAAAAGACCATAATAATCAGGTAATTGTTGAAAATAAACCAGGTGCTGGTGGCAATATTGGCACGGAGCTGACGGCCAAAGCTCAACCCAATGGTCATACCTTGGTGATTGGAACGGTTGGGACTCTGACCATCAACCCCTTTTTATATAAAAATCTTAACTATGATCCTCGCAAAGATTTGGAGTCGATCACATTCTTAGCCAGCACACCCAATGTCTTGGTATTAAATAAAAATGTTCCTGCAACAGATGCAAAAAGTTTGATTGCTTTGGCCAAATCAAAGCCTCATGATTTGAGTTACTCCTCTTCTGGCATCGGCACATCGATTCATTTATCAGGCGAATTATTTCAGCAATTGACGAACACAAAAATCAAGCACATCCCCTACAAAGGAAGGGCGCAAGCCATGCCGGATTTATTGGGTGGGCGAGTGCATATGAGCTTTGATAATTTAGCCTCTGCACTACCTTTGATTAGATCGGGTGACTTAAAAGCAATAGGTGTGACCAGTCTGCAGCGTTCAATACATGCGCCCGACATCCCAACCTTGAGTGAATCTGGCGTACCCAGCTTAAGAAACTTTCAAGTAACGTCTTGGTTCTCACTCATGGGACCTGCCGGAATGAATAAAGCTGACGTACAAAAAATTGCTGCAGAAACAAAACGGATTCTTAATCTTCCTGAAGTAAAAGAACGACTCTCATCACTTGGCTTAGATGCAAACCCTCAAGGCCCAGAAGCTTTGAATCAGCTGATTCAACAGGATTCAAAGCGCTGGTCGAAGTTGATTGAAGAAGCAGGGATCAAAGCTGAATGAGCTTAAAAGTTTCATCTCTTTCTCAAGACCTCATTGAGCGCAGCTTGGCATCGGTATGGCACCCCTGCACTCAAATGAAACATCATGAGCAGTTTCCTCTGGTGGCCATTTCTCATGGCAAAGGAGCTTGGTTGTACGACCATGATGGCAATCGTTACTTGGATGCGATCAGCTCTTGGTGGGTCAATTTATTTGGTCACGCCAACCCATCGATCAATCAAGCACT
>ERZ1022724.94-NODE-94-length-22047-cov-7.372681_pt1 | contig 22047 bp, 20 predicted proteins | sample MGYA00521091_ERZ1022724 | MGnify/ENA primary metagenome ERZ1022724 (study PRJEB33162, sample SAMN09537610) | freshwater metagenome | isolation source: freshwater | place: Canada:Alberta | collected 2017-07 | study: EMG produced TPA metagenomics assembly of the... | reverse complement strand
CTGCTTATTCTGTTCTTTGCTGCGTCGTTGGTCAACGGGATCAACGAATTCTTGCTTTGCATTTTACGCTCATGGCCTCTAACAGGGCTGAAATCACCGGTTCGATCTGAGCATCTTGTAATGTACCTGATTCGTCTGACAAAGTGATCCTAAATGCCAAACTCTTTTCGTTTTCAGCCATTCCGCCCATTCTGCCTGCAGTTGGCTTGAATTCGTCAAACAAGTCGATTTTCTTGATCAGTAGCTGCTTTGATGACTTCATGGCATCTTGCAATTGGGTCACAGTGACCGATTGATCCACCACCACTGCCAAGTCCCTGGTCACAGCTGGGAACTTGCTAATCGTGTTGATGACCGGTAAACCGATGTCTTGGATGGCTGCCCAGTCAATTTCAAATAAGACCACTGAACCTGGGATGTCATAGGCTTGTTGCCAACGTGGGTGAAGCTCACCAATCACGCCCAAGTTAATGTCTTTGCCACGCTTTTTGATCGAAATTTGTGCACTGCGTCCAGGATGTAAGGCTGGGTGTTCTGTTTTTTCTGCTTTGAACTCCAAAGGCGCTAAAAGTGCTTCTAGGTCACCTTTGACATCAAAGAAGTCAACTGAACGAGTGGCTGTGCCCCATTGTTCTGGCAATGCTGGGCCATAGGCCAAACCTGCCACACGCACCGGTTGGTCGTAACCAGCGATGCTGAGTTCACCCACCTGAGCTTCTGGGTTGCGCAGGAATACACGACCTACTTCAAATAGACGAACACGCGTTGCTTTGCGGTTGATGTTTTGTTTTAAGTTTTGTACCAAACCACCAATCAAGTTACTTCTCATGACCGAGTATTGACTTGCGATCGGGTTGAGTACTTTGATAGGGTTGGTGTTAGCTGCTAATTTTTCTTCCGTGTCAGCGTCGATGAAACCAAAGTTCATGACTTCTTGGTAGGCTCTGCCTGCCAAGGCGTGACGCAACTGATGGATGCCGCGCTTAGGCTCTTGCGTGCCTTGCATGCGCTGCTCTGCCACTGGTGGGTTGGCTGGAATGTTTTCAAAGCCGTAGAGTCTGGCAACTTCTTCAATCAGGTCTTCTTCGATTTCAATATCGAAACGGTGGCTTGGGGCTTTGACCACAAATGCTTCATTGCCTTCGCGCTGGTATTGCAAACCAATGCGATCAAATAGTCCTGCAATCACATCAGCCGTCAATGGCACGCCAATGACTTTTTGTGCACGAGCCACTCTTAAGCGCACGTCTGAGCGTTTTGGCAAGTTAACGATTTGGTCATCAACAGGACCTAGCTGACCACCACAAATCTGAGTGATCAATGCTGAAACATATTCCAATGCATTGACGGTGCCAGCAGGATCAACACCACGCTCAAAGCGATGCGCAGCATCGGTTGAGAAGTTGAATCTTCTGCTGCGACCCTGGATGGCAGATGGCCACCAGAAAGCAGATTCGAGATAAATGTCTTGAGTGTCTAAAGTGACAGAGCTTGGGTTACCACCCATGATGCCTGCCATGCTTTCTACACCGTTGGCATCAGCGATCACGCCAACACCTTGACCATTCAATGGCGCTACAGATACTGTTTGGCCATTCAATAGTTCTAATTGTTCACCATCGCGACCCCAACGAACTGTGAGATCGCCTTTGATTTTGTTCAAATCAAAAACGTGCGTTGGTTGGCCAATCGCCAACATCGCATAGTTTGAGATATCTACCAAAGCAGAAATACTTCTTTGACCAGCGCCTTCTAAACAACGCACCATCCAGTCCGGTGTTTTGGCTTTAGCGTTCACGCCTTTGATCACACGACCAGCAAAGCGACCGCAGAGGTCTTTGTTTTCTACAGTGACTTTGAGCTTGTCTTGAATGCTGCTCTTTTGCGCTTCAATGTTTGGTGTACAGAGTTTGGCACCTGTGATCGCAGAGACTTCACGCGCCACACCCAGGATCGATAAACAATCAGCTTTGTTAGGTGTGAGCTTGATGATGAAAATCGTGTCATCAAGTTTTAAGTGTTCACGAATGTCTTTTCCAACTGGTGCATCGGCCGCCAACTCCATGATGCCTTCAGAGTCTTGGCCAATGCCTAGTTCGCGACCTGAACACAACATGCCTTGAGATTCAACACCGCGTAATTTGCCAAGCTTGATCGCAAATGGTTTGCCACCTTCTTCAGATGGTGGCAATTGCGCACCAACCAAAGCACAAGGAATCTTGATACCAACGCGAGCGTTCGGTGCACCGCAAACAATTTGAAGTGTTTCGCCACCAGCATTCACTTTACATACGCGCAAGCGGTCTGCATCCGGGTGCTGCGCAGCTTCTAGAATTTCTGCAACGACCACTTGTGTGAATGGCGGTGCTAAAGGACGAGTTTCTTCAACTTCAAGACCTGCCATGGTCAAAGCATGTGACAACTGCTCCGTTGTCATGTCAGGATTAACGTATTGTCTGAGCCAGGATTCTGAAAATTGCATGATGGTTGCTCAGTCTGAATTAAGCCGGGAATTGAGATAAGAAACGAACGTCGTTTTCAAAGAACAAACGCAAATCGTCAATGCCATAGCGCAACATGGTCAAGCGCTCTAAACCTGAGCCAAAAGCAAATCCAATGTAACGCTCTGGGTCTAGGCCCATGTTGCGCAATACGGTTGGATGAACTTGACCTGCTCCTGAAATTTCTAACCAACGACCCGCCAGTTTTCCAGATCCAAAGGCCATGTCAATTTCTGCTGATGGCTCTGTGAATGGGAAATACGATGGACGGAAACGAACGTCAATGGCGTCCGTTTCAAAGAATGTTTTTAAGAAGTCGGTGTACACACCTTTGAGATCAGCAAACGATACGTTTTCTGCGATCCACAAGCCTTCTACTTGATTGAACATCGGTGAGTGCGTCGCATCACTGTCCACACGGTAGGTGCGACCTGGTGCAATCACTTTGATCGGTGGCATTGCTCCATTTTTAGCATCTTTGGCATATCTGGCCACATGAGCGCTGGCATAACGAACCTGCATTGGGCTGGTGTGCGTGCGCAAAAGCAATGGTTTGTTTTGCTCATCAACACCTTCAACATAGAAGGTGTCTTGCATGGATCTGGCTGGATGATTTTCAGGGCTGTTGAGTGCCGTGAAATTGAACCAGTCGTTTTCGATTTCTGGGCCATCAGCCACATCAAAACCAACTGATCTGAAAATTTGTTCAACACGTTCCCAGGTGCGCATCACTGGATGCAAGCTACCACTGTCTTGACCACGACCAGGCATGGTGACATCAATGGCTTCAGCACTTAAACGAGTTTGTAAAACGGCATCAGCCAATGCTTGGCGACGCGCATTGAGCGCTGCTTCTACGGCTGATTTGACTTGGTTGATTTCTGCGCCGGCTGCTTTGCGTGCCTCAGGATCCAACGCACCTAGCGACTTAAGACGCTCTGTGAGAATTCCGGATTTACCGAGGTAGCGTGCCTTGGCGTCTTCGAGGGCCGCCGAATCGGCGGCACCATCGAAGTCCCGCTTGGCATCCTCGACAACTTGGTCGAGTGAAACCATGTGCGGGCCCTGTTTACGCTGCTACTACTGTTTTGATACGAGCGACTAAGGCAGCAAATGCTGGCTTGTCGTTGATCGCCATGTCAGATAGAACCTTACGGTCTAACTCAACACCTGATCGCTTCATACCATTCATGAATACGCTGTATGTCACATCGTATTGGCGAACAGCAGCATTGATACGTGCAATCCACAAAGCACGGAATACGCGCTTCTTATTGCGACGGTCACGGTAAGCGTACTGACCTGCACGCATAACCGCTTGCTTAGCAATGCGGAATACATTCTTACGACGGCCACGGTAACCTTTGGCAGCATCGATAACTTTTTTATGACGGGCTCTAGCTGTAACCCCGCGTTTGACTCTTGGCATGTGATTCTCCTATTCGTCTGAGGTTAAGCGTAAGGCATCATAGAACGTACTGATTTCACATCTGAATCATGTACGGCAACTGCACCGCGAAGGTGACGTTTGTTCTTTGTCGTCTTCTTGGTCAGGATATGGCGCTTGAACGCTTGACCACGTTTGATAGAACCGCTTGCGCGAACTCTAAAACGCTTAGCTGCACCGCTTTTCGTTTTCATCTTGGGCATAACTGCTCCCTTTTCACTAATTTGTACGACTTAGGTGGCAATCGACGATTGCGCTTCTATTACCCAGACATACTTCTAAATAGGACTTTCGTCCTTCTCCGGTCTGACTTACGTCGCCGGGTTACTGCATCACCTTTTCAGGTAATTATTTCTTCTTGACGGGGGAGAGAACCATCACCATCTGGCGCCCCTCCATCTTTGGAAACTGCTCAACAGCGCCATACGGCTCTAGATCAGCTTTCAATCTTTCCAACATGCGCACACCAATTTCTTGGTGGGCTAATTCACGACCTCGGAAACGCAAAGTGATTTTTGTTTTATCACCTTCTTCTAAGAATCTCACCAAATTGCGCAACTTAACGTTGTAGTCACCGTCATCAGTGCCAGGGCGGAATTTAACTTCCTTCACCTGAATGACTTTTTGCTTTAACTTCGCTTCGTGAGCTTTCTTAGCTTCTTGGTATTTGAACTTGCCGTAATCCATCACACGGGCAACCGGAGGTTCTGCCGTTGGGGCAATCTCCACCAAATCTAATTCGCTCTCTTCCGCCAGTCTTAAAGCATCGGCCAATTTCACCACTCCAAGTGGTTCACTGTCGTTGCCAATTAATCGTAGTTCGGGGGCAGTAATTTCCCGGTTAATACGATGAGTTTTCTCAGTAGCTATCTCGTGTTTCCTTCAAAATTTTTTAACAAGACCTTGCTCACCTCAGACTGGCTGGGGTCCGACCTTCTGGGATACATCCTGTTGGAGTCGGGCGATGAAGTCTTCGATTGGCATTACACCTAAATCAACTCCACCTCTGGCGCGCACGGCCACCGCATTTGCTTCTGCTTCCTTGTCACCGACAACGATGAGATAAGGAACCTTCTGCATTGCGTGCTCACGGATTTTAAACGTAATTTTCTCGTTCCGCAAATCAACTTCAGCCCTAAATCCTTGTTTTTTGAGGATTTGCTGTACTTTTTCAGCATATTCGGCTGAATTTCCGGAAATATTCATCACTATGCACTGAGTTGGTGCAAGCCAGGTAGGCATCGCGCCGGCGTGGTTTTCGATCAAAATACCGATAAATCGCTCCAAAGAACCCACAATCGCACGGTGCAACATCACCGGTACTTGGCGGTCATTGTCAGCAGAAACGTATTCAGCGCCTAAACGAAGTGGCATTGAGAAGTCGACTTGCATGGTGCCGCACTGCCAAGAACGACCGATCGAATCTTTGAGGTGGTATTCAATTTTTGGACCGTAGAAAGCGCCTTCGCCTGGCAACTCTTCCCACTCTTGGCCAGAAGATTTCAGAGCATTGCGCAAAGCTGCCTCTGCTTTATCCCAAATCGCGTCGTCACCGACGCGCTTGGCAGGACGCAAAGCTAACTTAACGGCCACTTCTGTGAAACCAAAGTCTTGGTAAACAGCGCGCACGGCTTTGTCAAAGTCAGCGACTTCAGATTGGATTTGATCTTCTGTACAGAAGATGTGGCCATCGTCTTGTGTGAAACCACGCACACGCATCAAACCGTGCAAAGCACCAGATGATTCATTGCGGTGACACTGACCAAACTCACCGTAACGCAAAGGCAGTTCACGGTAGCTGTGTAAACCAGCGTTGTAAATTTGTACGTGGCCTGGGCAGTTCATGGGCTTCAAAGCATAGGCACGATTTTCAGATTCAGTCGTGAACATATTGTCTTTGTAGTTATCCCAGTGGCCTGATTTTTCCCAGAGTGCACGGTCCAAGATTTGCGGAGCTTTGACTTCTTGGTAACCATTCTCTTGGTAAACGCGGCGCATGTATTGCTCTACTTGCTGCCAAATCGTCCAACCTTTTGGATGCCAGAAAATCAAGCCTGGGGCTTCTTCTTGGAAATGGAATAGATCGAGTTGCTTGCCTAGTTTGCGGTGATCGCGCTTCTCTGCTTCTTCCAACATGTGGAAGTAAGCGTCTTGATCTTCTTTCTTGGCCCATGCTGTGGCGTAAATACGCTGGAGCATTTCATTCTTACTGTCGCCGCGCCAATAGGCACCTGCCACTTTGATCAATTTGAATACTTTTAATTTGCCAGTCGATGGCACGTGAGGGCCGCGGCACAAGTCAGTGAAGCCACCTTCTGAATACAAAGAAACATCTTCAGATTGCGGAATCGCTTCAATCAATTCTGCTTTGTAGTGCTCGCCCAAACCTTTGAAATATTTAACAGCTTCATCACGGCTCACCACACGACGCTCAATCTTCTCGTCTTTTTTAGCCAACTCAGCCATGCGCTTTTCAATCGCCACCAAGTCTTCTGGTGTGAATGGACGGCTGTAGGCAAAGTCATAATAAAAACCAGACTCGATCACAGGACCGATGGTCACTTGGGCTTCTGGGTAAAGTTCTTTGACCGCATAGGCCATCAAGTGCGCGCTGGAGTGACGAATGACTTCCAAACCTTCTGGGTCTTTGTCTGTCACGATGGCGATATTGCTGTCAGAGTCGATCAAGTGACTGGTATCAACCAATTTGCCATTGACCTTACCGGCCAAAGCAGCTTTAGCCAAACCAGCACCAATGCTTTGTGCCACTTCGAAAACGGTCAATGGCGCGGGATACTCGCGCTTTGATCCATCAGGTAATGTGACAACAACCATATCAACTCCAAAAATTAAGCGCGGTGCTCTGGGGTCTTTTTGAACCTAGGACATTCCGCGCCAGTTTTTACATCAGTGCACCATTTTTAAATGATGCTTATTCGTTGGTAGGCTCGACTGAATTCGAATCAGCGACCTCTTCCATGTCAAGGAAGCGCTCTAACCAACTGAGCTACGAGCCTATTAAGAGCGACAGTTTATCACTTGTGGCTACTTCCTTCTCGCCTCTGTGACCCCTTTGACCTCTAAAAGCGCGCTCACAGCGGTTTGCAAACCATTGGTCGAGGGCACTTCCACCGTGAATTGCATGCTGGCAATGCCTTTGCGAGACTGTGTTTTGACGCCTGTGACGTTGATTTTTAGGCGTGAGAACACTTCTGAGATGTCTCGTAACAAGCCCTGACGATCCACGGCCATCAAAGCCAAGTCGACTGGGAACAATGATTTACCTTCGGGTTGATTGCCCCACTCCGTGACCACGACTCTTTCGGGTGCTCTGGCCAATAGTTGTTTGAAGGTGCTGCAGTCTTGTCGGTGGATCGATACACCACGACCCCTGGTCACAAACCCACTGATGGGGTCTGGTGGCACTGGGCGGCAGCAACGAGATAGTTGCGTGAGCAAAGAATCAACGCCCACCACCAAGACATCGCCTTGACCCGATTTAACTTTGCTCTTGCGCAAGATGATGTCAGGCAACTCAGGTTTCGCAACTTCAGTAACAATTTCATCTTTGTCAGTTTTGTCACCATCTTGTTCGGCTTGTTGCGCCGTGAACCAAGCACGCACTTTTGATTTGGCACGATTGGTCGCAAGGTAACCTCTCTCAGCATTCAGCCAATCCAATGAAGGGCCGCCTTGTTTGACAGAAATGATCTCAACGGTTTGGCCATTCTTTAATTGCGTATCCAAAGGCACCATCGCGCCATCGACGCGTGAGCCCCGGCAACGGTGACCCAAGTCGGTGTGAACCGAGTAAGCAAAATCAATCGGTGTGGCACCTTGTTGTAAAGGCACCACTTGACCCAAAGGTGTCAGTACATAGATTTGATCATCGAGCTCTTGCCCTTTGAGTTGATCCCAGGCATCTTCTTTCCAGGCAATCAATTGTCTGGCCCAAGCAATGCGACGGTCGTACTCTTCTTTGGCGCTCACGGTGCCGGCATAGCCTTGCTTGCCCGCTTCTTTGTAACGCCAGTGCGCAGCCACACCGTACTCGGCTTGCTTGTGCATCTCATGGGTTCTGACTTGCACTTCAAATGAAATATTGTCAGTGTCCATCACCACGGTGTGCAGTGATTGGTAGCCATTGGGTTTTGGTCTGGCAATGTAGTCGTCGAATTCTTTTGGGATCGGTTGCCAGATGTGGTGCACGATGCCCAAAGCTGCGTAGCAATCTTTGACATCATCGACCATGATGCGAAATGCGCGCACATCGTAGAGCTGCGCAAAGTCGATGGCTTTGCCCTGCATTTTTTTCCAAATGCTGTAGATGTGTTTTGGTCTGCCTTGCACTTCACCTTTGATGCCGACTTGATTCAGCTCTGTTTGCAAGCGAGTCATGACATCAGCAATGAATGCTTCACGCTCAACGCGCTTGGAATCGAGCAAGCTGGCAATTTGTTTATAAGTGTCAGGAGCCAAGCAGCGAAACGCTAAATCTTCCATCTCCCACTTCAACTGCCAAATACCCAAACGATTGGCTAAAGCTGCATCAACATCCAAGATGTCTTGTGCCCAAGAAGTTGGGGTCTCGATTCTTTGTGAGGTGACCCAACGCAAAGTTTGCACCACGGATGCCAAATGCAATAAGACCACGCGCAAGTCATGCGCAAATGCCAAAAGCATCTTTCTTAATACTTCTACTTGGGCTTGGGCACTTTGACCGAGTTGATTTGATGATTGACGGGCGATTTTTAATTGCGCCGCTTTGAGCGCACGGTAACCCATGATCAATTGAGCAACTTCTTGCCCCAATTGTTTTTCTAAGGATTCTTTCGAGAGTGTTGAGTCAAGATGCTCGGCAGCCAAGCAGCTGGCTTCATCTAATTTTAAGAAGAGCAGGATCTCCTTCACGCCCATGGCATGGGCATGAAGGTCTTCTCCAAACAATAAATCAGTCTTAACTATAGAACTCACGTGCTAAGGATACCTGTTCTGGCGTGATGAATGCCGGAGCATGTCCCACCCCAAGAATTTCCGTACTCTTTGCTCTGGGGTTGCGACGGCACATCTCACTCACCGTGGCCGCTGAAATCAAATCAGAATCCGAACCACGCACGATCAGCATCTCAGCAGTGATCGCATCGTAGGCTTTCCAGGTCATCATTTCACCCATCATGGCAGTCATCTTATTGACCGCCGCAAATGGTTTAACAATGTCTGGGTCGTAATGCACCACCCATTGATCACCGTCTTTTTTCAAATGAGGGCCGTTGTAGTCTTTCCACTGCTCTGGCGTGAAAGTTCCAAAAGGTTCACAAATGCGGTTGAGATAAATCAAGCCTTCTTTTTTGCTCTTAAAGCGCAAAGGCTTACCAACATAATCATTCAAGCGTTTGAGCGCAGTTGGCTCAATTCTTGGGCCAACGTCATTGAGAATCATTTTTTTGATCGGTGAGTTTTTTTGGCTCGCCATAAAAGTTCCGATCAAACCACCCATCGATGTGCCAAACCAATCAACTTCTCGCAGACCTAATTGCGCAAAGAGTGCGTTCATGTCACTCACGTATTGTGGAATGCCATAGAGCATCGGGTTCTTTAACCAATCAGAATCCCCCCGTCCCACGATGTCTGGGCAGATCACGCGGTAACGATCTGACATGGCCTTGGCTAAAACAGTGAAGTCACTACCGCGACGGGTCAAGCCGTGCACACAAATCAAGACGCGTTGATTATTGGGGTCGCCCCACTCGTGATAGGCCATCTTGTGCATGCCAGATGTGCTGACACATTGCACGTAATTCGTTCTACATCCCGGATCAGGAAGATCAGGAACATCCTCGACTGGGATGGGGTAATCGATTACTGGTGCTGGTGCTGGTGCTTGCGACAACTCGACAGAGCTATCGAGTTTGATCTCAAAAGACTCCTGAGGGTTTCTTTTAAATAGTCGTTGTAATAAGCGCTTGAGCATTATTGGGCTGCCCAGCCTCCATCCATGTTCCAAGCAACACCACGCACTTGTGTGGCTGCTGGACTACAGAAGAACACCGCCAAAGCTGCCAATTGATCAGGGGTGACAAATTCGCCAGAAGGTTGCTTTTCTGAAAGCAAACGTTTCTTGGCTTCTTCGTTATTCACTTGATCTTTTTCTGCACGAGCATCGACTTGTTTTTGTACCAAGGGTGTTAACACCCAACCTGGGCAAATCGCATTACAAGTCACACCTGTTTGCGCTGTTTCTAGTGCTGTTACTTTTGTTAAACCAACGATGCCATGTTTGGCAGCCACATAGGCTGACTTTTGTGCAGAGGCCACCAAGCCGTGCACAGATGCCAAGTTAATGATGCGTCCCCAGTTGCGTTGCTTCATGCCGGGCAAAGCCATGCGTGTGGTGTGAAACGCTGAAGATAAGTTGATCGCAATGATGGCGTCCCAACGATCGACGGGAAAGTCTTCCACATTGGCCACATGCTGAATGCCTGCGTTATTGACCAAAATATCAACCGCGCCAAAACGTTTTTCAGCAGCGTGCATCATCGCTTCGATTTCTGCCGGCTTGCTCATATCGGCACCGTGGTAATCCACTTCAACACCAAAGGCTTTGACTTCAGCGATCGCTGCGTCTTTTTCTCCAAAGCCGTTCATCATGATGTTGGCACCCTGCTCTGCCAATGCTTTAGCAATGCCCAAACCAATACCGCTGGTTGAACCGGTGACCAATGCTGTTTTACCTTTCAACATACTCATTTCCAATAACTCCGAATTTAATAATTTAGTTAACTTACTTAGCTTGCTCAGTTGGTTTGCGCACTTAGTTGATTAATTAGTTAATCAACTAGCTAGGCATCTCAGGTTGCACGGTGACATGATCAATCTCGTGCTTCTCTAGCAACATCTTATTTATTTTTTCCATGGTGATGGGCCAGTCTTGCATATCACGCACCTCCACATGACCAATCAAAGCAGGATGTCCTGGTGACATTTCCCAAACGTGCAAGTCATGCACAGCCAAAACACCATCAATCGCTTGCAGGTCTTTACCCACTTGCACGTAATTGATGTGATGAGGCACACCTTCCATCAAGAAGTGATAAGACTCTTTCAATACATCCGTGGTTGAGCGGATCAACAAGACGCAAACAAACAATGACAAGATCGGATCGATTTGCATCCAGCCTGTGAAATGAATCACCACACCGGCGATCAATGCGGCCAAAGAACCTAAGAGGTCGCCCATCACATGGACCAAGGCTGCTTTGGTGTTAACACTTTTCTTATCTTTAGACAAAATCCAAGCAACGATCAAATTGATCACCAAGCCAATCACAGCAACAATCATCACTGTCTGACCCTGAACTTGATGTGGCTCATTAAAGCGTGAGATGGCTTCAATGGCGATCCAAATGATCAAGGCAATCATGGCCAGGCAATTAACAAACGCTGCTAAAGACTCTGCGCGTCCAAAACCAAATGAATTTTTTATCGAAGGTGGTCGCTTGGCAATGATTTGTGCCAACAAGGCCAACGCCAAAGCCGATGCATCAGTGACCATGTGACCAGCATCAGAAATCAAGGCCAAGGAGTTGGCCCAGAATCCTGCAAATGCTTCAATGCCGGCAAAGAAAAATGTTAGCAGCAAAGCTGCTAAGAGAATGCCGGCTTGATGAGACTCTCGGTAATGAAGATGCTGAGCGTCACCCTTCTTATGCGCATGCAAATGAGCGGCTTGCTGGGCTGCTTGCTTGGCACCTTTCATGATCAAACGGCGCTGGTATCCAAAGGACAACCTGTTTTAGCAATCACTTCTTCTTTGCTCACACCAGGTGCAAGCTCAAGTAGTTTCATGCCTTGAGGCGTGACGTCCAACACAGCCAAATCAGTGATGATGCGGTTCACAACACCCACGCCGGTCAATGGCAAGGTGCAGCTTGGCAAAATCTTGATGTCTTCTGTGCCGTCTTTTTTCTTGGCCACGTGTTCCATCAAGACCACCACGTGTTTAACGCCCGCAACCAAGTCCATCGCACCGCCCATGCCTTTGACCATCTTGCCTGGGATCATCCAGTTGGCCAAGTCGCCTTTTTCACTGACTTGCATCGCGCCCAAAATAGCAATATTGATTTTTCCGCCACGAATCATGCCGAATGAATCAGCGGAAGAAAAAATCGCTGAGCCTGGTAAGGTTGTGATGGTTTGTTTACCCGCATTGATCAAGTCTGCATCGACTTGATCATCTGTTGGGAATGGGCCAATGCCCAATAAACCGTTTTCTGATTGAAGCCAAACTTCAATGTCTTTTGGTACGTGGTTCGCTACCAAGGTTGGTAAGCCAATGCCCAAGTTAACGTAGTAACCATCTTTTAATTCTTTGGCTGCACGTGCAGCCATTTCATCACGATTCCATGCCATGATCTTGCTCCTTAAGCCTTGCTAACAGTGCGCTGTTCAATGCGCTTTTCTGGATGTTTGTTTAACACGATGCGATGCACATAAATACTTGGTGTGTGCACATCAGCAGGCTCAAATGCGCCGTTCTCAACGATCTCTTCAACTTCAACCACCGTGATCTTGCCAGCCATCGCGCACATTGGATTGAAGTTGCGCGCTGTGTGGCGGTAGATCAAGTTGCCAGCCTTGTCTGCTTTCCAAGCTTTGACCAAAGCAATGTCTGCAACCAAAGAGCGTTCCATCACATATTTTTCGCCATCGAATTCGCGGATCTCTTTACCCTCGGCCACGATCGTGCCAACACCGGTCTTAGTAAAGAAAGCAGGAATGCCACAACCACCTGCGCGAAGTTTTTCTGCCAAGGTGCCTTGGGGTGTGAACTCAAGCTCTAACTCACCGGCTAAATATTGGCGTTCGAATTCTTTGTTTTCACCAACGTAGGATGAAATCATTTTTTTAATTTGGCGAGTTTCTAATAGCTGACCCAAACCAAAGCCATCCACACCAGCGTTATTAGAAATGGCTGTTAGATTGGTAGCACCTGTATCGCGCAAGGCTGCGATCAAAGCCTCAGGAATGCCACACAAACCAAAACCACCCACTGCAAAAGTTTGGCCATTTTTGACAATATCTGCCAAAGCCTCTTTTGCAGAACCGTAAACCTTATTCATTAAAAACTCCCATTTGATCCAAAGATAGCTGGTTTTAGCCTCTAAAACCGATTGTTTGACTCATTAGCTATTAAGCAAACAATATGCCAAACCTCCATTTATATACCATTCTATTGACGCCACCTTGACAGAATTGCCCTCGGAAGCGAATAAATGCGCTAAACCCCTGTAATACTTGAGCTTTGGGGGCTCCTTTTAGCTCTTTTATGGTTTGTTAGAGCATCAATTGAGAATGAACTTAAAATCATGACTATTAAATCAGTGATTGAGTGAGTCAGCAGAACTCATTTATGGAGATTGCATGAATACCAGCCCAGAGCTACTCGAACAATTTGGCCCGCGTGAATCCATGGACTATGACGTTGTCATTGTCGGTGGTGGCCCCGCTGGCTTATCAGCCGCGATTCGCTTAAAGCAATTGAGCGCTGAAAAAGGTCAAGAGATCTCTGTCTGTGTTTTAGAAAAAGGTTCTGAAGTCGGCGCGCACATTTTGTCAGGCGCGGTGATGGATCCGATTGGTATCAATGAATTGATCCCTGATTGGAAAAAACAAGGTGCGCCTTTAAATACTCCAGTCACTGAAGATCGTTTTATGTTCCTGACTGAGAGTAAGTCTTACACCACCCCTCAGTGGATGTTGCCTGAGTGTTTTAAAAATCATGGCAACTATGTGGTGAGCTTATCGAACTTCACTCGTTGGTTAGGCACTCAAGCCGAGAACCTTGGGGTAGAAATTTTCCCAGGCTTTCCAGCAGCAGAAATTTTGTTTGGTGAATCAGGTGAAGTGATCGGCGTTGCCACTGGTAATTTAGGTGTTGGTCGCGATGGCCAAGCCACCGAGAACTTTCAGCTGGGCATGGAGTTGCGTGCCAAGTACACGCTGTTTGCCGAAGGCGCTCGTGGTCACTTAGGCAAACAATTGATCGAGAGCTATCAATTGGATGATGGCAAAGATCCACAAAGCTATGGTCTAGGCATCAAAGAGTTATGGGAAATCGATCCAGCACTTCACCAAGAAGGTTTGGTGATCCACACCGCTGGTTGGCCACTCAGTTCTGATACTTATGGTGGTTCATTTTTGTATCACCTAGAAAACAATCAAGTGGCCGTTGGCTTTGTGGTGGGCTTGTCTTATAGCAATCCTTACCTCAGTCCTTTTGAAGAGTTCCAGCGATACAAAACTCATCCAAGCGTGCGCAAGTTCTTCGAAGGCGGCAAGCGCATTGGCTATGGTGCACGCGCGATCACCGCTGGTGGTTTGAACAGTTTGCCAAAGACAGTGTTCCCAGGTGGCGCATTGATTGGTTGCGAGGCAGGCTTTTTAAATGCCTCTCGCATCAAAGGCAGCCATGCCGCGATCAAGACCGGCATGATGGCAGCTGAAGCTGCCTTTGAAGCGATTACTCAAGAGCGCTCTGGTGATGAGTTAAGCGCTTATCCAGAAGCTTTCAAGAAGAGCTGGCTGTATCAAGAATTGAACAAGGCGCGCAACTTCAAACCATGGATGGGCAAAGGTTTGTATGTGGGCACTTTGATGGTGGGCATTGAGCAAAAATTATTCGGTGGCAATGTGCCATGGACTGTTCACACCAAGTACGCTGATCACGAGTATTTAAAACCTGCTGATCAGTGTCAGAAAATTGATTATCCAAAACCTGATGGAAAAATCACTTTTGATAAATTGTCTTCTGTGTTTATTTCTAATACGAACCATGAAGAAAATCAGCCGGCGCATTTAACGCTGCGTAATTCAATGGTGCCAGTGATCACGAACTTACCCGTGTTTGATGGTCCAGAGCAACACTACTGCCCTGCTGGTGTTTATGAGTATGTGGATAGTGAGCAAGGTAAGCGATTACAAATCAATGCGCAGAACTGCGTGCATTGCAAAACTTGTGACATCAAAGATCCAACCCAAAATATTGTTTGGTTAAATCCTGAAGGTTCTGGCGGCCCGAATTACTCTGGCATGTGATTTTTTAATTCTTGATCACTGCTGTGTCATGCTGTGGCTTAACGCGACTGATGCACCAGTAGCCCAATAGACTGCTGAGCGCTGCCAAACCAAAGACGTGGTGCGGTGCCAAGTATTCCCAAACCCAACCAGCGAACAAACCACCCACGGTGCCACCAATGCCGTATGACACTGTGGTGTATAGCGCCTGCCCTCTGGCTTGCAAAGGTCCTTTGAACCAAGTCTGCAACATCTTGATGCTGGCGCTGTGGTGCGCACCAAAGGTGGCTGCGTGCATCACTTGGGCCAAAATCAGAATGATTAGCTCAGGAACATAAGCCATCAAAGCAAAACGCACGACCGCGATGAAGTAGGCTGCGAGCAAAATGTTCTTTGTGGTGAATCTGGCAAAAAAGTAACTTTGAAAGTAAAAAAATATCACTTCAGCCAAAACACCTAACATCCAAAATAATCCGATCTCGCCTTTGGAGTAACCCAAACGATCGAGATACAAAGAGTAGAAAACATATAAACCTGCATGGCCAAAGATCATCCAGAAGTTGGCAGACATGAACCATTGAACATTTGGATTTTTGAGCACATCGCTTAACTTGACGTCAGCGTGCACCACCACATCCATCGGCGGCTCACGCAAGGTCAAGGTCAAAGCGGTCATGATCAATAAAGCCACGATGCCAAACCAAGGCAGGCTATCAATGCCAAAGGCCTCAAACCAAGCACCGGCGCCCAGCACCATGGCAATGAAACCAATTGAACCCCAAAGTCTTAAGCGACCATAGCGTTTATCAAAATCATTATTTTTATAGAGAGCGTGCACCGTGGCTGCTTCACCCAAAGGCATCAAACTACTGATGACGGTGTTCAATAAGAACATCCAGATGAGTAAAGCGATGTAACTCTCTAGATAAAAAATACCGGTGAAGATGATGCAAGCCAGTGCTGATGTGATGCGCATGATGCCCAAGCGATCACGGCGCATGTCCGCCAACCACCCCCAGGCAAAGGGGCCCAAGATGCGGGTGATCTGAAACATCGACATCAAGGCGGCGATTTCAATCGCGCCGAAGTCTTTACTGGCAAAGTAAAGACTGGCATAGGGCGACATCAGCCCAATGTAGGCAAAGTAGAAAAAGAAAAAGGCTGCGAAAGACAGTCGTACCAGACCAGTCATTGCAGCACTCTATTTAAGGACGTTGTGCTGGAATGCGTGGCGTACTGACACTGACATCACCGCACTGGGCGCGATGTCTTAAGACATGGTCCATGATCACCAAGGCCAACATGGCTTCAGCGATTGGAGTGGCACGAATACCCACGCAAGGATCGTGACGACCTTTGGTTTGCACCACGTAGGCACCGCCAGCACGATCAATGGATTGCTTTGGCGACATGATCGATGAAGTTGGCTTGATCGCAATGGATACGACCACGTCTTGACCACTGCTGATGCCACCCAACATGCCGCCAGCATTGTTACTTGCAAAACCATCGGCAAACATTTCATCGCCGTGCTCACTGCCTCTTTGAGCAACGCTCTTAAAGCCTGCACCAATCTCAACACCTTTGACGGCATTGATGCCCATCATCGCGTGCGCGATGTCTGCGTCTAATTTGTCAAAAATAGGTTCACCCAAACCAACCGGTACGTTTTTAGCCACCACGGTCAAGCGTGCACCACAAGAGTCGCCCGCTTTGCGCAGTTGATCCATGTAGGTCTCTAGCTCAGGAATGATTTTGGCGTTGGGTGCAAAGAATGGGTTTTGCGAAATCTGTGACTGATCTTCAAAAGGAATCTCAAGATCACCCAATTGAGTCATGTAGCCATAAAAACTGATGCCATGTTTTTCAGCCAACCATTTTTTTGCAACAGCCGCAGCTGCCACAACAGGAGCTGTCAAACGTGCAGAAGAACGACCGCCACCGCGTGGGTCACGAATGCCGTACTTGTGCCAGTAAGTGTAGTCAGCGTGTCCTGGTCTGAAACTGTCCAAGATGTCGCCATAGTCTTGACTGCGTTGATCGGTGTTACGAATCACCAATGCAATGGGGGTGCCGGTTGTTTTACCTTCGAACACACCAGAGAGAATTTCTACTTGATCAGCTTCTTGACGTTGCGTGACGTGGCGTGAGGTGCCAGGTTTGCGACGATCCAAGTCCAGCTGAATATCTTCAGCCGATAAAGACATGCCCGGAGGGCAGCCGTCGACAACAGCTCCGATTGCGGGTCCATGAGATTCACCAAAAGTGGTGATACGAAATAAGTGTCCTAGTGTGCTTCCAGCCATGCCTCAATTATGACATTGGTCTGGCCATGAAGCTTGATTTGCCACTCTTATTTTTTATAATTTTTTATTATTTTTGTAATTCTTGGCAAAGAGTACAAATTTTCTAGGGGAAATCTCTTTGCAGAATCGCCTTGCGAAGTCGCTTTATAACGAAGTTGCTTTACTTAGCAGGCGCCCCAGACTCTTCAGCTGCTGGCCAATCACGGATGTAGGCTTTGAGCATATTGTTTTCAAAACCTTGTGCCTCTACCACCGCTTTAGCAACGTCATAGAAAGAGATCACACCGTTGAGCATCTTGCCATCTAAGACAGGCAAGTAACGCATGTGTTGATCAAGCATGATGTGGCGGGCTTTGTCTAAGTCCATCTCTGAGGTGCAAGTCATAGGAGATTTTTCCATGACAGAGCCGACTGTTTCCTTGTGCAAGGCATCGTGATTTTTAGCCAAAGCATTGATCACCTCACGGAAGGTCAAGATACCCACCAACTGAGAGTTCTCCATCACCACCAAGGAACCAATGTCTTTTTCTGACATGGTTTGCACTGCGGCTGCAAGTGAAGTTTTTGGCGCAACGGTGTAAAGCGTTGATCCTTTGAAGCGCAGAATGTCGCTGACTTTCATACTTGTCTCCTATTATTGTGTCTTGTAGATTCAGTCTAGCAGTAGGTTTTAAGACTCGCCAGCCCCTTGATATAGGGGCTTACCCCAGCTAGGGTGGGTTCTTTTGAAGTTCTCAGGGGTTTTTCAAGGCTCTTGGGTCTTGGGTCGTTTCCAAGCCCTGATGATGGGCATATTCGCCACCATCGTGGCGCCCGCCAAAGTCACCCACCAAGTCAAGTAAATCCAGACCAAGAACAAAGGCAAGATGGCAAAAGCGCCGTAGACTGTTTTATAGATAGGGTAACTGGCCACAAACCAGGCAAAGGCAGATTTGGCCAATTCGAAAACGATGGCGGCGCAGGCGCCACCAAGAATAGCGTCGCGCCACTCGACCCGCTCATAAGGCAGAATTTTGTAGACCAAACTGAATGACAGGGTTGAGAGCAAGATTGGAAAAGCCCCTGCCATGAAATTAAAGCCATCACTCAAAGGACCAATCAAACCCTTAGAGGCACTCAAAACCATGGAGCTCAAGTAAATACTCAAGCCCAATAAAAGTGGGCCCATGACCGTGGCGACCAAATGAATGCCCAGGCGCTTTAAGAATGGTCGTGGGTTTTGAACTTGCCAAATCCGGTTGAAGGCATTTTCAACCGTGATCAATGTGAAAAATACGCCAATCACCAAACCAACCGTACCAAAGATGGTCAAGCCTTTTGCTTTGAGGGCAAATTGGTTGAGGTAGATCAGAATGGGGTCGCCGATGGCTCCTGGAATCAGATTGTCTGAGAGCCACTGCTGAAAGGCTGAGCGCAGCTTTAAAAAACTGGGCAAGGCTGCCAAGAGCGCAAAAGAAACCGTTACCATAGGGACAATCGATAAGATGGTCGTGAAAGACAGGCTGGCTGCCATTTCATTGATACGACTTACCTTGGCGCGTTCACGCAGGTATTTAAAAAAATCGAGGAAAGAGTCTTTATGACGAATTGCTTGCACGGCTCTATCATAAGCAAGATACATCAACGAGTACACATTCTATGAATTCTGATATTAACGTTTTGGTTCTTTATTACTCCCGACATGGCGCTACGCGCCAGTTGGCAGAGCTGATTGCTGAAGGTGTTGAAAGCGTTCCTGGCGTGACTGCGCGCTTGCGCACAGTGCCTGCAGTTTCTGCTGTTTGCGAGGCCACTGAATCTGATATCCCAGCGTCTGGCCCTCCTTACGTTGAGAACAAAGACCTTCAAGAATGTGCTGGTTTGGCTCTGGGCTCACCCACACGTTTTGGCAACATGGCTTCAGCCATGAAATACTTTTTAGACAACACCACCTCCGAGTGGTTGTCTGGTGCACTCGTTGGTAAACCTGCCTGCGTGTTCACCAGCACCGGCAGCATGCACGGTGGTCAAGAGAGCACCCTCTTATCCATGATGATTCCTTTGATGCATCACGGCATGGTGATCGTGGGTCTACCCTACAGTCATCCTGAGTTAATGAATACGCAAACCGGTGGCACACCCTATGGTGTGACGCATTTTGCAAAAGCCGATGGTTCAGCACCGATTTCTGCTGATGAGAAAAAATTAGCGATTGCACAAGGTAAACGTTTGGCTGAGATGGCCAGAAAATTATCAGCATGAGCGCTTCGCTTCAGTCACACCCAGAGTTAGCGCCCAAAGATCATTGGCGTTTGATCGCTTGGTTTTCTTGGTTTGCACTGATCGTGTTGTGTATTTTGTGGGAAGCCATTTTGGCGCCCATCAAACCAGGTGGCTCATGGGCAGTGATCAAAGTCTTGCCGATGCTGTTTGCATTAAAAGGTATATGGCAAGCACGCAATTACACGATGCAGTGGGCATCGATGTTGGTGATGTTGTACTTCATGGAAGGTGTGGTGCGTCTGAATGACAAGGGCTTATCCGCTTACTTGGCTGGTTTAGAAGTTGTTTTAAGTTTGGTGGCCTACTTTGCATTATTAGCGTATTTGAAGCCATTGAAAAAAGTAGCGAAAATGAAAAAAGCAGAAGCAGAATTAGCAGCGAAGCAGTTGGAAGCAAAACAATTAGAAGCTAAGCAGCAAGAAGAAAAGAAACAAGAAGAGAATAAACAGTAAAAAATATTAGAACAATTGAGGAAGACAAGATGTCATTGAATGATCAAGAATTGATTGCTGGCTTTGAGAAGATCATTGGCAAAGCTCAAGTGATCACAGCCCCTGATGATTTAGAGCCCTATTTGGTTGATTGGCGCAAGCGCTATCGTGGTCAAGCGATCGCCGCTCTTCGTCCGGGCAATACACAAGAAGTGTCAGAGGTTGTAAAACTGTGCGCTGCCAATCGCATCGCGATTGTTCCGCAAGGTGGCAACACCGGTATGTGCGGTGGCGCGACCCCTAACAGTGATGGCAGGCAGGTGGTGATCTCTTTGAACCGCATGAACCAAGTGCGTGCCATCGATACGTCGAATCAAACCATCACGGTTGAGGCCGGCATGATTTTGCAGTCACTTCAAGAGGCCGCCACAGCAGCTGATCGTTACTTTCCATTGAGCTTGGGTGCTGAGGGCAGTTGCACGATTGGTGGCAATTTATCAACCAACGCAGGCGGCACATCCGTGTTGCGTTATGGCAATGCCCGCGAGCTTTGTCTGGGTCTTGAAGTGGTGATGCCCAATGGCGAGATTTTGAATAGCTTGCGCGGTTTGCGCAAAGACAACACGGGTTACGATTTACGTGACTTGTTCATTGGTGCTGAGGGCAGCTTGGGTCTCATCACCGCCGCGGTGATGAAATTATTCCCACGCCCAGTGGCCAATTGGACCGCTTTGGTGGCGGTGCCTCATGCTGATGCTGCAGTGGAGTTATTGAATCGCTTTCAAGCAGGCGCTTCAGCACAACTCACCGGTTTTGAAATGATGTCTGATGAAAGTTTGGCATTGTTGAAACATTACTACCCTGCTCTGGCCAGTCCATTGAGCGGCCCGAATGCTTATGAAGTGTTGGTAGAAATTTCTGATTACGAGAGCGAAGAGCACGCCATGCAGTTGATGGAGTCCATCTTAGAAGGCGCCCTTGAATCTGGTTGTGCCAGTGATGCAGCGATTGCAAGCAATCTTGCTCAAGCCAGAAAGTTTTGGGACATGCGTGAGCACGTGCCTTTGGCGCAAGCCGATGATGGTCCTAATATAAAACACGATGTGTCTTTGCCAATTTCAGCGATTCCGAGTTTCATCACCACTTGCAATGACATGCTCAGAGCAAAGTACCCAGGCGTGCGCGTGATCAACTATGGTCACTTGGGTGACGGTAATTTGCACTACAACATCGCAGGACCAAGCTCAGCACAAACTGAAGAATTTTTCACGAGCAAGTCTAAAGAGATCCAAGCTTTGGTCTACGCCGAGGTTGAGAAGATGAATGGTTCTATCTCAGCCGAGCATGGCGTGGGCCAACAAAAGGTGGGCTACTTAAAAGGCCATCGCGGTGAAGTGGCCTTGGGTGTGATGAAAGCCATCAAGCAGGCTTTGGATCCTCATAATTTGATGAACCCTGGCAAGGTGATTGCTTCTTGATTCGCTCCAGCAATAAAAAAAGCTCCTGATATTTCAGGAGCTTTTTTGTTTTTCTTTTAATTTTTTTATTGGGCTTTACTTATTTGGCTGTGGCTTCAATCATGCAGTTTGAAATATCTGAGAAATATTTCAACGCAGTGGCAGTAGGCTCGATGTATTTTTTACGGCCATCAGTTTCAACCACGTAAGTCACCATGTCTTTGTCACGCAATTGTTTTAGGCGTGCGTGCAAGGTTGCAGGAGATCCAATCTCGCGCATCGCAATCGCATCACTGACCAAGAGGCGTTCGCCACTTTTCCAATGAGTTGCAACTTCGTTAAGAAGCTGAGTTTCAGTGGCATCTAATTTAGGAAAGCTTGGTAGCTCTTCAATTGAGCGAACCAAGTTCAAAAACCGGAAGTAGATGTCTTGTAATTCTTTATTTTTCATTGTCTCGTTGTCTCGTTATCTTGTTGTCTGCAGGGCTAATATTTTTTAATTTGTATGCAAATTATAGGGTAAAGAACTTACAAAAGTAATAAAAGTTACATAACTGATGTGTAAATAAT
>ERZ1022724.93-NODE-93-length-22287-cov-15.975036_pt1 | contig 22287 bp, 22 predicted proteins | sample MGYA00521091_ERZ1022724 | MGnify/ENA primary metagenome ERZ1022724 (study PRJEB33162, sample SAMN09537610) | freshwater metagenome | isolation source: freshwater | place: Canada:Alberta | collected 2017-07 | study: EMG produced TPA metagenomics assembly of the... | reverse complement strand
GGGGTTCCAACGTATTGAGCGGCCACCTGCAGAACCTGTTCGGAGCTGATGGTGCTAAAGGGTGGGTTCTTGACGAAGTCGGCGGCGCTTGGTCCTGCGTAGGCACGGTAGTTACTGATGGTCTGCTGGCGAAGAACTAGAGCGGCGTTTTCTGACGCGTATTCACCACGAACAAACAAAACGGTGTTTGCAGCAGCCACAGTGAGATCTTGGGTGCCTTCGGTTTGAATGATGTCGTCTGGGTTAGTGGTTGTGAATTTGGCCATGGCTGCTACCTCTGGGTCGTAGGCATAAGCCGGCAAGGCGGAAGTTGCCAACAAACCCGATGCGGTAAGCATGGTTACAGCGGTTCTAAAAGTTTGGTTATTGCGCAATCTGCCCTGTGTCGAGACTTTGCTGAGAGGCCTTTGCAGATCCCGCTCGCGCTTTAGGGCCTTTGCCTCCATGCGGAGCATGGCTTTGCGAGCGCGTCTAGAAGACTTGGCTATTTTTGCTTTTTCGGCTTCGCGCACCGAGCGTCTGGAGCGAATCTCAAAGGATTCAAGGACGTTTATTTCAACGTCTGCTCTGTGTTTGCCTGTACCATTACTGGCCAAAGCTGCTACCTCCGCGTTGCTCTAATGACTTCACAAAAGAAATCAATCCTGAATCGAAACTATAAGTTCTAAAGATCTGATTTCAGGCTCAAAGCATCTCAGATCCGACCATCGAAATAGGTTGATTTCGATTGCTGGAACAGTCTAACCGATGACCCTTACCTGCTCAAAAACCGCGCCCGTTCTGGGCAAACTCGCAGACTACTAAACTGTTCGCATGCCAGAAATCCAGATTCCTAGCCAACTTCTGCCTAAAGATGGGCGTTTTGGCTGTGGTCCTTCAAGGCTTAGGCCCGAGCAGCTAGAATCCCTGGCAGCATCTGGTACCTCCTTTATGGGTACCTCTCACAGGCAAGCTCCCATCAAGAACCTGGTAGCCGAGGTCCAAACTGGCCTACTTGAGTTGTTTAGAGCCCCCGCAGGTTACGAAATTGCTCTTGGAAACGGTGGCGCGAGCGCATTTTGGGACATGGCGGCTTTTTCACTGGCGGAGGGAAATACCCAGGCGCTAGTTCACGGTGAATTCAGTGCCAAATTTGCCAAATCCCTAAAGGCCCCCTTTCTAGGCGAACTGACCGTTCAAAAAGGCGATCCTGGCTCTAGGTCAGAATTCAGAGCTACTTCTTTAACCAATACATATGTATACCCGCAAAATGAGACCTCGACTGGGGTGGTTACTCCAGTAGCAAGACTGGCTGGCGCAGACAGCGGGGCTTTGTTCCTAACTGACGCCACCTCAGCGGCCGGTGGTATGGACTTTGATGCTCTAAACACAGACGTCTACTACTTTTCCCCACAAAAGAACTTTGCTGCTGACGGTGGGATCTGGCTAGCCTTACTTTCCCCTGAGGCCGTTTTGCGAGCCGAGAAGGTAGCTGCCTCGGATCGCTACATCCCAGAGTTTTTGTCACTCAAGACCGCCATCACCAACTCAAGGCTCAACCAGACCCTAAACACCCCAGCCATCGGGACCCTTTACCTACTCAATGAGCAGATTAAATGGATCAACGAATCAGGTGGTTTGAAGTGGGCAGATGCCAAGACCCGCTCCAGCTCGAAAGTGCTCTACGACTGGGCCGAGGCATCAGGTGTGGCAAGCCCCTTCGTTTCTAACCCAGACCACCGCTCCCAGGTAGTTGTCACCTTAGAGTTTGAGGAAACCGTGGACACTGCAGAGCTAATCCGAGTGCTCAGATTAAATGGAATTGTGGATGTCGACCCGTACCGCGGAATGGGAAAAAATCAGCTCCGAATTGCTACATTCGTTGGTACCGACCAAGCTGATGTTGAGTCGTTGACATCGTGTTTTGATTTTGTTTTAGAGAGGCTAGCTTGATTAGGTTTCGAGTCAAGGAGCAAGATCGCAAGCCCGATCCTGAGCCGATTGAAACTAATGCTCCCCTGGCGGTAATTATCTTTACCGCTGCGTGGGCAGTGGCCTTACTTCTTATCCTTCTTTTTGGCCAGACGCTTGCGCAGCCGCTTCCCGATTGGTGGGCGCTTACCTGTGTCTTTGGTATCTGCCTCGGAATCTTCGGTTACTTCAAGGTCCGGGGTAGGTAGCTCCTCGGCTCTATTCTTTTCAATCTCCGCACGGCGCTCCGACCAAGGCACCCAGTTTGGAGCAACTATGGATTCTTTGCCTGGGAGTAAGACCACTTCAGAAACAGTTGCCGCGTCTGATTTTTTGCCTTGGAAGATAACTACGTTCCACTCCCAGCCGACATATCCAGTTAGCTTTGATTCGAATCGGTAGCTCGTGGTCTCTTTATCTTCACTTGAAGTGCCAAGGAACTTTCCAACTCCATTTGCCGGCGCAGTTTCTCTGGCTGCTTTTTCGGCTAGGGATTGGTGCTGAGGCTTTTTTAGTAGCTTAAGCATCTAGCTCGTCGGCAAGCTTGCGAAGCAAGGTTGCGATCTTTTGGCTCTGGGCAGTTTCTGGCTGCTTGCCACGCTTTAGGCCGCCGCTGATGTTATCGAGCAGACGAATTAGATCTTCTACGATTACTGACATCTCGTCAGCTGGCTTTCTGGACATCTTTACAAGTGATGGCGGCGCCTCCAGGACGCGCACAGATAGAGCTTGAGCTCCCTTTTTGCCATCGACAATTCCAAATTCAACCCTGGTTCCAGGGGTTACCTGAGTCACTCCGTCTAGGAGTGCGCTGATGTGCAAAAACACTTCTTGGCCTTCATCGGATGCGATGAAACCGAAGCCTTTTTCTTCATCGAAGAATTTCACTTTGCCGGTTGGCATGACTACCTCTTTCTCAGGGTTCTCCATTTTACCAAGGGTGGCACCCCAAAAACTACTGCCCTTCATTGGCCTCGAACAGAGGGGTATCCTAGAAGGATGACTAAATCCAAGCCTTCTGGCCCTTCTCGCCTAGAGACAGTGCTTGCATACATGGGGGCTGGAATCATTGGCCTGTCACTGCTTTCAATAGTCATAACCCTGGTCCGAAGCTTCTTTGGCGAGACTACTAATCTGGCCCTTTTTGCCCAGATACCTCTTATAGCGCTGCCGATTGGCTTCGTACTTGTCCTGGTCCTGCTGTTTCTCTCGGTTAGACGTAGAGGACGCGAAAACAAGCAGTGAGTGATCTATACCGGTTAGCTCTGGCCCTGAGATCGGCAGACGACGCAGCCCTGAGCATTTTGGTGCACGAGAGATCACTTTCACTAGCTGAGTTCAAAGACTTCTTTGATCTTGCTCAAGCGGTTCTCACCCCGAAGTCCCAAGCCCTGCTGGTTTCCAGTCTTTCCAATTCAGAGATAAGTTCCCTGCGCTCACTGCTAGCGGAAGAAAAAGTCTCAAAAGAGCAGTTAAGTTTTTTGGCTAGTGATCTTTTTGTCTGGAGCTCAAAAGAGCCTGTGGTTTACGACTGGCTAACAGAGCGCCTAAAAGAAAATCCGCGAACTGCATCGTTGCGGATAGTGACAGAAACCCAGAAGGCACCCGATCAAGAATCTATTGATAGAGATTGTGGCATTCATGCTTTCGAAGCCATGCAATCAATTACGGAATTGATTTTTAGCCTGGACCAGCACTTTGTTCGAGAAGTTTCCAAAGGCTCAATGGGTTTACCCGATGTCAAGCGGCTCTCAAGCCACCTTGGAAAATCCAAAGAGTACGTAAAGGCCATTCTTGAGTTGGCAAAAGTTTCCGGTGTGGTTGCAATTTCTGAAAAGCGATTCCACCCAACTGATCTTGCTGACAGCTGGATCGCCTCTGATCCAAAAACTCGTTGGCAATTGCTGGTAAACGCATGGCTCGCAATCATTGGACCTTCTGGCGCTAAAGAGTTAGCTCTGCAACACAGCCAAGACCCAGCCAAGTCGCTCAGTGAATTAGTGGGGTCAAGCTTTCCACTGGTGAATGCGTCAGCCCAATCTCGAATCGGAAGAGTCGCAGAGCTAGCTGATGCGATTGGGTTATCGGTAGCTGGCTTTGCCGCAAGTTGGCTCTCCAGTGTTCTAGCCGGGAAGGTACCCGCTGCAACCAAGGCCCTCGAACAAAGGCTTCCAGCCCAGCAGGGGCGAATAATTGTCCAGGCTGATCTCTCGATTATTGCCCCTGGGCCACTGGCTAGCTCAATCGAGATTGAGCTTCGCAAGTTCACCGATACTGAAAACATCGGGTTGGCAACCGGGTATCGGATTTCACCGCTCAGTCTTAGCTGTGGGCTAGAAGAAGGGCTGACCGAGAAGCAGATTAGAGCCCTTTTGGAGAAGCTCTCTGGCACGAAGCTGCCGCAACCGGTTGACTATCTAATCTCTGAAACCGCAACCAGATTTGGTCGTTTAAAGATTCAAGCTGGCGAAGCTGGCTCACTACTTACATCAACCGACGAGCTGCTGGCCACCCAGATTCTGATGGACTCGAAACTAAAGGCTTTTGGCCTAAGAAAATCTGACAACGGTGTTATCTCATCAATGGAACCGGAGGCTTTGTATCACGCACTTAGAGAAAATGGCTACTTGGCTATTCGGGTCGATGAAGCTGGCAAGGTTATTGCTCCATCAGCTATTCACAAAAACAGCTCTCACGCTGCAATGTTTGAAGAACAGCTAATAAGACTTAGAAAACAAGATCTCGAGATTGCGGACCAAGCGCCGGAATCCGATGTTGACCGAAAGATTCAATTAGCTTTGGCTTCAAAGAGTATCTTGCTAGTTGAAATAAACGCCAACGGCAAAGTTATGAACTTTGTTCTAGAGCCAATCGGGTTAGCAAATGGCAGGTTGCGAGCTAGAGATCGCAAAGCTGACATCGAAAGAACTTTACCGGTTTCTGCAATTACTTCGATTGTGATTGGTTAGTCATGAGCGAGGGGCCACTAATTGTTCAAAGTGATAAGACAGCACTTCTCGAAGTAAACCACCCGCAAGCATCGGACGCTAGACATGACCTGGCAATCTTCGCGGAACTAGAAAGAGCTCCCGAGCACATCCATACCTACCGAATCACCAAACTTGGTTTATGGAACGCCAGGGCTGCCGGGCACGACAGCGGCTACGTCCTTGGGGTGCTAGACAAATACGCAAAGTTCGCGATTCCCTCATCGGTTCGGGTGGACATTCAAGAAACAATGGACCGCTACGGAAAGCTGGTAATTCGAAGGGATGACGAGGGCGCTTTATTACTTACTTGCTCGTCTCCGGCGATCCTGCTGGAGGCTTCGAGGGGACCAAAGATAGCGGCATTGCTTGGATCTAGGCTCTCCGAAGACACTTTTGAGGTCCTGCCTTTTGCCAGAGGCGCCCTCAAGCAAGAGCTACTAAAGCTGGGATGGCCAGCCGAGGACCTGGCTGGATACACCCCCGGCACACCTCATGAGATTGCTCTAGACGAAAAAGGTTGGGCAATCCGCGACTACCAGAGCAAGGCCGTGAGCAAGTTCTGGGAAGGCGGGTCCGGTGTTGTGGTGTTGCCCTGTGGGGCGGGAAAAACCATCGTCGGAGCAGCTGCCATGGCGCGTGCAAAAACTAACACATTGATTTTGGTTACCAACACTGTTGCCGCAAGGCAGTGGCGGGCAGAGCTAATAAAGCGCACCACACTCACCGAAGATGAAATTGGTGAGTACTCGGGATCAATCAAAGAGGTCAAGCCCGTAACGATTGCTAGCTACCAAATTCTCACCGCTAAACGAAAAGGTGAGTACGCCCACCTGGCATTGCTAAATGCAAAAGACTGGGGTCTTATCATTTATGACGAAGTTCATTTGCTGCCGGCACCTATTTTTAAAATGACTGCAGACCTGCAGGCAAGAAGAAGACTAGGGCTTACCGCAACTTTGGTTCGAGAAGATGGAAAAGAAGGCGATGTCTTTTCTTTGATTGGACCAAAGCGCTTTGATGCCCCATGGAAAGAAATTGAATCCGAAGGTTACATTGCACCGGCAGAGTGTTTTGAGATAAGAGTCGATCTCCCAGAGGACGAGAGATTAAACTACGCAATTGCCGAGCAGGATGAGCGCTACCGCTTGGCAGCAACTTCGAAAATCAAGATTCCTGTAATTCAAAAACTTCTAGAAAGACACAAAGGAGAGCCAACGCTAATCATTGGACAGTATCTTGATCAAATAGATGAAGTTGCGAACTTAATCGGTGTTCCAAAAATCACTGGAGAGACTTCGGTTAACGAACGTGAGAGATTATTCCAGGCGTTCCGCGATGGCACAGAACCAACTCTGGTGGTTTCCAAAGTTGCAAACTTCTCCGTAGATCTTCCAGAGGCATCGGTTGCGATCCAGATTTCAGGATCGTACGGATCCAGGCAAGAAGAAGCACAGCGCCTCGGGAGACTGCTTCGCCCCAAAGCGGATGGGCGAACCGCATCGTTTTACACCTTGATTGCCCGAGACACTGTGGATCAGGACTTTGCCCAAAACCGCCAACGCTTTCTAGCCGAGCAGGGCTACAGCTACAAAATCCTTGATGTCTCAAGCATCTGAGGCACTCAACTAACTCTCAGGTTTCTTTCAGACAAAACTGGGACACTTGAGTCATGACAAAAACCCGAGTTCTCATAGTCGACGACGAACCAAACATCAGGGACCTCCTTGCCACCAGCTTGCGATTTGCAGGCTTCGATATTCAAACTGCTGCCAATGGCACTGCTGCTGTGGCAGCCGTTACCGAATCCGAACCGGACATTATCTTGTTGGATGTCATGCTTCCAGACATGAATGGCTTCAGTGTTACCAAGAAGCTTCGATCTGCAGGAATTCAAGCGCCTATTCTGTTTCTAACTGCACGTGACGAGGTTGAAGACAAGATCACCGGCTTGACCGTTGGTGGCGATGACTACCTCACCAAACCATTTAGCCTCGATGAAGTTGTTGCGAGAATTCAAGCAATCCTAAGAAGAACCAAATCGGCCGAGGCAGAACCTGCTGTAATTGACGCAGGTCCAGTTGTGATTAACCAAGACGCTCACGAAGTGAGCGTTGAAGGAACACTGGTTGATCTCTCCCCTACTGAATACAAGTTGCTTCGCTTCTTGGTGATGAATGCCGATCGCGTGCTAACCAAAGCACAAATCCTGGATCACGTTTGGGAATACGATTTCAACGGGGACATGGGAATTGTTGAATCTTATGTTTCTTACCTCCGTAAGAAAATTGACCCTATTAGCTCTAGACCGCTGATTCAAACCAAGCGCGGTGTGGGTTACATCTATAAGAAAAATGACTAATGCCTTCAAAGTTAGCTAGAGCCTGGGAACAAGTATCTCTAAGAAGCAAGCTAACTGGTCTATCTGTTGCAATCATTGGTTTACTTCTCCTTATCTCAAGCTTTGGAACGGTATCTGTTTTGCGTGCCTACCTGCAACAAAACACTGACAACTTGCTCTCGGCCACCGCTTCGATTCTGGCTCAGCAAAACCCAGCTGAGATTGAGTCCCGACTGACGGCCAAAAGACTCACCTTGCCAAGGCTGCCAAGCGATTACTTGATTTCGGTTCTGGATGCCCGCGGCGAAACGGTTTACCAGATCATGGCCTCAGAGGCTTCCGACATGAAACTTCCAGATCTAGATTTGCTGGATTTGAATTTCGTTTTTGCGGCCGCGGGGGTGCCATTTGACCTTGATCAGTACGGAGCCCTTGGGGAAGTAACCATCGACGAGCACGATAGCTGGCGCGTAGTCGCCCAGCCATTTAGGGACTTTGAGGGCTCGGTCGCTGTGGCGCTCCCAAACAGCACCAACCTGGAACTTCTTCGTCAATACCGAGCCATCGGAGGAGGCTTCGGATTCTTGTTGCTGGGTCTTAGTGGACTGAGTATCTGGCTCACGATTGCTCAAGCCTTGCGACCGCTTCGCGAAGTCGAGAGAACAGCCAAGCTGGTTGCATCCGGAGACCTTTCTCAAAGACTTATTGAGCGTCCAGGAAAAACGGAGATCGCAAGGCTTAATCGAAGCCTAAACACGATGCTTGACTCTCTCGAGGATTCGGTTTCATCACGCAATAAAACTTTGGGTCAAATGCGCCGGTTCGTTGCTGATGCTTCCCACGAACTTCGCACTCCCCTAGTTTCGGTTCGCGGTTATGCAGAGCTATACCGCAAAGGTGCTCTCAAGAAAAAATCAGAAGTCCAAGAGGCGATGCTGAAAATTGAGTCTGAGGCAATTCGCATGTCTTCGCTCGTTGAGTCTTTACTTACCTTGGCTAGGTTGGATGAGAATCAGCAGCTTGACGCCAAGAAGGTGGACATGATTGAGCTAATTCAATCGGTAGTAAAGAGTGGATCCTCGGGAGATAAGAAAGTCACCTTCACCGTGCTTACTCTAAGCGGAGCGAAGTTACCCAAGGATGAAAAAATCTATGCGGAGATCAATGAGGGTCAGATTCGCCAAGTTCTTGTAAACCTCATAGAAAATGCCAAGCGCTTTAGCTCAACTAAGTCTTCGATTGAAATTGGTATCGGTCAAAAAACCGAGGACGAAGTGATTTTCGAAGTTATTGACCACGGTGAGGGAATCCCGAAGCAACTAAGGGACAAGATTTTTGAACGCTTCTACCGTGCCGATAACTCCAGAAACCGAGAAACCGGTGGAACCGGTCTGGGTCTTGCCATCGTGAAGGAGATCGTTCTTTTGCACAAGGGCCGCATTGAGGTTCGAGACACCCCACAGGGTGGGGCCACATTTAGAGTGAAGCTGCCAGCCAGACATGACTGGGTCTAGGCACTTTTACACAATTTGTTTGGCAATGAATTGTCTGGGCTGATTTCTGCCTAATCTAGGGCCCTAAGAAAGGGTCAAAATGGCGCAATTTCAAGTAGATAGCGAGCAGGTGCTCGCTGCCACCGGTCAGATCAATGCAACTATTTCCAGGGTCCAGGCCGAGGTTTCATCCCTGCACAACCAACTGCAAAGCCTGCAGGGTTCTTGGCGAGGAGCCGCAGCCGAATCGTTTCAAGCTTTAGCTAATCGCTGGCGAACCACTGCAGGCGCAGTTGATACTCAGCTATCTGAGATTGGAGTTGCTCTTTCTTTCGCAGCTAATCAGTACCGCGAAATTGAGCACGCCAACCAAAGGTTGTTTTTAGGTTAGAAGCCCATGCCTTCGCCGCCACCTTGTGGCATTGCAGGCGCAGCAGGCTCTGGCTTCTCCGCAACTACCGCTTCGGTAGTTAGGAATAGACCAGCAATCGATGCAGCATTTTGCAATGCTGAACGAGTTACCTTCACTGGGTCATTGATTCCAGCGGCAAGCATGTCAACATACTCTCCGGTTGCGGCGTTTAGACCGTGACCAGAAGGTAGGTTTTCAACCTTGTCGGCAACAACGCCTGGCTCAAGTCCTGCGTTGATTGCAATCTGCTTCAATGGGGCAGAGATTGCAACGCGAACAATGTTTGCTCCGGTTGCCTCGTCGCCTGAAAGCTTCAGCTTGTCGAATGCGGTCTTGCCAGCCTGTAGTAGCGCAACGCCACCTCCGGCAACAATTCCTTCTTCAACGGCAGCCTTGGCGTTACGAACTGCATCTTCGATGCGGTGCTTACGCTCTTTTAGCTCAACCTCGGTTGCGGCTCCAGCTTTGATAACTGCAACTCCACCGGAAAGCTTGGCTAGACGCTCCTGTAGCTTCTCGCGGTCGTAGTCAGAGTCAGTGGCATCGATTTCGCGACGGATCTGCTCAACGCGGCCAGCAATCTGGTCCTTGTCTCCAGAGCCCTCAACGATGGTGGTCTCGTCCTTGGTAACAACGATCTTGCGAGCGCGTCCCAGCATGGTTAGGTCGGTGTTTTCTAGCTTCAGACCTACCTCTTCAGAGATAACCTGACCACCGGTCAAGATGGCGATGTCTTGCAACATGGCCTTACGACGGTCTCCAAAGCCAGGAGCCTTGACGGCAACAGACTTGAAGATTCCGCGAATCTTGTTGACGATCAAGGTGGCTAGTGCTTCACCTTCGATGTCTTCTGCGATAACAAGAAGAGGCTTTCCAGCCTGGATTACCTTGTCAACAACAGGAAGAACATCCTTGATGTTTGAGATCTTGGAGTTCACGATTAGCACGTAAGCATCTTCTAGAACTGCTTCCTGACGCTCTGGGTCGGTAACCATGTAAGCAGAGACGTAACCCTTGTCGAATCTCATACCCTCGGTTAGCTGTAGTTCGATTCCGAAAGTGTTTGACTCTTCTACTGTCACAACACCCTCACGGCCAACCTTGTCAATTGCCTCAGCAATTAGGTCACCGATAACTGGGTCTCCTGCAGAAATAGATGCGGTTGCAGCAATCTGCTCTTTGGTCTCAACTGGCTTTGCATTTGCCAAAAGTTCCTTGATAACTGCCTCAACAGCTTTCTCAATTCCGCGCTTTAGCGTAATTGGGTCAGCTCCAGCTGCAACGTTGCGAAGTCCTTCGCGCACAAGTGCCTGAGCCAAAACAGTTGCGGTAGTAGTTCCGTCTCCGGCTACGTCGTCTGTCTTCTTAGCAACTTCTTTAACTAGCTCCGCGCCAATTTTTTCGAACGGGTCTTCTAGCTCGATCTCCTTAGCAATGGAAACACCGTCATTGGTGATGGTGGGTGCTCCCCACTTCTTCTCAAGAACGACGTTGCGTCCACGTGGGCCAAGGGTGACCTTCACGGTGTCTGCGAGGATGTTTAGTCCACGCTCTAAGCCACGGCGGGCTTCTTCATTGAAAGTGATAATTTTTGCCATTTTTGGGTTTCTCCCGAAGTTGGTATAAGGATTAGCACTCTATTTGTTTGAGTGCTAATTCAATTTTGGCACTCTAGGGCTGAGAGTGCAAGTTTTGTTTGGGTATTAGAAAAGCCGCCACCTCGAAAGGTAGCGGCTTTCCCGTGAAGTCTAGGTGGTCCTAGATTAGGTTCACGGCGTCGGCCTGAGGGCCCTTGTCGCCGTTCTTTACTTCGAACTCAACGCGCTGGTTCTCCTTGAGCTCCTTGTAGCCATCGCCCTGGATAGCTGAGAAGTGAACGAATACGTCCGCTCCACCGTCCTGAGTAATAAAGCCGAAGCCCTTCTCAGCGTTGAACCACTTTACGGTTCCTTGTGCCATTTGTATCTCCTGTTGCCTAGTTTGAATGCGGCTTCGACCCAATAGATCTAACCGAGTCGCTTCCAAACCGGGGGATCCAGGAATGCATTACTAAACCGAAAGCTTATGAAGCTAGGGCTTTTTCTACGACCATTTACTACTCTAGCCCTGATTGGGCCAATAAAGTCAAGAAGTTTTTTGGTAACCGACCAGCTAGCTAGTCGAGATAATCCAGACCTACCACCAGGGTCACTGGGTCAGGGAACTGGTCTGAGACCGCGATTATCGACCCGGTAAACCTAGCTGCCAAGCCCTCAGCCTCGTCGCGGTGACTCTCGTCAGTAATGAAAACCAAGGTGTTTACTGCCTCTGGGGAGCCTGGGTCAATCTCGCTCAAGTCTGTAGTGGAGACGATGTTCCACCCGCCCTCAGTAAGGTCTGCCCCGACTGTCTGGGCGATGCCAGTGTTGGTGCCATCGACAACGGCCACTTGAATCTGAGGGACAAAAGGAAGGTCCGGCATAATCACACCCAGGTCCGCTATGCGAAGACCCATCAGTCCACCAAATGCCAGTACCCCTGAAATAAGGGTCAGGGTCAGAAAAGACCGCACGTAATCCAGAGCGCTCTTTGGGGCAAGGTGCTTTCCCCCGACACCAAGATCGGCGTCTGGTTGCTCCGTTGCTTTGTCTTCCATGCTTACCTTTATGAGATTGGGCAATGAGCTTCTATATTAGGCACTTGAGACCTATGAAAGGAAGCTCGATATGGACTACCCCATCAAGAAGACAGACCAGCAGTGGCGCGAGGAACTGAGCGATTTCGAGTATGAGGTGCTTCGCGAGGCGGGGACAGAACGAGCTTTCACCGGTGAGCTGCTCAATGAAAATCGCGTGGGAATCTTCCGCTGTCGCGGTTGTCAGGCAGAGCTATTTAGAAGCACCACCAAGTTTGAATCACACTGTGGCTGGCCAAGCTTCTATGAACCAAAGGCTGAGGACGCAGTTGAGCTTTTAGAAGATAGAAGTTTTGGAACAGTGCGCACCGAAGTTAGGTGCCGAGCCTGCGGCTCACACCTAGGTCATGTATTTGAAGATGCCCCACAAACCCCAACCGGTGATCGCTACTGCATTAATTCGGTGAGCATCACCTTTGAAGAATCTAACTAAATGATTATTGGTCTTGGAACCCTGGTAAATGTTGTCGCTATCGTAGTTGGCACAGCAGCCGGTGTCTTGCTTGGCAACCGCCTGAGTGAGAAAACCTCACGGGTAGTAACTGACGGGCTAGGGCTGGTGGTTTTGGTCCTTGGTGGACTGAATGTAATCTCCATTCTGGACGATGAATTTGTTTCCTCAGTAGGTCCTGGGATTCCGCTGCTGATTGTGATTGGCGCAATCCTGATTGGTGGAATCATTGGCTCAGCCCTGCAGATAGAGCAGCGCCTTGAGAAGCTAGGCACAGTCTTACAAAAAAAGTTTGCCAAAAAAGGCTCAAAGGGCTCCAAAGAAAAGTTCATCACGGGTTTTGTGAATGCCTCTTTGGTATTCACCATTGGCCCACTTGCCATTCTCGGAGCGCTAAGTGACGGCCTTGGTCAAGGAATTGAACAGCTAGCCACCAAATCAATCCTTGACGGGTTCGCATCGTTGGCTTTTGCTGCGAGTTTGGGTTGGGGTGTTGCCCTTTCGGCGTTACCGGTTGGCCTTTGGCAAGGCTTGATCACCGTGCTTGCTTTCTCAGTTGGAGCAGTTGTATCAGCACCGCTGATTTCAGCGCTAACTGCAACCGGTGGTGTCTTACTTCTTGGTGTTGGATTGCGACTACTGCAAATAAGACAGGTTGCGGTTGGCAATATGTTGCCAGCGTTGATAGTTGCTCCAATAATTACTCTGGTTTTGCTATCCATCTAGCTGGTTTTATCTCTGGTGTAGACTCTATGTAAGTTACTTAACTTTGGGTGGCTACTAAACAAGGGGGCCACTATGGATAACTCATTCACGACCAAAAAAACTTCTAGATCATTCATATTGATCTCTTCTCTCGCCGCTACCACTTTGCTGGCTGCAACCATGGGTTCTTCCATGGCGAGCTTTGCCGTTCAGCCCAAGGTTGATCTAGGTCTCGCGAGCTCCTTCGCCGTTTTGGCTGGATCGGGAATAACCAACACTGGACCAACTACCGCCTCAGGCTCTGCTGGAGCAAACTTTGGAAGCTCACCGACTGGCACTTTCACCGGTGATGTTCAAGTGACTACTACAGGAACCAAGTACACAGCTGTGGATGCTGCCGTTACCTCAGCCAAGGTGGACCTAACCACTGCATACAACGACGCCGCTGGTAGAACCCCCGCCACCACTGTTACTGCAGATCTTGGTGGTCAGACTTTGACAACTGGTGTTTACAAGTCAGCCAGTTCACTTGCTGTTACCGGCACATTGACTCTGGATGCAGAAAATGATCCAAATGCGGTTTTCATCTTTCAGGCTGGATCAACCCTGACAAGTGCTAGCTCGGCGAGAATTGCTCTAGTAAATGGAGCAGATGCCTGTAACGTTTTCTGGCAAGTTGGCTCATCGGCCACCTTTGGAACAGACACCGTCTTTGTTGGTCACGTTATGGCATTGACCTCAATCACAGCCAACACTCGCGCGACTTTCCAGGGTCAGCTGCTGGCTAGAAATGGTGCTGTGACACTCGACACAAACACCATCACTAACAATGTATGTGCGACTGCAGCAAGTGCTACTCCTTCTGCGAGTGCCACTCCGACTACCAGTGCTACTGCCACTCCAGCCGCTTCAGATTCACCTTCGGCTTCAGAGACTCCAGCACCTGAAGAAAGAGTTACTGACACCGGTGGTCAGCTGCCTGGCACTGACGCATTCAACTGGCTTACCCCACTACTTATCGGTCTCGGTGTTATCGCACTTGCAACCGGAGGTTACCTAATCTGGAGAAGACGTAACCCCGAATCAAAGTAACTGGCACGTTGGCAAATAAGCACAAGAAGCAATTATTTGGAGTTCCGCTGCGCTCATTGCTGCGCGCTCTTATGGTTGCTTTAGCCGTTACAGCCTTGCTGCTTTACGTTTTCCAAGATAGAACCCCGCCCCAAGAACAGGCGGTGACTATTGACCCTGACAAAGCTGGGCTTGTGGTTCCACTTCCACCTGGTGAAACCTGCTTGGCTGTTCCTGATTCAACGCCAGAGCCAACCCCCGAACCTGAAGCAACATATGATCCATACCCAGAACTTGGGGAAAAGATTGGCACAATCACTCTTGAATCCCTTGGATTGAGCTGGCCAATCTATGAGGGAACCGACGCCGAAAGATTGTCTTTGGGTGTGGGTCACTACATAGGCTCTGTTCTTCCAGGTGTTGTTGACAATTCAATTCTCTCGGGGCACCGTGACACCGTTTTTGCGCAACTCGGTGAACTCAAAGCGGGAGATCTGATTTTGGTTGAAACCGCTGCGGGAATATTCACTTACGAAATGACCGGTTCTGAAATTGTTGATCGAAGTGACCAAAGCGTAATTCAGCCTTCGGACGAGGCAAAACTAACTTTGACGACTTGCTACCCGTTCAAGGCCATAGGGGCTACGACCCAGGCTTATATCCTGAGCGCTACATTGATTTCTTCGGTATTCAAAGAAAACTAGATTTATTGGGGCCGACCAGGGGACTTGAACCCCTAACCCCCGCATTACAAGTGCGGTGCGCTACCAATTGCGCCAGGTCGGCCTGTACCTAGCTCCGCTAAGCACCGCTCTAGCCTATCCAAAAACCCGTCGGTTCAAAATTTCCTAGTGGAAGAAAACATCATCGAGGGTAACAGTGCGCAATTTTCTTTGCTCCAACTGCTTGAACAGTTCGTCAAAGACGGGCTTTGGGGTCCTTGAATTGAAGTGATCTAACAATATGACCCCGTCCTGGATGTACTTAGATCCCAACTGAATTATTGACTGCCTTCTTTGGCGCGCAGTGTCACCCAAAGACCCACTCCACATAATCGGGCTGGTGTACCCCAGTTCGGCCGCAATGGATTCAACTCTGGCATCGATGTGCCCGTAAGGAGGTCGGAAATATGGCTGGGTCTGAACACCAAAGGTGTCCTCGATGAACTTTCCGCAGCGGGTCAGTTCTTCAGTGATTCGAGCATTAGATGAGCCTCGGAGACTGGGATGAAGGTGGGTGTGATTTGCCAGTTGAAGATTGCCTGAATCAACCAGCTCCTGCACCTGTGCCCTATTTGATATCCAACCAGGATATTCGGAAGTTATAAAAAATGTCATTCGAAGATCACGCTCCTGCATGAAATCCAAATAATCCTTGATGCCCTCGGCGCTCGAGCCATCGTCTACAGTCCAAGCAATTCTCTTGACGTTTGAAACTGGCAGATTCCTTATGCGACCTACCGGCAACTGCTCTCGCGCGAATCCAAATCTCCCAAGATGGTTTTTTACAACGCCATCAATAGCTCTTTCTGGAACCAGGATGGGCGGCTTGGCTGAAGTGTTTACATTGGGAAAGAAAAACCCCGCTGCTGTTGCAGCGAGGAATTCTCTTCTGAGCAAGTTATTTACCTACTCGGCTGGTTCAGCCGTAACTAGTTGGACAAACTGAGCAAAACGAGCTGGGCTAGCAAGCTCTTCACCAGTTGACCAGGTGTACTGCTGGCCGTTCACAAAAATTGCTGGAGTTCCAGTGACCTTGAGGTCGGTGCCTGGGATCGGTTCAGACAAAGCGCGTTCGGTAGCGTCCTTGATAAACGATCCAAACATCTTCGAGTTGATGCAGCTGCTGATTTGCTCGGTATTGGTTGCGCCGACCTCTTGTGCAAAGGCAATCAAGTCAGAATTCTCTGGACCAGCAGCTCCTTCGGTTGGCTGGGACTGGAACAACCTGGTGTTGTAGTCAAAGAAATTTGCCGGTGAGTAGTCTGCAACGCAAAGTGAAGCATTCGCTGCGCGAGATGAGAAGGCGTTTGGTGAGCCACGGCCATCTAGGAAAGACAGCGGGTGAAGCTCCATAGTTGCAACACCCGAGTCGACCCAGTTTTTCAACTGCTCGCTGTTTGGTAACTCAAAAACAGCACAGATTGGGCACTGGTAGTCCACGTAGACAATGATTTCAGCTGGGTTTGGTTGGGTTTCCGGTGGGGTGAATTCTGGTGTGTAAACCTGCAAGCCGCTTCCAACCTTTACTCCGTCGTTGAAGGTTGCGTTTACTGGAACAGCCTGGGACTGAGTGCTGGCGGAAAAGACCGCAAAGGCGATAGCGCCGGAGGCCACAAGTACAGAGGTAACGATTCCGACCTGGATGAGGATGCGGTTTCGCTTATCACCCTTCTTTTGCTGCTCTCTCATGGCTTTTGCCTTGGCGCGGGCAGCTTCACGTTGTTCTGATCTGGTAGGTCTAGGGGTATTTGAGGTCATTTTGGTAGTTTACAGGACGTTTCTTGGCTCAGCGGGTTAGGGCCGAACCGGATTCTGGTGGGATACTTGAGGTATTCATCGGACACATCCGATGATGAATTCACAAAGGATCGTCCGGCACGTACCTGCCGGTGAAGGAGTATCAAAATGGCAACAGTTAAATTCGACAAAGCCACCAGGACCTATCCAGGTGGATCAGCCCCAGCAGTTGATTCAGTAGAGCTAGAAATCGCTGATGGCGAGTTCCTAGTACTAGTTGGACCATCAGGTTGCGGTAAGTCAACAACTCTTCGAATGCTTGCGGGCCTTGAAGAAGTCAATGGCGGCAAGATTTATATCGGTGACCGTGACGTCACTAACATTCCACCCAAAGATCGCGACATAGCGATGGTGTTCCAAAACTACGCTCTCTACCCACACATGACCGTGGCAGAAAACATGGGCTTTGCCCTAAAGATTGCGGGAGTTGCCAAGGAAGAAAGAGCTGCAAGAGTTTTAGAAGCTGCCAAGCTTTTGGATCTTGAGCCTTACCTAAACAGAAAACCAAAGGCTCTCTCCGGTGGTCAGCGCCAGCGTGTTGCCATGGGACGCGCAATCGTTCGTAAGCCTCAAGTGTTCTTGATGGACGAGCCACTTTCCAACCTTGACGCCAAACTTCGCGTACAAACCAGAACCCAGATTGCTTCGCTGCAGCGTCGCCTAGGGGTAACAACCGTTTATGTGACCCACGATCAGGTTGAGGCCATGACAATGGGTGACCGCGTTGCAGTTTTGAAAGACGGAGTGTTGCAGCAAGTTGCGACCCCTCGTGAGCTTTACGAAGCTCCGAAGAACGTCTTTGTTGCAGGCTTCATTGGCTCACCAGCCATGAACCTGCTTGAGGCCGACATTGTGGACGGAGGCGTGAAGTTTGGAAACACAGTCGTTTCAATTCCAAGCAACATTCTTTCCAAGACCAAGGCCAAGAAGGTAACTCTTGGTATCAGACCAGAAAACATCGATGTCTCGAAGACCAAGGGAATCCAGGTAGAGATCGACGTGGTTGAAGAGCTGGGATCTGATGGTTACCTCTACGGTCGAGCCAAGCTTGATAGCGGAGAAATCGAGCTGGTAGCTCGCGTTGATGGCCGCGACCACCCGCACAAGGGCGAGACAGTATTCCTAAACCCCGAGGGTGGCATCATGCACATCTTCGATGTTGAAACTGGAGAGCGTCTTAACTAGTCCAACATGACCCAAGCACTTGATATAACGGCTGCCACGGTCGATCCGGCTCTGCTGGATCTTCCGTGGCATTTGCCGTTGGAGAACTGGCCCGAAGAAAACATTGCTTCTTTACCCAAGGGTCTTTCAAGACACACCGTTCGCTTTGCTCACCTAAGCGGCCACGTCATTGCAATCAAGGAAACTCTTCCTGATCTTGCTAAGCGCGAATACGAAATGCTCAAAGATCTTCAAAAACTAGATATTCCTTGCGTTGAGCCGTTTGCAAACATCAAAAACCGCAAGGACAATGATGGCAACGAATTACCAGCTGTTTTGATTACCAGGCATCTAAAGTTTTCCCTTCCCTATCGCGCGATGTGGTCGCAGGGGCTTCGAGCAGAAACTGCAACCAGGTTGGTTGACGCTCTTGCCGTTCTTCTTGTGCGCTTGCACCTGGCGGGATTTTTCTGGGGAGATGTATCTTTGTCGAACACGCTCTTCCGCCGAGATGCCGGTGCGTTTGCTGCATACCTAGTCGACGCGGAAACTGGTCAGCTCTACGAAGCAGGGTTATCTAATGGTCAGCGCGAAAACGATCTCGAAATTGCGCGAGTAAACATCGCTGGTGAACTTATGGACTTAGTTGCTAGCGGCAGAGCTGGTGAAGGTGTAGACCCAAACGCCACGAGCGAGCGAATCGTAAACAAGTATCGCGAGCTTTGGAAAGAGCTAACTGCAGCAGAAGTTATTGACATGGATGAGCGCTGGAGAATCAACCAGAGAGTGGACAGGCTTAACGACTTAGGTTTTGATATTGAAGAGCTGATGATCAAAGCAGATGAGACTGGAAACAGTCTCAAGATTCAACCCAAGGTAGTTGACGCAGGGCATCACACCCGAAGACTTATTCGACTGACTGGCTTGGACGTTCATGAAAACCAATCCCGTAAATTGCTCAATGACTTAGATGCCTTCAGAGTGAAAATTGACCCCGAAGGGGACGAAGAAGTCCTGGCCCACCGCTGGTTGAGTGAGGTCTTTGAGCCGGTAATCAAGGCAATTCCCCGCGAATACTCTGGGCGACTAGAGCCAGCCGAGGTTTTCCACCAGGTGCTTCTTCACCGCTGGGATCTGGCCGAGAAGCTAGAGCGCAAAGTGCCCATGGAAGAGGCAGTTAATTCTTATGTGGTGAATGTCTTAGCTCATAGAAGAGATGAAGAAGCGCTCATTGCCCCAATTACTGAGGCCATCACTCTACCAACCGCAATCCCCTCAGGAAACATCGAGGTGGACGAGGATGAAGAAGGCGACTGGCGAGATAAGGTCTAGAGCTTAGGTCTGGATTTAGAGATCTCATAAAGCGCTACCGAAGCCGCAATACCGGCATTCAAAGACTCAGTTTCTTTGGCAATCGGGATCGACAAAACAGCATCGCAGTTTTCCTGAACCAATCTAGATAAACCCTTACCTTCTGAACCAACAACCAAAACAAGTGGTTCGTTGGATAGGTTAAATTTCGGCAGAGACATGTCTCCCCCACCATCTAAGCCCACGACAAATAGTTTTCTTTTCTTGAATTCTTTCAGGGTCGCGTTTAGATTCGCTGCAAGAGCAACCGGAACTCTTGCTGCCGCACCGGCTGAAGTTTTCCAAGCTGATGCGGTTACACCCGTTGATCTGCGCTGTGGCAAAATAACCCCGTGGCCACCAAACGCTGCAACAGAGCGAATGATCGCGCCTAAGTTTCTAGGGTCTGTAATTCCATCAAGAGCAACAAACAAAGGTGTCGCTCCGCGCGATAAAACTTTGTCCAATAGTTCCATTGGGTGAGCGTAGTTGTATGGAGGAACTTGCAATGCAACTCCCTGGTGCACAGAATCAAAACCGGTTAGCCGATCAATTTCTGGACGAGTTACCTCGCTAATTGGAATCTTTCTCAAATTGGCCAAGGTGATGGCTTCTTTGACCCGGTCATCCATTTCAATGCGAGCTGCAAGATACAAAGTTGTTGCGGGCACTTTGGCGCGCAGTGCTTCCAGCACTGAGTTTCTGCCAGATAGAACTTCGAAGCTCTCGGTTGCCTTCGTGATGCGCTTTCCTTTGCGAGCAGCGGCTCCTGCAACACCGGCAGTTTTTGGTCCAGATGCTACGAACTCACCCTTGCGGCCTACTCGCACACCGGCAGCTTTTTTCTTGTCCGCAGACTTCTTCGCACGGAAGGCCTTGTGGCCCTTACGGTCCTCGGCTTTGGGGGTCGGGCCCTTGCCTTCGAGTCTTTTGCGGCCATGGCCGCCAGTTCCGACGCTTGGGCCTTTTTTGCCTTTTGCGGCTCCTGGTCTTGCAGCTTTACTTGGCACCTAGGCTCCAATTTGTTGAGCCAGCTTCATCCTCGAGGGTGATTCCAGCGGTCTTTAGCTGATCACGAATGCGATCAGAAGTTTCGAAATCTTTGTTATCTCTTGCAGCTTTTCTTTGCTCAATCATGCTCTGAACTAGCTTGTCCAAAGCTGAAAGAGCCTCATCTGCTGATCCCTTAGTTTGCCAAATGGCATCCAGTGGGTTGATGTTCAGTACGTTCACTATACCCAGAACAGCGAAGTAAGCCTCTGCTGCTTCATCCATATTTTCTGAATCCAGAGCGGTATTTCCTGCCCGAACACTTTCGTGCAGCACTGCAAGTGCTGATGGCATGTTTAGATCATCATTCATGGCTTCGATAAATTTCTTTGGCAGCGAGCTAGCTGCCCAGGTGGAGCCCTCAAAGAATTTGCTCTCGGTCAGCTTCCTTCCGGCACGCTGCAAGAAAGACGCAATTCTTTCAATTGCAGCTTCGGCTTCTTGAATGACACCTTCGTTGTAATCCAAAACAGATCGGTAATGAGCAGAACCGAGGTAGTAACGAAGAGCCAAAGCATTGGCATCGGTTAGCACGTCACTCACCAAAATCGAGTTACCGGCAGACTTACTCATTTTTGCGCCAGCAACATTCACCAGGCCGTTGTGTAACCAGTAGTTTGCAAAATCGTGTCCTGCAGCTCGAGATTGGGCGAGTTCATTTTCGTGGTGAGGGAATCGAAGATCTAGTCCGCCGCCATGAATATCAAATGCCGTTCCAAGGTATTTCACACTCATCGCAGAGCATTCGATGTGCCAGCCAGGTCTTCCCCTTCCAAAAGGTGAATCCCAAGAAGCATCTAGTGGCTCGGTGTCTTTGTGGGCTTTCCAAAGAGCAAAATCCCTGGGGTCTTTTTTGCCCCTCGAATCCGCTTCGCTATCGGCAATCAGGTCATCTTTGGCCTGATTTGTAAGCTCGCCGTAGCTTTTCCAACTGCTGGCGCTGAAGAAAACATCAGCTGTGTTCTCCACCTGGTAAGCGTGACCCTTGGCAATTAGCAACTGAATAAGCTCAATCATCTCCATGATGTTGCCAGTCGCTCTTGGTTCATAGGTAGGGGTAGCGATGTTTATCTTGCGATAGGCGTTAGCAAAAGCCTGTTCGCATTCAAAAGCCAGTCCCCACCAGGATCTTTCTTGAGCGATTGCGTTATCCAAAACTTTGTCATCAATATCTGTCACGTTTCGAATTAGCGTCACATCGTTGCCAATTGTTTGGAGCCAGCGAACTAGTTGATCGTAAACAAGTGCTGAGCGCAGGTGACCTAGATGAGGCATCGACTGGACCGTGGGTCCGCATAGGTAAATTCCAACCTTGCCTTTTTCTAAAGGCACGAAGTCTTTTAGAGACTGGGATTTGGAATCAAATAGCTTCAAGCTCACGAGCCCAAGCCTACCTTTCGCACCAAACTGGTGGCCACAGCCGCCAACCCCTCGTCGCTTCCTAAAAATCCCATTCCATCGGTGGTGGTAGCTGAAACACTTACCGGAGCGCCGATAATCGCGCCAAGGTGAGTTTCAACTTCCAGCCTTCTAGGTGCCAGCTTCGGTCTATTGCCTATCAACTGAACTGACACGTTGACTGGCTCAAAGTTTTGCTCCTTGAGTAGATCCAAGGTGGCCTTTAGAAACACCTCTCCTGAAGCTCCTGAGTACTCAGGTCGGTCCACTCCAAAGTTTGATCCGATATCGCCAAGGTTTGCAGCTGACAGCAAAGAATCGACAATCGCGTGAGCGATAACATCGCCGTCGCTGTGACCTTCGAGGGCTAGCTCCCCTGGCCACTCCAAACCTCCAAGATAAAGAGTCTTGTTTTTGTCTTCGCTGTAGCGATGTGCATCTGAACCTATTCCGGTTCTGGCGTGAGCTAGCAGGTAGGTTTGTGCTCGCTCGAAGTCCTCGGCGGTAGTTATCTTCATGGCTTGCTCTTCACCTGGAATCATCATGACGGTGCCACCAATTGATTGAATAAGCGCAGCGTCATCAGTGAATTCTTGGGTAGCACCCACATGAGCTGCCACCAAAACACTGGCTGGGAAGCCCTGCGGGGTCTGGGCGCGAACAAGGTCTGATCGCTCAATTGTTTCTTGAATTACATCGCCCTTGTACTTCTTTATGGTGTC
>ERZ1022724.92-NODE-92-length-22403-cov-18.995883_pt1 | contig 22403 bp, 17 predicted proteins | sample MGYA00521091_ERZ1022724 | MGnify/ENA primary metagenome ERZ1022724 (study PRJEB33162, sample SAMN09537610) | freshwater metagenome | isolation source: freshwater | place: Canada:Alberta | collected 2017-07 | study: EMG produced TPA metagenomics assembly of the... | reverse complement strand
GGCGCGGACCGGTCGATGAATTGGAAGATCCTTATCCAAGCCCGTCCAGCAGCCCGTCCAGCAGCCCTCCAGATCTGCCGATTCTTAAGCACGTTCAACAAATGCGCCTGATCCCGGGAAAGTCCGGCCCTGCCGATAACGACACGATCAAACGGGCGCTGATGGAAAACGGTGCGGTGTATGCCAGCTACTATCACAACAACGCGTTTTGGAATCCTGTCTGGAATACCTACCATTTCCCCGGGTCAGGCTGGGCGAATCACGCCGTGACCATCGTCGGGTGGGATGATGACTTTGACCGCAACAAGTTTTTGTTTCCCCCTGTCGGAAACGGAGCCTACCTGGTCAAGAACAGCTGGGGGGAGGATTGGGGTGAAGACGGTTATTTTTATGTTTCTTACCATGACACCCGGTTCGGATACGATGCGATGTGCGCCTTCCACAGCGCGGACACGCCGGACAATTATGCAGCGATTTACAGCCATGATCCACTCGGTTGGGTGGCGAATCTGGGGATCGGCACCACCACTTTCTGGGCTGCAAACCTCTTCGAGGCCAGGGCTAGCGGTGAGCTTGGAGCGGTTGGATTCTATGCAAACAGCGTCAACACCAGCTATGTGATACAGGTGTATAGCGGAGTCTCAGCCGGAGCTCCGGGGAGCGGAACTTTGGTGGCCACCCGGACCGGAACGGCGGAGGATCCAGGATATTCCACCATCAGTCTGGATCCGCCGGTCGCCCTTGTGCAAGGGCGGCAGTTTTCGATCGTGCTGAAACTGACGACACCGGGATACAACTATCCGCTGGCCATGGAGTATGCCGTGCCGGGTTACAGCAGTGCGGCCACCGCCGCCCCGGGGCAAAGTTTTTACAGCGTGGACGGTGCCACGTGGTATGATCTCAGCGGTTGGAATCGGACGGCGAACTTCTGCATCAAGGGTTACTCCGTGATGCCTGGCTCAGCGGAAATCTCCGTTACGGAAGCGGGGGGCTCGGATCTAAGCGACGGCAACGCGACCATTTCATACGAGGCGACGGTGATCGGCAGCAGCTCGGTGAGGGTTTTCAGGATCAACAATACCGGCCCACGCTACCTCAAGGGCATCCGGGTGATGTTGGAGAGCGATGCCTGGGGTGACTACGTGCTTAACACCGAAGGCAGCCGGTCTCTCCTCGCGCCGGGCGGCAGCACCTGCTTCAGCGTCATTTTCAAGCCGAATGGGGTGGTGAGTGGCAACCGGTCAGCGGAGCTGCGGATCGCCAGCAATGATGAGGATGAAGACCCATTCGACATCATGCTCACCAGCCTGGCCCTCTCGCCGACAGCCGATGTTGACGGAGACGGGCTCGGCGACCTCGCTGAGTATCGCTACGCCGCGATGGGCTTTGACTGGCAGGTGGAGCAGTCCGCGCTTGTGGGTGTTCTTTATGAAAGTGCGAATCTTGCTGGTCTTTACACCGATTCACAGGTCCGCACGCTGCAGATTGACACGCCACTACTGACTCGCGATCCTGGGATGGGAAGTTTCAAGCTCACCATCGGGGTGCGAAAGTCATCCGACCTTTTGTCATGGGATTCCTTGCCATTCAACAGTGCGGGGACGACAATCAACAGCGAGGGGGAGATCGAGTTCAGGTTCACATCGCCCGATAAAACGGCCTTTTTCCGGCTGGAATCTCGCTGACGCTCAAGGCCTGAAGATCTGCGAATGTGCCTTTGGGGGGCTTTTTCTGTTTGCCGCATCGAAAATTATCGTTTAAGGGATGGCGGCTCAAGAAAGCTGCAAACTCTCGAATCCATTCCCTGAACGCATGATTTTCAAAAATTTCCCCCTCATGGTGCTCGCGCTTGCAGCGGCGCTTTTCACCAGCTGCGGCAGCTCGACGCCGCCGATTATTTCCAAGTCTTCGATTGGTTCCGGCACGGGATTGCTCGTAAGAAAGGAGACTTTCGATGTTCCTCCGGTCTCTGGATCGGTGCTTGCGTCGTGTGCGGGAAAACCTCGCGACAAGCACTCGATGCCGGTTTATGCGTTCAGTGACCGCAATCGAATCGTGCGGACGACTGCGTATACGTGCAGCGAGAGCGATCACCTGATTTATGGCAGTAAAAATGCGACCGGGACGTATCTCCGCTACACCGACCGGGTGCGGAGTGCGGCGGCGGATTGGTCATTTTACCCGGTGGGGACGACATTCCGGATCAAGGGGCTGCCCTATCTTTACGTGGTTGATGATTATGGTTCCGCGCTTACCGGCACGGGCACGATCGATCTTTACAAGCCGAGTAAGGAGGTGATGGGGCAGTGGGGGAGGCGTAATGTGGAGGTCAGCATCGTGCAGTGGGGTTCCATGGCCCGCAGTGCCGAGCTTCTCAGCAACCGCACGCAGTTTGTCCATTGCAAGACGATGCTGTCCAACATCCTCCGCCTGCGGCCGGACTTGGGTAGTGTGGCGGCGCGTTGAGCAAGGCACGGTGTTGTTTTCCGAGGCCCAGCTGGTGAGACCTGGCTGGGCTTTTTTGGAGGGCTTACTGGATGGGAGCCAAGAGCCTTGCTGCGCGGCAAGCGGCCCGGAAGAGGAAAGACTTGGCAGTGAAGTCCGTCATCTGCGCCTCTCGCGAGCGCCCGAAGTCAGCAGCCAACATCGTCTCCACCTCGGCGACAAACTTGGGATCTGTGGAAAAAGCGGTGATTTCGAAATTCAATCGGAACGAGCGGTTGTCCAGATTTGCCGTGCCTACCGCCGCGAGCCGTTGATCGATGAGCATGACTTTCTGGTGGAGGAAGCCGTCCTGGTAGCAGAATAACTTCACGCCGAACGGGATTGCCTGTTCGTAGTAGGAGAATGCGGATAGCCAGACCAGCAGATGGTCCGGTCGTTCGGGGATCATGATCCGGACATCCACGCCCCGGATGGCGGCGGCTTGTAGCGCGGTGAGCACCCCCTCGTCCGGGACGAAATAGGGTGAGGTGATCCAGAGCTTCCTGCGGGCTGAATTCGCTGCCTCGGCCACGATCAACTGCCAGGAGTCCACCTGATCGGCGGGCCCGGTGGGGATGATGGCGGCCACCTGGTCCGCCTGCTCCACTTGGGTTTCCCAATGCAAATCGGGCACCTGATTGGCCGCCCAGAACCAATCTTCCAAAAAAACCATCTGCACCGCCTGTACGACCGGTCCGCGCATTTTGAGATGCGTGTCCCGCCAAGCGCCGAACCTTTGGTCGCGGCCGAGATATTCATCGCCCACATTCAAGCCGCCCACGAAGGCCGTCTCACCATCGCTGATCACGATTTTCCGGTGATTTCTGAAGTTCAATTGCAGGCGTGACCACCAGTGCCGGTTGATGCCGAAGGAGCGGCACTCGATGCCCGCCTCGGTCATGGCCCTCAGGTAGCGGCGCGGGAGCTTGTGCGAGCCGATCTCGTCGAACAGGAAGTAGACCTTCACCCCGGCACGTGCCCGCTCGATGAGGGCCTCCTGGAAGCGCGTGCCAAGCCGGTCATTTTTGACGATGAAAAAATTCACGCACAGGTAGCGTTGCGAGCTGCCGATGACTTCGAAGATCCGGTCGAAGGTAGCATCTCCGTCGATGAGCAGTTCGAGTTCATTGCCCTTGGTGAATGGCAGTCCGCCGAGAAGAAGGGCCGCTTTTTCAAAACCATCGTCGTCGGGGATCGCCACTTCACAATGGCGGAGCCGCTGGAGCATGGTCGCCGCCAATTGGCCGAGCCGGGAGTCTTTTTCCCGCCGTCCGCCCACGGATTGCGAAAAGCGGGTCCGCCCGAGTAGCCAATAGAGAGGAATCGCCAAAAATGGCAGAGCCAGCAGCGAGATCACCCAAGCGATGGTTCCTTGGGAAGTCCGCACGTGCATCAGGGCGTGCAAGACGTGAAGCAGGCCGATGCCATAAAAAGCGATCACCGTGGCAAGCCCCAGCCACGTGCTCGAATCGAGGTCCAGAAAAAACATCGCTTCGTCTAGCAAAAAGCCCGCCCTCCAACAAGCCCCCTTCGCCCCGGATGGGCAGAATCCATCCTGATCCTGGAATCCGGAGCTGCACGAGCAGGCGCTCCCGTCCTTTCCATCATCCTGAAGTCCGGATTTGTAATTTTTTTATGATCAATTAGTCATGACTTGATTGAGATTTTCCTGCCGGGTCAAGACGAGTCGATTTTTCCGATTTTCGATTCCTCCGCAAAACCCTTTCAAATCCATGACTCCGTGGAGAAAGCACCTGAAAAGACCAGATTCACTGCGGGTTCATGGATGATTTTCGCACTTGGAACTCATTCACTCATTTTGAACCAAGGGCACCCGCACCCGTTTGTCCGCCTTCAGCATCCCGCAACCGGCGGCCACATCGATGCCGCGGCGCTGGCGGAAGGTGCAGGGGAAGCCCCCCGCGATGAGGATTCTTTGAAACTCCAGACCGCTGTCACTTTCCACCCCGGCGAATCCGCCGGTGGGATTGAGCGGGATCAAATTCACGTGCGCGTCGATCCCGTCCAGCAGTTCCACCAAGCGCCGGGCTGTTTCCGCCGAGTCGTTTTTACCGGCAATCAGCGTCCACTCGAAAAAGATCCGCTTGCCCGTGAGCTCGACATACCTGCGGCAGGCATTGATCAACATTTCCAAAGACCATCGCTTGCTCGCTGGCACCAGCGCCGCCCGCTCCTCTTCAGTGGAGCCATGCAGACTCACCGCCAGGCGATACGGTTGCTGCTCCTCGGCAAGCCGCAGGATGCTGGGTACTACGCCCACCGTACTGATGGCGATCTTCGATGGCCCGATGCCGGCCCCGCGCACGTCGGAGATGGTCTCCAGGGCGGCGAGCACGGAGTCGTAGTTGTGCAGTGGCTCGCCCATGCCCATCAGCACCATGTTGCGCAGGCGTTTCGTGGGATCGATGGCCCTCAGCACCCTTCTCGCATGGAGGACTTGGGCGACGATTTCACCCGGCCGGAGATGGCGGACGAATCCCATCTGCCCGGTGGCGCAGAACACGCAGCCCATCGCGCAGCCCGCCTGGGTGCTCACACAAACCGTGTGGCGGCCTTCGTAACCCATGAGCACGGTTTCGATGGTTTGGCCGTCGCGCATGCGCAGGAGAAACTTGCGGGTCAGGCCGTCGCTGCTGTGGATTTCATCGACGACCACTGGAGCTTCGAGAAAGAAGCGCTTTCCCTCGCCCACGGATGCATCCACCCAGCGCCGTAGGGGAGGCAAAAAGGGGGGCTCGGAAAGGTCCACGACCCCGTCACGATGAAGCGCCCGCCAGAGCACCTTCGCATGATGCAGGACCACACCATCCCGCGCCAACACTTCCACCAATTCCGAAAACCGGAAATCGTGCAGGGATCTTGCGGAAAAGTCATTCACGCGCGAATGCAAGCCCGTGGCGGCGGGCAGGTCAAGTGAAGGAACGGGAACCCTGGCATCGACTGTTGCAGCTAAGCTCGGATTACAGGCTCCCATGTGATTCGACTCAAGCCATGGAATTCATGGGAAGCCCGGCACGGCTGATGGTAAAGATTTGCCGCAGGCCTTGCATCGGGTGTGGGTTTGACCTAGGAGTTGAGCGCGCCATGATGACCGAAGAGCCACCACCAACGATTCCCTCCGTGTGTCCTGAGCTGGGGATTGAAGTCCCGGTTTCTGCGATTGATCGCGAGCTGCGCAAGCTTTGGGAACAGGACGAGGCACGCACCAACGCCTCATTGATGAATCTTGTCGTCTTTTCTGAAAAGCCCGGCGCTTTGATTGAGAACTCCTCGATTGTCCGCGAGCTCACCCGCGAGCACGCTTGCCGGGCCATCCTTGTGGAAATCCATAGCCAAGCGGAGCCTAGCTTGAGGGCATGGATCACCGCTCACTGCCACCTCGCAGAGGGGCGCAAATCGATCTGCTGTGAGCAAATCTCCTTTTTCCTTACTGGTCGGGTCACCGGGCGTTTTCGCAACACGGTGTTCGCCCACTTGAACTCGGATCTGCCGCTTGTCTTTTGGTGGCAGGGCGAGTTGTCCAACATTCTTACCGAGCGTTTGGTCAGTGTGATGGACCGCCTGGTCGTGGACAGTTCCTCGTGGGCGGATCCGGCGGCGGCGTTTGTCAGAATCGAGGAGGCGTCCCAGGCCAATCCGGATCTGGTGATCCAGGATCATGCGTGGACGCGTTCCCTCCAGTTTCGGATCGGGATTGCCAATCTTTTCGACGATGCGGCGGCGCAGAAAGCGCTGCCCCACATCCACACGGTCGAGCTCACGTATCACCCGGACCACCGGAACTCGGCACTTCAAATGCTGGTCTGGCTTGCGATTCAAGCTGGCTGGTCGGACCAGGTGTCTGCGGATGGGTTCATGTTCAGCCATGCATCCGGCGGCATGATCCGGGCGTTTTTGCACGCGGATCCTCAGGCGGCCCCGCTTTCTTCGGTCATTCTTAAATCGGCCGATACCACGGTGCAGGTGACCTATGAAAAAGGTGCCTCGCACGTGCACCGGCAAATCGAGGCCGGTCGCTACCGGGCGGCTTCCCTTGCCCCCGCTGACCCGGAAAGTCCGGCCGAGCTGGTCGCGCTGCAACTCGCACGTGGCGGCAAGAACTCCCTCTATCAAAAAATTCTGCCTCGCTTCCGAGCGATGTTGAATGCCTAGCAACATGCCACAACCACTGCTCTACGAATCCCACTGCCACACCACCCTCTGCAAACACGCATTCGGCACGACGGATGATTACGCGGAGGCGGCCCTCGCTCGGAATTTCAAGGGCATCACCTTCACTTGCCACTGCCCGCTCCCGGACGGTTTTTCCGCCAGCGTGCGGATGAAGCCGGAGCAATACGAAGATTACATCGCCCGGGTCGCAGCCACCCGGGAAGCCTTCGCGGGCAGGTTGGATGTGCGTCTTGGTCTGGAAAGTGATTTCTACCCGGGAGTGGAACCCTGGTTGGAAAAGCTTCATGCCCATACGCCTCTCAGCCACGTGCTGGGATCCATTCACTATCAGGTCATGGATTACCGCAGGCTGTTTTATACCGGAGAAATCTTCAGCTATCAGGAGCTATACTATGATCATCTCGCCCTGTCCGCGGAAAGCGGGCTGTTCGATACCCTGGCTCATCCGGACTTGATCAAGAACGAATCTCCCGAGGAGTGGAGCTTTGACCGGATGCGCCCTGTGATCGAGCGCGCCTTGGACCGCATCGCCGCTACCGGGGTGGCCATGGAGCTGAACACCAGCGGAGTTCTCAAATCCCTGCCGGAAATGAACCCATCCCCATCCCAACTCGCCTTGATGGCGGAAAGGCGGATTCCGGTGGTCATCGGCGCGGATGCCCACGTGCCGGAACGCGTGGGCGACGGCTACGCCCAAGCGCTTCATCTGCTCGCCGCAGCCGGTTATTCGGAGGTGAGCTTTTTCATCGATCGTAAGCGCCAGAGCGTGACAATCGATGACGCTCTGGCTTCGATCTCCGCCGCGCCCGTTTCCTCACAGCCTGGCTAACATCGGAGTCTGGGTGCCTTGGTGGTCCAGCGCCGCGCGGTGGCCATACTGCAACCATCGGTAAGCGACCGCGCCGGTCAACCAGATCACCGGCATGGCGAACAGGATTCCAACACACAAGGCCAGGATCCCAGCGATTCCCATGGCGATGTAGAGCAGGACCAGAAAGAACAGCTTCGTCCGGTTGTTGGTGGTGATGGATGAACTGTATTTAAATGAATCGATGATGCCCAGATCGCGATCCACGATGGCATAGAAAAACTGCCCGTATCTCATGGCAATATAGATTCCCGGGACGATCAGCAGGATGAAGCCGATGACGAATGCCGCCATGAAGATGATATATCCGCCAAGCATGGGAAGCAGCTTGCGGGCTCCACTGAAGAGCATTCCCACCGAGATCGGCTTGCCTGAGACGAGATTCAACCCGATGCGGGTCAGGCCGATGGATAGAAACAGGGAGAGCAGTTGATTGAGGATCTGGTGGAGGCTGCTTCCCTGGGTTTGGAAGCCGTTGGCGAAGGCCTGGATTTGTTGCTCGGTGGGGGACTCGCCGACGGTTGGGACCGTGACTGGGGGCGGAGTCAGGCCCAGAGCCGAGTCCACCGCACTCAGAATGATTCCAGCTCCGAACGAGACGCCGAGATAGACGATTCCGATCACCAGAATCATCCCGAAGTGGCGGATCGTTAGATTGAACCCCCGTTTTGCGCAAGCCATCACGTCGAGTGGATCGCTGCCTGGGGAGATTTCTTCGAGGTTTTCACCGACGGTGATTTGAGCCACCTCGTTCCAGCCGGCGGTGGGAGCGGCGTAGGGATTGGAAGGATCCGCTGTCGGAGTGTTTGGCGCGGCGGTTGGAGAGCAAAGCCCTGGAACTTGTCCGGCGATCACCCAGTCGGTCATGGATTTGTTCCACACCAGATCTTTGGTGGGATTGAGTCCGCCCTGGCGGGCGATTTCCACCAGTGCTTCAAAGCTCACCGGTCCGTTTTGTTGCCCATCCTTCGCGTAATACCATTCGGTCATGAAATCCGTTACCAAGAAATCCCCCGGGCGGCAAGAAATTCTCAGAAGTCTAACCTTTCGCCAGGGCGACGACTTTTTCTTGTTTCGATTTCACGACGCCGCCGGGTTGTTCGAGGGTGATGACAAAGGCTTGTGGCTTGGTCAGGGCGAGCTTGGCGGCGATCGGGATGACGACGGGCGAGCCATCGGTCGGAATGTCGAACACGCCGCCATCGACGGGGGCATCGGCATCGCGGGTTGGATCGACGACCCAGAGTTGATACTGGGCCTTCCGAGGATCGTTGACCGGTAAGCCGGTGAGAGTCATGTAGCCTTGTTGGGCTTGGTCACTCCAGATCACGGTGCCGCCTGCTTTTTCGAATTCCCCGATGCCTTGGAAATTCCGTTCGAGGAGATCGGCGGCTTGTTTGCGGAGTTGTAGCTGTGCGACTGCGGGGGCGGTGCTTGGCTCCTTCCGGGTCAATACGAACGAGGAAATCAGGATCGCTGCGGCGGCAGCCCAACCGGTTAGAGGGTGGACGGCCAAGCGTTTCCAAGCAGGCACGTGGGCGTGGATGATCTGCCGGGATACCGGCGTGGCAAGGTCGGTGGCAAGGCGGTCCAAGCGTGTCATGAGATGCGAGGGGATTTCCTCAGGGCTCTCAGTCACGGCATCCACTTCGATCATGGCGGCCAGCAGCTCGAACGAAGGATCGGGGTTCTCCCCAAGTTCGGCTATGAGCTTGTCGAGTTCACGCAACTCGTCATGGGCCAGGTCCCCGAGGACGCGGCCGGCGCTGAGTTCGTCAAAACGGATTCGATCAGCGGATGAGTTCATGACGCTGCTTGAGTGTTAGGGTTGCCAGCGCGGCGGAGTTGGTCGCGCAGGGTGATGAGGCCGCGTCTGAGGCGGGTCTTGACGGTGCCCAGAGGTAAGCCGGTTTTCTCCGCGATTTCGGGATGGGTGAAGCCGCTGTCGAAGAACAAATGGAAGAGTTCACGCGTATCGGCGGGAAGTCCGGCGACGGATGATTTGACAGCTTCCGGATCACAGGTGATCGATGGGATACTTGCATCTGGCAAGGGGATGGACTCTGCGGCGGTGAGTGGCTCGAATCCCGGTTGGCGACCTTGGCGACGCAGAAAATCAATCGACCTACGGCGGCTGATGAGGCCGATATAGGTGGATTCTGCGGCGATTTTGGGGTCGTAAGCTGCGGCCTTTTTCCAGACTTCGGTGAAGATTTCCTGGACGAGGTCCTCTGCCTCCACCACGTCTTTGACGTATCGACGGACGATTCCCCAAACGAGGCTTCCGTATTGCTGGATGCAGAGGTTCATGGCACGCGGCTCTCCCGCTGCGACTCGCGGCAGGATCGGTCTCAGGTCGGTTGGTTCAGGAGGCGTCACCAATGGCGAGAGTGTAAGTGGGTTTCGGAATCTGTCGAAAAGTATTTGCCCGGAAAACCGAAGATGCCCGCCACCGGCAAAGTGTTACTGGTGACGGGAGGGTTGAGGATCATATCATTTCGGTTTACTTGTCAGTGGGTGGCATGAGCACGGTGTCGATGATGTGGATCACTCCGTTCGAGCAGGCGACATCCGCCGTGGTGACCTTGGAGGCGTTGAGGAAAAGCGCGCCGTCCTTGACCACGAGTTTGATGGTCTTTTTGTTCAGGGCGGTGGCTTCTTTCAGCTTCATGGCAGCTTCGGCGGGGACCGTGCCGGCGACGACGTGGTAGGTGAGAATGTGGGTGAGCTTTTCTTTGTTTTCCGGCTTGAGGAGCGTTTCCAAGGTGCCTGCTGGAAGTTTTGCAAATGCCTCGTCAGTCGGGGCAAAGACGGTGAAGGGACCTGCACCCTTGAGGGTATCCACCAGACCTGCGGCGCCAAGTGCGGCAGCTAGTGTCTTGAACGATCCGGCGGCCACGGCGGTATCGACGATGTCTTTCTTTTCAGCGGCCGCCAAGGAGCCCACCGAGAGGGTGGCGACGCTGAACATGCAGGCGATGGATTTGATCAGTGATTTCATGGTTTCTTAGTTGGTTGGTTTTGGTGTGAGTGAGAATCCCGCGTGGAGTCTCGGATTCATGGGGAGGTTCGCGATTGTCCCCACTCCGGATTCAAAAAAACCTGCTCGGGAAACTTCATTTTTTTGGTGAATCCAGTCCTGATTTTTGGTCGAATACAGCGGATTTTTCAAATGATTGGCGGATTTTCACTCGGAACGATGAAGGGTTCCGGCACTCCATAAGTCATTCCTAACAGGCTTCCGATCACCGCCCCGCGGTGGCAGTTGTCCCCGCCGACCATGGCGTTGGCGATGATGCCTGCGGAGAAGTCGTCGTGGTATTTCCAGGCGAGATAGAGCGCGGCAGGCATGGCCTCGGCGATGTAGCAGGCAGGGCTGAAGCGCTGGCCGATGATTTTTTCGTCAGGCTGTTGCAGCCATGAGTTGGCCTTGGTTCCGGACAACCAGTCACCGGCTTCCTGTCGCAGGGCGTCCCGCAGCGGTTCGCCCTGGGAAAGCGCCCATAACACGCGGACCAGGGTGTCCGCCGCGCGGAGGACATTGCCATGAGCGTGGGTCAGGCCGACGTGGGTTTTCACGATTTTCCGGAGTTCTTCGCGCGGGCAACCCTCGAGCGCGGCCACGAGTGCGGGGACGGTGGCGAGTCCGCCGATGTGTTCGTCACTGATCCCGCATTTAGCAGGTGCCTTGCCTTGGGAATAGCGGGTGAAAAAGGCCCGGTGATATTCCTCCATATAGGTATCCCGGTTCCATCCAGGCTCTAACATCCTGGAGATATACAAATCCAGCCATTCATCCGGCTGATAGCCTCCGCGTTTGCGGACAGAATGGTATAGTTCGGTGGCCAGCCTGAAGTTGAGGGTGTTTTCTCCGGCTTTTAGAAATTGATGATAATGAATCCCGCGTTGCCCCCAGTAGGCAGCCTGCTCGCGGAGGATATCGCCACGCTCGTTGAGGGCCTGATAGGATGAGCGCCAGAGGATGCTGCCGGGGTGGGGGTTCTTCGGAGCCATGAAGTGATCGACCAAGCCGTAGTCCTGCCGCAGTGCGTCGCGATCGTAATACCAATGCACCGGCATGGCGAGCGCGTCTGCGGCAAGCGATCCTAAATAAGCATTTTTCCATGAGGTCATGGAGCGCTTTAAGCTCGGAATGCCTCCGCGCAAGTCAGCGGAGTAGATTCCAAGCCGCGACGAGGGCCTTGAGGCCGGCCATCTCGATGGATGGATCCACACCGGCGCCCCAGAGCAGGCGGCCGTCGTCGTGCTGGACTTGGACGTAGGCCGCCGCGCTGGCGTCCGAGCCGCCGCGGACGGCGTGCGAGCGGTAATCCGTGACTTTGAAATCCTTGAGCCCGGCACCTTCCATCGCGTGGACGAAGGCATTGATCGGGCCGTTTCCAAATCCTTCGATGGCCTTTTTCTGATCGTGGATGAGAATGCTCGCCTTGCACTGGACCTGACCGCGCTCGCCCGTTTGGTGGATGAGCTCGTAGTCGATCACGTCAAGGGGGGATGAGAGGTTGACAAACTCCTCGAAGAAGGCCTCGCGGATTTCATCGATGGAAAGCTCGCGGCCGTGTTCATCCGCGAGGTCGTAGATGCGCTTGCCGACTTGGGGGTGCATGGTCTTGGGGAGGTCGAAGCCATGCTCGCGGTCTAACACATAGGCGACGCCACCTTTTCCGGACTGGGAATTGATGCGGATGATCGCTTCATAAGAGCGCCCGATGTCCTGGGGGTCGATGGTGAGGTAGGGGACTCCCCAGGGCAGCTCCGGGTTTTGCGCGGCTTCCACGGCACGGCGGTCCAGGCCTTTTTTGATGGCGTCCTGGTGGGAGCCGGAAAAGGCGGTGAAGACGAGTTCCCCGGCATAGGGCTGCCGCTCGGGTACATTCAGGCGGGTGACGCGCTCGTAAACCGTGCGGATGGACTGCAGATCGGAAAAATCCAATCCGGTGGCGATGCCGTGGCTGTTCAGGTTGAGCGCGACGGTGATGATGTCGAGATTCCCGGTGCGCTCGCCATTGCCAAAGAGCGTGCCTTCCACGCGATCCGCGCCGGCCATCAGGCCCAGCTCGGTGGCGGCCACGCCGGTGCCGCGGTCGTTGTGGGTGTGGAGCGAGACGATGACGGAATCCCGCTTGCTGAGGTGGCGGCACATCCACTCGATCATGTCGGCGTGGATGTTAGGCGTGCTCCACTGCACGGTGTCCGGCAGATTGATGATCATTTTCCGTTCCGGAGTGGGTTGCCAGACGTCGATCACGGCATTGCAGCATTCCAGGGCGAAATCCAGTTCCGTGTCTGAAAATGACTCGGGCGAGTATTGCAAGACCACCTCTGTCTGGGGGATGGTCGGCACGAGCTTTTTCACCAGCTCCGCGCCATCCACGGCGATTTGACGGATCGACTCGCGCGAGGCATCCCCAAAGGTGACGCGGCGCTGAAGGGGCGAGGTGGAGTTATAGATGTGGACGATCGCGCGCTTCGCTCCGGCGATGGCGTCGAAGGTCCGGCGGATGAGCGGCTCGCGGGTCTGCACGAGCACTTGGATGGTGACGTCGTCAGGGATCCGGCCTTCATCGATGAGGCGGCGCAGGAAATTGAACTCGGTATCCGCGGCAGACGGAAAGCCGACTTCGATCTGCTTGAAGCCGACCCGGACTAACAGATCGAAAAAATCCAGTTTTTCCTCGATCGACATCGGCTGGGGCAAGGCTTGGTTGCCATCGCGCAGATCGACCGAGCACCACTCGGGAGCGTGGGTGAGGGTCTGGTCCGGCCAGGTGCGGTCGGGCAGCGAGACCGGCGGGAAGGGCCGATACTTGGAAAGAGCGGAAGGATGCATGGGTGGGTGGTCTTGGAAAGTGATGGGGCTTTCCCACGAGGTGGAAAACGAGCGGCGAGCGAAGGGGCAAGGCTAGGAAAACGTCCAGCCTAGGTCAAACGTGAAGATTTCCAATCCCCGGTGGCCTCTTGGGGGAGAAGGGGAGTGGATTTTTTGAAAGGTTTTTGCCTCTTGCAGCGTTTGCGGGATCGGTAAAATTCGTAACGGATGACTCACTCTTCAATATCTGCCCTCGCGCTTGCTCTCGTGTCCGCCGGCTTCATCGGCGGCTGCAAGCCTCCTGCATCGAAGGCGGTGGGCAAGTCTGCGGAATCGACCCCGCCTCTGGTGCAGGCGGCTGTTTCCTTGCCGGAGAAAGTTTCCTTCAACGAGCACGTCCAGCCGATTTTATCGGAGTATTGTTACCACTGCCATGGTCCGGATTCGGGGACTCGGGAGCCGAAGAAGAGTCCTTTGCGGCTGGACCGGGTGGAGGACGCCTTCGTGCTCCGAGATGACGGGACTCCGGTCATCATCAAGGGCGATCCTAAAAAATCCCTGCTCGTGCAGCGGATGCACTCCAAGGATCCTGATGAGATCATGCCGCCGCCGAAGAGCCACAAGACGATGAACGCGGATCAAATCGCCGTGATCGAACGTTGGATCGAACAAGGGGCCGAATACGAGCCCCACTGGTCTTTTGCCCAGGTGAAAAAAACCGAACCTCCCGCTGCGGGCGCGGGTTGGGCGGCAAATCCCATCGACCATTTCATCGCGGAAAAACTCGAAAAATCAGGCCTGAAGCCGAATCCGCCGGACGATCATGCAAGATTCTACCGCCGCCTGCATTTTGATCTAACGGGATTGCCGCCCGCTCCGGAAGCGATCATGGCATTTGAGAAGTCCGCCGCAGTCAACGCCCAGCTTGCCATCGAGACTGCGGCCGGCGAACTGCTGGCATCCACCGCGAGTGCGGAACACTTCACCCGCCACTGGCTGGACGCAGCGCGTTACGCAGATACCCACGGCATCCACATCGACAACTATCGGGCGATCTGGCCTTACCGGGATTGGGTGATCCGCGCTTTCCAAGCGAACATGCCCTGGGATCGATTCACCACCGAGCAGATCGCCGGCGACATGCTGCCCGAGCGGACGCTGGACCAGCTCGTGGCGACTGGATTTTCCCGCTGCCTCGCGACCACCGGGGAAGGCGGGGCGATCGCGAAGGAGTATCAAGCCATTTATGCCAAGGATCAGGTCGAGACCGTCTCGGCCATCTGGCTTGGCCTCACCACCGGTTGCGCGGCTTGCCATGATCACAAGTTTGATCCGGTCTCGACCAAGGAGTTTTATTCTCTGACCGCATTTTTCCGCAACACGCCGATGTCCGCGCTTGATGGCAACAAGGAGGACCATCCACCAAGCGTGTTTGTGCCTCTTCTGCCGGATCGGGAGCGCTGGGATACGCTGGTTCAGGAAATCGCCAAGGCCAAGGGGCTGCTAGCCGAGCGGGCCAAGGCGGCGCGTCCCGAGTTTGACGGGTGGTTGACCACCGCGAAGATCGAGGCTACCCGCGATCTGGATTCTTCGCTCGCGATCCATCTTCCGCTCACCGAGCCCGAGGGGCCGCTGCGCGGTTTTGTCGATGGTCATCCGCGCGAGTGGCCCACGGTGAACACGCGGGTGGAAGGTCCTCTCGGCCAGGCACCGGTGATCAGCGACGAGCCCGTGGACCTGGGCGATATCGGGAGTTTCTCACGCCATGATCAAGTGACCTACGGCGGCTTCATCCGCGTCGAGGGGGAGCCCTCGGGCGCGGTGATCGCCCGGATGAATCCCGCCGAGTCCCACCGAGGCTGGGATCTGTTTTTGGAAAACGGCAAGCCTGCGTATCATGTCATCGATTCCTGGGACAAGGCTGCCAATAAGGTGGTGGCACCCAGCCCGCTCAAGCCCGGCGACTGGCACCACGTGATGGTCACCTTCGACGGTAAAATCTCCGGTCATCAGGCAAGCGCGATCTTCGTGGATGGCAAAAACGTCGGTGCAAAGACCTACCCGAACACGGTCGGCGGCAACATCGAGACTGCGGTGCATCTGCGGCTGGGGTCCCGCGAGGGCGGTGAGTCGAGACTCGGGCCCAAGGTCGCGCTCCAGGATTTCCGTTTCTATCGCCGCCTTCTCTCCAGTGAGGAAATCGATGTTCTTGCGAAAAACAGCATCCTTCAGGGAATCGTAGCCATGCCCGCTGAGAAGCGCTCGAAGGAACAAGTCGATTTGTTGTTTGATTATTATACGAACAACATCGACGCACCCTGGCGGGAGATCCGCACCCAGCTGGATCTTTTGGAAACCGAGCAATCCAAGCTCCGCAAAAAAGGCTCGATGAGCTTGGTAATGGAGGAGAAAAAGGAAGAACCCCACGCCCATGTCCTGGTCCGTGGAGAATACGCCAACGAGGGTGAGCGGGTGACGGCTGGCACCCCGGCGGTGCTGCCGCCCATGGCAGCGGATGCTCCGAAAAACCGTCTTGGTCTCGCCCGCTGGCTCAATGATCCCGCCAATCCTCTTCCTGCCCGTGTCACCATGAACCGCACCTGGTCGTATTTCTTCGGCTCCGGCATCGTCGAGACAAGCGCGGACTTCGGGATCATGGGTGCGCGTCCGAGCCACCCGCAGCTGCTCGACTGGCTCGCCGCCGAGTTTGTCGATTCCAAATGGGACTACCGACACATGATCAAGCTCATGGTCACTTCCGCTGCGTATCGCCAATCCGGTTTGATTACGCCGGAAAAGTTGGAAAAGGACCCGGCAAACCGCCTCATCGCCCGTGGACCCCGCTATCGGTTAGATGCCGAGCAGATCCGCGATCTCGCGCTCTCCTCCGCCGGGCTGCTCTCGCCGAAAGTCGGTGGCCCGTCGGTCAAGCCGTATCAGCCGGAAGGCATCTGGGAGGCGGTGGCCATGCCGCAATCCAACACACGGACCTACCGCCAGGACCGGGGGGAGGGGCTTTACCGCCGCTCGATCTATACCATCTGGAAGCGCACGGCGGCACCACCGTCGATGGAGATCTTCAACGCACCCACCCGCGAAACGTTCTGCGTCCGGCGGGATCTAACAAACACTCCCTTGCAGGCGTTGGTGTTGATGAACGACCCGCAGTTTGTCGAGGCTTCGCGTGAGCTTGCATCCCGCGCGCTTCAGGACGCACCGTCATTCGATGAGCGGCTGGACTTTGTCACCCGGCGACTCATGGGCCGTAAACTGGACTCCGCAGAGCGCGACATCGTCCGGAAATCCCTCGACACCGCCATGGCGGACTTCCGCTCGAAATCCGCAGATGCCATGAAGCTCGTCACCACCGGTGCCAGCCCGCTTCGCAAAGACGTGGACGTTCCGGAACTGGCCGCCTGGACTTTGTTGGCAAGCCAGATCCTCAATCTCGATGAAACCATTACCCGCTAACGTGCGATGAATCCCTCGGAATTTCACAACACCGCTTACAGCCGCCGCCACTTCTTCCGCAAGTCCGGCACCGGCCTGGGCATGGCTGCGCTTGCTTCATTGCTCGGGCAACGCGGGATCTCCGCGGCGGAAAGCATGGCCGGGATCAACTCCATGCTGCCGCAGATCGCCCCGAAGGCGAAGCGGGCCATCTACATCTCACTCATCGGCGCGCCCTCGCAGATCGACCTCTTCGACTATAAGCCCGAGTTGAAAAAGCGCTTCAAGGAAGACCTCAACGGCTATCTCAAGGCCCAAGGACAGCGGCTCACTGGTATGACGTCCGGCCAGGCGACATTTCCGCTGGCCCCGTCCATTTTCAAATTCAGCCAACACGGGCAATCCGGAACCTGGGTCAGCGAACTGCTGCCATGGATTTCCAAAATGACCGATGATATCTGCATCATCAAGTCGATGCATACGGACGCCATCAATCATGAACCCGCCAACCAGCTGATCTGCACCGGGTCGATGCAGGCTGGCAAGGCCTCCATCGGCTCGTGGCTCTCTTACGGCTTGGGGTCCATGAACGAGGAGCTGCCGTCGTTCGTCGTCCTGCATGCCACCCACACCTCGCCGTTTGCAAACGTGCAGGCGATTTCCTCGCGCTTGTGGAGTTCCGGATTCCTGCCCGGTAAGCACTCCGGCGTCGCGCTGCGATCCCTTGGCGATCCTGTCCTGTTCCTTGATGACACCCCGGGGATCTCTCGCGAGGCCCGGCGCAACATGCTTGATGGCATGAACGAGCTGAACCGCCGTTCGTTCTCGGCGATCGGTGATCCGGAGATTGAAAACCGGATGCAGCAATACGAAATGGCTTTCCGGATGCAGGCTTCCGTGCCCGAGCTCACCGATCTATCAGGTGAATCCGAGAAAATCTATCAACTCTACGGGCCGGACAGCAAGACCCGCGGGACTTTTGCGAATTCCGCGATCATGGCGCGCCGGCTGGTCGAGCGCGGCGTGCGCTTCGTGCAGATTTTCCACCGCGGCTGGGATCAGCACGGCGACCTGCCGCGCGACCTGGCTTCCCAATGCAAGGATGTGGACCAGGGGTGCTACGGCTTGATCCAGGATCTCAAGCAGCGCGGGATGTTGGAAGATACGCTGGTCATCTGGGGCGGTGAGTTCGGGCGCACGGTTTACAGCCAGGGAAAACTCACCGAGACCGACTACGGCCGGGATCATCACCCACGGTGTTTCTCCATCTGGATGGCCGGCGCCGGCATCAAGGGTGGGCAAGTCTATGGCGAGACTGACGAAATGTCCTACAACATCGTCAAGGATCCGGTGCACATTCGCGATCTCCATGCAACGCTTCTCCACACCCTGGGGCTTGAACCCGAGCGCCTGAGCTTCAAGTTCCAAGGTCTCGACCAACGCCTCACCGGAGTCGATCCGGCACGGGTCGTGAAAGAGATTTTTGCCTAGAATCCGCCCGTGAGACCGCGGTCTGCCACTTGGGCTCCGCGTTTGCTGCCTTGCCGATAGGCTCCTCCCGTTGTCTAACAAATTCGTGGGCGGACGTCATCGGGCAGGGAGTCGTGGCGACCTGATGGCTTGTTTTGCCAGAAATTCCAAGCGTGCAAGCGTGATTTTCAAACACGGATTGATCCTGAAACACGAAGAAAAAACTTAGGTTTTTAGGAAGTCATGGTTGATTTCCCAAGGTCTGTCCGGGAGTGGACGGAGGTGTCCCCTGAGTCGTTGAAATCGGTGGGTGGCTGGTGCCCTCCTCTACCTGCATGAGGGCACCAAGGCCAAAACCAATCGACCACCGTGCTCCAAGAAAAATGGCAACAAGCTTTGTCGCAAGGCGAGGAAAAGGAAGCCGCGCATTTGTTCCGCGACCTGCCCACGCCAGACGCCGGCGGGGTTCGCGACCATTTCTGTTTTGTAAATGCGGAGAGGGTGGACTTGGCACTTGGAATGTCTCATGGAACGCGATATTTTCCGCCCATGCACGACGCCCGCATTGACGCTCTCGCCCGCCAGTTGGTCCGCTACTCCACGTCTTTGAAAAAGGGCGAAAAAATCCTGATCGATCTTCACGACGTGCCGGATTCCATCGGCCTCGCGCTCATTCGTGAGGCGCGCTCCCGGGGCGCGTACCCCTTTATCCGCCTCCATCAGGGCCGGCTCACGCGTGAAATGATGAAAGGCGCGGAAGACGCCCAGTATGAAATCCTTGCCAAGCACCTGCTTGCGGAAATGCAGGACATGGATGCCTACATCGCGATCCGGGGCGGCAACAACATCGCGGAAAACTCGGATGTGCCCGCAGACCGGATGCGCCTCGCGATGAGATACATGCGCCCGGTCCTCGATCATCGGGTGAAAAAAACCAAGTGGTGTGTTCTCCGCTGGCCTTCCGCCTCGATGGCGCAACAGGCGGGAATGAGCAGCGAGGCGTTTGAAAAATTCTACTTCGACGTCTGCCTGCTCGATTACAAGGCCCTGCTTCCCGCGATGAACGCACTCAAGAAGCTCATGGATAAAACCGAAAACGTTGAGATCAAAGGCCCCGGCACCGACCTGCGCTTTTCCCTCAAGGGCATCAACTCCATTGTCTGCGGTGGAAACTACAACATCCCTGACGGGGAGGTGTTCAGCGCTCCTGTTAGGGATTCTGTGGAAGGTCACATCTCCTACAACGCACCGACGATCTATCAGGGGATTCCGTTCGACTCCATCCGGCTTGAGTTCTCCAAGGGGAAGATCATCAAGGCCGAGGCCGGCGGTAAAACGGCGGCCTTGAACCGCATCCTGGATAGCGATGAGGGCGCCCGTTACATCGGCGAGTTCGCCCTTGGCTTCAACCCCGTGATCCGTGAGCCCATGCGGGACATCCTGTTTGACGAGAAAATCGCCGGTTCATTCCACTTCACCCCTGGCCAGGCCTACGACGAGGCGGACAATGGCAACCGCTCGCAAGTCCACTGGGACATGGTCAACATCCAGCGCAAGGATTGGGGCGGTGGTGAGATCTACTTCGACGGCAAGCTCATCCGCAAGGATGGTGTGTTCCTGATCAAGGCGCTTGAAAAGTTGAACGGTTAGAAAGCGGTTATTTCAACTCCCGCCGCATCTCCACGATGCTGTCGCGGATCTCATACATCGTGGCACGGATGTGGTTGAGGGCCGCTTTCTGGTCCGGGTCGCGCTCGAGTTCCATCAACTGCTGACAAGCGCCCATGGCATCATTGAGCCAGTTCAAACAACGCTTGAGAACTGCCAGAACGAAGCCGGCCTCGGGCTGGTAGCCGCCATCCCGGCCGTATAGCACGCCCGCGAGCTTGCCGCTCACTTGCAGGAGATTGGTGATCAGGACGTAGGAGGGAGTGTTCGGCCCGTCGTCGCGCTGGATCACATCCATCGCCCGCATGGCGAGTTCCTGGGCCTTGATCTGGAGCGGGTGTTCTTCCTCGTCCTCGTCGTCGGACTCATCTTCGTCCATCTCATCGCCAAATTCATCGAGGCCCGGATCCCCCTCGTCGAGGTCCATGAAGTCCCCGGCCATCCGGGAAGAGCCGAGCGGCGAGAAGTCGTCATCATCGAGTTCGCCCGCCTCGTCGCGCTCGGCAAGGGCGTCCAGCAGTCCATCCCAGCCCATCACGAAGGCTTCCTTCTGCTCGCTGTCCACATCTTCCATGTATTTTTCGAGCACCTCCTGATAGGCGTCGGTCAGGCGGTCGGATTCCTTGAGACGCTCCTCCCATGCATATTCATCCATTTCATCCGCCACCTCGACTTCGGGCCCATCCGGATTTTTTCGGCGGATCACCTGGGCCATGAAATCCCGCATCGAGTTCAGGTTGGCGAGTTTCTGGGCATTTTCCGCATCCTCGTCCATTTCCCACTCGTGCGGGGAAATCGTGAGTTGATAGGCGGCGGTCTCGATGACCACCCGGCCGTTGATCTCGCTGAACCACTCGAGGTAAAGCGTGTTCTGCCACTCGTGGGGAATGTCCTGGTAGTTCTGATAGAGTTCGTGGTATTCCTCTTCGCTCACCGTGGGCACCTTGCTTTTGCGGGAGGCGGTCATGTCGCCGATGATGCCGTGCTGGTCGATGTCCAGGGCGTCGGCATCGGCTGAGGGTTTGGGTTCGGGATTTTCAAATTGCAGGCGCGTGCCAGCGAGGTCCCGCCAGCAGTCGCCATCCAGCGAGAGGATCAGGGGTTCATCCCGTCCAACCAGCCAGATCCGCCCCGTGGTGCGTCCCTCGACGGTATTGTCAATTTCGCCGTGGGCGACAGCTTCTTCGATCCTCCATGCCATTGCGGTGAGTTTCTTCACTTGGAGGCCGGTCCGTCAAGCAAGCGTCTTGAGTCTTGTGCCCTATCATATCGCGCTTTTTACTTCCCAACTCCAGAAAGTCTGGGGATTCGCCATGGCGGAGTTGGAAATCCATCATTTTGGTGGTCAGCGGTCAAGAGAACCCCTCGATTCATCGCCGCGGCATTTCGCGTAATCTACGCGGTCATGTCCGATTCTGAGCAGCCCACTACCAGCATCATCAAGTCCGACTGCACCGGGCGCACGCGCTACACCCGGCAATACAAGGACGAGGTTGTGGCCGCCTTTGAGGCCAGCAGCCTGAGTGCCCCGCAATCCGCTGCCCAATGCGGCATCAAGTATCCGACCTTTGCGTCATGTCTATCGGCGGGGAAACGCGGTGACAGATCACCCACCGCTACGAGCCGCCCGACATTCCTGCTCGCTGAAGTGGCCGCATCTCCCGAACCAACTTTCGCCGGGCTTGAAGTCCGCCTGCCGTGCGGCCGTTGATTGCTTGGATACTCCATCAGATCGCGCTGCTTTATCAAGTCGAAGAGCGTCTTCGGGAAGCGCAGGCAGGTCCCGCCTTGAGAGAGGCACTTCGGGCATCGGAAAGCCGGATGATCCACCGTCGCCTGCATCGTTTCATCATCAAACTCAGCAAGCGCGGGATACTTCCGCAAAGCAAATTGGGAAAAGCCATCAACTACGCTCTCAATCAGTGGCAGTATCTCGAAGGGTATCTGACAGCCGGCCGGGTCGAGATCGACACTGGGCGCAAATGCGCCATCCTCTACACCATTGTGGAGAACTGCCGCCGCCTGAAAATTGATGTTCGTGAATACCTCACCGACGTTCTTACGCGCCTGCCCGGGATGCAAGCAAACGAGGCACATCGCCTGACGCCAGCTGCATGGCACAAAGCACAAAGCAGAAAAAGGCATCAAATGGCGGCCTGACTTCATAAGTGTCATCGATGAAAAAACGATGACACTTATGAAACTTGCGTAGCAAATCGCTAATCAAGGTGCTTGGGACCCCGCTTACCTTGTAGCGGCGTCTCTATGAGCGCCGGAGCGACAGAAAAAAGCGGGAACCTCCTCTTCATTCACTTGGGCGGTCATAGACACGCCCCTACAATGCCTCGCATGAGCAAGCGGGAACCGCCTCTTCCGCGCATGAACAAGCTTGTAGCGGCGTCTCTATGAGCGCCGGAGCGAAAGAAAAAGCGGGAACCG
>ERZ1022724.91-NODE-91-length-22854-cov-13.646563_pt1 | contig 22854 bp, 16 predicted proteins | sample MGYA00521091_ERZ1022724 | MGnify/ENA primary metagenome ERZ1022724 (study PRJEB33162, sample SAMN09537610) | freshwater metagenome | isolation source: freshwater | place: Canada:Alberta | collected 2017-07 | study: EMG produced TPA metagenomics assembly of the... | reverse complement strand
GTGCGGTCGGCTATGATACCCTGCTGCGGGTGAACCGCCTCTACAACCACTACCGCGCTTGGCGGGGCAAGGAATACTTCTCCTTGAGCAAACGGGTGAAGGCCAAGGTCAAGTCAGCGGTTAGCTTTGTGGACCGCTACGAGGAGTTGCTTCAGGAACTCGCGCGTCACCGCAAGTGCGACGGCATCATCTGCGGGCACATCCACACCCCGGAAGACAAACAAGTCGGAGAAATCCATTACCTCAACTCCGGCGACTGGGTCGAAAGTCTGACAGCCATCATTGAGCACAACGACGGCAGGATGGAGCTGATCAAGTATGATGAGTTCATGGAAGCCCTCGAGCTAACAAGCTCCACTGCCTGCCTGGCCTGATCCTACTTGAACAAGGTATCAACCCCCATCGCGGACTTGCGGAGGAATTTCGGCATGTTACCGGGATCACGCCGGCGTAACAGACGGTAGGCAAAACCTGCAAGATAGAGAGTAAACACGCGGTCCACCCAGCGATACCCCCGCTTGCGGCGTAACAACAACCGCGAGGCGAGCGAGAGGGTGCGTCTTTTCAAGGGGAAGGGTTCAAATGATACCTTGATCCGGTAACGCGCCCGCCCGTCCTTGGGCCAGTTCAATTTATAGGCCGCCTTGGCCTCCTTGATTTGCGCGACCAGCGCCTCATCAAACGGTAGAAAATAATAGCGCCTCGCTAACAGAATAAGCCCGAAAGAATCCCTCATGTGCTCGATATCCTCGACCGGAAGCTCCGCCTCGCGCGCCAGAACGATCATCCTCGGGAACAACAGCCCTGCCCGCTCGCCAGCTGCCACGGCCTCTTGAGGATCGGTCACAAACTGCCCCATGATCTTCCGCACCCCATGATTGATGAAAAGAGAATCCCAGTAAACATGCAGCAACGGCGGAACCCTCACCCGCCTGAAGAACAACTTCTGGCGGGCAAACTCACCGATATAGTAGATCTCCCGGATCACGGTGTCCGCATGGACTAACAATTCAAGCGCCGCCTGTGCCCGCTCGGAACCGAAGGCCGAATCCAAGGCCGTGGCCGGAGCTCTCCGGTATTTGAAAACCGCGATGGCGGCGGCGGCATTCAGACGAATCCAGAGATCCCGCCCATCCTGCTCCAGAAAAGCCCGCCGGTGAAAGCGATGCCAGCCACCCGTCTGGCACCACACGGAAATTCCAGCCATGTTCTCCACCCGCGCGAGATCCTTGGCAAAGCGCTCGCAATCCCAGCCGATGAACGATGGATACTCCCCCGCTCCTTCATATTCCCGGCGCGCCTGTAGCTCTAACATCTTCCTCTGCTTCACCCCGAAAAAGGCGCGGTTCAATGGCAAAAACCGAAAAAAGTCACTCTCGCCGTGCTTCATCGAGACGATGAGGTTCGGCGAGTGGATTCCATCCAGCGTTTTCTCGAGCGTCCCGCGGTGCCAGATCAGGTCCCCGATCCGGTGGGCGCCCACCGTCCAGGTCCGAAAAATCAGATCCTTGCCGCGTTTTTCGAACTCGGGCAGCAAGGCGCGCAGCAGCCGATTCGCCTCGCCCGCGTTGCGCAGATGCAAGCGCGTCCGGATCGGGTCCGTTACGTCATTTCCATCGCTTTCCCCGACTCGTAGGATCAAGCCGGCGAGCTGGGGGAAATCATTCAGAATCCCGCGGACCAACCCGACGTAGTAACATTCCAACTCCGCGGGATGATCGCCAAGCGCCAGCGCAAGCGCGGGTGTCAACGGCAGCACATCCGTTGTTAGATATACCTTCAGATTGAATTCCAGATTGAGGATGTCGAAGAAGCGGGTGAATTTCCCCCTTAACAAAGCGATCCTGTCGGCCACCTCCGGCTCATGCAGCGGATGGGGCGCAAGGTGCGCCAGATCATCCAGAGTGACCGCGTTGTATCCTTGTGCTGAGACCTGCCGGGCGAAGCCGCGCAGCTCGCCCTCGATGGCCAGCCAGTCCTCCGGGCTGGCATCCACCAGATGCATGAAGGGAATCTTCGACCAATTCACCCGGCTCCGCACATAGCCCCGGAAGAACGGGCCGATCGCATCAATCAAGAATAACTCCATGGGTGAGGTGTAAGACTCACCCGAGGAGCTCTCATCCGCCAGCAACCGCCGGTGACGGAAACGTCACCGCACCCGCTCTAACAACCATGCAAGCAGTCCGCTGATCGGGAGGCGCTCCTGCTCCATCGAGTCCCGGTGGCGGATGGTGACGGTGTCTTTCAATTCATCGCCCTGCTCGCCAAGCGTTTCGAAATCCACGGTGACACAGAAGGGCGTGCCGACCTCGTCCTGGCGGCGGTAGCGGCGCCCCAGAGCTCCGCCGTCGTCGTAAAAGACCGTCATCCAAGGCTGGAGGGTCTTCTGGATTTCCTTGCAGATGCGGACTTGTTCCTCGTTCTTTTTCAGCAAGGGGAAAATCCCCACCTTGATGGGAGCCATGCGGGGGACGAAACGCAGCACGGTGCGGAGGTCCTCCTTGCCCTTTTCGTCCGTCAGCACCTCCTCGTCAAACGCTTCACAAATCAGGGCCAGCACGGTGCGATCGCAACCGGCGGAGGGCTCGACGACGTGCGGCAGGAATTTCTCCTTCGTCTCTTCATCGAAATAAAGCTGCGATTTGCCGGATCCCTTTTCATGCACGCCCAGATCGTAGTCCGTGCGGTAAGCGACCCCCTCCAACTCCTGAACCCCGAACGGGAACTCGTATTCGATATCGTAAGTTTTTTTCGAGTAGAACGCGCGCTCACCATCCGGGATATCGAGGATGTGGAGTTTCTCACGCGGGATACCGATTTCACCATAGAACTTGAGCCGCTCTTCCAGCCACTCATCGGTGAGGCGCAGGCCGTCGTCCGGGTGGCAGAAGTATTCGATCTCCATTTGCTCGAACTCGCGCGAGCGGAAAGTGAAGTTCCGCGGGTTGATCTCGTTGCGGAAGGATTTCCCGCACTGCGCGATGCCGAAGGGGAGCTTCACGCGGTTCGAGTCGAGGACGTTTTTGTATTGGCAGAAAATCGACTGAGCGGTCTCCGGGCGGAGATAGGCGATTTGATCGCCGGTGGCGCCGAAGTTGGTTTGCAGCATCAGGTTAAACTGGCGAGGCTCGGTGAGGAGTGAGCCGTTTTCCGGGTTGAACTGGGTGGTGCCCACGACTTCCTCCCGGCGCTCTTCGATGAGCTCGAGCTCCTTGGGAGAGATTTTTTGATCCGGCATGAGCGCGCCGTAGAATTTCCGTGCCACCTTGTGGGACTCCAAGGGGTCCTTACCCGTGGCGACCAGCACCGCGAACCCGCGGTCGATGCTCCAATTGGTGCCAGGATGCTTCGCGCCCGTGAAATAAACCGCGGTGCCATCCTGGGCAGGAATCTGATCCGCCCGCAGACGGGCTTTGGAAAGCAGGCAATCACACATCGGATCCGAGAAACCGCCGACATGGCCGGATGAAACGAGCACCTGTTCCATCGTCAAAATCGCACCGTCCATCCCGAGCACGTCATCGCGTTCCTGGACGGTTTTCCGCCACCAGAATTCCTTGAGATTCCGCTTCAACTCCGCGCCGAGCGGGCCGTAGTCCCAGCATCCGTTGAGGCCGCCGTAGATTTCTCCGGCTTGAAAAATGAAGCCGCGGCGTTTGCACAGCGACACGATTTTTTCCATGCGGGCGGGATCGGTGACATCTTTATTGGCCATAGTTGAGAAGGTTGGGGGCGAAGGGAAGCAGGCCGCAGCGCTGGCTGCAAGACAGGATTGAGGCCGAATGAAATAGATTTGCCCGTCGGGAGTGAACTTTCAAACTCGGGGCTTCCGCGCGGCATGGATCGCGCTATGCTCCAGCAATGCTGCACCGCCTCTCACTCATGATCTTCGCCTCAGTCATCGCCGCCCTGTGCGGCTGCGGGGAGAAAAGCCCCAGCCCGGGGAAAGGTCCGGTCCTGCGCGTGGGCATGGATCTCAGCTACCCGCCTTTCGAAATGCAGGATCAATCGGGCACTCCCGACGGCGTCAGCGTGCGGCTGGCGGAGGCTCTCGCCCAGAAACTCGCACGACCCTTGAAGATCGTCCCCATGGAGTTCTCCGGCCTCATTCCGGCACTCAAGACGGGAAATGTGGATTTGATCCTTTCATCGATGACGGCGACCGATGAGCGCCGGCAGTCGATCCAGTTTTCGGAGCCCTATGCCTTTACCGGCCTGGCTTTGTTGGTGGGAAAGGATTCCGAGATCCAATCGATCAGCGACCTGAAATCCCCCGGTCGCACCGTCACCGCCAAGGCCAGCACCACCGGGGAAACCTGGGCGATCAAAAACCTACCCGGCGCGAAGCGGGTCGTGTTTGAAGATCAAACCGCCTGCGTGCTCGAAGTCGCGCAAGGTCGCGCGGATGCCTTTATCTACGATCAACTGAGTATCTATCAATACGCCGAGGCCAACCGTGGAACGACCCGCGGGTTGCTGAAACCTTTCGTGGAAGAGTCCTGGGCCATCGGAATCGCCAAGGGCAATGAAGGTCTGTTAGAGCAAGTGAATGCATTTCTCGAAGATTTCCGCAAACAAGATGGTTTTGGAAAACTCGGTGAGCAGTATTTAAAGAAGGAGAAGAAGTTCCTGGAGGACGCCGGGATTCCGTTCATTCTGAGGTAATATCCATTTATTTCCCATGCATCGCCGCCATCTTCTCGCCAACGGGATCATCGCCATTTTACTAGTGGTGGTATTCGGCGGGTTGTGCACCACTGTGTTCGCGCTATTAGGCGCGCAGACGGACTGGAGCAAGGCGTGGGAATACCGCGAGACCCTCTGGCGCGGCTGGCTGATGACATTGGGGATCTCGATCGCGGCCTTGATCGGGAGCATTTTCTGCGGGCTGCTATTCATGCTTGGCCAGCGTTCGCCGTGGGTGGTCGTGCGCTGGACGTGCCGGGCTTTTCTCGAATTCGTGAGGGATACGCCGCTGTTGGTGCATTTGTTGTTCGGATACTTCGTAATTTTCGCGCCGTTGATGGCGCGGCCATTGGGCGAGCATGGATTTGATGACAAGTTGATCATCGGGATCTTGTTGCTGTCGGTCTTTGAAGGAGCGTATCTGGGAGAGATCCTGCGCGGCGGTGTGGATAGCATTCCCCGGACGCAGTGGGAATCCGCCCGGGCGGTGGGATTCAGCCGGGTTCAGGTTTACCGCTATGTGATCTTCCCTCAGGCGCTACGCCGGGTGTTGCCGGCGATGGCGGGGCTGTTCGTCTCACTGATTAAAGATTCCTCGCTGCTGAATGTCATCGGCGTGGCGGAGTATTTCTATAACACGAAAAACTTTATTTCCCGCTCCTATGCCGGGCTGGAAGGTTATGTGCCGCTCGCGGTTGGCTATCTATTACTCACCTTGCCCGTCGCGTGGTTGGCGCATTGGTTAGAAACACGCTTCCGCCATGAAACTTGAAGTTACCGGATTGATCAAATGCTACGGCAAGACCCGGGCGGCAGACGGGCTCTCGCTTTTCGTGGAGGCGGCTCGGGTGCTGGTCTTGATCGGCCCGTCCGGCGGCGGCAAGAGCACCTTGTTGCGGATGCTCGGCGGCTTGGAAGTTCCCGATGAGGGCAGCGTGGTCATCAACGGCCGGAGATTGGGCGTGGACGAGCAAGCGCTTCAGGCGTATCGACGGAGGAACGGATTTCTCTTTCAGCAGTTCAATCTGTTTCCGCACCTTACCGCGCGGCGGAATATCGAACTTCCGTTAGAAAAGGTCCATGGCCATCCACCCGCCGAGGCCACCGAGATGGCCACTCAGGCACTGGCACGCTTCAGCCTGCTGGACCATGCCGACAAGCTGCCGGCGCAATTGTCCGGCGGGCAGCAACAGCGGGTCGGCATCGCCCGGGCGGTGGCCCGCAAGCCCGAGGTGCTGTTTCTCGACGAACCCACATCCGCGCTGGACCCGGAAATGACGGCGGAAGTGTTAGAGCTGATCCAGGAACTCGCGGAGGCTGGCCAGGACATCATCCTGAGCACCCACGAAATGGGTTTCGCCCGCGCCGTGGCCGATCAGGTCGCCTTCGTGGCGGGCGGAAAAATCGAGGAAATGGGACCGCCAGCCGATTTATTCGGCGCATCCCGCTCGCCACTCTGCCAGCGCTTCCTGTCGCGGGTGATGCGGTATTGATCCGTTTCCGAAACTTGGGCTGGTTTTTGGTTGGGGGATTCGTTAAGTCTCCTTAATTAAATGGATTTCAGTTTAGATCCTTACAATCTGTTGGCAGGCTTCATTTTCGGGACGCTTGGCTCCGGGGCGTTCATGTATGGACGCCGGCTGGATCTCTGGCAGCCGCGCGCCATCGGGGTTTTATTGATGGTTTACCCGTATTTTTTCACGAATGCCTGGCTGCTCTGGGGCATCGGAATCGGCCTTCTGGTCGCGCTTTGGTTCTACCACCACGAATGATGGAATCGAATTTCACTTGGCAGAACGTCCTTTTTTCACGTTAGTCTGCGCGCGCCCATGCCAACCGAAGCGATTCTTTCCACCGCACGTCAGTATCTGGGTGTGGACCCGACCGTAAAAATCACCCTCTTGCCGATCAAACGCGGTGCCTCGGGCCGGACGATCGTGCGGGTGAAGACGCCGAATCATGAGCCGTTCATCGGGATCCATTGGAATGAGGAACGCGAGGACAACTCTCAGTTCATTCCCGTGGCCCACTTTCTCAAACAGGCGAAACTACGCGTGCCTGCGATCATCCACGAACGCGCAAGACATCGCGTGGTGCTGGTCGAGGATTTGGGAGATGTGGATCTGCACTCGCTCAAGGACCGTCCATTTGCCGAGCGGCTGCCACTTTACCGCTCGGCTTTTGAGCAGGTGGACAAGTTGTTCTACGCCAAACCGGCCAAGGATTTTCATCTGATGCCACCGTTTGACGCGGCACTTTACGGCTGGGAACAGGAATACTTTTTCGAGTTCATGGTGGAGGACTTTCTCGGCATGGATGCGGGCCCACTGCGTGCGAATCCGGTTTTCAAAGACCTCGCAGACCGCCTCGGAACCGTGGCACGGCATCTCGTGCACCGGGATTTCCAATCGCAGAATCTACTCATCAAGGATGACCAGGTGTGGCTCATCGACTTCCAAGGGCTCCGCCGGGGACGCCAGGAATACGATTTGGCATCGCTCATCTTTGATCCCTACCTCGATCACAGCCCTGCCGAGCGCGAGCAACTTCTTGCTTTGTGGGAGGAAATCGCCGATGAAAGACCGCTGGAGACCCTGTTCCATGAGTGCGCCGCCCAACGCCTCATGCAAGCCCTTGGAGCCTACGGAAATATCGTCAAAAATCGCGGCGACGAATGGTATCGGCCCTACATCGCCGTCGCTGGCCGACTCCTCGGCGAGGTCACAGCAGGAACCGCGCTGGAGGCACCGCTGGCCCCCGTCCTCGCGGAGATTCGCAAACTGCATCCGTGAACGGCATTTTCCAACGTCGGCTCATCGTCCTGCTTGCGTCGGCAACAATGACCCTCGCCGCATGGAAATGGCTCCCGGGGTCAACGCTGGACCGAGCGGCTTTCACAGCCGTGGCCGGAGGCTTTTTCAATCCCCCTTGGTTCGTGTCCGGTCAAGGAAGCCACGTCGACCCATGGCGGCTCAAGGTATTCTCATCCGCCGCACATGCTGACCCGAAACAAGCCCCTTTGGTCGTCTCTCTTGAGGACGATCCCGATGGCTTTTTCCAAAGCTCACCCCATGCCCCCATCGATCTCGCCGTCATCCTGAAAAACTTCAAGCGCCTGGGCAAAACCAAGGCCGCCACCGCCGTCGTGCTGGCATGGGAGGAGGCGGATCCCATCGGCCTCGCCGCACTCGAGAAGGCCATGGCGGGCTTCGACTCCATGGTGGTAGCCGCCCCCTTGTCGAGGGGCGCGGTCTCCTCGACCATGCCTCCCGCATTCCGCCGGGGCTCGATTCCTACCACCGACATCGATGGTGATGCTGCGCTTTTGCCGATTGTAAATCGCATCCCCCTCCCAGGCGTCATCCTCGGCGGGGAGAACACCATCGCGGGATTCTCGGTGTTAGACTCGGAGAATCCCCAGAATCTGACTCCATTGATCGCAAAGTGGGAGGATCGGGTGGTTTTTTCATTCCCCCTTCTCGCTGTTCTACAGCGCCTGAATTGTCCTGTCTCCGACGTGGTGATCAAGCTGGGGGAGTCGGTCAAACTCGGCGCTACCGGGCGGATCATCCCAATCGATTCCTATGGCCGCCTTTCACTACCCATGAAGAAATCCGGCTCATCTCTGGCAATCCCCGCCGAGTCGGTGGTCGATGGGGATGAAAGTCTTTTCCCGACCGAGTCACCGGACACCATCATTCTACGGGATGACCGCACCAATCTTGAGCCAGCCACCAGGAGGTTCTCGATGACGCTATCAACCCTGATTTCCACGATCGCCTCGGATCAAGGTCTGGCAAACGAGACGACGTATCCGAGATTGCCATGGATGGTTGAACTGCTGTCATTGATGGTGGCGATTTCAATTCTTGGGCTGGTGCCGAACCACCTGCTCAATCCCAGCGTGTGGTTCCTCAGCGGTCTTTGCCTCGCCGCACCATGGATTGCGTTGGGAATGGCCTCCATCTGGCTGCCAGGACTTGCCTTGCTCGTCGCGATTTCCAGCACGCGCTTGCTGAGAACCCTCGCACGCCCCACAGTTCCCGGACCAGCATTGGTGATTGTCGAAGAGCCCATGAAAGAGGAAGATCCTCTCCCCGAATCCTCTTTACCGCCAGAGCCCGCACCCACACCCAGCAAGGCAAAACGAGCACTCGCCAAAAAAGCAGGCGCTAAAAAAACCGCCAAAAAAGTCGCCCAAAAAACCGCCGCCACCAAGACCGCCTCCACCAAGACCGCCACTCCCCGCGCCTCACGAACCAAGAAACCAGCCACTGATTCCTCACATGGACCCGATTGAAAAAGCCAACTCGCTCATTGAAGCCCTTCCCTACCTGCAAGCGTTCCGCGGGAAAACCTTCCTGATCAAAATGGGCGGCTCGGCCATGGAGGACCCGGACCTCGTGGCCAAGGTGATGCGTGACATCGTCTTCCTCGAAGTCGCTGGCATCAACCCCATCGTCGTCCACGGTGGAGGTAAAGCCATTTCCGCAGCCATGGAAGCTGCCGGACTCGAAGCAAAATTCGTCGGCGGCTTCCGCGTCACCACAGACGAAGCCATCGACATCGTCGCACGGGTTCTATCCGAGGAAATCAACCCGAACCTCGTCCGCATGATCCGCAACTTCGGTGGCAAAGCGGTAGGCATCCCTGGCAATGACGTCTTCCTCGGCGAGAAAATCAAAGGCACCGATCCCGAGGGAAAACGCATCGACATCGGTCGCGTCGGCGAAGTCGTCGGCTGCCAAATGGCGCACATGGATGCCGCCCACAACGCCGGCATCGTCCCGGTCATCTCACCGCTCGCCGCAGAACTGGCGACCGGGCGCCCGCTCAACATCAACGCTGATCTAGCAGCTGCCGCCCTCGCCAAAGAACTGCGCGTTGCCAAACTGGTCTACCTGTCCGACGTCCCCGGACTGCTCTCCGACCCCAAAGACCCCTCGACTCTGATCAAGTCCGTTACCCGTCAGGAAGCCGACGCCATGATCGCGGATGGCACCATCTCAGGCGGCATGATTCCTAAAATCCGCAGCGCGGTCGATGCCTTGAACGCCGGGGTTCGCAAGGTCCACTTCGTAGATGGCCGCCTCCCCCACGCACTGCTGCTAGAAATCTTCACCGATGGCGGAGTCGGCACTGAAGTCGTTAGGTAAAGTGACCTCAAGCGTTCAAGCGTTCGCGTAAATCCGCCGTCCACAATTGGGCGACGATCGCTTCCTGGGCAGCCTCCATTTTCGCGCGCTCATCAGGCTCCGCGTCTTCGTGCCCCGCGAGGTGCAGCAAGCCGTGCACGATATAGCGCAGGATCTCCCGCGCCAGCGGCTCATCATACTCCGCTGCCTGCCGCTCGGCCACCTCGGCACCGATGACGATCTCACCATGATGGAACGTAATCACATCCGTAGGCCCCTCGATATCCATGAAATCCCGGTGCACCTGATCACTGGTGGCATCATCCACGATTGCGATTTCCAAGGTCGCCAATAAAGACAAGGGCGAGTCCTCCTCGCTGGCATGGACTAGGGCCAGCCTTGCAGCCTCCTGCGAGACGATCTCAAACGCAGTGAGCCAGGACTCGCGAATCTCCGTCGCCTCCTGATTGTTACCGATAATGACTTCCAGCGACATGATTTGATAGAAAGAAGGTGCTCAGGCGCGCTTCGGCATGGGGATGACCCGGCCACCGTGGCTGGCATCGTTTGCCAGTCGCTTCGTTGCCGAGGTCACCGGCTCGTCCCCTTTCGGGTAGTCAATCCGACTGTGCAGCATACTCCGCAAGGTGCCTGCAAAGCTGTCCTTCACGATCGCGAGCTCGCGAAGCGTCAATGGGCAATCATCCAGCTGGCCGTCATTGATTTTGGCTCGCACCAGTTCATCCACCATCGCACGAATCTTCGCGGGAGTGGGTTTCTTAAGCGACCGCGATGCGCTTTCGATCGTATCGGCCAAGGCGATGATCCCGCTCTCACGCGAACTCGCACGCGGCCCCGGGTAACGAAAGCTCTTCTCATCCACTGCGGGTAGATCCTCCGGATTTTCCAAACGCTTATCCACCTTCTCCATTTCAGCCTTCTTCTGCTCCTGGGCACGCCTGTAGAAATAGTAAACCAGCGAGTCACCATGATGCTCCTGAATCACATCGATGATCCGCGGGTTGAGCTTGTGTTTCACCGCAAGGTCGATGCCATCCTTGACGTGGGCCACGATGATCAACGAACTCATGGTCGGCGTCAGGGGATTGTGAGGATTCTCCATTCCCTCATGCTGATTCTCGATGAAATACCCCGGCTTCCGCAGCTTGCCAACATCGTGAAAGTAGGAACACACCCGGCACATCGGCGCGTTCGCACCAATCTTCTCCGCCGCCGCTTCCGCGAGCGCAGCCACCACCAAGCTGTGATGGAAGGTGCCCGGTGCTTCAAGCTGCATCTGGCGGAGCAGTTTATGATTCAAGTCGCTCAACTCCAGCCAGCTGATATCAGTTGTTAGATTGAAGGCGCCCTCGAAAAAAGGCAGCAGTCCGCTGATGAGCAGCGCGGTCATCACCGCCGTTCCAAATGCCGCCGCACCTCCCACCCCGAGAAGGCGCAGGTTCTCCATCGCGTCAGGGCCGAAACACCCTGAGAGACTCAAGCGACCCAGAACAATTCCAACCACCAGCGTCACCGCTCCCACATAAATTCCCGACTGCAACAATTGCAGCCTTTTCCGCACCTGATATGCAAGCAACACACTGATCAATCCGGCAACCAGACTGAAAAGCATATAATTCAGGCTGTCCGGCTTCGGAACGATCAGGCAGCCGATCAAGGTGACATACACCGCTGAAAAGGAGGCAACCGCCCTACCTAACAGAATTCCATGCAACATCGGAGCCAGGGCGAAGGGGACCACGAAGAATCGGAACACCTCCGGGATCGTGCCGACTTCGACCAAGCCCATCACCGCACGCACCATCACCAGATGAAGCAACACCCCGCCCAGCACCAACACCACGCGGCTGTTCCTGCGACAGCGGCTCTGCAAACTCACTTGAAACAGAACCACGGCAGTCACCGCGATGATGAATCCGAACAACGCCCCCTTCAGCGGATCATCTGCGAAGGACGTGTTCGGCGAGGCCTTGAGCACCATGACTCCGGTAGCGACGGCAAACGTCGCGTAAAGGGCGAGCTTCACCCAGAAACTATCCTCGAGCGCGAGCACCACCGCATTCTCGCTGTGCACTCGACGTTTCTTTCCCGACGAAAGTCCCAACTGGGCCAAGCGCCAGCGTTTGATGGCATCCAAAAATCCCACAACAGTTCCAGGTTTGCAAATTACGCAGCCGCCATTGAGTTGGACGCGCTGCCTCCCAGCCAGTCTAGATGTGCCAGCTCACTTTGGCAACCCTACAAATCAACACCCGTGAGTCATCCAGATGGCAGCGACAGAGTTGTCCCACCGGCTAGTTGTGCTTATCGGCTTTCTCCCCCTGCCCTTCAACGACCCGAACCACGGCTCGAATGACAGACTCATCTCCGCAGAGAAAATCCAACCCCGTAAAAAAGAGACTTGCGCTCGTGAGAGCTTTTGAGTAATCCCCTTTCGCAAGCACTCTCTGTGAGGTGGGCAATTTGATTGTTCCACTCCTTGACAAGCTCAGACTCACGGCACCCGCCGCTCAATGATTTTCTTGGAACGATTCAATTTTGACCGCGTAACCTATCTCCCAAATAGGTCGCTACCGTTTGTATCCGATCTATGATCCGACACATGGTCTTACGTTCCAAACCCCTCTTCGCACCAGCCTCGTGCGCCGGCTTCGTCCGTTCGCGCAGCGGTGTGTCGCATCTACTCACCGGAGGACAAAACCATCGCTAAGCCACAAAGAGATCCAAATAGGGGTCGTTTCCGCGATATGACGCGGATTAACGACCGAATCCGCGCCCCGAGAGTCCGCGTCGTCATGGCCACCGGCGAACAGCTGGGCGTCATGAGCTCGCGCGACGCCCTCGCCAAGGCCCAATCGCTCGGACTCGACCTCGTCGAAATCGCAGGACAAGTAGACCCACCGGTCTGCAAGATCGTCGATTACGGGAAATACAAATACGAGCAGGCCAAGCTGAAAAAGCAGAAGTCAAAAAGCGCTACCCGCATGAAGGAAGTGAAGTTCCGGGTAGGAACCGGCCAGCACGACTACAATATCAAGTTGGGACGTGCCGAGGGATTTCTCGAAGGGAATCACAAATGCCGCTTCGTGCTCCAGTTCCGTGGCCGCGAAAACGCGCACAAGGACCTCGGTTTCGTGGTTCTCAACCGCATCATTGAGGACCTCAAAACCATGGCTCAGGTGGACCAGCCACCGCGGCTCAACGGCCGAGCCGTCGCCATGATCCTCTCACCCCTCCCCGCCCACCAACGCAAGCGGAAATTCCACCTCTTCCACGGCGAGCTCATGGAAGAGGACGACTTCGAAACCGACGACGCCCTCGACGAAGAGATCCCAGACGATGATTTCGTTCCCGATGAGGCCATCGGCGAGGTGAATTCATCCGCACCAGTCGAGGCTGACAAAGACATCAATTAGCACGGATTTTCCCGGGGTCTCAAGGCCATCTTGACTCACCTCGGGAAGATTTCCCATCCCAGGTCCGCTTCAATTTCCGGGCTTTCCTTCCATGCTCTATCTATTCGACATCGACGGCACCCTCGTGGATACAGGTGGGGCGGGAATGACTGCCCTGACCGAGGCGACCCGGGAGGTATTCGGACACGCGGGGCCGGACCTCGATCTGGCCGGCAGCACGGATCTTGGACTCATTGCCAACATCCATGCCTATTTTGAAATCGAACCTACCGACGAGCGGATCGAAGCTTATTTCCAAGTCTATCATCAGCGCCTCGCGTGGAATCTTACCTATGGCAATTTTCCCGGACGCGTTTACCATGGCGTTCAAACCATTCTCGATGAGTTAAGCTCCCGCCCCGGAATCACCCTTGGCTTGCTCACCGGAAACACCGCAGCAGGTGCCGCCACCAAAATGCGCCATTTCCAACTGGCGGAATACTTTGCCTTTGGCGCTTACGGGTCGGACCACGCCGATCGTAACCTCCTGGGCCCTATCGCACTGAAACGGGCGAGCACTTTCGCTGGCCGCGATTTCTCAGCGAACGAAACCCTCGTCATCGGCGACACCCCCAAAGACATCGCTTGCGCCCACGCCATTGGCGCCAAGTGCCTCGCCGTTGCCACAGGACAATTTTCCGCTGCCGCACTTGCAGCCCATGGCGCAGATTACGTCGTGGAATCACTCGCCGATGCCTCGGCTTGGATCTGAGATCCCGCAGACCATCCACATCCCGCGCCTCTGCCGGTATCGAACCGGCTTGCAAGGCGACATGGTGCATCGAAACTGCGTCCGAGTGGAAGGACTGCCCCGAGCAAAGGGCAAAGTGCGCACGGAACCGCCATGGTCCGGCCTAGTGCGAAAATAAATTGGCCAGACCGCTCCATCCCATCCAACGCTCGAAACGACGTGAATGATCGATTCAGTTGGAAAAGTCTAAAATTCTCAAGGATTATTCCATGGCGATTCCATCGGCGTGATGTATGTTTTTACCGTATCTTCGATTGATTCATCGGATTTCACGGTAATCCATCACCTCCGACGAATTCTGGAATAGATCTCCGCCCGCCCAGCAATGTCGGTTTTTTCTAAAAATCAATCCAACCCATCAAAATACCATCATGAAACCCAGCTCCTGTAACCGCTTCGTCGTTGCCACCGCGCTCGCCTTTACCTCATTCACCGTCGGGGCGTCGGCGGATACCGTCACTTTTCCTCTAAGTCCCGCAGCGGACGCCCGGATCTTCGATGTCGATTGGGGCAGGGATAACAACGATGGCGCGGGCGGAGACATCGGCATCTATTATAGTCGCGACCGCAGTGTGCTTCGCTTCGATTTCAGCCAACTCCCAGCCGGCGCTACCATCAGCTCGGCCAATCTCAACTTGACTGTCAGCGGCACCTTCGGCGGCAACCCGAACGGAGAGAGCATGAACGCCTACCGCCTGACACAGGCGTGGACCGAAGGTGGCGTGACCTGGAACAGATACGACGGCACCACCGCATGGGCCACCGCCGGCGGCGATTACGATGGCACCGTGCGTGCCACTTCCACCGCCAACGCTGGAGTCGGACAGACGGTCACTTGGGACGTGACCACCTTGGCACAGGAGTGGGCGAACAACACCTCCCCGAACCAAGGTCTGATCATCATCAACAGCGGCAGCACCAACGGACTGCACTTTGCTTCCAAAGAAAGCGGCAACGGGACCTACCGCCCCTATCTTGCCACCACCATCACCACACCCACCGCTCCACCCAGCGGCTCTTGGACTTGGAACGGCGGTGATGGCGTCGGCGGTCCTGTGGATGGTTCCGGAACTTGGACGGATGTCGGTAAATGGTGGAACGGTGCCGCCGTCGCAACATGGGCTGATGGCAACGACGCCATCTTCGGAGCGGGCGGCACGGCCGGCACCGTGACCGTATCGGGCACTGTCGCTCCGAAAAGCCTGTGGTTCCAAGCCACCGGCTCCGGCAACTACAGCCTCACCGGCGGCACCATCGATCTCGGTGGAGCATTTCGGGTCGTCCAGACAAACGTCAACGCTTCTATCATATCGTCCCTAACCAACGGCGGCTTGATCAAACAAGGTGGCGGCACGCTTTCACTCACCAGCACCGGCACGAGTGGCACCCCCGTGAACACCTTCACCGCAGGGACCGTGATTAGCGGAGGAACCCTTGAAATTTACGGCCGCTCCGCTGACAACGGTGGCTTCACCAGCCTCGGCACCGGCCCGGTAACCATCAACACGGGTGCCACGCTGGTTTCAGCCAGCGACTGGACCACCGGCAACGAGTGGAACGGCGGCAATGTCGGCACCATCACCGTGAATGCAGGTGGCACCTGGACCATCAATGGTGCTGGAAATACCGTGCGAAGCGGTCTGCTTCTCAACGGCGGAACCGTCAATGGCAGCGGTGCCAGTCCAGACTGGGGCGGCATGTATCTCAAAAACACATCAGTAACCGTCGGTGGTGCAGCGACCTCCAGTATTTCTGTGGACACCGTCCTGAACGCCACCACCGGCATCACCGTTGGCTCTGGCAGCCAACTCAACTACAGCGGCAAGCTCCATAACCAAATTGGTTCGACCGGCGGCATCACCAAAAACGGCGACGGCACGCTGAATCTATCCGGCAACAATACCTATACCGGCACCACCACCACGCAGGGAGGCCTGCTCGAAATCAGCGGTGGGAACAGCTCGATTGGCCCAGTCTCTTCGCAAGGTGGTCTCCTCAGCGTCACGGGTGGCACTCATACGCTAGGAGCCGCCACCACCAATAGCGGAAACATGACCTTCGGAGGTAATGCCGTGGCGACCGTGGCCTCCTACAGCGCCAATGCCAACTGGAACACCCTCACGATTCAGGATGCCGCAGACGTCACCTTCACCGGAGGAATCACCCTGACCAACCTGTCCACCGCCTACCGTTTCAATGGCGGAACCGTCCGCACTCCGTCCATCCGGGGCAGCCAGGTGGTGTGGGAGTCAAGCAACAGCGGCGTGTTCTTCAATGGCACGGAAATCATCGCCACTCAGAACAACCCGGATTTCCTGACCATGAACGGCTGGGAAAGCTGGAGTGTTGCATGGATCCAGCCGGGTGCAGGTGCCATCATCAACACCGCTGGCTTCGACATCGGCATCCAACGCGCCCTCTGTGATCGCGATGGCTCCGGCCAGCTCACCAAGAAAGGTCTGGGCAAGCTCACGCTTCACCGAGTTGAAAGTCCTCCGGGCCGCTTCACCGGCGGCACCACCGTCGATCAAGGCATACTAGAACTCATCGGCGGCGCGGGTGGCAATGGCGTGCTACGCGGTGCGCTGACCGTGAACCCAGGCGCAGCGGTCACCCTTCCCCCTGGTGGTGACGGGACCGGTTTCGGATCCAACGGAGGGGCCAAGCTCGACTCCCTCACCATCAACTCCGGCACTGTGAATGCGGACAGTTCCCTTCTCTGGGGAATCACCGTCAACATGACCGGCGGCACTCTGGACGGCTCGTTCCAGTGGAACTTTGTCAGCGTCAATACCGCTGAAAGCCCCAACACCGCCACCATTTCCGGCGCCATCAATCTCCGCTCGGATAATAGCTTCACCAACTCCACCTTCACCGTGGAAGACGGTGCGGCCGCGACCGACTTGCTGGTCAGCTCCAACATCACGGAATCCGCCAGCGGCCTTGGCATCATCAAGGAAGGTTCCGGCAGAATGCAACTTACCGGCACCAACAGCTACAGCGGCGAAACCGCGGTCAATGGCGGCACGCTCTCGCTCGGCTCCGCCTTCCTCGCCGACACCTCCGCCGTCACCATCGTCGGTGGGGCAACCTTGGATCTGCCCCACGGTGCCCAGGACACGGTTGACACGCTGTTCCTCGACGGTAATCAGGCTGATGCCGGTGTATGGGGTAGCTTGAGTTCGAGCGCGCCGAACAAGACCGCCCTCATCACCGGCACCGGCACCCTCAACGTGCTCTCCGGCCCTCCGGTTGCCGACGCCTACCTGGCCTGGATCGATACCTACTACCCCGGCGCAACCAACCCGCTGATCATCGGTGGGATGGCTGATCCCGACAACGACGGCATCGCCAACCTCGTCGAATATGTTCTGAAAGACGGCGATCCCTCCATATCCAGCACCGGCATCCTGCCGACCTTGAATGCGTCCGGAGCGAACTTTGTCTTCACGTTCTTCAGCCGGGCCGCCGCGACAGGCGTCACCCAAGTCTTCGAATCCAGCACAACGCTCGGTGCCGGTTCTTGGACATCGCTCGCCATTCCCGGCGGCGCGGGAGTCGCAGTCACCCCGAACACCCCTAGTCCTGGAATCGACCAAGTCGTCATCACCGTGCCGAAGGTTGGCAACACCAAGCTGTTCGGCCGCCTGCAAGTCGTGAAATAATCGCAAACACCGGCAGGGACGTCGTTCTTCGGCGTCCCTGCCAATCCGTTTATCCATCAACGATCCATTTGATCCAAAACCACCATTCTCACCCCGTTCGCCCAAAACCATGAAACAAAAATCCAATCCGTTTCTGAATTCCATTCTTATTACCGGCAGTGCAGCCTTGCTCGCAGGCCATGCCCATTCAGCACCACTCGTTTGGTCAGACACCGGGAACTACAGTGCGGGCTGGACCGCCTGGACCACCTGGACGAACGGATGGAATGGCAACTCCACCCCCTACGTGAACGGCAGTGATGTGGTTTTCAATGGCGGCGGCGGTTCCAATGTGGCCGTGTGGGAGACCCAGAACTTAAATGTCGGGAGCATGTCCTTTTCCGAAAAAGACTACTTCATCGGCACGACTCCCGGCACTGAGTACACCGCATCGCTGACTCTGACGAACGGCAATATGGACGTAGCTTCCGGCACCACCACCACGTTTGTGAACAACGCTGGATCCGGGCGATTCGCTCTCTATGGTTCCAATGGAATCACGAAAACCGGAGGGGGAACGTTGTTTTTAAACAGCCCCAGCGATATCACCGGAGCCATCGCGGTCAGCGCCGGAACATTGAGACTCGCGGGTGGGGACTGGGTCACTGGCAACCCTTGGGGCGGCGGCGGTATGACCGGTGCCATCACCGTCGGTAACGGTGCCACCCTTTCCACTTCGGCGGGTGTAACGGAAATCAAGAACGGGCTTACGCTGAACGGTGGCACGGTCAGTTCTCTCGGGAATACTTATGGCACAGGCAACGGAAGCTGGGGCAACCTGCTCCTGAGCTCGAATATCTCCGCTGGAAATGCCGCGACATCGACCATCTCCTCGGAACTCCGCCTCAACGATAACCGCTCCATCGGTGTCGCCAGCGACAGCACCCTCAACGTGACAGGCGGCATCGCCATCAGTCCGTTTGGAGGGACCTACGGCATCACCAAGACCGGCGATGGAACTCTCGCTCTCAGCGGGAACAACACCTACAATGGCAGCACCACGGTCAGCGCGGGCACGTTGAATTTTTCCGGAACCAACTCGATTGGAACGGTGAACGCCAACGGTGGCAGCACGATTTTCTCCGGCGGAAACACCACGATCAACGGCAATCTCAACTTGAACGTGGAAGGGATTTCCGGGCTTTCCTTTACGGGCGGCGTGGTCACTATGAACCAGTTGAATTTCACCGTCACTGGCAATCCCGGCGAGGCGTTTACGATTTCCGGCACGGCCGAGGTGCGCGTCAATGGCGGGGTAACAAGCCAGAGCTGGCGTGGTTCCAGCGGGATGTTCCTGAATGGCGGTACCCTCATCACCCCGTGGATCGCCAGCAACAGCACCACCACACCTTGGCTCAATGATCGCGGCTACATTCACTTCAATGGCACCAAGATCGTAGCTACCCAGGATGAGGGCAATTTCATCCGGCTTGCAGGCGGTGCCAATTATGGCAATGAAAACTTCGCCAATCTGGACGCCACCACCGCTTTCGACACGGCCGGGCACAATGTCGGCATCGGCGTCGAACTCAGAGGCATCGGCGGCTTGACCAAAGACGGCAGTGGTTCGCTGACCCTCAATAGCTCCAGCACCTACACGGGCGCGACCACGGTCTCCGCAGGCGCCTTGCTGGTCAATGGAGCGCTCGGCAACACCGCCGTCAGCGTCGGTTCTTCCGGGACGATCGGCGGCAGCGGCTCGATTGCCGGAAGCCTGAACTTCGGCGCAGGTGCCAACCTCACTGTCAACTTGGCGGATCCGCTCGCCATCACTGGACCGGTCACCTTCGCCGACTTCAATTTTACCGACGTTGTCGGTTGGGACTACGCATCGGCTGCAAATGGCATCTACACCTTGTTAGCCGGTAGCAATATCGACCTCAGCAGCGGAGTTTCCAACGTCGGGCTTGGCAATGCCTTGGACCTGGGTGGTGGGAGGTTCGCTTATTTCCAAGAAGGCAGCCTGCAAGTCGTTGTCATCCCCGAGCCCCGCGCCGCGATGCTCGGGCTCGTCGGTATGCTCGTCCTGCTGCGCCGGAGAAAGTGATTTTTCCGCCTGCGATGTATAAAAATTTCAGCACTCATCAATTCATCCCTATTTGGCCTCTGGAGGGAGGCAATCCCAGGGCGGGGTTCGGTAGGGTTTACCGGACCCCGCCCGACTTCTTGCCTCGTTCGATTTGAGGGAAGGGGCGGGCGGAGTTGATCTCTCAACGTGTGTTCCAAGCCTCATTCATGATACTCTTCACCACCACGAACGCTCGCTTCCGACACCATTTAATCGCGACATCGATCGCCCTCCTTCTGCTACTTGCCATGCTCGGTGTAGGCGGAACCCTGGATCAGGATCGGCTCGCATGGTATCGTTTCAACGAAACCAGCGGCACCACCGCCGCAAACTCCGCGGGACCCGCCGCCTCCGCGTCCCTCGTCAACGGGCCCGTCTGGACCTCAGGGGCGCTTTCGTTCGACGGCGTAAACGACCATGTGCAAACGCCCGTCACCAATGGAACCTCGCGCACCCTCGCGGCCTGGATTTATCCCCGCAGTTCCGATCCTGTCGGGGGCTTGATCGAGAGTGTTTTCGACTGCGATGTCCCCGGCAACTTCGGCTCGGGCTGGGGACTGAACAACCTCTTCATCTACGTGATTCTGGACGATACGATTTGGAACTCGGGCGTCATGATCACGCGAAACCAATGGCAGCACGTCTGCGTTACGTTCAACTCATCCACCGTGCGTGTCTATCTCGATGGCGTCCTCAAGGGCTCACGCAGCTACACCCAAGGCCCGGTAAGCACCACGGCTACCTATAAGATCGGCCGCAGCAATGCGAACAATCTGTTCTTCCACGGTGACATCCGCGACGCGAAAATCTATTCGCGCATCGTCACCGACCTCGAGGTGCTCACCATCCAATCCACGGAAGCCGTGGCACCAGACACCGCACCCACCGGCCTCGCCGCAGCGGCCGGCGCGGGCTGCGTCAGCCTTTCCTGGCAGGCTCCAAATGACGGGGAAACCTGGTTCACTGTCCAACGCTCGCTCACTCCGGGTGGCCCCTATTCGCTGCTCGCCAGCAATGTGCTTGGAACCCGCTTCGCAGATGTCACCGCGGCCGAAGGCACGCCCTACTATTATGTCGTGGCTGCTGGGAACATCCAAGGCACCGGACCGAACAGCGCGGAAGCCAGCGCCACGCCCACTCCGGCCACCACCTATTACATCGACCCTGCCGGGGATGACTCTAACAACGGCACCAGCCTTTCCACCCCGTGGAAAAGCATTTTCAAAGTCAACTCCACCACCTTCAAAGGCGGCGATCAGATCCTCTTCAAACGCGGCGGCACCTGGACCGGCACGCTTTCTCCCCAAGGCTCCGGCACCATCGCCGCGCAAATCACCCTGGGTTCCTATGGCATCGGTGCCAAGCCGCTGATCAATGGCGCGGGTGCTGGCGCTGCAATCGCCATCCACAGCCAATCGTATTGGACCATTGACGGCTTCGAGGTCACCAACCAAGCCGGCGGCGCCGGCGGCAACCGCTGTGGCATCCGTGTCGGCGGCGGTGGCGATGGCAGCACGATCCGCAGGATCCGCATACTCAACAACGACGTGCATGACATCCACGCCACCCCCAACGTCAACGACGGTGCCCGCAACTGGGGTGGCATCTTCGTCTGGATCGATGAGCCGGGTAAAGCCGACGACGTCCTCATCCAAGGCAACACCGTCACCGAAACCCAAGGCCAGGGAATTTCCTTCTGGGGCGAATTTGACAACAACTATTTCGACCACACGTCGATGAATTATAACAATTGCAGCCCGAACGTGGTGGTCCGTGGCAACCGGGTCTGGCGCACATCGGGCGATGGCATTCTGCTCCTGGGTACCGACAACGAATTGGCAGAATACAACCAAGTAGGCTACGCCGGTATCTTGAGCGGCAATGGCAACAACATCGCCGCCGCTTGGCCGACCCGCCACCGTGACGGCATTTGGCAATACAACCACGTGCACCACACCAAATGGCTGAATGCCAACGACAGCACCGCCTTCGACAACGACGGCTATGTCTATGGCACCACCATTTTCCAATACAACTACACCCACGACAACGAGGGTGGATTTAACATGGAATACTACTGGACCTGGGACTACGGCCTAACAGTATCCCGCTACAACCTCTCGGTGAACGACGGTCGCAATGGCAATTTTGCGCGGGTCTATTTCAGCAATCGCCCCGGCAGCTTGCTCTACAACAACGTCTTCTACAACCCCGGCATGCTGCTCGACGTGAGCAACGGCGGAGCCAACACTACCAACTTTCATAACAACATCTTCGTTGGTTCTTCTCGCACCGCCTCATTCGATTCGCAGGGCGTCTTTTTCAACAACCATTTTTTCGGCGACGTGACGGCCACGGACACCGCCAACGGCAATGTGACGCAGAACCCTAGGTTCGTGAACCCCAACATCATTCACAATCTGACGGGATTCATCCTGCAAGCCAACTCGCCATGCCGCAATGCAGGTCAGGTCATGAGCAACAATGGCGGCAAGGACTTCTGGGGAGTCGCCCTGCCCACCACTGCGCCGCACCGTGGTGCTTCGCAGATCAACAATAGCAGCGGCTACACCTCCATCCCGAGTTATGTGAAAGTTTCCGGCCCGTTTTCCGTGATGGTTCCCTTCAGCGGTGGTAGCGCCGCAACCTTCACCGCCAACGTGCATGACCAGAACTTCCGCCCGATGACTGCGCCGCCCGTCACATGGTCGCTCAGCCCAAGCGTCGCGGGATGTTCGATCAGTTCGACGGGCGTGGTCACGCTCAGCAACGCCGCAGCCGGTCAGCGCTTCGCCGTCACCGCTACCAGCGGCACCGGCAGCCATACGTTCTCGTTCTCCACCACCGCTCCGGTCTGGACCAACAGCGCGGGCACCGGAATCTGGAACACCACGGACGCCAACTGGAGCGGTGTCACTTGGGTGGACGGCGGAGATGCCACCTTCTCCCATAGCTCGGCCGCAGAGACCATCACCATCTCCGGCACCCGCAGCGCGGATGATGTCAAAATCGGCAACCGCACCAACAATGC